>OBRI01000005.1_pt1 | contig 80721 bp, 76 predicted proteins | sample 1475581 | NCBI WGS metagenome assembly OBRI01 (sample SAMEA3360675, study PRJEB22359) | human gut metagenome | biome: ENVO:urban biome; feature: ENVO:human-associated habitat; material: ENVO:feces | place: Bangladesh | collected 2011 | reverse complement strand
ATCAGTTCCCCGCCGCAGCCGACGGCACGACCCTCGTGCTCGGCTTTTCGACGGACGCTCTCTTCTCGAAGACCACGCCCATCCATGTGCTGCTGACCATCCCGGACCACAACGTCCACATCCAGCTCACCGGCACGGTGACTTCTGCCAAGACGGTGCTCTCTCCCCCGGCTTCCCGGATGAGTGACGAGGACATCGCCACGCTGGCTCAGATACGCCAGAGCGTCGAGTCTGTCTGGAAGATGATACAGTCCGCCGCCCAGACCACAAACTGAATGATACAAAAAAGCAGACGCTTTGTGCAGCGTCTGCTTTTTTGGTTTGCGTTTCTTTACCGGTCGAGGATGCGGCCATCCACCGAGAAGGTGACGACATTCCAGGGGATGAACTTGCCGCTGTTCTTGAGGGCAGTGACGGCGGCGTGTTCAAGACCTCCGCAGCAAGGCACCTCCATCCGCAGGACAGTAACGCTCCTGATATCGTTATTGCGGATGATCTCAGTCAGCTTCTCGCTGTAGTCCACAGCATCCAGCTTGGGGCAGCCGATGAGGGTAACATGGCCGCGCATGAACTCCTGATGGATGTTCGCGTAGGCGTAGGCGGTGCAGTCGGCGGCGATGAGCAGCTTGGCACCGTCAAAATAGGGTGCATTCACCGGCACGAGCTTGATCTGGCAGGGCCACTGAGCCAGCTGCGAGGGCTGGGCGGCGGCAGGAGCTGCAGCCGGTGCGGCCTGCTGGCGGTCAAACTGGCGCATGGCGCTGCCCGGGCAGCCGTGGAAGACGGGCTTTTCGGCAGCGGCAGCAGCCTTTTTCTGCTTGTTTTCCAGCACAGCCTGCTCGTCGTAGGCAGCGGCCTCCCGCTCCTCGAAGGTGATGGCACCGGTGGGGCAGCCGGGCAGGCAGTCGCCGAAGCCGTCGCAGTAGTCGTCGCGCATGAGCTTGGCCTTGCCGTTCACGAGGCCGATGGCACCCTCATGGCAGGCAGTGACACAGGCACCGCAGCCATTGCATTTTTCTTCGTCTATATGAATGATTTTACGGATCATATCCACACTCTCCTTCTCTTGATGGGCTTATTATAACAGATGCTTCGCCCTATTTCTGTTGTCATGACCACAAAGAGAGAGGAAGTTTTTCTCAGTAATGCACGACATTGCCCGCATTGCGGATGCGCGCCAGCACCGGCTCTGCCTCCGGGCTGCGGAAATAGTCGAGGCTGGTCTTGGGCAGCAGCGTCTCGAGGGTATCCCAGTCGCCGCTCTGCAGGCACTGGCGGACGGTGGAAGCACTGATGGCCTTGCCGTTTGCTTCCTTGCGGGGTACAACGACACACTCGATGCCCGCTTTGGGCAGCTGCTCGCACATGATCTGGTTGTAAAGCCCCGTCACCTGACTGGCAGGCTCCTCGCCCACATAGCGGGCGGTGATGTTCAGCGCCGCCGCGATTTTCGTAAAGACGGCGAGGTCCAGCCGGGCGTGGCCATCGATGACTGCTGCCTCATCCTTCAGGAAGTAACTGGGGAAGGTAGCATTCGAGATGATGTAGGGGCCGCTGTCGTGGAGCACGACGTTGGGCAGATGGGCCACGCCCGCCTCCACCAGCTTCCTGCGCACGGCGAAAGGCACGAGGCTGGCGTCCTCACTGACCACGAACAGGTGGAGCGTGTCGCAGGCGGCAGCGGCTTTTTCCACAAGATACTGATGACCGAGGGTAAAAGGGTTCGCGTTCATGACGAGGGCCGCACTTTTGCCCCCGGTCCGGGTCTTTTCCAGATCGCGCAGATAAGCCCCGAAGCCGTCGCGGCGGTTCTCCATGAAGACAAGGGTATCCTCCACCCGGGCGATCTCGTAGAAGCCGAGGTCGCCGAAAAACTTGGAGCTTTTCACCTTGGTGTAGAGAAACAGGTGCATATTCCCCCGCGCGCACTGCACCTCGATGAGATGGGTGATGATCTGGTTCAGCAGGCCCTCGCCCTGATGGGCGCTGCTGACGGCGAAGCACCGCAGGGTGCTGCCGAAGCAGCTGCCGGTGCCGATGACGTTGTATTCCTCGTCGAACATGGCGCAGATGTAGTCCAGATTGCCGTCGCGGCGGATGCCCTCCTGACCCAGCAGTGTATCGATTTGGGCCAGAACGGTTTTATCGGTCGGATAGACCTGCGAAATGGTATATTCACTCATCGATATTCCCCTCAGTAGTAACAAAATGGAGCAGCCAGGTCAGCGCCAGCAGGTCAGCACTGCCGCCGGGCGAGAGATTTTCCGCAATGAACCGGTCATCCAGCGCCGCGAGGGCATCTTTATCCGGGTAAGGCGTCTGGGCCAGAAGGGCTTTCAACTCTTCGGTGAGGGCCAGCTGACGCTCCCGGCTCGAGCGGGCAATGATGTTGGTATCGGTGCTGTTGGCCAGGATGGCCAGCAGTGCGCCGCCGCCGGCGCGGTCGAAGTCGTAACCCTTGGCAAGGCCGGCTTCCAGCACCGGCAGACCGACATTCAGCACCGTGGGAAGTCCGGCTTCCACCTGCCCCCGCACACCGGTAATGCCGTACCGGATATAAAGCTTCTGGCCCACGGTGGCGGCGTTCTCGGCGGTGACGCCTGCAAAGTCCTTCTCGGTCAGGCCCGCCGTCATGGCGGATACTTCCGCCAGAACCCGGGCTGCATTCACCCAAAGGGAGCGGTCGAGGCGTCCCAGCGCCGCGCAGACGATGCCCACCGAAAAGACCGCGCCCTTGTGGGTGTTGACGCCGCCGGTGGCGTCCAGCATCTCGCCCTCGGCCTCACAGCCCAGAGGCCGCAGGGCCGCGAAGGTCTCGGGCGCGGGCTGTTCCGCCGTCTCGCGGCCCGTCCGGGCGCAGGCTTCAAAATAGGGGTAGAGCGCCGCGGCGCTGTCCATGAAGGTGAAGACGTCCATGTCCCTGTGGCTTCCGCTGTTGCGCCGGTCCACAAGGCCGGGCTTCGGGGTGGTGGTCACTTCGTAGAGCAGGGCGCGGACGGCCAGACGGGCCGCGTCGGCGATGTCCTGCGCGTCCCGGGCCTCGGTCAGGATCTCCGTCGTCTTTTCCTGCAGTTCGGCCACGGTATGGACGCGGCGGCTGCTGCACACCTTAGCAGGCCCGCCGCAGATAAGACAGCGGCGGCCTTTGAGGTTTAGCTCTTCTCTGTCCACTTTGAGGCCGTCCGGGCGGATGACGTCCATGTCGAACAGCCGCCCCAGCGGGGTGGCGTCCTCGATGTCGGTGGTGAATTTCTTGATGGTCAGCGGGTCGGCGTCCAGCACATAGAACGCCTCACAGCCGGTCACTTCCCGGACGGCGTCCTGATACAGCGGCGTCAGCTTTGCCCGCAGAAACTGCTGGCGCAGCAGCTGACGCCCCCGCCCAAAGCCCCGCCGGATGAGGGGCGAATCCTTTATCGGGCCGCAGATATTCATGGTAAAGCAGATGAGCGGCTTGTGGTACCGGGCCAGCAGCTCCTGCTGGTGCTGCACCCGGCGCTCCCGTGCATCCAGCATCTGGACCAGCGAAACAGTCGTTTCCATGTTTTTCTCCTCTCAGCGGTGCTTTTTGAGCATATCCATAAAGAGCTGCACCTGCGGCAGGGCGGCTGCGTCTCTCTGGCAGAAAATATAGGTGCGCCGGACGAAGGGCTCACCGTTCTCGAAGGTGCAGGGCTTGACATATCCCTTGAAGTTACCCAGCGCCACTTCCGGCATCAGCGCCCAGCCGAGGCCCCGCTCCACCATCTCGCGGCAGACCATGATGTTGTCCACCACAAAATTGCCCGCATCGTTGGTCACGCCGTTCTCGTAGCGCCAGCGGGCCATCTGGGCGCTGATGGTGGCGTCGCTGCTGTGGTCGATATAAAGGTAATCGGAGATGGGTCTGTCCTTGTTCTCCTCGCTGCAGATGAGGCAGATATTCTCCTGCGAGAGCAGGAACTGGGTGCCGTCCCACGGATACTCGCCCCGCAGCACTGCCACGTCCAGCGAGGAATCCAGCATCTGCTGGTAGATGTTCCGGCTGTGGCCGGTGGCGATGTCGAGGCGTACCTTCGGGTAGGCTTTATGGTATTCCGTCAGCACCTCGGGCAGACGGTAGTAGGAGAAGTTCACCGAGATGCCGGCCCGCAGGGTGCCGCAGGCTTCGCCCTGGATGGAGGCCAGCTGGCGGCGCATCTTTTCCATCTCGCGGGCGGCGGCGGCGCTGTGGAGCAGCACCTGTTCACCGGCCGGCGTGAAGCGGATGCCCTGCCGCGAGCGCAGGACGATCTCCACCCCCAGCTCCTGTTCCAGCGCCTTGATGCGCTTGGAAAGTGCCGACTGGGTCATGTACAGTTTGTCCGCTGCGTGGGTGATGTTGCGCGTCTCGTCCAGTGCGTGCAGCAGCTCGTAATCTTTTTCGTCCATCGTAGCTCTCCCCCTATTGCCCTTTATTTTTCTTATCATTCCTGTTTGCGCTTCATCCAGGCGCATTTTGCTCAGATTCCATATCTGTTATTCATAATACAACAGATTTCAGCAAATGAAAAGGGGGATATTCGCCTTGATTTTCCCGAAAGTCCATTCCAAAGCGGAATAACTCAGCACTTTTCTTGCAGTTTTCTTAACCCTGCCTTAATTCCATCTTAACGCGGTGTTGTTGTCCACAACATCTTCATTTTTTCTCTGCCGACGGGCGGTCTTCCTCCCGCAGTACAGCAAACGCAGCGCTCTTTTCATTTTTGCCTGAAAAATCGTCAAAAGTCCAGTTTATTGGACAGCATTTGCATTATCATAAAAATAAGAACCTACTCGTTTCCTTCGTCTTTGGCACATTGCAGATTTTTCCGCCTGCTTTTTGTGCAACGTCCCAGAATTTTTTGTCGAAAAGCGCGTTTTGTTGACAGCCGCTTTTTGAAAAGCGTATCCTTATTGCAAATCAGAGTCAGGAGGTCATTTTATGGAGCACTCCACACGTCTTGCCCACATCAGCGAGGATGGCACCCGCACCCAGACCGTCTACGACCATCTCGCCGGCACTGCCAGGCTGGCCGGTTCCTTCGCAGCCCCCTTCGGGGCGCAGAGCGAGGCCGAATTTGCCGCGTGGCTCCACGACGTCGGGAAGTACAGCGACGCCTTCCAGCTGCGGCTCAAAGGCGGCCCCAAGGTGGACCACTCCACCGCCGGGGCACAGGAGGCCCTGCGGCGGGGGCATCCTCAGGCCAGCTTTGCCATTGCGGGACACCACAGCGGCCTGCCCGACGGCGGGAGCCCCGCCGATGACCCGGGCGACGCCACCCTGTTTGGCCGGAGCAAGAAGCCGGCAGCCCCCTACGACGGCTGGCAGGAAGTAACGCTCCCCGCCTCGACGCCGCCCGCGTGGGCCTGCGCCGACCCGCTGAGCCTCGCGTTCTTTACCCGGATGCTCTACTCCTGCCTCGTGGACGCCGACTTCATCGACACCGAGACCTTCATGGACGGCAAGGCCGCACCCCGGGGCAGCGGCACGGACATCGCCGCGCTGCGGGACATCGTTTCCGCACAGGCGCAGCGCTATCTCAGGGCCGAATCGCCCTCGCCCGTCAGCGTCCAGCGCAACATCGTCCTCCGCGCCTGCCTCGAAAAAGGCGCGCACGGCCCGCAGGGGCTCTACACCCTCACCGTACCCACCGGCGGCGGCAAGACCTTCGCCTCCCTCGCCTTTGCGCTGGAGCACGCCGCCGCCCAGAAGATGAAGCGGGTCATCTATGTCATCCCTTATATGTCCATCATCGACCAGACCGCCGCCGTCTTCTCGGGCCTGCTGGGCGCAGAAAATGTTCTGGCCGACTTCTCCAACGCCGAGTACAAGACCGTTGAGCAGGATGACCTGACCCCCGCCCAGTACCGTCAGATGCTGGCCAGCGAAAACTGGGACGCCCCCGTCGTGGTGACGACAGCGGTGCAGTTCTTCGAGTCGCTCTACGCCAACCGCAGCAGCCGCTGCCGCAAGCTCCACAACATCGCCGACAGCGTCATCATCTTCGACGAGGCGCAGACCCTCCCGGGCGACTACCTTGCCCCCTGCGTCAGCGCCATCGCCCAGCTCATCCAGCATTACCACTCCACGGCCGTCCTCTGCACGGCCACCCAGCCTGCCCTTGAGCCGCTGTTCCGGCGCTTTGCGCCGGAGCTCCACCCGCAGGAGATCACGCCCGACGCGGCCCGCCTCTACGAAGTACTCCGGCGCACCACCCTGCAAGACCTCGGCACCCTGCCGCAGGAGGAGTTCGCCGCCCGGCTGACAAATCATCCGCAGGTGCTCTGCGTGGTCAACCGCCGCAAGACGGCCCAGCAGCTCTACGCTGCTCTGCCCGCCGAGGGCAGCTACTGCCTGACCACCCTGCTCTGCGCCGCCGACCGCCGCCGTCAGCTGGATGACATCCGCCAGCGGCTGAAAGAGGGTCTGCCCTGCCGGGTGGTGTCCACCTCTCTCATCGAGGCGGGCGTGGACGTGGATTTCCCCGTCGCTTACCGAGAGCAGTGCGGTCTTGACTCGCTCTTACAGACTGCCGGGCGCTGCAACCGCGAGGGGCGGCGGGGCGCAGAGGAAAGCATCGTCTACCGGTTCCGGCTGGACGAGTGTTCCACGCCCCAGATGCTCAGGCAGAACGTCAGCGCGCTGGACTACACCGCCCGGCATCAGGACATACTGGACACGCCCCGGGCCATTCAGCTCTACTTCAACGAGCTCTCCGACCTGCGCGGCCCCGACGCCGTGGACAAGCACGGCATTCTGGATGCCTTTCTCCGGGGCATCCGGGGCTGCCAGTTCCCCTTCGCGCAGGTGGCGGAGGAATTCCGCCTCATCGAGAACGCTGCCCGCACGGTCTATCTGCCCGTCGGCGAGGGCGCGGCCCTCTGTGAGCAGCTGCGCAGCGGTCATGTTACCCGGACGCTGCTGCGGAAGCTGGGCGTTTACAGTGTCTCCTGCTATAAGGACCAGTTCGACAAGCTCGACGCCGCCGGGGCGCTGGAACTGCGGCCCGATGGTTCCGCCATCCTCACCGACACCAGCTGCTACAGCGAAAAGACCGGCCTTGCCATGGATGTGGAGACCGGCATCGGCCTTTACTTCTAAAAGAAAGAGGTGGTTGCAACGGCTAACATTCATCTTAGTCTGAAAATTCAACTTCACCCGGAAAGGAGGCGATGCTGATGTCCATGCTCATTGAGGTGTGGGGCGACTATGCCTGTTTCACTCGTCCGGAAATGAAGACCGAGCGTGTGAGCTACGACATGATCACCCCGTCCGCCGCGCGGGGCCTTGTGGAAGCCATCTACTGGCACCCCGGGCTGCGTTATACCATCGATGCCATCTATCTGCTCAAGCCCTTCGGCCTTGACCCCGTGGATGAGGCATCCACGGAGGAATACGCCCAGCGGCCCATCCGGTTCACCAACATCCGGCGCAACGAGGTCAAGTCCACCCTGCTGTCCTCCGCCGCCCTCAGTGCGGCCAAAGGCGGCACGCCGCCGGTGCTCTACACCTCGGAGGACATCCAGCAGCGGGCCGCGATGGTCCTGCAGGACGTCCACTACGTCATCGAGTGCCACTTCGATTTGACGGACAAGGCCGCCCCCAGCGACAACCCCGGCAAGTTTCAGGACATCCTGCGCCGCCGTCTGCGCAAGGGTCAGTGCTATCACCAGCCCTGTTTCGGGTGCCGGGAGTTCCCGGCCAACTTCCGGGAGTGGCCGGGCGGCAGCATTCCGGCGCTGAAGGTCACACAGGACCTCGGCTTCATGCTCCACAGCCTCGATTACTCTGATTCGGCCAACATCCGCAGCCAGTTCTTTCGCGCAAAGCTGGTGGACGGCGTGATGGAATGCCGGGACGTGGAGGTGTTTACATGATACTCCAAGCACTCACCGCCTATTATGAGCAGCTTCTGGCTCAGGGCAGAGTGGAGGCCCCCGGCTGGGACAGTAAGTTCAAAGTCAGCTATGAACTGCGCCTCGGCCCCGACGGCCAGCTCCTCGCCCTCAACGACCTGCGGCAGGAAGTCCCCAAGGGCAAAAAGACCGTCATCGCCCCCCGTGAGCTTCCTGTCCCCCACCGGGTCAAACGCGCCTCCGGCGTCGCCGCGAACTTTTTGTGCGACAATACGTCCTATCTGCTGGGCGCAGACGAGAAGGGCAAGCCCGAGCGCTCCCGCCAGTGCTTCGAGGCCTGTGCCGCCCTCCACCACAAGGTGCTCGACGGTGTGGACTCCCCTGCCGCCAAAGCCATCCTCGCCTTTTTTGACAGCTGGGAGCCGGATACAGCCCCCGCCCACCCGCTGCTGGCAGAGCAGTGGGCCGACCTGAACAACAACGCGAACCTTGTGTTCGGCTGCGAATCCCCCGACGGCGCCCACTGGCTGGCTACCACCGATAAGGACATCCGGGCCGCATGGCAGTCCGCCTTTGACACCTCCGATGCCGACGCCGAGACGGCCCGCTGCCTCATCACCGGCAAAGAGGCCGGCATCGCCCGCATCCACCCCGCCATCAAGGGTGTGATGGGCGCACAGGCCGCCGGTGCAGCGCTGGTCTCCTTCAACGCACCCGCTTTCTGCTCCTATGGCCATGAGCAGGGTGCCAACGCCCCTGTCAGCGAGTACGCGGCCTTCGCCTACACCACGGCCCTCAATCTGCTGCTGGCTGACCGGAACTGCTGCCAGCGCATCGGCGACACCACCATCGTCTGCTGGGCCGAAAACGCCGCCCCTGCCTACCCAAACGCCATGCTGATGTTTTTCTGCGGCGGTGCCGAGGCACACGGCGTCTCGGAAAGTGACCTTGCCGCCGCACTGAAAGCCCTTTCTCAGGGACGCCCTGTCTCCTTCCTCGACGACAAGCTGGACCCGAACCAGAACTTCTATGTGCTGGGCATCTCGCCCAACGCGGCCCGGCTCTCCGTCCGGTTCTTCCTGCACAGCAGCTTCGGACAGTTTGCCAAAAATCTGCAGGACCACGCCGACCGGCTCAGCATCACCCGCCCCGCCTTCGACAAGCGGGAAAACCTGTCGGTCTGGGCGCTGGCGCAGGAGACGGTCAACCAGAGATCCCGGGACAAAAATCCATCGCCCCAGCTGGTGGGCGATCTGCTCCGGGCCATCCTCACCGGCGGGCCGTACCCCGCCACCCTGCTCAACGGCGTGACCCTCCGCATCCGGGCCGAACGGGAAGTCACCCGGGGCCGCGCCGCCATCCTGAAAGCCTATTATCTCCGCAACTACCCCACCGAGCTCAACAAGGAGGTATTTACCGTGAGCCTGAACGAAAGCAGCCATGTCCCCTATGTTCTGGGGCGTCTCTTCTCTGTGCTGGAGACGATCCAGAGCGTCGCCAACCCCGGCATCAACACCACCATCAAAGACCGGTACTTCAACTCGGCCTGTGCCACCCCGGCAACGGCCTTCCCCACGCTGGTCAAGCTGGCTCAGAAGCATCTGCAGAAGATGACCACCCCCAACGAGGTGCATTTCAGCAAACAGCTCACCGAGCTGATGGCCCAGCTGCCCGAGACAGGCTTCCCGGCGCGGCTCAGCCTGCCGGAGCAGGGTGCCTTTGAGATCGGCTACTACCACCAGACCCAGAAACGCTACGCCAAAAAGAATGAGGAGGAATAAACCATGTCTGAGCCCATCAAGAACCGCTATGATTTCGTCATCCTGTTCGACGTCGAGAACGGCAACCCCAACGGCGACCCCGACGCAGGCAATATGCCCCGCATCGACCCCGAGACGGGCTACGGTCTGGTGACCGACGTCTGCCTCAAGCGGAAGATCCGCAACTATGTCGAGACCCTGAAAGAGGACGAAAAAGGCTACCGCATCTACATCAAGGACGGCGTTCCCCTCAACCGCAGCGACGCCGAGGCCATCAAAACTCTGGGCATCGACCCCGACCTGAAAGCCGCCAAAAAGGCCGACCCCGACATCGATGCCAAGCTGCGGAACTATATGTGCGAGAACTACTTCGACATCCGCACCTTCGGTGCCGTCATGACCACCTTCGTCAAGGGTGCGCTGAACTGCGGTCAGGTGCGCGGCCCCGTCCAGCTGAGCTTTGCCCGGTCGGTGGACCCCATCGTCCCGCAGGAAGTCACCATCACCCGCGTGGCCATCACCACCGAGGCCGATGCCGAGAAGAAGGGTACTGAGATGGGCCGCAAGCACATCGTGCCTTACGCCCTCTATCGCGCCGAGGGCTATGTCTCGGCCAACCTCGCCCGGAAGACCACCGGCTTCTCCGAGGATGATTTGAAACTTCTGTGGACTGCCATTCTGAATATGTTCGAGAACGACCACAGCGCCGCCCGGGGCAAGATGGCCGTGCGGGAGCTCATCGTGTTCAAGCACGATTCTGAGCTGGGCAATGCCCCGGCCTACAAGCTCTTCGACTCCGTCACCGTCCGGCGCAAGCCCGATGTGGACGCCGCCCGCAGCTACCGCGACTACACCGTCACGGTGGCAGACACTCTGCCGGAAGGAGTCACCTGCGAGAGGCTGCCCTGATGGGCAAATGCGCCCGTCTCGGGGTCGATTTGAGCTTTTTCAGCCCGCAGGGACGCTTTCTGGCCCGGGCCGTAGGCGAAGAGCGGGGCAACGTCCTGCTGCGGCAGACCCAGTACCGCATCGCAGACAGTGAAGCAGAGAGCTGTCTCTCTGCGCGCAATTTCATCCTGGGCAAAGTCTATAACGCCCGCTGGGTGCTGGAACGGGCCACCCGCGACCACCCCCAGCGGGTGCCGGTGGAACAGCTCAAGCGCACCAGCGCTCAGCTGGCGGCAGCGCTGCCCCTCATCGAGCAGTGCGACGACCTCGACCCGCTTCGCGGCCTGGAGGGCGAGGCGGCACAGCGGTATTTCGACTGCTTTGATTCACTCATCCTGCAGCAGCACGATGATTTTTCTTTCGCTGGCCGGAGCCGCCGCCCGCCGCTGGACAATACCAATGCCCTGCTCTCTTTCGCTTATTCGCTTCTGGCCTCCGACTGCACGGCGGCTCTTCAGAGTGTGGGCCTCGACCCCTACGTCGGCTTTCTCCACCGCGCCCGGCCCGGGCGCAGGAGCCTCGCCCTCGACCTCATGGAAGAGCTGCGCACTGTTTACGCCGACCGTTTTGTGCTCTCCTGCATCAACCAGAAAATCATGACGCCGAAGCATTTCCAGAAGCAGGAGAACGGAGCTGTCCTTCTCACCGATGAGGGCCGCCGCGCCTTTCTGGGCGGGTGGCAGACCCGCAAGCAGGAGACCATCACCCACCCGTTCCTGAACGAAAAGCTTCCGTGGGGCCTCGTGCCTTATGTGCAGGCTCTGCTTCTGGCCCGCACCCTGCGGGGCGATATGGAGCTTTACCCGCCATTTTTCTGGAAGTGAGGGATGTGTATGCTGGTCCTTATCACCTACGACGTCAATACCGAAACTTCTGCCGGGCGCAAACGTCTGCGCAAGGTCGCCAAGCGCTGTGTGGACCACGGCCAGCGGGTGCAGAACTCCGTGTTCGAGTGTCTGCTGGATGCCGCGCAGTATGCCGTTCTCAAGGCGGAGCTGACGGCCCTCATCGACCCCGCGCTGGACAGCCTGCGCTTCTACCAGCTGGGCAACAACTATAAGAGCAAGGTGGAGCATATCGGCGTTCATCCGCCCTTTGAACAGGACGGCCTGCTGTTGTTCTGAGTTTTGCGCCCCGGTGCGAAGGATGAGTTCTCAGCATTTTCCCGGCACCTTCGCACCGGATTTTTGTGTCATTTTGCATGATTTGGATAGTTCTTTGACCCGTTGTAAATCAAAGCTCTTCTAAATTCGTGCAGAATGTTGTATAATTTATAAGAAAATAGAGATTTTGTCTCTGTTTTTGCTGCCGCCCTCCTCGCGGAGGGCGTGGATAGAAATTTCCCATCGATCTGTCCGGCAATTTGCTGGAAACGCGTCGCCCTCCTCGCGGAGGGCGTGGATAGAAATTGCTCGGTGGTACACTCGCTGTCGGCGCGATTGGGTCGCCCTCCTCGCGGAGGGCGTGGATAGAAATCCAATGGCTCCTTGCGAGTATCTGACAACGAGACGTCGCCCTCCTCGCGGAGGGCGTGGATAGAAATTGATAGCACGGTTCTGACCATGCCGGTACAGCCCGGTCGCCCTCCTCGCGGAGGGCGTGGATAGAAATAACTACGGATGCGGAAAGGGCAAGACCACGGAAGAGGTCGCCCTCCTCGCGGAGGGCGTGGATAGAAATCTACAAGGGCCTGCGCATCGTGCTGGGCGGCAAGGTCGCCCTCCTCGCGGAGGGCGTGGATAGAAATGTCAATGTGTACCAGGTCGCCTGTCTCGGGGTCATGTCGCCCTCCTCGCGGAGGGCGTGGATAGAAATCAGTTTCCACCGCGAATCGGGCTTCGCCACAATTTTTCCAAAAAGGAGTTTTCCATGCATACAGTTTCCCTCACCCATCAGCTCGTCGCCATCCAGGACGACTTTGACCTCGACAAGATCATCGAAAGCGGCCAGTGCTTCCGGCCACAAAAGTTGTCCGACGGGCGATACCGCTTTCTTTCCGGCGGCGCACTTCTTTATCTGACTCCGCTGGGCGATGGACAATACGACGCCGCATGGTATGGCTCAGATCGGGATTACTGGGCCGACTACTTTGATTTGGGCCGGAACTATGCCGCGCTGCGGTGCAGCTTGGCGGGACAGAGCAGCTATCTGGACAAATCGCTCGATTTCGGGCAGGGCATCCGAATCCTGCATCAGGACCCATGGGAAATGCTCATCACCTTTCTCATCTCCCAGCGCAAGAGCATTCCGGCCATCCGCACCGCCGTGGAACACCTTGCCCGGTGCTGCGGCGAACCGCTCAGTGCCGAAGGCGATGAAGTTTTCCTCTTCCCTACCCCGCAGCAGCTCTGCGGCCTCTCTGAGGCGCAGCTGATGGGCTGTGGTCTGGGCTACCGCACCCGTTACATCCAGAACGCTGCCGCTCAGGCTTCCAGCGGCACACTCGACCTCGGTGCTCTGGCGGCGCTGCCCGACGACGCGCTCTTTTCCCGCCTCCTCGAGCTGGACGGCGTCGGCAAAAAGGTAGCAAACTGCGTCTGCCTCTTTGGCTATGGCCGTACCGCGATGGCTCCCATTGATGTCTGGATACAGCGACTCATTGATGAGGAATTCGGCGGCCGCGACCCTTTTCCTTCCTATGATCAGCAGGCTGGCATCGTACAGCAGTACTTGTTCTACTACAAACGCAGCACCAGCCGCAGCGTCGCTCACAAAAAATAAAAAAAGTTATTGACAACTCTCCATTTGGCTGGTATAATAACACACGTCGTCAGGGACGGCATACCAGCTATGGGGGATTAGCTCAGCTGGGAGAGCGCTTGCATGGCATGCAAGAGGTCACCGGTTCGATCCCGGTATTCTCCACCAAAAAAGCACTGTACTTCGCAGGAAGTACAGTGCTTTTCTTTTTGCTGAAGCCGATTTTTGGGGCTGCATTGAGTCGCCTGCATGTCTTTTTGGCTTTTTGCGGAAAACCGGGATGTTCCCGCAGATAAGCGGTTTCCCATAACAAAAGAGACCGCCGTACAGCAAGCTGCTGTACGGCGGTCTCTTCTTCTTTTTTCAGTTCCGCGGGATGGCCATTCGGCGCTCTGCTTTCTTTACGAGCCATGCTCCCGCCCATCCGCAGGCGGCTCCCAAAATGGCGCCACCCAGAATATCCGTCGGGTAATGGACACAGAGGTACATCCGCGAGAATGCGATGAGAACGCCTACCGGCAGAGCCGCCATCGCCCACTGCTTTTTCCCAGCCATCCAAAGGGCTGTCACCGAGGCGAAGGACGCCGCCGTATGGCCCGAAGGAAAGGAGAAATCGTCCGGGTACGGGATAAGCAGTTGTACCTCCGTAAGGATGCCGCATGGACGGACGCGGGCCACCAGCGGCTTGAGAAGAAGATTACAGAGAACAGCGTCGATGAGGAGCGCCGCTGCCAGCACACATCCGACCCGCCGCATTTTGCGGAACACCAGCAGCACCGCTGTCAGCGTCACCCAGAGAATACCGGAGTCTCCCAGACGGGTAATAAAACACATGCTTCCATCCAGCATGGGGCTGTGCAGGGATTGCAGGAATTGCAGGAAAGTAAGTTCGGCGTTCATAAAGCTCCCTCTTTCTCGTTTCGTTATGTACAGGATACCAGAAGTTTATGAACAGAAAACCACAAAGTCTTAAACAGTCGTTAAAACAGCCGGCTCCGCCGCTGAGTTTTGCAGCATTTCAGTTCCCGGCGTTCCTGATGGACAAGGGAAAAATTAAAGTCAAAACCACCGGCTGAGCCGGTGGCTTGAGTAAGCCCTAGAAGGGCATAATACTAGCAAAGCCCCTTAAGGGGCCACGAATGGGTCTGTCAACTGCATTCCTTTCTCGTGGCAGGCCCCTCAAGGGGCCTTTTTATTTACGCCTTAGTTTCCTTGCTACCCGTAAACGGGTCCACAAACTCCTTAAAGCTCAACTGATTGGCAATCTGGTCCTGTTGCAGTTGATTTTTAATGTACTCTTGGATTTTCTTTTTGTTCTTTCCTAAATACCAGCAAAACCGTATAGCCCATAACGCCCCAAATGCTGCTGATGATGTTATCCGAAAAGGACAGGTTCTGAATCAAAACTGCATAGATGCCTACGCAGATCATGATAAGAAAGCCTTGGAATCCCAGTGCAAACAGGGAGCGCAGGTAGTTTTGACCAGTATGCTCGATGAGCATCTGGATCAGCTCATAACAGGCGATGAAAGTCAGCACCATTCCGGCAATGGGCAGGATCACGGATTCCGAGATGTTACGGATCATAGAAAAAAAACGCAGGTGAAAAGTTCGCCGGTGTGGTTCCCACATCGCCTGCGATCTGTCCAACCTGCTGGTTGACCAAATCGAACATCCCTGAAAGATTTCCCATGATACCGCTGATGATCATGCTCTTGAGCCAATCTGTGATCTGTTCAAGGATACTCTGCATGAGCCGCCTCCTTCCTTACGCAAACACGCCGAACAGCTTCGCCATCCGGGACAGAAGCATAAACAGCTGTGAGAAAAGAGACAGTGCCGATGCAGTTGTAGTAAGAAACGCCATTGTGCCTCTCGGAAAGGATTCAAAGTGCCACTAAATTTTCCCGTGCAGGCATCTGTCCCGCCGCTCTCTGGCGTATTCCAGCAGTGCATTGCACGCCGGACAAAGCGCCTCGCCCCTTGTCCCATGCACGCCACAACAATACCGGCGCACCATGAGGGTAACGGTTTCGATTTCCTTTTCCTTGTTCAAGTTCTGAAGTCCTTTCTGTTTTATGCATAGTTAGTATGCTCTAACCGTCTGGTGGAAGAAAAGGCAGGCCACCTGTATGTAGTCTGCCTTTTGCCTGATGCGAAAGCCCGCAGACACGCGGGGCTTACAGCACCAGCGAGGGCGCGGTGTAGACCCGTGCCTTCAGCTCGCTGTTTAGCATATACAGCCCCTTGCTGTCACCGCCGAACAGCTCCATCTTGGTAATGAGGTCAGCGGCGTTCTTCTCCTCCTCGCCCTGTTCCTTGATGAACCAGTCCAGCATCTGCATGGTGCGGAAGTCCCTGACCTCGTATGCGGCGGCGTAGATGGCATTGATGCTGGCGGTGATCAGCTTCTCGTGCTCCAGTGCTTTTTTCAGCGGGGTCATGTGGTCGCCTCGTTCCCACTCCGGCTTTGCGATAGCCTCAAAGGTGACGCCCTCGCCGTTATTCTGCAAATACTGATAAAACAGCATGGCGTGATCCCGTTCCTCCTGCGCCTGTACCCGGTACCAGTTCTCAAAGCCGTCCAGTCCGACGGCGGCGTAGTAGTTGGCAAAGTCCAGATACAGATAGGCGGAGTAGAACTCGTCATTGATCTGCTCGTTGAGCAGCTTAGATACGTTAGCGTTCATGATACTTCTCCTCCATAAGATTGTCTTTTTCCTGCTCCCGGCAGGGGGGCAGATATACCGTACCCAGAGCGATGCTGGGATGCTCCCTTTTCATCTCCAGGAACACCTGCTCCGCCTTGGGATGCTGCTGCAGCTCCGTTACGGCAGCCAATATCTCCTCTGCGTATTTTGGCATACCGCCAACCCTCCAAACGCAAGAATGAGTCTTATTATTTTGCTTTTATTATACCTATATTTTTTTCTCTGTCAACAACCACAAAGGGCTTGTGCTCCAAAAGCTGCCTCGAAGCCGATTTTCTCAAATTATGTGACGCCGTCACAGTAAAACCGCTTGTCACGCGGTATACTACGCATAAAAACACAGCCGCAGAGTACATCTGTGGCTGTGTTTTGTGTTCAGTTGCTTACTGTTGCGTGGACTGGATATGGAGAGACAACATATCTCCCGATCTTACATGGGTTTCTTATCTGCCATCACTCTGGCAGTTTGCCTTGCAGATATGTCGGCATCCCCACTGCGGTCGTATCCGGCCTGACCTTAAACATGGCTTTTTCAATCTACCTCCCTTATCGGTTTTCCGCGATATATTTCTCCGCCATGTGAACTGCCACCGCGCCGTCCGCCACGGCGGTGACCACCTGACGGAGGGGCTTCGTCCGCACGTCGCCCACGGCGTAAACGCCGGGAATACTGGTTTCCGTGGTCTCTCCGGCCACGATATAGCCGCCGCCGTCCAGCTCCAGTTGACCCACCGCCAGCGCCGTGGCGGGCTGTCGGCCCACGCTGACAAATACGCCGTCGCAGTCCACCACGCTTTCCTCACCGGTGACGGTGTCCCGCAGGCGGACGCCGGTCAGCCTGTCCCCGGAAAGCAGCGCGGAAACGACGCTGTTCCAACGGAATTCCACGTTTTCGGCCTGTGCCAGCGGCTCGTGATAGCTCTTGGTGGCCCGCAGGGTGTCTCTGCGGTGGACGAGGATCACTTTTTTCGCCACACGGCTGAGAAGGAGGGCATCTGCCGCGGCGGAATTGCCGCCGCCCACCACGACCACCGTTTTGCCCTTGTAAAACATCCCGTCGCAGGCGGCGCAGTAGGCCACGCCTCGGCCCAACAGCTCCGTCTCTCCGGCAACGCCCAGCGTTCTGGGGTCCGCACCGGTGGCCAGCACCACGGTTTTCCCCCGGAAGATCCCCTCGCTGGTCTCCACGAGCTTGGGAACCGCCGTCAGATCCATGCGGAGAACTTCTGCGTATTCGCTGCGTGCCCCGAAGCGCTCCGCCTGCTTTTGCATCTTCTCCGCCAGAGAGAAGCCGTCGATCCCGTCCTCAAAGCCGGGGTAGTTGTCGATCTGCTCGGTCAGGGCCATCTGCCCACCGGCGGACAGTTTTTCCAGCACGATGGTGTCCAGCCCCGCCCGTGCCGCGTACAGGGCGGCGGTGTAACCGCCCGGTCCGCCGCCCACCACGAGCATATCATAAACATGATGGTTGTTCATATCTGAACCCTCCGTTATTTCGCCAAGGCTTCCTGAATGAAACGGTCGATTTCTGCCTTTGAGCCGGGCGCGGTGATGGAATCCACGGCCTTTCCGTTCCGGTACAGCACCAGAGTTGGGATGTCCTCGATCCCCTCGGCCCCCGCCAGCCGCGGCTCCTCGTCAATGTTGATTTTGCCGACGGCAAGGCTGTCCGCGTATTCCTCTCCAATCTTCTCATACGCAGGGCCGATTCTCCGGCAATAGCTGCACCAGGGCGCCCAGAAATCCACCAAAACAGGCTTTTCCTCCCGGATCAACTGCTTAAACTGCTCCTGATTCATATTCATAGCTGCCATATCTGTCAGCTCCTTTCCTTTATTTGGGTATTCTCAAGACTCCGGTCTCGCCCCACACCACATTGTGACCTCATCCTGAGATGACGGTACTCTGCCCTTGGGACATAAAGCAGATGAGTAAGACCATCATCTGTACGAGAATAGCTGCGGTTTGTTGCGGCTTATTCCGCGCAGAGCTCCGCCACCAGAGCGTCCATCTGCGCTTCGCTGGTTTGGTTCAGTGCGCCGCACAGCAATACCTCCGTTTCACACAGTCGGAGTTCCTTCATCTTTTCCAACTCGGCGCGCATCTGCCGCGCGGCAGCAGGGGCCCATGAGACGTTTTCCATAAGGCCGATCCGGCGGTTTCGGAATCCCTTTGTCTGTAAATGATCCAAAAAGGCCTTCATGGGCGGGAACAATCCTCCGTCATAGGTGGCGCAGGCCAACACCAGTTTCCCGCAGTAGAACGCACTGGCAACAGCGTAGGAAAGATCTGTCACAGTGAGATCACATATGTTGACCTGCACGCCTTTTTTCTCTAATTTACCCTCGAGGGTCTTCGCCGCATGGGCAGTATTTCCATGGATGGATGCGTGGGCAATCAGTATGCTCTCCGGTTCTTCCGGTTCCCATTGTGACCAGAGATCATAGAGCCGCAGATACTTCTCCAGCCCTTCTGTAAGCACGGGACCATGGAGCGGGCAGATCGTTTTGATCTCCAGCGCGGAGATTTTTTTCAGCAGCGCCTGCACCTGTGCGCCATACTTTCCGACGATGTTGTAATAATACCGCCGGGCCTGCGGCGCCCAGGGGGCACGGGCAGTCCGTTCCAGTGAACCGAAGCGGCCGAAGGCATCCGCCGAGAACAGGATTTTTTCCGTTTCCTCATACGCCGTCATCACCTCCGGCCAGTGTACCATCGGTGCCAGCAGGAAGCGCAGCCGGTGTGAGCCCAGAGAGATCGTGCTGCCCTCGCCAACCTCCAGCATACGGTCTTCCGACAATGCACCCGTGCCGAAGAACTGCTTGATTATGGTAAATGTTTTCGCGTTTCCCACGATCTTCATCTCCGGGTACTTTTGTACCAGCCGCATGAGGCTGCCGGAATGATCCGGCTCCATGTGTGTGACCACAAGATAGTCGGGGTTGCGCCCCTCCAACACCTGCGCTACATTGGAAAGCCATTCCTCCGCCGCCCGTGCGTCCACGCTGTCCATCACGGCGATCTTCTCATCCAGAATGACATAGGAGTTGTAGCTCACTCCCATAGGCTGGACGGGGTACTGGTTTTCAAAGAGTGCCAATGTGTTATCATCCACCCCTACATAGCGGATGGCATCTGTTACCGTTTGGATAGACATATAAAAAATACCTCCTATTTTCCTTACTCAGACTCTGGCTGATAGGTTCTTCTTTTCTAATGGAACATACGCTCAACCGCGGATCGACGGTCGCACATTTTACCGTTGCTTTGCTTCTCCCAGAGTCGTTACATGTGGTACACCGCAGCGGAGCGAAGTCCTTCCGGCAGGCCGTCGGGCGCAGCAGGTGAAAGTTCCCAGCGTACCTGCCCCGCCCACCGGGAGGCGACGGCGGAGAAGTGGAGCATGACAATACCGAGATCCAATGCGGCATCCAAATTATCGGTGTAGGCATCCTCCTGCTGCACCAAATAGATGCTGTGATCCTGCACAAGGAAGCCATAGGGCTGACGGTTGAGATAGCTGGGGGAGAGCGAAGCGGCGTAGAAGGACTGCCAGAGCATATCGTCGTAGAAGTCCATCATCTCGTCAAGCCCAGACTTGTTGCTCCAGCTCCCCATGTGAACCAAATCATGCACGCCCTTTTTGGGCGCGTAGTACTGCTGCTCGGCCCGCACATCGATCTGAGACATACTTAGGATATTCAGCCGCAGCTTTTTTGCGGTCTTTTCCCCGTAGCCAAAGGCAACGATTGCCGCCACCTCTAACGGGGTGGCGAGAGACAGTGCCTTTTTGATTTTGTCGCTGTCGGTGAAGGTCATCCAGCAGGTGTCAATGTCCAACTCAGTCAGCTTGAGGACGAGATCTTCCATCATGTAGCCGGCGTTGATGGCCGCATAGGAATGCGGGGCAGACATAAGGAGCAGGTAGTGCGGTGCTCCGATGAGAAATTGATTATAGCCCGCTGAGCTCTCCAGCGCCGGCTGTGCATCCTTGTCCAAGACGATCAACTCCGTTGCAATCTCCGGGACAAGACGGGGGCAGGTCTTTTCATAGTAGGATCGGAGCTGGCCGATAGCCTCGCTCGGAACTTCCTTTTCGCGGAATGCGTGAACGGATCTGCGATTTTGAATCATAGCGCTGTAATTCATAGTAGTATCTCCTATTCTGATGTCTTTGGTTTTCTTATAAATCGTCTATCAGTGCGGTGCTCTTGGCGTAGGCGGTACTGCGTGCCTCAAAGAAATCGGTCTTGACCATGTTGGCGTCGGCGTACTGGCTGACCCATTCCATGCTCTCCGGTTCGCTCTCAAAGCCTGGATACAATGCGGGATAGCCAAGGCTCGTCCAGCGGAGGTTGCCGAGATAGCGGATGTAATCGCTGATCATCTGCCGGTTCAGCCCCGGGATGTCGTCGCCGATCACATAATGCCCCCATGCGATCTCCTGCTCCACGCCCTCACGCATCATCTCGCGCAGCGCTTGTACGCTCTCGGCGGTGAACAACTCCGGCTGCTCCTTTTGCAGCTCCGTGATGATATTGCGGAACAGCCACAAGTGCGTGTTCTCATCGCGGTTTATGTAGCGAATCTCCTGCGCTGAGCCGGGCATCTTCCCGTTTCGGGAGAGATTGTAGAAGAACATAAAGCCGCTGTAAAAATAGATGCCCTCCAAAATATAGTTTGCCATCATCACGCGCAGCAGCGTGGGAGCGTCCTTCCGCTCCTGAAACTCGTTGTAGCAGTCCCCAATGAAGGTGTTGCGGCGCAGCAGATGCTCGTCCGTTTTCCATTGGTAGAGGATGTCATTGCGCTCCACGGGGGAACAGATGGTGTCGAGCATATAGCTGTAGCTCTGTGAGTGGACACACTCCTGAAACGCCTGAATGGACAGGCAGAGATTGACCTCGTTGGCGGTAATGTAGGCGCCGATATTAGGCAGGTTCGCTGTCTGAATGGAATCCAAAAAGACAAGAAAACTCAGAATTTTATCGTAGGCGCTGCGCTCGGCTGACAGCAGGCGGGGATAGTCCTTCACATCCTGCGAGAGATTGATCTCCTCAGGAATCCAAAAGTTGTTCATGGCCTGCCGGTACCAGTCGCTGACCCAAGCGTACTTCATATTGTTGAAGTCGTTGAGGTTGGTGGTATTGCCGCCGATCATGCGCCGCAGGCGCACATCAGGGTCGCCCTCCGGGTTAAAGAGGGGCTTTTTCTTCAGTTCCGTCATGCTATCCTCCTTATGACGAGCAGCTTTCGCAGGCCTCGACCTCAAGGGCCTTGCTGCGGACATAGTAAATGGTCTTGACGCCGGCCCTCCACGCCTCCAAATAAAGTCTGAGCACCTGACGCATGGAATAGTCGTTGGTGATATAGAGATTCATGCTCTGCGCCTGGTCAATATGTCTCTGGCGAAGGCCCGCGGCGCGTACCGACCAGCTTTGGTCGATCAGATGCGCCGCCTTATAGCACCACCATGTATCCATAGAAAGCTCCGGAGCAACGCGGGGCAGCATGCTGCCCTTTTTTTCCTCTAAAAAGAATCTCTTCATAATTGGATCTATGCCCGCCGACGTGCCGGAGAGGATAGATGTGCTGGAGGTCGGTGCGACCGCCAGCAGATAGGCGTTGCGCATTCCCTGCACCGCCACCGTTTTCGCAAGCGCCCGCCACTTTTCGGAGGTATAACCCCGCTTTTCAAAATACGCGCCCGTCTGCCAGTCGCTGCCCTCAAAGAGCGCGTAACGACCCTTTTCCCGTGCCAGTGCTGTGTCCGCCTTGACGGCGGCGTAGTTGATGAGCTCGAACACTGCGTCGGTGAAGGCAAGGTGCTCATCGCTCTCCCAGCGGATGCCGCGCTTTGCCAGCATGTGGTGGTAGCCGCTGACGCCCAGGCCGATGCTGCGATACTTCTGATTGGTAAGCCGCGCGTATTCCAACGGGTAGAAGTTGAGGTCGATCACATTATCCAGTGCGCGGATGGCCGTTTCCACCGTGCGTTCCATATAGGCCTCGTCCTCCACCGGCAGATTACCGAGAGACAGACTCGCCAGGTTGCAGACCACAAACTCACCTGGGCGTGTGGCCGTCACCACCACTGTGTCGCCGTTCTCCGTGTGCACCTCAGTGCTGATATGCTCGATGGGCGCCATGTTCTGCGCGATCTCCGTGCAGAGATTGGAGCAATAGATCATTCCCGTGTGGCCGTTTGGGTTCATACGATTTACGCTGTCGCGGTTGAAGGCGAAGGGCGTGCCGGTCTCCACTGCCGAGCGAAGCACCAGCCGCACGATGTCCTTGACGGTGACGCTGCGCTTTTCGATGCGCGGGTCATTGACGCAGTCCAGATACCGCTTCTCCCATTCCGTACCCCAGTAATCCTCCAGTGCGTAGCCCTTGACCGTGAGGATCTCATGCGGACACATGAGATGCCACGGCGCGTCTATGTTCTCCTCCGCCAGTCGCCAGAAGAGATCCGGATAGCACACGGCGGGAAACACATCATGTGCCTTCATGCGGTCGTCGCCGTTGTTGGTGCGCAGTTGAAGGAATTCCGGCAGATCCCGGTGCCATGCGTCTAAGTAAACCGCCACAGCGCCCTGCCGCATCCCCAACTGATCCACCGCCACGGCGGTGTCATTGACCAGCCGGATCCAGCGGATAACACCGCCCGCCGCCCCTTGAAAGCCGCGGATGGTGCTGCCTGCAGCGCGCACCTTACCGAAGTACATCCCCATTCCACCGCCGAATTTAGAGACCTTTGCGAAGTTGTCCAGCGAGCGGTAGATACCGTCCAGACTGTCCGGCACAGTGTCCACAAAGCAGCTTGAAAGCTGATGGTAGGGCTTTCGTGCGTTGGACATGGTAGGTGTCGCCATCGTGACCTCCATACGGCTGAGCATATCGTAAAAGCGTTTTACCCACCCCATGCGGTCAGAGCCTTCGTTCATAGCAAGATGCAGCGCGATACCCAAAAACATCTCCTGCGGTGTTTCCAGCGGCACGCGGCTGCGCGACTGGATCACATAGCGTTTGAGCAGCAGGTCAAGGCCGGAGTAGGTGAACAGCTCGTCCCGTTCCGGGCAGAGAAAGTCCTCCGCCATGGCGATCTCCTCGTGGGTATAGTGGGCAAGGATATAGTCACCGTAGAGTCCCTTATCCGTCAGATAGCGAAGCCTACCATAGAGGTCGCCGACGCCGCGCCCCTCCCATTCCTGTGCGTTGCGACAGCGAAAGGAGTGGTTCAGAAGCCGCGCCGCGATGAACTCCCACTTGGGTGCCTCTGCCGTAGTCAGCTCTACCGCCGCCTTGGTCAATGCCTCAGCCCGCTCATCCTCCGTCATGCCCGGGCGACAGAAACTCTCAAACTTCATTTGAAGCGCCGCGAGGGAGTAGATTTCCTCGGTAAAATCCATCTGGATGCGGCGCAGCACCTCGTCAAGCGAGTCATCCCCCACCGTCCGCGCGATGGTATGCCGGACACGGCGCAGCGCAGACCGCTTTTCGCGGTAGAGGATGTACGCCTTGGCCACCTCATAGTGTCCGCGCTCCATGAGTGTTCGCTCCACCTCGTCCTGCACACGTTCCACGGTGAGCGGCACTGTGACGGAGAGATTGTCGAGAACGGTGGCGAGGATCTCATCCATCTCTCTGCTCCCGATCTCCTTGCCCTGTCCGTCAAACGCCTTTTTCATGGCGTTGAAAATTTTCTCCTGTTGAAAGGGAACAGACTCCCCGTTTCGTTTTCTGATCTCCATTTCGATCCCCTCATCTTCTCCGGTCACTTCTCATGTCCTTTTGAGCAAAGAGCGGGCAAGCGCAGTATCACGCTTGCCCGCTCTGTTTTTGAAAGCCGGTTTTTCTGCAGCCGACGCGGCGGGGTTGTTTGTTGTCTGTTGTCTTGGCTTTGGCTTCTCTGCCAGTCACTTCATAGATTCCAGAATGGCGTCCGCCAGTGCTTCCAGCTCAGTGCGCTTGTCCGTGCCCATGGACGAGGCGAGGCTGAGCCGCTCGTTGAGCAGCGTCATGTTCTTAAGCTCATCGTTGACGAATTTCTGCATGAGGTCACCGGACTTCACCGCCCATGAGCCGTTTTCAATGATGGCAAAGGTGCGGTTTTGCAGATTCAGTGCCTTCATATCCATGAGGAAGTCATGCATGGCAGGGTAGATGCCGAGGTTGTAGGTCACAGAGGCCAGGACAATGTGACTGTACTTAAACGCCTCGGAGATCAGCTGGGAGACATGAGTGGAGGACACATCGTACATCGCCACCTTGCTCATGCCCTTATCGCAGAGCGACACCGCCAGCGCCTGCGCCGCGTTCTCCGTGTTGCCGTACATAGAGGCGTAGACGATGAGCACGCCCTGGGTCTCAGGGGCATAGCGGCTCCATGTGTCGTACTTTTCGATGAACCAGCCCAGATCCTTGCGCCACACGGGGCCGTGGAGCGGGCAGATGTACTTGATCTGATCCAAAACGCCGCCGGCCTTTTTCAGCAGGAGCTGGATGTGGGGGCCGTACTTGCCCACGATGTTGGTGAGGTAGCGGCGGGCGTCGTCCAGCCAGTCCCGCTCGAAGTCCACCTCGTCGGCGAACAGCTTGCCGTCCAGCGCGCCGAAGGTGCCGAAGGCGTCGGCGGAAAAGAGGACGCCGTCGGTGACGTCGAGGGTCACCATGACCTCCGGCCAGTGAACCATAGGCGCGCCCACAAAGGTGACGGTGTGCTTGCCGAAGGAGAAGGTGTCGCCCTCCTTCACCTCGATGCACTCATGTCCGTCCACATGGAAGCCGAACTGCCGCATGAGCATGAATGCCTTCTCGTTGGAGATCAGTTTCACCTTGGGATGGCGTAGCAGGATCTCCTCGATGCAGGCGGCGTGATCCGGCTCCAGATGGTTGACCAGCAGGTAGTCCAGCTCTCGGCCATCCAGCACATACGCCAGATTTTCCAAAAGCTGGCGGCAGGCAGACCAGTCCACCGTGTCAAAGAGCACCGTCTTTTCATCCAGCAGGCAGTAGGCGTTGTAGCTTACGCCCCGGGGAATGGGAAAGCAGTTTTCAAACAGAGCCAGGCGATGGTCGTTGGCGCCCACCCAGTAGAGGTCGTTCGTTACTTTACGCACGCAATACATCTTATCTTACCTCCTTCACGGCCTCAAGCCTTTACAAATTGATCCTTCGTCTCCGCGCACTCGGGACACACCCACTCGGCGGGAAGCTGCTCAAAGAGCGTACCGGGCGCGATCTCGCCGTCCTCGTCGCCCAACTCCGGCACATACTCGTAGCCGCAGCCGCTGCAGACGTAGCGGTCGCCGATGGGGGCGGGCTTCGGCGGCGTGGGCCGCTTCATCTTTACCATGGGCGGCGCGGGCAGCTTTTCGCCGCTATCCAGCGCGGCAGTGAGCAGGGGCAGGATCTCCTCCACGTCGCCCACGATGCCGTAGTCGCAGTTCTTGAAGATAGGCGCGTTACCGTTCTTATTGATGGCCACGATGGTGGAGGCGTCCTTGATGCCCTTAAGGTGCTGGGATGCGCCGGAGATGCCGCAGGCGATGTACAGATTGCCGGTGAACTTCTGACCGGACATACCCACATAGCGGTTCAGCGGCAGATATTTGAGAGTCTCCGCCACAGGGCGGGAAGAACCGATGGCCGCGCCGGCGGCCTTGGCCAGCGACTCTACCAGTTTCATGTTCTTTTTCTCCCCGATGCCCTTGCCCGCGGAGACCACCCGCTCCGCCTGCGGGATGGGCGTATCCATAGGGATGCCCACGGAGAAGTCGTGACCATCCTTCTTCAGCGCCGCCACAAGGTCGGCCACCTGCTGGGCAGCATCCCCCTCCCGGAAGATGGTCTTTTTGCGAATGCCGGTGATGGGCGCGGGTTTCTTGGCCGCCGAACGGCTCTCGCCGCCGGAGCTCTTGCCCAGCCTGCCCAACAGATGAGAGGCGATGACCACCCGCTGGATCTCGTTAGTGCCCTCGTAGAGGGTGGTGATCTTGGCGTCGCGGTAGGCCCGTTCCACCTCCATGCCCTTGAGGTAGCCGCTGCCGCCGTAGATCTGCAAGGCATCGTTGGTGACCTCCAGCGCGATGTCCGAGGCGTACATCTTCGCCATGGCGGACTCCATGCCGTAAGGCGCGTGCTGCTCCTTCAGCTCCGCCGCGGAGTAGATGAGGAACCGGGCGCAGCGCAGCTTGGTGGCCATATCCGCCAGCTTGAAGGCGATGCTCTGCTGGGCCGCGATGGGCTTGCCGAACTGGACGCGCTCCTTGGAATAGCTCAACGCGTGCTCAAACGCGCCCTGGGCGATGCCCAGCGCCTGCGCGGCGATGCCGATGCGTCCGCCGTCCAGCGTGGACATGGCGATCTTGAAGCCCTCGCCCTCCTTGCCCAACAGGTTTTCCTTGGGAACCTTCACGTCGTTGAAGATCAGCTCCGCCGTGGAGGAGGAGCGAATACCCATCTTGTCATAGTGATCGCCGAACTCAAAGCCCTTCCAGCCCTTCTCCACGATGAAAGCGGAGATGCCCCGGGTGCCGATGTCCGGCGTGGTGACGGCGAAAACCACATAGGTGTCCGCCTTAGGGGCGTTGGTAATGAAGATCTTGCCGCCGTTGAGGAGGTAGTAGTCCCCCTTATCCAGCGCCGTGGTCTCCGTGCCGCCGGCGTCGGATCCGGCGTTGGGCTCCGTAAGGCCGAAGGCGCCGATCTTCTCGCCCTTGGCCAGCGGAACCAGATATTTCTTCTTCTGCTCCTCGGTGCCATAGGCGAAAATGGGCCATGAGCCGAGGGAGACGTGGGCGGAGAGGATTACGCCTGCGCCGCCGTCCACACGGGCCAGCTCCTCCACCGCGATGGCGTAGCTCAGGGCATCAAGACCGGCACCGCCGTACTCCTTGGGGTAGGGAATGCCCATCCAGCCCAGCTTACCCAGCTTCTTGACAGCCTCCTCGGGAAACTCATTGTTCTGATCCATTAAAAATGCGAGGGGCTTGATCTCCTCCTCCGCAAAACTCCGGATCTTCGCGCGCAGCTCTTCGTGCGCCGACGTGGTTTGAAACAGCATACGGGTACCTCCTTTTAAAATTTTACAGCTCGCTTGTGTCTTGGGGATCGGATCCGCCGGTCAGCAGCCTGCGCAGGCTCACGGCACGGAACGCCTCGTCCTGCTTTTGCTGCAAGGCCGCCAGCTGACAGTGGATGGCGCACCGCCCATGCTTGTCCTGCCAGCGGCATTCATATCCCGGCTCCATGCAGGCGCATAGGATGCCCCGCTCCCCCACGACCCCCATGAGATCGTAGAGGGAGGTCGCGTCCAGATCGCAGGACAGCGCGCAGCCGCCGAGAGCGCCGCGGCTCACCCGCACCAAATTGCCGGCGGAGAGCTTGCGCAGAATCTGGTAGGCAAACTGATTGGGGATCAATTCCGTTTCCGACATCTCGGCCACCGAATGCTTCTCCCCGTCCAGCAGCACCCGCAAAATGCGCAGCGCGTAGTCCGTCTCTTTGGTGATGATCATTGCTCCACATCCTCTTTTCGCTTGCTTGTTAATACCATCATATCAATCTTGATAAATTTTGTCAAGATAGTTTAAAAAAAAATATCGCTTTCATACAGACCGCCCCAGCCCGGGTCAGCTTCGCTTTCCATTCAGCGAAAAGCCATGTTCCTTTTCATATTGACAATCTCCTAATCGGGATTGAGCTTGATTTTCATGTTCGCCACCTCTTTCTTGTTTATTGATTGTGGCTTTATCATACCGCAGGACAAAGTCTTTTTCTGTGACGAGGTTACATTGATAAAAAAATCCGGTGCTTTTGGAGCACCGGATTTTAAGAAGGTGAATTAGGCTTTCCACAGACTGTGGAGGTTGCAGTAGGCGTAGACCGCCTCGACCTCATCGCCCTCGCAGAGAGCGAAGCAGACCTCCGGCTTTTCGCCGGGATGCAGTTCCTTACGCTGATTGCCCTGCTTGGTCTGGAGAGATACCCATTCGATGTAGTGCTCCGGCAGCATGGGGTGCTCCACGGAGCCGACCTTGACATGGACGATGCCGTTTTCCACTGTCCAGACAGGGACGTGCTTCTCCACGGCGGCGTCGGTGGTGCCGGGAACGATCTCGCTCATCGGCTCGCCGCAGCAGACGACAGGGACGCCTGCGTCCTTAACTTTGGCAATGATGTTACCGCAATGCTTGCAAATGTGACCGGACATTTAAGAGAACAAAACGGTATGTATCAGATGATTCTGAGCTGGAAAGACACAGATGGATAGCGCAGAACCAAATCCATCAGCACAGGACTTCCGGTTAAAGGAAACAAAAAAAGAGCTGAATCTCTGTTGCGCAAAACACAAAAGGAATTCAACCCGGAAACCATGCAGCAGGTTTCTGACCTGTCTGTACCCGAATATCTGACCCGGTGGCTGCGCGAAAGTGTAATGACGCTTTCGCCGGAAATCTATGGCCGGTATGCCTATGACTTAGGAAAGGTCATCCTCCCGTACTTTGAAAAGAAGCATCTGTCCCTGAAGGCCCTCGCTCCGCGCGATCTGGAAACATTCTTCCGCTACGAACGTCAGCAGGAGGAGGCCAGTGTACAGCAGCTTCTGGATTGGCACAAGGAGTTGACCGATGCCCTGCAATATGCCGTTGACAATAATTGGCTGAAGGTCAGTCCCATCAAAGAAGTTGACCCCTGCCTTGATAACTCCCCGGTACTTTTCACCGATTTCATCACGGACTGGTTGAAAATGATGAAGTCACAAGTGGAAATCACAACCTATACCAGCTATGAAAGAGCAATCATTCACAAGATCGTCCCATATTTTGAACCGCTCCACTATACATTGCAGGATATGGAACAGCACCCCAAGTACATTCAGGATTTCTACCAGCATGAGTTGGATCGTGGCCTTACAGCAAACACCGTCATTCACTATCACGCCAACATCCGCAAATGCTTACAATATGCTTTTCAAATCGGCATGATCCGTTCCAACCCGGCAGATCGCGTTGAACGTCCTCGTAAGGAAAAGTTCAAGTCGGAGATTTACAGCGGTGAAGAACTGGAGCAACTTTTCAAGGTGATTCAAGGTGACCCTTCGGGGTTTGGCGTCATCATGGCTGCATTCTACGGCCTGCGGCGCAGCGAAATTGTTGGCTTGAAATGGGATGCCATTGACTTTGAAAACAAGAAAATCAGCATTCAGCATACGGTTGTGACCGCAAAGGTCAACGGAACGGTAACGGAAATCGCACGAGATAAGACAAAAACAAAGTCGAGCTGCCGGACACTTCCGCTAATCCCTGCCTATGAGCAGATGCTCAATAAAATGAAAAAGGAGCAGGAGCAGAATCGGAAGGTCTGTGGCAAAAGCTATTGCACCAATTATCTTGACTATATCTATGTAGACCCGATGGGAAAGCGGATTCGGCCCGATTTCCTGAGCCAGCATTTCCCGGATTTTCTGGTAGCACACCAGATGAAGCGTATCCGCTTTCACGATCTGCGCCACCCGTATGTCAAGCACACGACAAAAAATAAATCTCTGCAAAAGCAGAAATCCCAAGCTATCAAGGAATTCTGATAGCCCGGAATTTCTGCTTTTGTGTACTACATCCTATTCAAATTTGATTGATGCTCGCCGAAAAATACCCGTCATGATCTGGTATTTCCCAGTAGCTATGCTACCAACATTCTTTTTGACCAGTCTTCATTTGTACGAAGTGTGCAATAACATTGTTGAACATCGTGTCGTCAAAGTTTTTCCCAGAGAATACACCATTACATATTTCTGTTAACCAATTAACGTCTTTGGACGGAAGTTTATCCTGCAATAAACGAAGCATTTCTGAAATATTGGTCTGAAGGCCTTGCGTTTCGGCTGCGAGATAACCGGCATCTTCCGGTTCCGTCAGCAACTCAACTGATTTGGAGTAGATCCATAGCTCTTCGGCCATATCCCCAATAGAAGGTTCTTCGGCCTCTATAGCGTCCCTTTCCGTCAAAACATATTTTTTCGCAAAGCAGTTGAGCATCTGCGCCGTCACGTCCACCGGATATGGGACCATCTGCTTTTCAAGCAATGAATAGTCTTCTGACTCAATCGTTTTTTTGACATCAGCGAGCATCTGTCGAGAGAGCTGCAACGCCGTAGGGGTTATTTCTTCAAGATCGTTTGCAGACAACATCACCAGATAGTCAAAGGGAGCTTCAGAAAACGCAATACTGCCCAGGAGCCATTCAGTTAAATTGCTTTCCAATGTCATATCAAAATCATCAACTACGATGGGATAATATCTCAATATGCCAATGGTGTAAATCTGATCAGGAAAATGAATCGAGTACTTGGATGCCAATTCCGATAATGCCTCTTCTGCAATCCTTCTCTCTTTCCAACAGTGCCTGTCATACCAATCCTTGATCTGATATTTATCAAAATATCTGTTCGGTGCGTGTTCAAGGTAATAACTGCAGCACATGGCAAGCCGTTTGATGTTTCGTTCTTCCATTGCGCAAAGAACCCGCTGCCTTTCCTGAATATCAAATTCTGCCGCAACCTCTGAAAAGTAGTTTTGCATCAGTACAAGAGCACTCTGCGCCGCTGTGAGATTTACCATAGGCAACCGCCGCTTCTGCTCATCTCTAGTGAGAATCCCCGCAAACTGATTAAAGAAGTTTTGTACACTTTGGAAGTATTCTCCTTTTTTCTTTTCCAGTCCCTCCGGCAGCGCAGCTTTTTTCTCAAACGGACGGTCCTCTTTGGGATATCGCTTTTCTCCTGTGGTCATCTGAGTAAGCTCTTCATGGAGCTGATCGATTTCTCTGCCCAAACTTCCTAATGGCTTTCCGCTCAGGAGCTTATCCATGCAGGCGCAGCACTTATCGGCAAGCAGACATATCTTCTCTCTCACACTAAACCAATAATCCAACCATTCGCTTACGGTATCAAATTCGTAATTGCTCATAATGGTCTTATTCCATAACGATGTTAGGTTTTGATGAAACATGATCACAATGTTTCGAATGGGCATCGCTTTATGTGCATCGTCGGGAACAGAATAAGTCGAAAGCAGATCAGCTGTCGGCTTGAGCGCATCCGCACAATACAAATCGAAAATAGGCAAGGTCTTGCAAAGAGATTTTAGCCTTGAGACGCTCTGCTCATTCCCCGTTTTGATATTGCGTAATCGAAGGATATACTCAACATGAATCGCATTTTTTTCGGAATCAATAAATACCCTATGTGATCTTATCCGCTGCTTGAGGTACGTAAGAATACTCTTAAGATTTCGTTCCACAAATTCCATATATTTCTCTCTGTTCCCGCAGTAGGAGAGATACATCAGCGTAGAAATGCACTCCAGCGTCAATTTTTCCGACTTGCTCCAAAGATCGTCCAGAGAAAATCCGGCCGACACATTCCACTCCGGATTGATGTTATAGATCCACTCAGAAATGGAGGCATAGGCCGTGATGTCCTTTATTCCGTCAAAACGAAGGGGGCGCAGTTTCCTATATAGACAACCGCAGAAAACATAGACATACGTATCCTGCAAATGGCAGGCGGGAATACGCTCCCGCAATCGGCAAAGATATTCTATATTCTTATTATCCGGAAATGTTTCCCGCATTTTGTCCAGCGTATCCATCGACACACCGAAATCCTCGAATACAGCAAATGGGCACATTTCGGTCGATAGAAGGAAAAGACCGCCGTGGGCATCTGCATCGTCAAACGTAGCCCGATTGGAAAGGAAATACTGCATCACATTCCCTGAAAAAAGCCCCTGTATTGCAGAAGTATAGTTTGAAAGGTCTTTTTCATCCCATAGGCTCTCGACCGCATCGCAGAAAAATGTCTCTTTGTTCAGGGTGAACTCCGGTAGATGGGAAAACAGTATCGGCAGGTCCGCTTTGTCCGCCATTTTCATAACGGAAATGGCGGTATCGTCAATCGGCAGGAATTCATGCAGTCTCTCTACAACATGCTTTGACCGAATGGGATGCAGACCCTCAATATACCTGCTCTCTTCATTCACGTGCACAAGAAACTCGGATTTCATACTTTTTAAGAGCTCACCAAAATCCGAGCCAGAGTCTTCTGATTGACTCGCATAAAGGTTGACAACAGAAAGACTGGCTCCGCAAATATCTGCAAAACATACTTTTCGTAGGATTTCACATTTTGCTTTACCAGAAGATGATCGTCCTATTTCGGATATTTGTGAGGCTATTCTTTCTGATAACATCTCGCCATGAGTAAGCAAGTAGACATATTCTATAAGTAGTTGTCTTTCTGCAATCTTATTCCATGCTCTTTGCCAGCTTGTTATGCTTGGGTGAAGTTGCTTAGCCTCTCTGAATAGATTGAATATCTCTATTGCTTCCTTTTCTTCTAAAGCCGGCTTAATTACTTTCAAAGACTGAATATTGCTCAAGTCGCCACTATAATTATACCAATCAATCTCACGCGATGTGATGAGCAACTTATAATGACAATGCAATTCGGATTGTAAGAGTTGAACAAGATAATTCCATTTGCTGAGATGGTTATCCAGATTGTCAATTAAGATGAGAATCTTTTCACCAAGCTGAATTCTTGCTTTAAAATATTGGGCAATATTCCCAATCTCTTTGATTTCATCGCACCATAGCAATTGATATGGTATATATTCATTTTGGAGGATATATGCTGCCTGCAAAGCCAGCGTGGTTTTTCCTTGCCCGCTAGAAGCTTTAATTACAGTAACTGTGTTTTCGCAAATGGAATTAATAACATCTTTTTCTAAGCTCGGTCGTTTGATTGGAAACCCACTTGCTATATCTGCTGGTGTTGCTTTTTTCCCCTCGTAAAAACTACGACCTTCATCAAGACTAGGCTTAGAGTAGTCCAGTTTACGAATCCAACTATGAGCTGGATTCTGAGGGCCCTTACTGATATCTATTTTGACAGATTGGATTTGGGAATCTAATTCCGCTTTGGTCACATAGGCCCGCTGCTCCATTTTTTCAAAGCAAAGGATTTTTATGCTGTTTGCAAATAAAGAAACATTGTCCGTGTTAATCTCATAAGTTCCAATTAAGGCTTTTTCAATTTCAGCAGCAAGTATAGATTTTTCAATTTTCTCAAATGACAAATGTGAAATAAATTCATCGAAATCATATACAGACCAATTCCAAGAAGGAGTGTTTTGCTTGATATTTGAAATCACACCAGTCCAATAGATGCGTGATTTTTCGTCCAGATCAGATGCAAATATCTTATGATTACTTCCTATTAGGAACACTGTAAATACAAGGCTTTTCGGAGCCTACAAACCAGAAAAAATAATATTTGATCTATCACATTACGCAAAAAGCCGTCCGGCATGAAAAACGGGCGGCTTTTTTGCGTGGGTAGACGGAAAGGAGGCACAAAAATAACTACAAAATTTTAGCGTTCAAATTTGTGCAACTTTAACGAAAAGGAGGATCGTAAATGGCCGATGAAAAACTGAATACTGGCCCTGCGGAGAATATTTCCCCGGAGGCCGCCGAGCCTATCGCCACACCCGAACAGTCCGCAGCATCTGAACCCCATCAGGAACAGACCGGGCCTGCCATACCTGAGCCCGGCGATGTGGTTGTGTCCTTTGACAAAATCAATGAGCTTATGGCAGAAAAGAGACAGAACGCCCGCGCCGAAGTCGAAAAGGCGGAAACCCCCGAAGCGCCGGAGGCGGCAGCCCCCGGAGAAACACCGCAGCCCGCCAATACGGAGGAACCGAAAAAGCCGCGCCGTGGCCGTCCGCCGAAAGCGGAAAAGGCTGCGACTGAAAATCAGAAAGCGGAGAAATCGGCTGGGGCCCGCAAGGGCCGCCCACCCAAGGCGGATAAGGCGGCCCCTGACAAGCCCAAGCCGTCCAAACGAGACAAAGTGTCCCGAAGCGATGGAAAGGCCCCGGATGCCAAGGAGCCCATTAAGCCCGCACAGGATACGGCACTGAAGGAAACTGCTGCTGTGGAACAGACGGCTCCCGAGCCGACTACACCGCCCCGCCCGGTTGAGGAAGGCAAGCTGGTTTATCTGAAACTTTCCGAGGTTCATCCGTTTCACACATTCCGTCCGCACCCCTTTAAGGTACGGGACGATGCGAAGATGCAGGAAATCGTTGCTTCTATCCGCGTAAACGGTGTAATGGTTCCCGGTCTTGCCCGCCCGGAGAAAGATGGAAACGGCTATGAAATTGTAGCGGGCCATCGCCGTACCCACGGCAGTGAGCTGGCTGGACTGGAGGAAATGCCCTTTATCGTCCGTGAAATGACCGACCACGAAGCGGTACAGGCCATGAAGGACAGCAACAAGCAGCGTGACGGGATGCTCCCCAGCGAATTGGCCGCGCTGCTGGAACTCGAGGTTGAGGACATCAAGCATCAGGGCGGGCGGCTGAAAGGTGTTGCGGAAGGCGATGTCGGGAAACGCTCGGTTGAGATTGTAGGCGAGGCGCATGAAATGAACTATAAAAAGGTCATGCGCTACTTGCGGCTCAACTCCCTTGTGCCGGAGCTTCTGGATAAGGTAGACGATAAAAAGATGGGCTTCATGCCTGCCGTGGAGCTTTCCTACATCAAACCGAAAAATCAGAGGCTTATTGCTGTTTCCATTGACGGGGAGCAGGCTTCGCCCTCGCTGGCCCAGGCCAAACGGCTCCGGGAGCTGGATAAGGAAGGCAAGCTCAACGGCGATGTCATTGACGGTATCTTATCAGAACAGAAAAAGGAGGATCGAGGCGTGATTATTTCTACTGCGGAACTGGAAAAGTATTTTGGCAAGGAGGTCACTCCCGCCAAAATGAAAGAACAGATTATGTCCCTGCTGGATGACTGGAAAGAAAAACAGCCGCCGGAGCTGGCAAAAGCCCCGAAAAAGCAGGAACTTGACAAGTAACAACTTCGAGACACTCTGTCCCGAGGGCCCCGCCCTCGCGCAGAGGCTCTGGTGGTATATATCCCCCGTCGCCGCCTGTTTTTTAGTACAGCCGGGAGTGGGCCGTCAAGGGTGCAGCGCACCGCCGTTTTCGGCGGCTCGCCCTTGACGGTCTGCCCCGGCTGTGCTATTTCCCCGGCAAGCGGCGGGGGTATATCCTCCAGAGCCGCCCCCTTTCCCAAGACTGGGAAAGGGCGTGGGGTTTGGGTTGAACTTTCTTATTAAAATATCGGAGGTATGAACGATGAAACGACCCCTTGCTTATATCACCGCTGCATGGCTCGGCGGCGATAGCGAAAACGCAGAACTGGCGGCGCAGTATTGCCGCACCGTGTATGAGGCAGGCTTTTCTCCTATTTGTCCGCCTTTGTACTTGCCCCTGTTTCTCAATGATGCTGTTCCCGAGGAGCATAAAAGCGGCATCGACATGAGCCGTGACCTGCTCCGCCGTTCTCATGTGCTGGTTGTCTGCGGGCACAGTATGACCGAAGCCATGAAAAATGATATTGCCGTGGCCCAGCGGCTGGGAATTACGGCAACAACCCTTGAGGGCATCCTGACCGTCAAGGGACAGGGCCGCCGCTAATGGCAACCCTGTTTGAAGCCTACGTTACCAACGCCGGAAAGTACAGCGAGGGCCAGCTTGTGGGTGAAACACTGAAATTTCCCACAACCGCCCAGGAGGTGGAGGCTCTTTTGAAACGGATCGGCGTGGATGGCGTCCGCTATCAGGAAATTTTTATTACCTCTTTCGATGGGGATGTGCTGGGGCTCTATGACCATTTGAGCGAGTATGAAAATCTGGACGAGCTTAATCATCTGGCCTGCCTGCTTTCCGAGCTTACCTCATCGGAGCTGGAAACACTGGAGGCCGTCCTCGACAGCGGCGATCACTGTTCTTCGGTGCGGGACATCATCAATCTGACACAAAATCTGGACTGTTACGGCTTTTACCCCGGCGTATCCGATGAGGAAACGCTGGGGCGCATTTATGTGGACGATCTGGAAATGTTGGATGTGCCGGATCAGGTAAAACCGTATTTCGATTATGAGGCGTATGGCCGGGATGCCTGCATCCACGAAAACGGCCATTTTGCCCCGGGCGGCTATGTTGTCAAAGAAAGCGATCATTTCGTGGAAGTGTATCACGGCTTGCAGGATATTCCCAAGGAACATAAGGTATTCTCTTTCCCGAAGCTCTCTATCCGGGCGCAAATGGCCGCTTATCAGGAAATCATAGACGGTTCTTCTTTGGAGGGCTACCGTCAAATGCAGAAAAAAGACCGTGGGGATCGGTGACGGTACTTCGAGACAAATTGTCCCAAGGAAGGAGGCGGTGTAACTGATTGATGAAGATATTTCCCGGCGCACGATAGCCATATCCGTAAAAACAACCAAGCTGACGGCGCGGGGACTGGCGTATGTGCTGGGTATGGTGGGGCGGAAGATCCGCAAGGCATACCGTGGGCGGCAAACACCACACGGCAAGCAAAGTGTGCGAAAGCTCATGGCACACGGTACATCCACCAACAGCATTGAGCTATCCGGGGATGCCAAGTCCTTTGACCGTGTGGCCCGGAAATGGAATGTAGACTATGCGTTCTATAAAACCGGGCCGGACAAATACCTGTTGTTTTTCAAGGCTGGACAGGCAGACGCAATGACCGCCTGCTTTTCTGAGTATTCCCGGAAGGTGTTAAGCAAAGCAAAATCGAACCGTGTTCCCATCCGAGAACAACTGCAACAGGCGGCGGATCAGCTTTCCAAAGAAAAGCCGAAACAGAAAGAACGTGCAAAGGAGGTGGCCCATGAGGACAGATAAGATTAGAAAATATCTCATTCCGAACATTCCCTATCTGTTCGTCCTGTGGGCGTTCCTCAAGCTGGGAACGGCCTACCGGCTGGCGGCGGGTAACGATTTTGCACATAAGTTCATCGGGCTGGGCCAGACGATTGGCCCGGCCTTTGCTGACTTTGCACCCGGTCTTGCCCCGCTGGATTGGCTTATCGGTATTGTAGGAGCCGTTGGTTTCCGGCTGCTGATCTATTTCAAAAGCAAGAACGCCAAGAAGTTCCGGCGGGATGCAGAATACGGCAGCGCCCGGTGGGGAACGGAAAAAGACATCAAACCGTTTGTCGATCCGAAGTTTGAAAACAACGTGATTTTGACCGGGACGGAGTTTCTCACGATGAATACCCGCCCGAAAATTCCCGCAAATGCCCGAAATCTGAATTGCTGTATTATCGGCTCGTCCGGCTCCGGCAAAACCCGCTTCTGGCTCACGCCCCAGCTTTTACAGGCTCATTCCTCTTATGTGGTGGTCGATCCCAAAGGCGGTGTGCTGGGACAGGTCGGGGGTTTCCTGCAAAAACGCGGGTACAAAATCAAGGTATTCAACAGCATAGATTTTTCAAAATCCATGCACTATAACCCGCTGGCGTATATCCGCAATGAGGCCGATATTCTGAAATTCGTGGATGCCCTGATTTCCAACACAAAGGGCGAAGGCAAGGAAGGCGATCCATTCTGGACAAAATCGGAAACGCTTTTGTACTGCGCCCTGATTGCCTACATCATTTTCGAGGGGCCTGCCGAGGATCGGAACATGAATACCCTTGTGGATATGATTTCCGGCATGGAGGTCAAGGAGGATGACGAGGATTTTATGAACGCGGTGGACTATATGTTTGCCGGGCTCGAAAAGCGCAAGCCGGATTGCTTCGCGGTCAAACAGTATAAAAAGTACAAATTGGCCAGCGGCAAGACGGCAAAAAGCATTTTGATTTCCTGCGGTGCGCGACTGGCTCCCTTTGACATCCCGCAGCTTCGTGAGGTCATGGCCTATGACGAATTGGAGCTTGACCGTATCGGAGATCGGAAAACGGCGGTATTCTTCATTATTTCCGATACCACGCAGACCTACAACTTTTTAGTGGCGCTTGCTTTTTCGCAGATGTTCAACCTCCTGTGTGAACGGGCGGACAATGTTCACGGTGGCCGCCTGCCGCACCATGTACGGGTGTTGTGGGATGAGGCAGCCAACACGGGACAGGTGCCCCAGCTCGAAAAGCTGGTCGCGGTTATCCGCTCCCGCGAGGTGAGTCTTTGCCTGCTGTATCAGCAGTTGGCACAGTGCAAGGCCATTTACGATAAACACGCCGAGACAATCCTCGGCAACATGGACAGCGTGGTGTTCCTCGGTGGCCGCGAAGCCAGCACCATCAAGGAAATATCCGAAAACTGGCTGGGAAAGGCCACAATCAGTATGCAGACCGACAGCCGTTCCCGTGGCCAGTCGGAAAGCTACAGTCAAAATACCCAGCGGCTGGGCCGGGAACTGATGACCCCAGCCGAACTTGCAACCATGCCGGGAGACAAATGTATTTTGCAACTTCGGGGCCTGCCCCCGTTCTTCTCTCCCAAGTATGATCTGAAACGGCATCCGAACTACCGTTATACAGCGGAGGCCGATAAACAGAAAAACGCTTTTGACCTCGACAGGCTCATTAACCGCCGCAGGCGGCCCGGTCTGAACGAGGCGTGTACGATGTATGAGGTGACTGTGCCGGACGATGCGCTCACAGAAGAGGACGAGGACATCCTCAACTATGATGACATCGACGATCCAGACGCCTTTGCATAAACGCTTCGAGACAAAGTGTCCCGAAGTTTGTAACCTGCCGCCTGTATGGGCGGCTTTTTTGTTACCGGGAAAATCCCGGAGAAATGGAGGCTTATATGGCATTTTTCTCATCTGCAATCGACACTTTACAGACCCTCGTTATTGCTCTCGGTGCTGGCCTTGGCGTGTGGGGCGTGGTTAATCTGCTGGAGGGCTACGGCTCGGATAACCCGGGCTCCAAGTCCCAGGGCATGAAGCAGCTCATGGCGGGCGGCGGCATCATCGTCATTGGCACTACACTGATCCCTCTGCTGTCTGGCCTGTTTTAAGGTAGGCGCTTATGGATTTTCTCACCGACTGGCTCACAAACTGGCTCAAAGAGCTTCTGATTGGCGGGATCATGGGAAACCTCGAAGGGCTTTTTGATACCGTCAATACCCAAGTCGGAGAGATTGCGGCACAGGTAGGGACTACCCCGGCGGCGTGGCACGCCGGGGTTTTCTCCCTGATCCGACAGCTTTCCGAAACGGTGATCCTGCCGATTGCCGGAATGGTGCTGACCTTTGTTGCCACTTATGAGCTCATACAGATGCTTTTGGAAAAGAACAATATGCACGAGGTTGACGTTGTGAACCTCTATAAATGGATGTTCAAAACGGCCTGTGCAATCTTAATCCTGTCAAACACATTCAATATCGTCATGGCCGTGTTCGATGTATCGCAGAGCGTTATCGCGCAGGCAGGCGGGCTGATTCAAGGCTCTACCGATGTTTCGGCGGATATGCTTGCCGAACTGGAAACCTCGCTGGAGGCGATGGACTTGGGGCCACTTTTGGGGCTGTGGCTGCAGTCTGCGCTCATTGGCTTCACGATGAAGGCGATGGGAATTATCATTTTCGTTTTGGTGTATGGCAGGATGCTGGAAATCTATCTGCTGACCAGTCTGGCCCCCATCCCCGTTGCTACGCTTTCCAACCGGGAGCTTGGCGGCACCGGGCAGAACTACATCAAGTCCCTGTTTGCCGTGGGCTTTCAAGGGCTGCTGATCCTTGTATGTGTTGCAATTTACGCAGTGCTCATTCAAGGCATCGCAACAGGCGGCGATCCCATTGGGGCGATTTGGGGAACTGTGGGCTACACAGTTCTGCTTTGCTTCATGCTCTTTAAGACCGGGAGCATTGCCCAGCGTATCTTTGGCGCTCATTAACAGGAGGTGGTGCTTATGCCGAGAAGATACGGGGCAGACGGAACGCGCTTATGGAATGGAAAAACGCCGGAGGAGTTTACTGAGGCAGACGCTTACCGCTTTATGGCGGAAACAGAGGCCGTCCTGCAGAGAAAAGAGTTGATGGACGACCCCACCCAGCCTGCTCCGGCAAGCGGAAAGGAGGAATTTTATCTGAGTAAGAAAGACGATGTATTGCTGACCCCGGAGCAGATTGCTGCGGAGGAGCGGCGCTGGCTGTTTGATGCTCCCATCGCGGAGCTTGCAGAAGTCAAGGGTGTTAGCATTGACGAGGCGGTAAAAATGCGGACGGATGCCGTCTTGCAGGAGGCGGTTGTTCCGATCACGGTATCTGTTCGCCCGATTGAGCCGCAGGGTAAACTGATCGGCTTCGCCAGCGTCAACTTTGGTGGTGTGGTCATCGACGATTTTAAGGTCGTGGACGGGAAAAACGGGATTTTCCTCGGTGCTCCCTCTAAACCCGATCCTGCCAGCCGGACGGGATACCGAGCTATGGTTCGGATTCCTGACCGCGCCACACAGGAGCGGATCAATGCGGCTGGTGTCGAGGCGTATCATGCGGCGGTGGAACAGCTTGTTGCACGGGCCCAGGCGGTACGGCCTGCCCCGATCAAGGAGCAGATGGCCGAGGCCGCAAAACAGGCGGGAAAAGAAAACGCCGCCCGGCCTGCGCCTGCCAAGGCAAAGGAGGCCCGCAATGACCGATAGCCGCACTTTGGGACAAAGTGTCCCGAAGGAGGGCTTGTTTCTCATGGATGGCATCGAGGGCCTGCGGTCTTTGCCAAAACATAGCGTTGATATGCTGCTGACCGATCCGCCCTACGGCACAACCCGGAATTATTGGGATGTGCCCCTGCCGCTCCCGGAGCTGTGGGAGGCGGTGAAATGGGCGGTTAAGCCGAATGGCGCGGTGCTGTTCTTCGCACAATGCCCCTTTGACAAGGTGCTGGGCGCATCCAACCTCGCCATGCTCCGCTATGAGTGGATTTGGTACAAGGAGCGCGGAACAGGCTTTCTCAATGCAAACCGGGCTCCGCTGAAAAAGTCCGAGAATATCTTGGTGTTTTACCAGAAGTCCCCGGTCTACAATCCGCAGTTTACTTATGGCAAGCCTTATACCCGCGTACATTCCCGAAGCGGTACAAGCTCCAACTATGGAAAATTTGAACGGCAGGGCTCGGAGTCCAACGATGGCCGCCGCTATCCCGGAAATGTGCTTTTTGTGCCTACGGTGTCCGGCGGCATCCACCCCACGCAGAAGCCCGTGGAGCTTTGTGAGTATCTGATCCGCACCTATACCCGCCCCGGCGAATTGGTCGCGGACATTTGCGCGGGCTCCGGCACAACCGCGATTGCAGCTATCAACACAGAACGCCGTTTTGTATGCTTTGAAACGGCTCCGGCCTTTTATGCCGCTGCCAGTGAACGTATCCGCGCGGCGCAGGCAGTAAAAAGCTCTGGCGAGAAAGGAGTCTAATTATCCAGCAGTATTCTATCATTTACGCCGATCCCCCTTGGCGCTACTCGGCTAAGAAAGTACAGGGCGCGGCGGAAAACCATTATCCCACTATGAGCATTGAGGATTTATGTGCGTTGCCTGTGGCTGATCTTGCAGCCCCGGACAGCGCACTCTTTTTATGGGCCACTTTCCCGCAGCTCCCGGAGGCGCTCCGGCTGATCGAGGCTTGGGGCTTCACCTATAAATCCGTTGCTTTCGTCTGGCTGAAAAAGAACAAGAAGGCGGATAGCTGGTTTTACGGCCTTGGCTTCTGGACAAGGGGCAATGCAGAAATCTGCCTGCTGGCAACCAAGGGCCACCCGAAGCGGCAGGCTGCCAACATCCATCAATTTATCGTTTCCCCGATTGAAGCCCATAGCAAAAAGCCGGACGAGGCCCGCGACAAAATTCTTTCCCTGATGGGAGATCTGCCCCGCGTGGAGCTCTTTGCCAGGCAGACCCCGCCCGGTTGGGCTGTGTGGGGAAATGAAGTAACACCAACCATCCCGGACTTTGGGACACATTGTCCCGAAGTGCAGAAAGGAGTGTGATCTATGCCCTATGTAAACGTACCAAACGATTTATCCAAAATCAAAACAAAGATGGCTTTCAACCTCACCAAACGCCAGCTTGTCTGCTTCGGCAGTGCGGGCGCGGTGGGGATTCCGGCCTATCTGCTGACCCGTGGCACCCTCGGCAATACCGGGGCGATGTTTCTCATGCTGGGAATTATGCTCCCGGCGTTCCTGCTGGCGATGTATGAAAAGGACGGCTTGCCCTTTGAAAAGGTTGTGCGAAACATCATCCGGGCCAAGTTTCTAAGGCCGGGGATCAGGGCCTACCGAACCGAAAACATTTATGCGCCCTTTGCCGGGCCGGGCGCTGGAAAGGAGGATGTGATTGAAAAACACAAAGAAGAAAAACGGAGCCGCCAAGGGTAAAGGCCGGGCGGCCCTGTCTGCCCAGCAGACAATCCCGTATCTGTCCATGCACCCGGACGGTGTGTGCAAGCTCCCGGGCGGGCTCTATACAAAAACCGTGGAATATGAGGACATCAATTACTCCGTGGCATCCACCGAGGATCAGACTGCCATATTCAGCGGATGGAGCTCATTCCTCAACTACTTTGACAGTTCGCTGCCGTTCCAGCTTTCCTTTATCAACCGCCGTTCCCATTCCCGCAGCCGCTATCAAGTCAATATCCCGAAAGCGGATGACAACTATAACAGCGTCAGAGACGAGTTTACCGGGATGCTGAAAAATCAGATTGCCAAAAGCAATAACGGCATTGAACGCTCAAAATACATCACCTTTGGCATACCCGCCGAGGGGATTGCGGAGGCACGGCCCCGTCTGGAGCGTGTGGAGGCCGATGTCATGGGAAACTTTAAGCGGCTGGGCGTTCCCTCGGAGCCGATGGACGGGCGGGCCCGCCTTGCGCTGCTTCATAGCCAGATGCATCCGGGGAGCCGTGAGGCGTTCCGCTTTTCGTGGAAAGACATCCCGCAGACCGGGCTCGGCACAAAAGACTTTATTGCCTCGGACAGTCTCGACTTCCGCCAGTCCCGCACATTCCGCATCGGCCAGTATTGGGGCGCGGTGTCCTACTTACAGATTATGGCATCGGAGCTTTCGGATAAGTTGCTGGCGGAAATCTTGGAGCTGGATGCGGAAATGACCGTGACCATGCACATTCAGACCGTGGATCAGCTCAAGGCAATTAAGACCATCAAGGGGAAAATCTCGGACATCGGAAAAATGAAAGTGGAGGAACAGAGAAAGGCTGTGCGCTCCGGCTATGACCCGGATATTCTTCCCCCTGACCTGATTACATTCAGCAAGGACGCAGCGGAGCTTCTGGCTGATTTGCAATCCCGCAATGAGCGAATGTTTCTGCTGACCTTTACGGTGGTAAACCTTGCTCCTAACCGCCAGCGGCTGGAAAACGATGTGTTTACCGTGGGCGGTATCGCGCAGAAATACAACTGCGCTCTGCGCCGTCTGGACTGGCAACAGGAACAGGGCTTTGTTTCCTCGTTGGCCCTTGGTTACAACGAGGTAGAAATCCAGCGCGGTATGACCACCAGCTCCACAGCCATCTTTATTCCTTTTATGACAAGGGAGCTCCGCATGGCTGGGCAGGCCCTCTACTATGGCATGAACGCACTTTCTCACAATGTCATCATGGCTGACCGCAAAAAGCTGAAATCGGCAAACGGGATGTATTTGGGCTCTACGGGCTCCGGCAAGAGCTTTGCCGCAAAGCGCGAGCTCTTGAATGTGTTTCTCACCATCCCGCAGGATCGGATCATCGTGGTTGACCCGATGGGCGAATACGCTCCGCTGGTGCGAAGGCTGGGCGGCCAGGTGATCGAGATTGCCCCGGACAGCCCGCACCATCTCAATCCAATGGATGTGGAGCTCAATATGGCCGCCGGAGAAAGCCCTCTTTCCATGAAGGCGGATTTTCTTTTGTCCCTATGCGAGCTGGTGGTCGGCGGCAAGGAAGGCTTGCAGCCCATTGAAAAGACGGTCATTGACCGCTGTGTGCGTTTGGTGTACCGGGAGCAGGCGCTCGGATTGGAAACCGCAAAAACACCGCTGTTGCAGGATTTGTATGAGGAGCTTTTACGCCAGCCGGAGCCCGAGGCCCGGCGCGTGGCAACTGCCTTAGAGCTTTATTGCACAGGCTCCCTCAATCTCTTTAACCATCCTACCAACGTCAAGACGGACAGCCGTGTGGTGTGCATCGTTCTGAAAAACATGGGCGAAAACCTTAGAAAGATTGCAATGCACATCACAAATGAGTTTGTTTCGCAGGCGGTGGATCAGAACTTCCACGAGGGTGCGGCGACTTGGTGCTACTTTGACGAGTTTCATATCCTGCTCCGTGATCCGCTGACAGCCAGCTACTTTGTGGCCGTCTGGAAAATGCTGCGTAAAAAAGGATGTGTGCCGTCTGCTTTGACGCAGAACGTCAAAGACCTTTTGGCCAGCCGGGAAATCGAGAACATTCTGGACAACACGGATTTTATGATTCTGCTTTCGCAGGCGCAGAGTGACCGTACCATTCTGGCAAAACAGCTCGGTATTTCCGAGCACCAGCTTTCCTATATCACACACAGCAATTCCGGCGAGGGCCTGTTGTTCTATGGAAATGTGACCATCCCGTTTGTGGATCGGTTCCCTCGCGGAGAAATCTATGACCTGCTGACTACCCGCCCGGAGGATATGAAGAATGAAACGAAAAACGAATAAGGCCAAGGAGGAGGCTTGGTCGCAGACCGCCCACGCCCCTAACGGGGAGCAGCCCGGGCCGGAGGCTTCCGACACTTCGGGACAAAGTGTCCCAAAGTCCAAGTTCCGCAAAAAGAGCCAGCAGGAACAGGCTGCGGCGGCAAAGCTCCACATGGAGTCCCAAGGCGAAAAACTGGAACAGGCCCGGGAGAAGCTGGCAAAGCAAAAGCCGCCGAAAAAGCCCGGCCCGGTAAAACGCATAGGCCGTGTTGCCAGCGGTTCCGTTCACAGCTTCGTGCATGGCAAGATTTTTGAAGTGGAACAGGAAAATGTCGGCACAGAAGGCGCACACCGTTCTGAGCTTGTGGGAGAAACCGCGCTGCGGCACGGCTCCCGCTTTGTGCGCCGTAAAGTCCGGGAACATCCGGCAAAAGTGGTACGCAAGGCCAAGGCCCGCTATACCAAATACACGGCGGACTACCATTTTCACACCGCCGCACAGGAGCACCCGGAGCTGACGAAAAATGCCCTTACCCGCTACTGGCAAAAGCAACGGCTTCGCAGGCAATACCGCAAGCAGGCAAAGGAGGCTGCAAAGCAGGGCGCGGCTGCGGCTGGGAAAACTGCCACAGCCACAGAACGCCTGACCGCCCGGGCAGTGGAATTTGTCAAAAGTCATCCCGCAGGTGCCGTGGTTGCGGTGCTCTGTGTGTTACTCCTGTTTGCTATGCAGTCCTGTTCCTCTACCATGCTTATGCTGGGGAACGCCGGGGCCGGTGCATTAGGAGCCAGCACCTATCCTTGCGAGGATCGGGATATGCTGGCCGCCGAAGCTGCCTACTGTGCGCTGGAAGATGATTTGCAGCATTATCTGGACACCTATGAAAGCACCCATGACTATGACGAATACCACTTCGATCTGGACGAAATCGAACATGACCCCTATGTGCTGCTTTCTCTTTTGTGTGCGCTCCATGAGGGGCAATGGACAATAGACGAAGTACAGGGAACGCTGCAAATGCTCTTTGACCGCCAGTACATTCTCACGGAGGATGTGGTGGTGGAAACCCGGTATCGCACGGAAACCGACACATGGACGGACGAGGACGGCAACTCCCATACGGACACCTATCAGGTGCCTTACGATTATTACATCTGTACGGTCACGCTGGAGAACTTTGATTTATCCCATGTGCCCGTATATGTCATGAGCGAGGAGCAGCTTTCACGGTATGCCATCTATATGGCAACGCTGGGAAACCGCCCCGATCTGTTCCCGGATTCTCCCTATGTGAACAAGTACATTACCGGGAAACCCGGTGATTACGAAGTGCCCGGAGAATATCTGGACGATGAAACCTTTGCCGCGATGCTTGCCGAAGCGCAGAAATACATCGGCTATCCCTATGTGTGGGGCGGCAGTTCTCCCGCCACTTCCTTTGATTGCTCGGGGTACGTTTCGTGGGTTATCAATCACTCCGGCTGGAATGTGGGCAGGCTGGGAGCCCAGGGGCTCTATAACATCTGTACGCCGACCAGTTCTCCCAAACCCGGTGATCTGGTGTTCTTCAAAGGCACCTATGACACGCCGGGCGTGAGCCATTGCGGGATTTATGTCGGTGATGGAAAAATGCTGCATTGCGGAGATCCCATCGGCTACGCAAATTTGAATACAAGCTACTGGCAATCTCATTTTTACGCCTACGGGCGTTTACCGTGACAGGAGGTTTTGAAATGGCAACTACCAAAAGCATGAAAATTCAGGCCGAGATTGATAAGGTCAAGGCCAAAATCAGTGAACAGCAGGCCCGGCTCAAGGAGCTGGAGCAGAAAAAGCTGGATGCGGAAAACAGCGAGATCGTGGACATTGTGCGCGGTATGAGCATTTCCCTTACGGAGCTCCCGCTGCTGTTTGAAAAGCTGAAGGATGGAGGTACTTTGGGACAAAGTGTCCCGAAGTCCGAAGAAGAAAAGGAGGAAAACTGAATATGAAACACTTTCGTATGTTGGCGGCGGGGCTTTGCTCCGCCGTTCTTTTATGCGGCTTTGCAATCCCGGCCTATGCCTATTCGGACGGCGGGAATGAGGAACCGCCTGTTGTGGAAGAAACTCCGGCCCCGGAGCCAGCGCCTACCATTACCCCGGGCGAGGGCTTTTCGGAGGATGGAAACCTTGTGACCCGCGATCTGCTCTACGATGCTGCAACCAACAAACAGTTCATCACGGTGGAAACCAGCGGCGGCAACACCTTTTACATTGTCATTGACTATGACAAGCCTGTGGACGAGGACGGCGAACAGTATCACACCTACTTTTTGAACATGGTGGATGAAGCCGATCTGCTGGCGGCACTGGAGGCCGCTGGCGGAGAACTTCCGGCCTGCTCCTGCACAGAAAAATGTGCGCCCGGAGCCATCCATACGGATTGCGAGGTCTGCGCGGTCAACATGACCGAGTGTGCTGGTACAGCTCCCGAACCCGCCCCGGTGACGGAACCTGCGGAGGAGCCGGAACCCGAGCCCCAGCAGAAAAGCAATACTGGGACACTTCTGCTGATTTTGGCAGTGGCTGTTCTGGGCGGCGGTGCAGGCTGGTACTTCAAAATCTACCGCCCGAAGCATGAAAAAGCTGCTGTACCCGAAGAGGATTACAGTGAGGAACTGGCTGATTATGACGATCCCGAGGACGATGGGCCACCTTGGGACGAGGACGATACCGAAAGCGAGGATAATGAATGAGATTTACAAATAACCCCTATGAGGGATTTATGAAAGAAAAAAGCTACTTCAAGGGTGTGCCGCCCAGCCTGCCGCCGAAGGGCTCCCGCTGTGACGGCTGCCCTTACTGGCGCGGGATCGGCTGCGTGTTCTGCTACCGGGAGCAGCTCAAACCACCGGGCAACGGGAGGTGATGCTGTGGGCCGAGAACTGACCCGGACAGAAAAAGCGGCAATCCGCAGGCTGGTATCAAAATGGTGTGCCAACTACGACCGGGACTGCGGCTGCCTGCCGCTGGATTGCGAGTGCTATATGTTTGGGAAATGCTGGACGGGGGCTTATTGCCGCTACTTCCGCGAGGCAGTTCTGCCCCTTGATCCGGCGCTGGAGGCTGCGCTGCTGGCAGAAGGGCCAAGGCCGAATTTCAAGGCTTGCCCGGTATGCGGCAGAGCCGTGGCTCCTGATGGACGGCAAACCTATTGTTCGGCGGCCTGTGCAAAGGCGGCACACCGCAGACAGCAGCGGGAATATATGCGAAAAAAGCGGGGCTGATGTGTTGACAATTAGGACACCCCAAACCCGCCTGTGACAAGGCTTTTTAAGGCCCTTTTCTGCGGGAGGCGTATGTTTCTACGTCCGCCCCTGTTTCCGTGAGATGCTGTCAACATTTTAGCTGCCGGAGCTTTGGGACAAATTGTCCCAAAGTTCCGGCTTTTGTGGAAGGAGGTACTATGCCGAAATATTATCCGATCAATGAAGAAGCCGCAAAGCGGGCAAAAGATATGAACAGCTTTTCTGACTATCAGCCGGGCTCCGCTACGGCGGGCTACCGGGCAATGGTCGATGAAGCGTATGCAGCGGCGGAACGCCAGAAAGCCCGTGTCGATCCCATGTACCATGATAAGATTGACACACTGGTGGATCGCTATGCCCGGAAACTTGCTGAAAATCTGAATGAACGCAATGTGATTGATGCCCGTGTACCCTCTATTCTGATCTCCGGGGGCGGCAATTTCCCTGTGGCAAAGAAGCACAAGCAGAACGCCGCCCGGGATCGCAACTATGGAGAGTATGCGGAGATTTCAAAGCTGCTTGATAAAATCCGCTCTGTTGGTATGGGTGGGATCAGCGCAGACGATGATCTTGCCGTGGAAAAACTGACAAAAAAGCTGGAGGGGCTGGAGTCCCAGCAGACCACCATGAAGGAGGTCAATGCGTATTTTCGGAAACACAAAACGCTGGACGGTTGCCCGGAGCTTACGCCGGAGCAGGCAGAAAAGCTCAAAGCAGATATGGCGCAGTCATGGCACTTGGACAAAAGCAAGCCGTACCCCGCCTATCTGCTTTCCAACAACAACGCCAACATCCGCCGTGTACGCCAGCGCATTGAGGAACTGAGCAGCCGCTCCGAGTTTGCTGGCTGGACATTCCCCGGAGGTGAGGCCAAAATCAACGAGGCTGAAAACCGTTTGCAGCTTATTTTTGAGGAAAAGCCCGATGCCGATCAGCGGCAGGAACTGAAAAGCAACGGCTTTAAGTGGGCTCCCAGCCAAGAGGCATGGCAGCGGCAGCTTAACCAGAACGCCATCCGTGCTGCGGCCCGGATAGACTTTCTGCGACCCGAGGACGGTACAAGCCCCTATCAGCTCCAGCCGTTTGTGAAAAGAGAAAACAAAGAAATGTCTCGATGATGGGAGGTGTACTATGGACAAAAATCAAGGCTATGCTATTTTGAAGGCGGTCATGCTGGAAAATGGGCGGGGATTTGCATTGGGCGAGCATCCCACCGCGCCATCCCGCTATGTCACATGGGCCTGTTATGATGACAAAGACGGCCTGCGGCAGTACGAATGGGGTCACTATGGAAATGACCGCACCGCGATGGAACAGGATTTTACAGACCGGGTGCAGGACTATCAGCGTATTTATAACGTGGGGATCAGGCAGACCGAGGCTCCCGGTCTTTACAAGTATTATTCGACCCAGCGGCCTGTGGACATCGGGACATTCCCGAAGCCGCCTTATAACAAGCCGGATGAAGTCTTCAATTACGATCAGCGCATCCCGGTGGAAAATGGCTCGTTCTTGGCTTGGGGCTATCTTACCTATACCCGCCCGCTAACGGAAAAACAGGCATCCGACTATGAGCTGCGTCCTGCGCCTGATAATCCCGACAGGCCCCGTCCGATTGCCGAGCAGATGAAAAATGCGGCAAAGTTGGCGGAGGCAGATCGCGGCTCGGAGGCTCCGGCTCCCCAATGGAGGCAGCCTGACCGTGGCGATAGATAAGGAGGTGCGTATATGGAAAAGAAACGTGAACAGGATTTGTCTGTACTGGAGGCGCTGCGCCTGCACCGTGAATTTCATTTGCCGCGCCCCGTTCCGGCAGACGAACAGGAAAAGCCGCTGGATAAGGTAAAGGAGCCGCCCCGCGCCTGCCGCAGCCGGGAGCGTGAGGAGCGATGACAAAGAAACGCCGCCGTCCGATCCATCTTCATGTGATGGTGTCGGAGGAGGAGCAGGCCCTGATTCAAGAACGTATGGCGGAGGCTGGCATCCGTAACATGGGAGCCTATATGCGGAAAATGGCCCTGAGTGGGTATGTGCTTCATGTTGACCTTTCGCCTGTTCGTGAGCTGGTTTCGCTCCAGCGGCGATGCTCCAACAATCTGAACCAAGTGGCAATTCAAGCCAACACCTACGGCGCAATTTATCCCGAAGAACTCGCGGCCTTGCAGCGGGACTATGCCGCTTTGTGGGGGCCGCTGTCTGATCTCTTGAAACAGCTCTCCGCGCTGGTAGAGCTCTGACCCATCCGGGGAGTGGTTGATACCGCTCCCCGGCTTTTTCTACTTCGGGACAAAGTGTCCCAAAGTAAAAATACTATTTGCCGGAAGGAGGGATTTCTACGGCGACCACCTACATCCGCCCTTATAAAACAGCGGCGGGAAAAAGTGCAATTCAAACGATGGAGGATCGTTTCACCTATGGCCTGAACCCGGAAAAGCTGGGAGCCGTATCTTCCTATCTCTGCGATCCGAACACGGCCCCCGCCGAGTTTCTTCTGGTAAAAAGTCAATACCTTGCAGAGACAGGCCGGGCCGTATCTCGCGGGGCCCTGTTCTTTCAGATCCGGCAGGCGTTCCTGCCCGGGGAGGTTACGGCGGAAGAAGCAAACCGTATCGGCTATGAAACGGCGATGCGCTGGACAAAGGGAAAGTATCAGTTCTTTGTTTGTACGCACACCGACAAGGCCCATATCCACAATCACATTTATTTCAATGCGACAGCCTTTGATCGCTCCCGGAAATTTCATAATTTCATTGGTTCGTCCTTTGCCCTGCGGCGGCTCTCTGACCGCGTGTGCATCGAACATGAATTGTCTGTTATCCAAAATCCGTGCCAGCACAGCAAGGGCCGTTTTCTCCACTATGGACAGTGGATCGGAGAAAAGCCACCCTCTGCCAAGCAGCGGGTACGGCTGGCTATTCTCGCGGCTTTGGAGAAAAAACCCACGGACTTTGCCGATTTTCTCCGGCTTATGGAGGAGTCCGGCTTTTCGGTGAAACAGGGACGCGGCGGTGTCATCTCATTCCTCGCGCCCGGACAGGAAAAACCGACCCGGCTCCGGGCTTCTACACTGGGGGCTGGATTTGACCCGGAGGACATCAAGGCGGTAATTGCTGGGGAACGTCCGCTCCCTGAACTACCAGAGGAGCCCACGGTTCCGCCACGGCGAGTTAATCTCATCATCGACATTCAAGAGCGTATGGCCCAGGGCAAAGGCCCGGCCTATGAACGATGGGCCAAGGTCTACAACCTAAAACAGATGGCTGCCGCGCTCCAGTATTTGCAGGAGCATCATCTGACAGACTATGCGGCGCTGACGGCCCGCACCGAGGCTGCTGTGGATCACTTTCACAAGCTGTCTGACGAGCTCCGCACAACGGAGGAGGCCCTTTCCAAAACCTCGGAGCTGATGGCTGCCACGGTGGACTATGCCAAGACCCGCTCGGTGTTCGATGGGTACAAGGCTGCGCGGTACAGCAAAAAGTATCTGGCCCAGCATGAAGTGGAGCTTGCCACTTACCGGGCGGCAAAGGATACCATGAACACCATACTGAACGGCGCAAAGCTCCCTAAGATTGAAGCACTAAAAAAATCCCGCCGTGAGCTGGCGGGACAAAAGAAAGAGCTTTATGCAGAATACCGGGAGGCCCAGCGGCAAATGCGGGAGGCTGTGGCAATAAAAGCGAACATTGATCATCTGCTCGGCATAACAGACGAGCGTGAAAATAAGGCCCAGGAACGATAGTGACGGGCCGCAGACTACGGTGCAGCGCACCGGGACTTTGGGACAATTTGTCCCGAAGTACAGCGGGTTTGGGGAGCTCCCCAACAAGCATTTTTGCGGGCCCTGCGCCCTGCAAAAATTTCGGAGTGTGGCCACACCCGAATTGCTTGCCGTTTCGTGCGCTTCCGCAACATGGCGCAAAAAAACGGAGGTCACGCTTTCTTTTACGTTTCCTCCGTTTCTTTCGATGCTTTCATCGCTTGGATTGTAGCTTCAACGATTTTCAATTCTCTTTCGTCCAAGGCGTTCAACATGGCATCAATCCGCTTTCTGCACTCGCTCCCGCTATTTTGGGACGGGTAAAAGTATTGATCCACCGATATATCAAACATTGTGACCATCTGATAAAAGGTGTTGAAGCTTGGATGCTGACCATCATTTTCATTATACATAATGGTACGCGGAGCGCGGTCAACAATATAGGCCAGTTGCTCCTGCGTCATGCCGCTGGCTTCTCTTGCCCGCTTGATGGCGAGCCCTATATCGTGAAAATCAAAGCGTCTTTCATCTCGTTCTATCTTCATAACATCACCTGATATGATTTTACATTTCATGTGATATTATTTGAACGACTATCTATTTCATACTACTGACTATTTAATTTCACCACATTTTATAATTCAGCACAAAATCAGACGAGCGCCAGAGTTTCCTCTGGCGCTCATTTTACTTTCGCTGTGCGTTTTTTCTGTACTCTAATGGCAACAATCCCGTGCTTTTACGGAATAATTCTGCAAATCGGCTTGAAGTGGAATAGCCTACTGTTTGGGCAACTTGCCCGACTGTCAGCTCTGTATATGCCAGCAGATATTCTGCTTGGCTCATGCGCCGCTGTTGAACATATTCCGTGATGGTGCAGTCGTAGTATTTCTTAAAACAGCTTTTGAGCTTTGTTGTTCCCATGCAGGCAATCTGTGTTAGCCGTTCCAGAGGAATATCAAAAGCATAGTGATCGCTAAGATAAGCGGCAACTATTTGGAGATTTTCAATATCCTGTTGAGAGAGCTTATGGGCTGGTTTATCAGGATGCTTCTTCTGATATTCCACCACCATTGAAACAGCTTCTGCGACTTTACCCTCATAAAAAAGTTTTGCGGCAATCCCTTCCCCGCGATAGTCTTTGATTTCTGTGAGTAACCGTGACATTTCTGGAAAGTCGGAAGTTTGGTCGATCTTCCGAAATGCATCCACAGGATTGATCTGTGCCTCTGGGTACAGTTTTTTCAGGTAGTCCTCATAATATGCCGGTGCAATCTCAATCCCAACCGAACGGATTGGAATATTTTTATGTATCAAAGCCTTGTATGGAGCGTAGCCTCCAATAAATGTTTTGATACAACCGGCAGACAGCCTACGGTATGGAGATAATTCCTCCCCGGAAATAGAGTCATACCGAGTGATACTCAGACATTCCGGCAGGGAACATTCCAACATGAAATCTTCGTGGAAGGAAAAGTTGTGGATTTTAATATCATATAGGTCTTTCTGTCCATAAGTCCAGTAGGAGCCTTCTCCAACTTCGGGAGAAAGTTTCCAGCAGTCACCTAATGCCCCATATTGCTGGTTGTCTGGGTCATGGATAAAACCGTGTTCAATCAGCAACGGTGTATAAAACTGGTCAATAATTTCAGACATGAAAACAGACCGCCTCCTTTTTGCAACGATTAGACGAACTTTTGAAAGGAACAGACGAACATCGCCGGGGCCTATTGAATGTTGTTCGATAAATGCGTATTGTATTAGACAGTGGTTAGAACTATCTAACCGAAGAATATCACAAACCACTTGTCGAGTCAAGACAATGAAAGGTAGGAGGTCAAAATGAGTAATCAAGTAAATTCTATGAACAAAGGTCTGACAGTGAAAGACCTTGTAACAACAGGTATTTTTACTGCACTGTTATTTGTTTTTGTATTGGTGGGCGGTGTCTTTTTTGCAACGAATCCTGTACTTACTTTTTTCATGCCGGCAGGAGGTGGGCTGCTTGCTGGCCCCATTTATCTTTTGCTGATTGCAAAAGTACATAAGCGTTGGAGCCTTTCTATAATGGGCGTTATCATGGGTATTATTTGGTTCGTGACCGGTATGCACTGGGCTTTTGCATTGGGCTATCTGATCATGGCGATTGTCGCGGACTTTGTTGCTGGTGCAGGGCAGTACAAAAGCAAAAAACTCAACAGCCTGTCTTATATCCTGTTCTCTCTCGGTGGCACTGGTTCATATATCGTGTTCTTTGTTGATCCCAACGGCTGGGCGCAGACCATGCTGGGTAATGGAACCGAACAGAGCTACATCGACACCATGCAGGCAACTGCAAATACCGGCATCCTGATTGCCATGTTCGCTGCTGTTATCATTACATCTGCAATCAGCGCTTTTGTAGGCTGCAAAATGCTGAAAAAGCAGTTTGAAAAAGCAGGTATTACAGAATGAGCGGTAAACGCCACAAGAAAGGGCTTTGGCTCGACCCTCGGGCCAAGCTCTTTCTTATTCTTATATGTGTTTTATCGTCCATGTTCGCTCCTTCACTTGCATATCAATTTGTCCTTGTTATGCTGATTGCGATATTGGGTGCTTTCTTTGGAAAGTGGAAATATGTCATTAAGGCTGTATGCTTTTATGCGGTCATCTGTGTCCTGACAGTTTGGATCATGGCAGAAATGACAGGCACGCTGCGGACAATGTTTATTGCCTTTTTAGGATTGTTTCATAAGGTCTATGCGTGCGGAACCTTGGCTGGGATTGTTCTGACTACTACAAAAGTCAATGAGTTCCTGTCTGCTATGAACCGTGTCCACGCACCCAAAAAGTTAGTAATTCCTATGGCAGTTATGCTGCGGTACATTCCTACTATTCAAGAGGACTGGCGATATATCAAGGACGCTATGCGGATGAGAGATGTTTCACCTTCTCTGGCGAGCTTTTTAGCACATCCGGGCATGACAGTTGAGTGTATTTATGTGCCTTTGTTGATGGCAGCTTCAAAAGCAGCGGATGATCTTTCTGTTGCTTCTGTCACCCGTGGAATTGAAAATCCCAATCCACGCACCTGCCTTGTCCAGATAAAATGCGGAGCTGCCGATTGGGGCGTCATGGCCGTTGCCGTAGCTTATCTGATTTTTGAATTATGTGTGCGGGGAGGTGTGATCGGTTGATTGAGTTTGAAAATGTATCGTTTTCCTATACAGGACAGGAACATGGCGGGCTGCATGACATCAATTTGAAAATTTCGGACGGAGAATGTGTCCTGTTCTGTGGCCGCAGTGGGTGCGGAAAGACAACGATCACACGGCTGGTGAACGGCTTAATTCCTCAATTTTATCAAGGGGAACTTCATGGCCGTGTGCTGGTAGATGGTCAGGAAATCAGCAATATCCCTATGTATCAGATTGCCGCTAAGGTCGGCTCCGTTTTCCAAAATCCACGGACACAGTTTTTCAATGTGGACACAGACAGCGAGATCGCCTTTGGCATTGAGAACGAGGCTCGTCCTCCACAAGAGCTGATAGAGCGAGTGGAACAGACAGCCGACGATCTGCGTATTCAAAAGCTGCGGAACCGGAATATTTTTGAGTTGTCCGGCGGTGAAAAGCAGAAAATCGCCTTCGCTTCTGTTTATGCCATGAACCCACAGATTTATTTGCTGGATGAACCGTCCTCCAATTTGGATATGACTTCCATTCAGGAGTTGAGAGAGCATTTGCGGCTGATAAAAAAGCAGGGCAAAACGGTTTTGATAGCAGAACACCGGCTGTACTACCTGATGGAACTGGCCGACCGAATTGTTTATCTGGAAAAAGGAGAAATCAAAGGGATTTATACCCCGGAAGAATTTCGACAGCTGTCGGAACAGGAGCGTGAACGCATGGGCCTGCGGGCAGTTGATCTTCGGGCGGTGTTCCCACCTAAACCCCACTCGATTGCCCCTATCCCGGTATTAGAGCTACGGAATGTGACGCTCCGTTACAAGAAGCGAACCATTTTGCATGATATTGGCTTATCCGCAGGAAAGGGTGAAGTGATTGGCGTGGTCGGCCACAATGGAGCCGGAAAGACTACATTTTCTCGCGCTCTCTGTGGGCTTCACAAAGACTGCGATGGACAATTTTTGTGGGAAAGCAAGCCGATTGAGCGTAAGGAAAGGCTGCAACGCTCTTATATGGTCATGCAGGATGTGAACTATGAGCTTTTCGCTGACAGCGTAGAAGCAGAATGTTCCTTTGGCATCCGAAATCCAGACCAAACGCTGGTAAATGCAACTTTGGAAGAACTGGGACTTTCCCCATATCGAGAACAACATCCAAACACGCTTTCCGGCGGTCAAAAGCAACGAGTAGCTGTAGCTGTCAGCATGATTTGTGGGAAAGACTTGCTTGTATTTGATGAACCGACCAGCGGCCTTGACTTTGACAGTATGACGCAGGTTGCAGGATTGATCCGGCGATTATCCAATATGGGAAAAGTCATTTTCATTGTCACCCACGATTTTGAATTTGTCTGCCGTACCTGCTCACGTGTCCTGCATTTTGACGAGGGAGAAATGCCCGATGATGTACCAGTTACAATGGATGCCCTCCCGAAATTGAGAGAGCTGTTCTCTGTTTCAGATGGAAAGGAGAGGTAGTCTATGAAGCAGAAAAAAGAAAACAGAGTAGCACTGCTGCTCCATTGGGCCGGAGGCCAGAAAATCTGGCTGTTCCTGGCAATCCTGCTGTCCATGTGCAGTGGGCTTTGCATTATTGTTCCGTATATTTGGATTTACAGGCTGATGGATGCCACATTTAACAATGCCTGCACAAAAGAACTTGTGGTACAGACTGTGGCAATGATTGCCGCCGCTGTTACCCTGCGTTTTACATTATTCGGCTGTTCCGGCGTGGCAGCCCATAAAGGCGCATACGGCGCACTGTTCAAAGTGCGCTGCATGGTTGCGGAACACATGGCCAGAGCGCCTTTGGGGGCCTTGAATGAACGGCGCACCGGGGATATAAAAACGGTTCTGAATGAAGATATTGAAAAGCTGGAGTTGTTCCTGGCCCATAACCTTCCTGACCTTGTGTGCTATCTGGTTGGGCCGGTAGTCATCTTTATTTACCTGATGACCGTCAATATTCCTCTGGCATTGATTTCCCTGGTTCCGCTGATCCTTGCTGTTGTTGTAATGGGGATGATGTTCCGCAACACGGATGACCTGATGGAACGGGCCAATCGCTCCATTACCACACTGAACTCGGTTATGATTGAGTACATCAGCGGTATGAAATTGATTAAAGCCTATAACATGGGGAGCAAATCGTTTCAAAAGTTTTCAGACGCTATCCAGGAAGAAAACGCCATGTGGAATGAAACTTCCCGGCGCATGGGGCCACCTTATGCGGCCTTTGTTGTTATCATCGAATGTGGGATGTTGCTGATGGTTCCAATCGGCGGAATGTTTTTCCTCAAAGGCTCACTGGCGGCCAGCGCATTTTTGCTGTTCGTCTATGTAGGTTCCATGTATCTGACGGAAATCCGCCCCCTGCAAGAACTGGGGACTAATTTTGCTAATGTACTGAACGCTGTTACCAAGACCAAAGAAATCCTGGATATTCCGATTTATGAGGGTGGAACGGACTTTCCCCAAAATCACGATATTGAACTTCGCAATGTCCGATTTTCCTATGACGGCAAGACCGATGTACTGCATGGTGTCAACCTCAAAATCAATGATGGTGAGCGCATGGCTCTTGTGGGCCGATCTGGTGCCGGTAAAAGCACTGTGATTGAACTGATTTCCCGGTTCTACGATGTGCAGGAGGGCGAAGTGCTGATTGGTGGAAAAAATGTCAAGGAGCTTGACTACGATACCATTCTGAAAAATGTAGCCATCGTATTTCAAAAGACATTCCTGACCCGTGACAGCGTTTTAGAAAATATCCGAATGGGCAGCAACGCCACTCTGGAAGAAGTGCGGGCTGCTGCAAAAGAGGCGCAGATTGACGATTTTATCATGTCCTTGCCAGATGGATATGACACGAAAGTAGGCAGCTTTGGCTCTCGCTTCTCCGGCGGTGAAAAACAGCGGATTGCGATTGCCCGCGCAATTCTGAAAAATGCACCTATCTTAATTTTGGACGAGGCCACAAGTGCCTCTGACCCGGAAAATCAGATGGAGATTGATAAAGCTATTCAAAATCTATGCAAAGGCAAAACAGTCATTGTAGTAGCACACCGTTTGAGTGCTTTGAAAATGTGCAACCGGGTGGCTGTGGTGGAAAATCATACAATTACCAGCGTTGGCACCCATGAGGAAGTTCGGAAGAACAACGCCTACTATCGAAATGCGTGGAAAGACTACGAGACAGCCCGGAATATCACTTATCAGTTGGAGGGAGGCGAGCAGCATGAATGAGCATGATGTATTGAAAAAAAACCGCAATTTCTATATTGGTGTCGGCGGAACCGTTCTGGAAGGACTTCTCTCCGGCAGCCTGTTTATGCTGCTTTACTCTGTTATGCAGTTTTTGTGGTCGGGTCAATTTGACATGAACCGCGTTCTGGCTCTGACCGGTATTATTGCAGTGGTTTTTCTTCTCCGTATCCTGATTTACAGCTACGGTTATACCAAAGCGCAGATTGGCGGTGCGGAGGTTAGTAAGAATATTCGGCTTTTTATGGGTGACCATTTGAAGCGCATCCCACTGTCCCGATTTACACAGGGGCAGACCGGCGATTATATCAACACCATCACAAGCGATGTAAACAACTACGAAAAAATCCTGACCCATAAAGTCGGAGATTTGGCAAAGAATTTTGCCCTGTCATTGATGTTGATTGTCTTTGTTATGACGCTTTATGTTCCGGCTGGAATTATCCTGCTGATAGCAGACCTTCTTTTAATCCCCGGCCTGTGGCTTTCTTTCCGCATGGTACGGAAATATGGAAAAGAAAAGAACGATATTTGTGCGGAGAATGTCAGCAGCATTGTTGAATATGTTTCTGGTATTCAGACTTTCCGAGCTTATGGTGTAGGCGGTATGAAGAACAAAACCGTTATCAACGCCATGCGGGAGTTTTGCCGGATCAGCTTTGTATACGAAGCAAAGGTGCTTCCAATTGGTGCGGGCTTTGGCATTTTAAGTTGGCTGTCCTGTCCGCTGGTTATCTGGTTGTCCTATGCACCTTGGATTGCAGGGACACTGAACACAGTAGACTACCTTTTGATTTGTATGTTACCCCTGTTTTGTGCAAAGTTGGCTAACTCGATTTTTGTAGATCTCACCAGTTATAAGAACCTGATGATCTCAAAAAACAAAATTGGGGGTGTAATGAATGAGCCGGAGGAAACTGGCAGCATGGAGCCGCTTCACACAGCTACCCATGAAATCACCTTTGACAATGTAGATTTTTCGTATGTGCCCGGTGAGCCGGTACTGAAACACGCTACTTTTACGGTGCCGGATCAAAAGCTCACGGCCATTGTCGGGGACTCTGGCTCCGGCAAATCTACTATTTTGAACCTGATTGCAAAATATTATGAAGCAACGAGCGGGACGATTTCGATTGGCGGTAAACCCATTAACCATATTGCCGCAGAGCGTGTACTGGAACAAGTTTCTATGGTAGACCAGGACGTATTTCTTTTTGATGATACCATCCGGGATAATATCCGCCACGCTCGCCCTAATGCTACGGACACGGAAATCGAGACTGCCTGCCGGGAGGCTAACTGTGACAGCTTCATCCGTAAGATGGAAAAGGGATACGATACGCCGACTGGCGAGAATGGAAATCTTCTCTCTGGCGGTGAGCGTCAGCGAATTTCAATAGCCCGCGCCATCCTGAAAAATAGCCCCATCCTACTTTTGGATGAAGCAACAGCATCTCTTGATATTGAAAATGAGCTTGCCGTAAAGCAGGCCATCGCCAATCTGCTGAAAGAGAAAAAGACTGTGGTAATGATTGCTCATACCCTTTCCATCGTCAAAAATGCAGATCAAATCCTTGTAATGGGTGATGGCAGAATTGCTGAATCTGGAACCCATGAGGAATTGCTTGCGAAAGGCGGAAAATATGCTGCTATGTGGAACGCAGAGCAAAAAATATCGGCTTGATAGAAGCTAAAGAAGAATAATTGCATAGCGCATGAACCTGCCCCGACTACGGGGAAAGAAAAAAACCGCTGGCTGGGGCAGGTGATTTTGCACGCTCAATTTAAGTTATTACCCTAACGGCGGTTTTGAGAAATCAGAGCCGCCGTTTCTTTGCGCTTGCAGACCTATGACGACTTGCAGGGACACGGTAGCCGATTGGAGGTTGTTTTTCCGTGTCCTTCTTTTTATTTCGCAGTATCCATGATCTGCACCAATTAAAAAAAGCGTAGCCCCTCCGTCGGAGCAGTCCGGTTTTGAACATGAAATTAAACAGTACATAACCGATAATACTTTTTCGTGCGCTTGTGCGGCCTTGTGTCGCACAGGCGCATTTTGCTTTCCAGACTTCGAGACAAAGTGTCCCGAGGTGCGGTGCCGTTCTCCGCCGTTGCTCCATTTCGTTTCCGACCAACCCCGAACAAACTGAAATGGAGGATTTTACGATGACTACTATCAATTTGAAAGATTTTTATTATTGGTACACGCAGGATCAGCTTATCGAAGTTTCTGACGAGGTGGCCGAGGTATTCAAGGCCGATGCCCGCTATGAAATGGCCTACCAGCGGCGGCTCTCCCGGCACAAGGCGCAGTATTCTCTGGACTGCGATGACGGGATTGAATATTCCGCTTGCCTGCATGAGCCGACCCCGCAGGAGCTCCTTGAACGGATGGAAACCTTTCTTCGTCTGTGGAACGCTCTCAATTCTCTGCCGGAGATCCAGGGCCGCAGAATTGACGCACATATCATTCTTGGCAAGTCGATTAAGGAAATTGCCGAGGCCGAGGGCGTACATGAGGAGTCTATTCGCCAGTCGATCAAGCGTGGCCTTGAACGCATGAAAAAAACTTTTTGATTTTTTCTTCTTAACCCACTTGGAATTGATGAAAAAATGTCTCGGTTTATGAGAGGAGGTTTTCTTCCTAACGCGAGGGAATAACGGCAACCCTGAGTAAGTACGTGGAGCCAGACGGTGGGTGCGCGGTGACATTTCCCAAAAGAGATTGAGCGAACAACACCAACACTGTAAATGGGCCCGGCCATCCCAAGGCCATGATCCGGCGCTGAACAGGTTGGCTGCCTGTTCCTCCGGGCTTGTCGCTTTACTTGCGTTGAGAGCGCCGCACAGAAAATAACGATTGTCTTTGGACAGGCCAAGTAAATATGTGCGGCGCTCTCTAATATTCAAAAACTATAATAAACCTCGAGACAAAGTGTCCCAAGGTGGAGTAAGGCAACAGGCCAGCATCCCGGTGGTGCTGGCCTGTTGCGTTTCCCTACTAAACAGCGGGAGGCGTTCTATCAATCTGCGAAGGAGGTTTACCGTGAAATTAACTACACAGGAACTTGAACAAATGAGAAGCGTTGACATTGGCGCGGTGGCTGCCGAGTCCCTGCCTGATGTGAGCGGTATGACCTTTGACAATGCGCTTTCCAGAAAGGAGCGCATCTCTCGATTTTTGCAGACTGTCAAAAATCCATACTGCTTTTGCATCGGTGGTGTTGGCGTGAAAATTGAATTTGCTGAAAGCGGGCCATCTCTCCAAGATAAGCTGACGGATTTCCTGCTGCGGCAAAGAAGCGGGCTGTAACTTCGGTTACAGCTCGCTTTGCTTCTTCGAGACAAAGTGTCCCGAAGCGGAGGCATCCTTGTTGTCCTCCCCGGACAGAGTTATAATATAAGTGTAATGTGATAGGGAAGGAGGAACAATGGCACGAGCAAAAAACAGAGGGTATCAGCAGAGTTTCTCTCCCTCTTACACAATTCGCCGCTGGCGGCTGGGCATCTATATCCGGCTTTCAAAGGAAGATTTGAAAAAAGGAAAAGACGATAGCAACAGCGTAAAAAACCAGCGTGACCTACTGAACGATTTTTACCGACGCAACATTGACGAGTTTGAAAGTGTCACGGAATATGTAGATGACGGACATACTGGAACGGACGCTAACCGTGAAGATTTTCAACGGCTCTTGGCGGATGTCATGAGTGGTAAAATCAACTGCGTTATAGTAAAAGACCTGTCCCGCTTCGCACGAAATTATAGCGATGCCGGAAGTTTGATCGACAACCTGTTTGTTCAAATGGGTGTTCGCTTTATCAGCCTTGCTGAGAATGTGGACAGCTACAAGAACCCCGACAGCGTTTCAAATATCATCGTTCCCATTACAAACGTGATGAACGATAATTACTGCTATCAGACTTCCAAAAAGATCCGGCAGGTATTTGATTACAAACGGCGCAACGGCCAGTATATCGGAGCATTTGCTCCTTACGGCTATGTAAAGCACCCAAAGGACAAGCACAGGCTGATTGTTGATCCCGATGCTGCTGAAAATGTCAAACTCATTTTCACAATGCTTATTCAAGGGTCATCAAAACGTGCTATCGCGTTGTACCTGAACGAACACGGCGTACCGAGCCCCTCGGCTTACAAAGTACAAAAGGGCTTGCCTGTTTCGACAAGAGGGTATGACGATCCTATGTGGGGAGCCCGCATGATCCACTCCATTCTTACTAATCCGACCTACACCGGGGATTTAGCCCAAGGTCGGAGCCGGGTGAAAAGCTACAAGGTACACCAGATTGAAGCCGTTCCCCGTGAGGAATGGGTGGAAGTGGCTGGAACGCATGAGGCCATTATCGACTATGAAACTTTCGATAAGGTACAGGCTCTCTTACAGCGTGATACCCGTACTTCCCCGAAAGGCCGTGAGGTACATTTATTCAGCGGTTTTCTGAAATGTGCCGATTGCGGGCGGGCCATTACCCGATGCGTTGGCAAGAACAACAATGTATATTATTCTTGCTCAACCTACAAAAACCGTTCCCGGACAGCCTGCACCATGCACTCAATCAAGCATGAACGGCTGGAGGCTGCTGTTTTGTTCGCTGTACAGCATCAGGTACATTTGGCTGTTTCCTACTCGGAAATCGTCACGCAGATCAATTCCGCTCCAATCAAAAAAAGCCAGTCTTACCGACTGGACGATCTGATAGCTGCAAAAGAGCGGGAACTGACAAAGATAACACGCTACAAGCAATCTCTTTATCAGGACTGGAAAGACGGTGAAATCACCCAGCAGGAATACCGGGATATGAAGGCTGACTTTGAACGGCAGACTTCTGATATTTCCGCGGTGCTTACCCGGCTGAACGCTGAACGCGCAGAACTGGCAAACGGTGTGGACAACGAGCATCCTGCACTGGTAGCCTTTATGAAGTATCAGAACATTGAAGCCCTCAACCGTGAAATCTTGGTTGAACTTGTGGACTATATCAAGGTCTATGAAAACGGCAATATCAGCGTGAAATTCAAATTTGCTGACGAGCTCCGCAAGATTGCCGAGTACATTGAAATCAACACTACGGAAGATAACGCAGTAGCGGGCTAACCCCCGCTACGAACCCCTTTGACAGTGTGTTTTCCTAATAGGCGCTAATCATACTTAGATTGCCTTTTGCAACAGGAAAATCATAAACCAGCTTAAAAAATCTATTTTGATCCAGCAAATATGCTTCAAGAAAGTTTTTAAGCACATCAGGCAAAAAGCTGGCATCCTGTTTGTTGACGGAATATTTCAGCTGTATATGCGTGACATCACTGCTGTCATTTTTCTGCTTAATACAATCAATATCTTCAATTCCCTCAAGCTGAAAAGAAATGCCCGGACTTGATGATGAAAGAATTAAATAGCACGAATACAAGAATTGATACGAGTAGCCTCTGAGGGCGATTTGTCCGCCATCTCTGGAAGCATTTAATTCTTGGATATTGGCTTTTGGAACTGCAACTTTTTTGCCTTTCTTGTTCGTTCCTTTTCCCACATTCATCACCTTTCAATTTCTTATTGTTATTGTTAATTTACAAGTGCAGCTAATCAGCGCATATCAAGTTTTCCAGTTCAGAATATCGAAAAACTCTATTTCTGTAGGAAGGTAGATGGCATTCAACAATTCCATAGCCTTGTAATGAATGAAACAATTTAGATACTGTATTAAAAGAGAATCCCAGGTTTCTTTCGGCAACTGTTATTGTTGTAATAGGAGTATCCTTGAGATAATTATAAATCTCAAATATACTTTTTGTAGATTCGCCAATCTCCGTAAGGCGATGCTCATCTAGTGCAATGATACGCTCGTATTGTGTCATTAGCTTGGCGGATTTTTTGGCTACTTCACCTACAGCATTTACAAAGAACTTAATCCACCGAATATAACCACCGCTGTATTGGGTAGACCGAAGCAAGTCAAAATATTCATTCTTGTTGTGATACAAATACTCAGACAAACATATCAGTAGCTTTGCTTCTCTAGCGATATCACTCAGCATCATCGGCACAATGATTCTCCCAACAATACCGTTATATCGCTCAAATGGATGAATCATTTCAAACCGGTAATGCACCAAGGCAGTCTTAAGCAACGGGTCAGTATTTTGATCGTTATAGAGATACGCAGAAATATCAGCCAGTGCTGGCAGTACTGCATCCGGTGCTGTGGGGTTGTATCCTTTGAGGTTCGTCTTTGCTCCTAACCAAAATGTTTGATGATCCCTAACGCTCATCGGATCATCCTCTGATTCTCTGTAAAGGGCGATGCCGCAAATTCGACTCAAATCAGGAGCGCAGATTTCCATATTTAGCGCTGCTCTGTATGCCGCCTCCAAGTCTATGATTGGAGATATGTTACCTTTGCCAGTTCCTCGACTGGTGAGTACCTCTTTGAAATCAGGATTGTCATAGTCAATCATACGAGAATAAGTACACTCTTTCAAAAGCATTAGCTCAGCAAATGCTTCTTTGTTTGGTGCATACTTAATGAGCCCTTCCAGAAAGCCAATGTTCCTATGGGCATCGATTAGCAACATAGCCAATTCGTCATCCATCTGATATATGTTCCCACTCATCAAGGGGCGAGGGGTGAAAGAATAGAATTTGAGACTGTTCTTTCCGGGTTCGATGTGCTCAATATAATCACCTGTGTAAGGCAGCATCACATATACCTCAACAACTAAAAGTCATTTTCAGTATATCATCGGTAAGGAGAATAGAAAAGCACTATTTCCTGATTTATTTCAAAATATCAGGAAATAGTGCAATAAATATCAGAAATGGAGTTCCATGAATTAGACATAGCTGCGCCAGTCTGCTCTATGCCAATGGCGTGAGCCTGAAGGAGATTCAGGAGTGGCTCGGTCACAGTGACATCAGCACAACAAGCAACATTTATACACATCTGGATTTCTCCAGCAAGGTGTCCTCGGCGAATGCAATCGTCAATATCTTCCCAGAAAACACCAAAGTATAAGAAACTGAGTGGAAAAAGAAAAACAGCCTAAAATCTTTCGATTCTAAGCTGTTTTGTGATGGAGTGCCGATGGTGGGACTCGAACCCACATGGTTTCCCGAACGATTTTGAGTCGTTTGCGTCTGCCATTCCGCCACATCGGCTTATATTCAATTTTGGGACATTAGTACCGGTTTCTGAGGATTGGAGGGATGTTCAGGAGGGATGTAAGAAATCCTGCTTCGACAAACCTTCAAAATTCAACGGACACTCGTGAATTTCTCGCACAGACACGGAAAATCACGAAGCGGATTTTGAGTCGTTTGCGTCTGCCATTCCGCCACATCGGCTTATATTCAATTTTGGGACATTAGTACCGGTTTCTGAGGATTGGAGGGATGTTCAGGAGGGATGTAAGAAATCCTGCTTTGGCAAGCCTTCAAAATTCAACGGACACTCGTGGATTTCTCGCACAGACACAGAAAATCACGAAGCGGATTTTGAGTCCCCCTCGTCTGCCATTCCGACACACCGGCGTATTCTATTTTACAGACAACATAGTCATTATAGCGGATTTTTCTCCCAAAATCAAGATGCAGCTCACAACTCATCAAATTTCTGCAAATTTCCTCTCCCCTTTTGGGCCGCGGGCGTGTATACTGAGAGAGACAACATCATATCCAAAGGAGTGCTCTCTATGAATCAGTTTCTTTCTGCCCCCGTTACCGACGCCCAGCGCCAGCGCGACGCACTGTTAGGGGTGCTGGTGGGGCTGGCCCGCTCCACCGTCAACGAGCCGAAGACCGAGGACACCGACCGTGTGCTGACCTCCGGTCTCCGGCTGGCTGCCGACCCGGACGCTGCCGAAGACGCGCTGCGCCGGATGCACCACATCGTCGAGACGGAAAAGCACCGCGTCGCCCCCAACTGCGCCATCTGCACCATGCGCTGCGGCAACACCGACAACTACGACCTCGCCCGGCTCTGGGCCGCGCCGGAGGACATCCGCACCCTCAAACTGCGGCTGCTGGCAGCAGTATTCCGGCTGGCACAGGGCCGCCCGGACGCCCGCGCACAGGAAGTCATCGACCAGGCCCTTTTTGTCCTCGCCGAAGACTGGGACGAGGAACTTCTCGCCCCCGTCGTGAAGCGGGCCGAGGACTGCTGTGCCGGGTAAATTCTCCGGAAATTTCTGCTTTTCCCCGCGCGCTGCATTTCTTTTCTCTCCGCTGCGCCGCACACAAATCCGGACAGTTTCTTTTTTATAGGACACTCTTTCCCCTTTTTGTCGGAATTTGGTGCTCCGGGCGCAGAAATATGGGGATGCTTTTTCCAAAAAACACTTTACAAACGTCAAAGAAATAACTATTATATAAGTATAGTGCTTCCAATCGTTGGCACGAACAGAAAGCGGTCGGGCTGACCGGTAATACAGCTTCCGGCCCGGAAATCATCCACGTTTTCAATTTGCAGTGGAACACAGGAAAGAAGGTATAAGCTATGTCTGAGAAAAAGTCTGCTGTCCCCGCAGCGGCCGCTGCTCCTGAGACTCCTGCGGCAGAGCCGAAGAAGCGCAGATCTTCTGGTGCTGCACAGCGGCGCGGCCGTCCCCCGCTCTCCCCGGAGGTTTATGTCGAGTTCGGCACCAACCAGTACAACATCACCGATGTCATCGAGCGCGCAAAGGCCGACTACCGCACCACCCATAAAGTGGGTGTCCAGTCCTGCAAGGTCTACATCAAGCCTGAAGAGGGCATGGCCTACTATGTCATCAACAAAGTCTCCGGCAAGCTGGAGCTGTGATGTTCCTCAACACGAACAAAGGCGTCTGCACAGTCATTTGTGCAGACGCCTTTTCTTTTTTATAAGCCGTACAGTTCGGTGTACTTTCGGGTAAGGTACTGGATATAATCCTCAGCACTGAAATCGCCGCAGGCGTTCTTCACCACGTCGGCAGGCTCCATCAGCCCGCCGTACTGGTGGACCTTTTCCCGCAGCCACGCCGTGATGGGTGTGAGGTCGCCCCGGGCCGCTGCGCCCCGGACGTCCACGTCCTGCTCCATTCGGCGGAGCATCTGAGCGCCGTAGGCACTGCCCAGCGCGTAAGACGGGAAGTAGCCGAACGCGCCGCCCGACCAGTGGCTGTCCTGTAAACAGCCATCCCGGTCATTCGGCACCTCGATGCCCAGATATTCCTTATAAAGCTTCGCCCAGACAGCCGGCACATCTTTTGCTTCCAGCGTGCCGCCGATGAGCTGCTTTTCGATCTCATACCGTACCATGACGTGGAGGCAGTAGGTCAGCTCGTCGGCCTCGGTGCGGATGAGGCTGGGCTGAGCCTTATTGACCGCGCGGTAGAACTGCTCTGCGCTCACGCCGCCCAGCTGCCGGGGAAAGAACTCCTGCACCTTGGGATAGATGGCTTCCACGAAGGGCCGCGACCGGCCAATGAGGTTCTCATAGAAACGGGACTGGCTCTCGTGGACGCCCATCGAGACGCCGCCCGCAAGACAGGTGTACTGCAGGTCATCCCGGATGCCCAGTTCATACAGAGCATGTCCGCCCTCGTGGAGGACAGAGTACATCGAGGATGCCACATTGTGCTCGTCGTAGTTGGTGGTGATGCGGACATCCTTATTGTTGAATTCCAGCGTGAAGGGGTGCTCCGTCTCGCCCAGACCACAATGGCTGCGGTCGAGGCCCATCACCTCCATCAGATAGTCGGCGAAGGCCTTCTGCTGTGCTGCCGGATACTCCTGATGCAGGAAGCTGTCGTCGATCTGCGGCTTCTCGCCGATTTTACGGATGAGCGGCACCAGCCTCTCCCGCAGCGTCGCAAAGAAGCTGTCCAGCATCTTCCTATCCACGCCGCGCTCATACTCGTTCAGCAGAGCGTCATAGGGCGCTTTCGAGGCGTCATAATAACCGGCAAAGCGGCGGTTGTAGTCTACAAGCTCCTGCAAAACGGGGCAGAACAGGGCGAAATCGTCCTGTGCCTTGGCCTTGTGCCAGACGTCGTCCGCCCGGTTGCACAGCTCTTTGTAGGCCATATATTCGTCCGCCGGGATGCGGGTCAGCTGCTCACAGCTGCGGCGCAGCTCCTCCACTTCGCGGCGGTGGACGAGGTCCAGCTCCCCGGCCCGGGCGCTCAGCTCATCCAGCAGTGCTTTCGTCTCGGGGCTGGTCATCAGCTTCTGGCTTTCTCCCGCAAGAATGCTCATGGCCACGCCCCTGCCCTCGGAGGTATCGCTGGGCGCGGTGGTCACGGCGTCCAGATAAAGGGAGCTGTCCGCACAGTGGTAGGCGTACAGCTTCTTTTGCAGCAATTCCAGCTGCTGCAAGGCGCGTTCTATCTCCATTGTCGTTCTCCTTTTTCTTTGATTTTTATCCCCAGCCGAACAGCTTCCGCTTCGGCACCTGAACGGGGTCGGGTATCTCAAACTCGTACCGCTCGGTGGCGTTGATGACCGTCGTGCCGCCCCGGGTGCAGACACGGGGCAGGTTTGCCCCATAATTCAGGTGCATATGTCCGTGGATGAACCACTTGGGCTGATACTGGTCCATCAGATCGTTGAACACCTGAAACCCCTTGTGGGCCTTGTCGGTGCCGTCGTTGAGGCCGGATGCCGGGGCATGGGTCAGCAGGATGTCGATGCCGCCCGCCCGCCGGGCCGCGAGCCAGAGCTTCCGGACGCGCCGCCGCATTTCAGCCTCGGTGTACTGGAAGGTGTCATCCCTGTTGTACCGATTGCACCCGCCCAGACCCATGATGCGCAGCCCCTTCCAGACATAGACCGCATCGTCCACACAGATGCAACCACCCGGCTCCGATTCCTTGTAACTGCCGTCGTGGTTGCCGTGGACGTACAGGATGGGGGCGGTGGTGAAGTTCGTGAGGTATTCGAGATATTTTTTCGGCAGATCACCGCAGGAGAGGATAAGGTCGATGCCTTCCAGCCGCTTGCGGACACTCTCGTCCCAGAGCAGTTTAGACGGCACATCCGAGATCGCAAGTATTTTCACGATGTTTTTGCTCCATTCTTTTCTGTCCTTAGGGCTTTGCCTGTTACTGCGGCGTTCCCTTTACGATGTCCAGACCATTGACGTTCAAAAGGCTGCGGGTCTTGGCGTCCAGTTCGTCGTAGCTGGGCAGTTCGCCCTCTACGCACTCTTCCAGCCAGTCCATCTCCATCAGTTCCTTGGGCGTATAGATGCCGGAAGCCGCCGCATGGTGAAGGGCATGGCCCTGACTGTAGCTCTCAGTCGGGAAAACATGTATCTCCCCATCGCAGAGCTGGCGCTCTGCCATCTTGAGCAGCTGCATGGTGCCGTCGTTCAGCCGGGTGGGGTATTCCACCCGCTCGGCACCGCTCTTGAGCCCCCACCAGTAGTTGATCGCCCTGCCGCCGGGGGCGCTGTCCCATGTCCCGGCAAACACGGAGCGGACGATCTCGGTGAAGAACACGTCCCACCGCCACTCCGGCAGGCCCAGCGGCTGCAGAACGCCGTCGGGCAGACGGCGGCAGAGGCCGTAATCGCGGTAGGTTCCTTCCGGCTCCCGGAAGTCCTGGCTGTAGAAGACTTCGATGTCTTTCCTGTCCGAGAAATCCTGCGGGTGTGCCGCATCGCACAGGCAGGCCCAGCGCAGCACCACCCGGCTGTCGGGCCGGACGGCACGCACGCCCTGGGCAAAGGCATTGATGGCCGCAGGCACACCATACACCGGGTTTGCAGCCACATAGCCCACCTTGTCGCTGTGGGAGACGATGCCCGCCAGTATTCCCAGCAGATAGGTCACCTCATAGGTGCGGGGGTAGTAGGTGCGCACCAGCGGATGGGGCGCGCTGAGGGAACAGTTCAAAAAGCGGGTCTTGGGGTGCTGGGCCGCGACCTTCAGGCAGGCGGTGTGCATCCGGGCGCTGGTGGTGAAGACGATGTCCGCATGGTCATGGGCCACCTCTTCCAGCACCTGCTCTGTGTCCACCTCGGGGTTGATATTCTCCCGGCAGCTGACATAGAGCTTATCCGGGAAAGCTTTCACCAGCGCGGCACGGCCCTTGTCCTGTCCGCGCACCCATGCGCTGGTCTGGGCGTTGTGCTCGTGGAGGAACACCACCCGCAGCTCGCTGGGGCGGGAGCTGAAAATGTTCAGCTTGCTCAGCAGCGGCTCCGAGCTCTGCTTCGGCTCCAGCAGCAGTTCCACAGCGTGGGGCTCTGCCAGAATTTTCACCTCGTCCCAGAGGCGGGCCAGATTCTCCCGCACCTCGGTCGGGGTGGACTCGCAGGCGTCGGCATAACGGTACACCGACAGGTACACCAAAAGTGCGTCGCCCGGCGTCAGGCCCAGTGAGCCGCCGCCCAGCGCATAGAACTGCTGGCTGAACATGGTGTAAAGGGACGAAAAATTCAGCCGGTCGTCCTCCGTCCACGCCTCGCCCGTGGCCTTGCAGACCAGCGCCTGCAGCTTTGCATAGCCACCCAGCCGGGAGAAGCCGACGTAGTTGACGCGGGAAAGCTTGTAAAAATCAAGGAACTCGTAATAGAGCTTATTCTCCAGCGTGTCGTTCTTTGCCGGGATGAGCCGGGTGACGGTGCCGGGAATTTTCACAGCCTCATAGTATTTGAGGACGGAGACGCGCTTGTTGCCCTCCTGCACATAGAATTTGTTCAGGTATTCGAAGGCAATAATAGGGGTGTGGATTCCCTCTTCCAGATGGGCGTCACAGAGGTTCGACCACTTGGCTGCAAACTCGGTGTCGTCGTCCAGAAGAGGCATGAAATTGGAGGCAAAGGCGGTGTGGCGTCCGGCGGTCTTGGTACCCACGATGTTCTCGGCCGGGATGTCCACCAGACCCAGAGGCTCCTGCGCCACGATGTCCACATCGGTGAGGATGTCGTCCAGCACCGCGAGATAGGGCGACTGCCCCCGGGCTACATTGGCCCGGTAGGCACGCTGGCCCGCACGCTGGGCGCTTCGGTAATCTTCTATCATAAACAAAACTCCTTCTGCTTTTTCAGCAAGCGAAGAGGGATACTTTCCTCTAGGGGATAGTATAGCATGAAAATCGAAATTATGGGAGACTTTCTCGCCGCAAGGTGTTGCTTTCGCACAAATTTTAAGGTACGATAAAAGAAACACACGTTTCTTGTGAGGTAAGCTATGCTTTGTGAAACCCTTTCCCGGCTGGAAGCCGACGAATATCCCGGCGGTCTGTGGTACTACGAGCCCCACACCTACCAGCCCTACCGCTATGTGCTGGGGCGGGTGGGCCGCCGCCCGCTGGTGTGCATCGGCATCAACCCCAGCACCGCCCAGCCCGGCGCGCTGGACCCCACTCTGAAGAGCGTCGAGCGTCTGGCCAACGCCAACGGCTTCGACAGCTGGATCATGTTCAACGTCTACCCCCAGCGGGCCACCAACCCCAACGACATGGACAAAACGCCCGACCGCGCCCTCTGCGACGAAAATCTCCGCTGGCTGCAGGCCGTGCTGGCCCAGACCGAGCCCACCATGTGGGCCGCATGGGGTACTCTGATTGAAAAGCGGGACTATCTGCCCGGCCTGATGCGGGAGATGGTTGCCCTGACGCGGGAAAAGAACATCCCCTGGGTGACCTTCGGCCCCCGCAGCAAAAAGGGCCACCCCCACCATCCCCTCTACCTGCGCAAGGACTCCACGCCGGAGCCTTTCGATGTAGAAAACTATCTCAACACCTGTTTTGAATGAATCTCTCAGGGAGGGAATTGCATGACACCGGAACGATATAAAAGACTGACAGACTGGCTCGAGGGACATCCCGCCCTGCGGGAGGGCATCATCCTGCTCAACCGCTGGCTCCCCCTCGTGCCTTTCGTCTGCTATCCGGTGCTTCTGGTGCTGCTCAACCTCCGGTGGTTCACGATGCTCACCATCGGACGGGGCGGCGGCGCTCTTGATTTTATGCAGGTCATTGCCCGGGCCATTCTCGTTCCGGGTCTGGCGTTCTGGCTGGGGACCATCCTGCGGGCGAGGCTCAACTTCCCCCGTCCTTATGAGCAGCCGGGCTTCGTGCCGCTGGTATCTAAGGGGACCCACGGCAATTCCTGCCCTTCCCGCCACGCACTCAGTGCCGCCGTCCTCGGGATGGTGTGGCTCTACTTCTACCCTGCCGTCGGCGTCGTGATGCTGGCCATCGCCGCCCTCATCTGTCTGCTGCGGGTGCTTTCTGGGGCGCACTTCGTCCGGGATGTGCTGGCAGGCGCAGCCTTCGGGCTTACGTTCGGCTTTGTGGGGATGTGGCTGCTGTGAGAAGCCTTTTGCAAAAAGCGCAAAAAAGTTTCAGATTTCTCTTGACAGAACCCCGGGGCTATGGTATTATACTTCTCGCAGCGTGCTTCGGCTCACAGCTGCGAACCATATCAGGACCCAATGGGATAACAACGTGCGCCCGTAGCTCAGGTGGATAGAGCAACTGCCTTCTAAGCAGTGGGCCGGGGGTTCGAGTCCCTTCGGGCGCATTGATGTGGTGCCCATAGCGTAGTCGGTTAACGCGCCAGATTGTGGATCTGGAGACCGTGGGTTCGAGTCCCACTGGGCACCCCACTAAAAAGTCCGCTGCAATGCAGCGGACTTTTTCTTTTGTGGGGATCCCCCGTAGGACTCGAACAAATAAATAGAGTGAAACGCCAGAGCGCAGAGCACCTTTCGGTGCTCTGCGCTCTGGCGTTTTTCTTTCTCAGCTTCCCAGCTGCTTCAGGATATTATTGATCTCATCGTTGGAGTAGCCCTCCTTCAGCAGTTCGCTGCGGATGGCCGTGTCGCTCCTGCCCTGCCGGTAGAGACGGGCGGCGCTGTAAGGTACGATGGTGCTGCCGCCGGACGACAGCACCGTCCCGCTGCCCGAGCCTCCCGAACCGCCCGCACTCTTTGCCCCGGCGTTTGCCGCAGCCTGCTGGGCGCTCTGGGCTGCCTTGGACTGCTTGAGCGCCCATTCGCCCTTGGCGATATTCAGCTTTTCGCTGGTCACATTGTTGTTGAACTCCTGCTGGCGCAGGGTGTCCTGATACTGCCGCTCCGCCTGCTCGTTCTTGTACTTCTGCTGGGTAAGGCTGTCCTGCCGCTGGGTCTCCTGCATCTGCTGGCCCCACGCAGCGTCAGCACGCTCGGCCGCGTAGGCGCGGTCTTTCGCGTACATATTGTATCCGGTGTTGGCCAGCGCACCCACCAGCGAGCCGATGCCGGTGGTCCCGGTGATGGCCAGCTGCACCGCGTCGCCGATAACGCCCAGAATGCTCAGCACATTATTGAACGTCTGCTGGCGCTTGGCGATGGCCTGCTGCTCCTGATTGGAATAGTAGCCGTACAGGGTGTTCAGCCGGCCCAGATAGTCCTGATAGCGGCCATAGTCCTGCTCGTAGGCAGCATTGTAGGCGCTGCCCTTCCGGTCGAGCTGACTGTAATAGTCCGACAGCTCCGCGTTATACTGCGCCTGTGCGTTCTTCTCCTGCGTGTTGAGCTGGTCGATCCGGGTCACGACATCGTCGCCCTCACTGTTGTAGGTATCCAGCGCCAGCCGGTAGAGGGACGGCAGGGCGTCGTTCAGCGCGCCCATCTGCTGCTGGTACGCCTGCTGGGCCGCACTGGCCGCATAGCTGGAGCCGTAGCCGCCGGTGAGGGCCGCAGCCTGTGCGGCGGCGTCCGCGCTGGCGTTGCGGGCGTTCTGGGTGTACTGCCGGGCATACTGGCGGTAGAGCGGATCCTGTGCATAGCTGTACTGGAAGCTGTTCCGCTCCAGCAGCTGGCCGATGAGGTCTTCGATGCGGCCCTGATAGGCACTCTCATACTTGCCCGGCCGGTTCTGCTGCCAGTTTCTCAGGTCCGCTGCTGCGTCGGTGACGCTCTGGCCGGGGGTGTACACCGCATTTGTCAGTGCATTCTCCACCTCTTTGCGGCTGTTCAGTCCCGCCGTGCTGTAGGAGGACTGGGCTGCAGGCCGGGCAGTCACATCTTCCAGCAGCTGCTGTTCTTTCTTTTTCTCGGTGCTCATAAATTCTCCTTTCTCACTGGATGCTGTTCAGCCGGGCGCGCAGCGGCTCCGACATATTTTCCACGTCCAGATTGCAGAGCACATATTGTAATTGCTCCTGCATCTGGTATAAGTAGTTGCGGATGGCGCGGGCATCCTCCGCGTCCATGTTCTCGCTCAGATGGGGCAGTCCGATCTTCGAAAGTCCCGTGACACTTGCCATGTTCAGTTCACCTCCTGTGCCAGAATGCCGCCCTTCGCGGCGGCGCTCGTCCGGGTCAGGCTGCGCAGAGTGAGCTGGCCTCTGCCCTTCAGCCGGAACCGCAGGCTCCCGCACCGCCTCGGCACAAACGGAACATCGAAGCAGCGCCGCCCGTCGGCGGTCAGCTGGGCCAGTGTCTCCCACGCCCCGCTGTCGTAACTCACCGCCACCTCGATGCGGCTCTTCACCTCGGCCTCGAGCCGGAGCGTCAGCCGGGAGAGATACAGCTCTTCCGGACTGTCCAGCCCGATGTCCCCGCTGACGAGCTCGAAGCTCACGCCGTCCTCGATGCCGCCCGCCTGCTGCCAGCTCTCCTCCCGGTCCGCATCTGCGGCCCAGATGGCCTTTCCGTCCCAGAGATAGAGCTGCCCGCCGCTTCCGGCCATCTCGTAGGAGCAGACATCTTCCTCCTGCCAGAGCCCCCGTTCGGTGTCGTAGACCAGCAGCCGCACGGTCTGGGCTTCGCCGCTGCCCCGCACGAGGTGCAGATAATACCGCCCGTCCAGCGCGCCGCCCAGCGCCGACTTCACGTTCCGCAGCCGGGCCGGGTCGAGGGCCGTCGAGACTTTGGTGGGGATGCTGCCGTCCCAGGCCATCACGCCGTCGGGCGAGAGATAATAAAGCGTCTCGTTGATGACGCAGAGGCTCCGGGCAGCGCCCTTTGCCACGCCCCGGCAGCGCAGGCTGCTGAGCTGGAAATCCGAGGGCTTGGAGCCGTAAAGCTTGTGAAGGGTGTTTTCCTTGAAGAAAAGCGCGTATCCCATACAGGTAGCCGCGCCGGTAAACGCCCCGTCGCTGCCCACGGTCACGGCATAGCTGTCGGCGGCAATGCCCCGGTAGGAGAACCAGTTGGTGGGGTCGCCCAGCTTGCAGGCGTAGATGACGTTCTCCTTGTTGGAGCATCCCCACACCCGGTTGTCGCACTCGGTCAGGTAGTCCATGTCCGGCACCCGGCGTTCCAGCTCCACCACCTCTGCCGAGACGAAATCCCGGCTGACGCTGCCGTCCAGACTCACCCATCTTACCGCTGCGCCGGTGCGGGTCAGACGGCCATAGAACCACTCGCCGCCGGGGTCGGCCTTGACGCGCAGAGCATCTGCGCCGGCGTCGTAGACGATGCGGTCGCCGTCCAGTTCGTTCCACTGCCCGGCCTGTTCCGCTGCAGAGCCGGTGAGGGTCACGGTGTCCTCTGCCGCAAAGTCTGTCCCCACCCCCTTTGCCGAGATGCGGCAGTAGTCCAGCACCACCGCCGACCAGTTGCCGGACGCCTTACTATATACTTCCAGCGTGCTCTCGCTGCTCCATGGCTTTTCCGGGTCTTCCACCCGCAGGAAAAGCTGGCCGTCCGTCGGCTTGTCGGGCTCAGCAGGGCCGCAGCCGCTCACCTCGTAGACCTTGCCCTCCGCGTCGCAGGGTGCAAACTCCACGCTGGTGTTTTTGCCCGGCCACACCACGCCCAGAGCGCTCACCTTCCGGCTGGCAGTGTCGAAAGCCAGCTTGTCCGGGAAGATCAGGATCCTCGTTCCGATGCCCACCAGCGTTTTCCTGCCGTTCTCCACGGCGTCTTTCAGGGTCACTTTCATCTCATCCGCGTCGTCCGGCGTGTAGACGAGGTCTCTGCCGCAAACGGTCAACAGGCCGTTCAGGTGATACATCCCGTTCAGGTCTGCTTCCTCCCGCAGCTTCCGCCGGGGCAGACGGGTGCTCAGGACCGGGAAATTCCGGGCCGAAAAGTTGATGCCCGCGCTGTACTCTGCCTCGGTGCAGCTGTACGTCTCGTTCAGCCCGCCGAACACCCGCAGCATACTCCGGGTGTTTTTCAGGCCGTTCCGGTTCGAAAGTATCATCTTTCTCCCTCCTTACCAGCGCCAGCTGCAGCCCCGGGCGGGCAGATTCTTCCGCCGCAGCCACGCGGCCAGCTCGGCTAAGATGCTGTTGTACTGGGCCTGCTCACCGGCGTACCGGTCGTTCTCGCCCAGCGCGGCGTCCGTCATGGCGCACAGATAGTGCGGGTACAGGCTGTCGAAGGGCGGCGGCACCAGCAGCACGTCGTCATCCCGCAGACCGTTGTCCCACGCAATGTCCGCGCCCACGCCCTCCCGGCTGTCGGCGCTGCTGGGCCGGAAAAATCTCTCCCGCAGCATCCCGTCCACCTCGCACAGCCAGCGCTGCCGGGTGCGGGCCGCGACACGGCTGCCCGGGCGCAGCTCTTCGGCCCGCTCCATCGCTTCTCCTACCGTCATAAAAAGCCTCCTTTCGCTTTTTCCAGAAAGGCCCGGCAGAAGCGGCCTTCTCCGCCGTTTCTGCCGGGCCGCGTTGTCTTATTTTACTGGGCCGCAGTCTCTGCCGCAGCGATGCGGGCGGCGGTGTACTCGTCCTGCTGCTGGCTGTGTTCCAGCACCTCGGCCACCTCAGGCGGCACTTCCACCTCCACGCCCCGGCGGATCTTGTAGTTCACGCCGTTGACGCTCACGAACAGATCGCCCTTGTACCGGCTGTTGTCCTTGAACAGCCGGATGCGGACATTCTTCTTTTCTTCCATAGTTTCTCCTTTCTGATGGACCTGCCCTCGGAAGCAAGGCCCACCCTTTTCTGTTTTTACTGAGCCTTTCTCGTCCAGCTCAAAGCAGCCCGGCCTGCCAATGGCTCTCCCTTTGGGAGAGCTGTCACCGCAGGTGACTGAGAGGGCTCAGTTTGCCGCCGCAGTGGTGGAATAGCTGGACACGCTCTCGATGCGCACCATGTACTGCTCCACCAGACGCTCGGCGGCGCGCATACCCTTCCAGCCCACAGAGGCGCGCTGGTTCAGCGGATCGTCTCCGTAGCCCAGCTGCTTGACGATGTGCTCCAGGCCGCCGCCTTCCAGCTCGGTGACGCCGTAGGCGTGGGCGCCCAGCACGAGGGTGCCAAAGACGGCCAGACCCTCCGGACAGGTAGCGTCCTTCCAGATCTTCGCCTCGCTGGTCTCAATGAAGCGGATGTTGCCCAGCTTGCCGATCTCGCCGCGGTACATGGTGTCGGGGTCGGCGTACTTGTGGGCCTCGATGAACTCCTTGCAGGTCTTGAGGTCGTAGGCGGCGTAGGGATGGATGATGGCGATGTAGCTGTCGCCGATGGGGTCAGCGTTCATCGCGCCCAGCTGTGCCGCCGCCTGGAAGAACAGCTTCGGGGTCAGGGTGCAGCTCTTGTCCAGCGCCTTGCGGCTGGTGACGGCAGTCTCGGTGCCGTCTGCGGAAAGCTTCGGCGCATAGATGACGTTGGTGCCGCCGGCCAGCACATCGCGGGTGATGCTGTCCATGGTGCGGCCCGCCTGGCTTGCCAGAACGCGGGTGGCCTGTACCACATTGTTGTCGATGGCCGTCATCTGCAGCACATCGGTGAGCGGAGTCCAGCCGCCGTACTGGTGCAGGTCGCTGGTGATGGTGGTCACATTCAGGGTCTGGCCGTTGGGAGTCACGCCCTCGGTCAGCGGGGTATCGGCCTTGGGCAGGCTGTCGTACTTGCGGAACTCAATGGTCTTGCCGCCGTTCTGGGGTACGGGATAGTAGTCCGCGAACTGGTCATGCACCAGACGGGGCTCTGCCTGGTCGATGAGGCGCTTCTCGTAGAAGGTCTTCATCTCGTTGGTCATGGTGCCGGTGGTGTTCTGCAGGCTGGCAGAAGGGTCGGCAAAGAGCTGGAGGTCCATCTTCAGGTTGTAGCTTTTCATGTCATTTGTCCTTTCTGTATCAAAATTTTCAAAAACTGATCTTCACCCCGTGCATCGCACGGCGTTCCAGTGCCTCACGCTGGGCGCGGGTCATGCTGGCCACATCGGCCCGGGTGATAGCCGCACCGCCGGGGCTGGTGCCGTTTTCCGCCGGGCGGGCCGAACGCTGGCGGATGCGCTCCACAACGCCCTGCTCCACGGTCTGGGCGGTCTGACGCAGAGCGTCGTTGTAGTGGGCCAGACGGTAGGCGTCACCTATCCGCATCCCGGGCAGCTCCATCAGGCGGCGCATCTCGGGGTTCGCCAGCTCCTGCTTGAGCGAAAAATCCGGCATATCCCGGCGAAGCATTGCCTCTTCCGCCGCCCAGCGGGCGTGGAGGGCGCGGACGGTGTTCGCGCCCTCTCTCAGGCCCGGGATGGGCGGCAGCGGCACAGGGCGTTCGGGCGGTGCAGGACGCTCTTCCGGCTCCTGCGGTGCCGCCGGTGTCGGCACATCCGAAGACTCCCGGCCCTCATCCGCCTTCATCGTCCCGGAGGCGATGGCCTGCTGAGCCTGTGCATGGCTGAGGGCGGGAGCGGAGGGGGCGGCGGCATCGCCCTCTGCAAACATCTGCAGATCCACCATCGACTGTTCTCCCCGTCCGCTCAAATCGGCGAAGCGGACATTGTCCGGATAGCGTTCTGCCAGCAGAGCAAAGCCCGCCTTTGCAAATTCGAACGCCTCCTCCACCCACGGCTTCTGGGGTGCTGCCGCCGTCACGGCCAGACGCGGGCCGTCCGGCTCGTCCCACACGCCGCTCCTGGTGCCTTCCTCGCCCGCCAGCAGGGCGCAGAGGGTCTGCATCAGGGTGCTGGCCCCCGCACACACGATGTCCTGCCCGGCGGGGGCATAGCCCGCGTGGCCCGAAGCTTCCAGCCGACAGGTGGGGCCTGCCGGGCCGTCCAGCTCGGTGTAGTTTACTTTTATCATCTCATTTCTCCTTTCTGCGTCTTCATCGCCCTCGCCATCGCAGCCGTGCTCAGCTCCTGTGCAGGGCCGCTGAGCTTGGGGGCTTCGGACTTTTTCTGCACTTCCAGCAGACCCGTCAGCTGAGCCATCTGGGCCTGCATCCGGGCCAGCTGCTGGGCAAGGGTGCCGTTCTGGCGCACCCGCTGGCGAACCTTTTCGATGCCCTCAAAGTCCATCATTTCCAGCGCCGCCAGCGCGGCGTCGGCGTTGGCCGGGGCGAAAAAGCCCAGCTGATAGCACTCCTTGGCCGTCTCGTTCTGGGACAGGCGGGAGAAGGTGGACTTTTTCTCCGCGCTCACCACGATGTCGAACACCGGCTCATGACTGCCCAGCTCCACGCCGCCCACGACTCTTGCAGGCTGGGCGCGGAGCACCTGGCCCGAAAAGCGGACGAACTCGCTCTCGCCGCTCTTTCCGGTGATGCGGAAGATGCGCTCCTCGTCGTAGAACTGCCTCATCAGCTCGATGATAAGGCAGCACTCTTTGGCAAATGCCCTGTAAGCGCTCTTGAGCATATCCCGGCTGAGCTTCGAGCCCGCCTCCTGCAAGGCCGCGATGGCCGAAGCTGCCGTCACGCCGCCTGCGGTGCCGCCCTGGGTCATGTCGCGGTTTCCGCTGATCTCCTTCAGCTCCTCGATGCGGCTGTTGCGGTAGCTCAGGCTGTTGCCCTGCAGACCCGCCGTCTGCAAAGGCCGGAAGCTGTCGTCGTTCAGCCGCCCCACCACATGGATGATGTCCCGCGACAGGTCCGTCAGCTCTTCCTCGTTGACGCCCGCCGTGTCGCTCAGCACATACCGCTGGCGGGACGAGAGCAGGACGTTCTCGTCCATGGCGTGGTTCATCTTGTCGATGGCGGTCTGGCACTCCTTCATCACGTCGATGTACCCGAAGCCCGCCGGGCTGTCCTCCTCCATGAACAGCGCGTCGAACACAAAGGGATACCTGCCGTGGTCGTAGAAGCCTCTTTCGGCCAGCGCCGGGTCGTTCTCGCTGGCGTAGAGCACCACGCCATTGCAGAACTTGCAGTAGTGCAGGACGCTCCTGCCCTCGGGGGAGAGCTTTTTGTAGTACCAGTCCACCACGACGCTCTTGTCGCTGGTGTCGAGGCAGCCGTCGTGGATGTAATGCGGCACGTCCAGCACGCTGGCAGTGTGTCCGGCCAGCTGGGGCCAGCGGCTTTCCAGCTGAGCCGTGTCGGCCAGACTCAGCGAGAAAAAGTGGGGCGACGCCTGAATATCCTCCACGCCCGGCTCCCAGTAGAGCATCAGCAGGTTCATGGGCCGGATGGCGATCTCGCCCACACCGCCCCGCTGCTCCGGATCCCAGAACACGCCTTTGACTCCGGTCCCCTGCTTGAGCTTGCGCCACCAGGTATCGCTGTACACCTGCTCATAGTCCGCCTGCTCCAGCACCACGGGCAGCACGCTGGAAAGCGCCTGTGCCGCTGCCTCGTCGTCCTCGGCACGGGGCAGGACGTTGGGGCTGGGGTAGTTGTCCATCGCGTCGGCATGCTTGTTGGCGATGGAGTTGAACAGCCAGCCGCTGGACGGCTGGGGTTTGCCCTCCATCATGGGGTTCTGGTAGTTCTTCCAGTGTCCCATCCGGAACCACAGTTCGTTATCCACCAGGCGCTTGTCCAGCGCGGCCTTGCCCGCCTTGTACCGCTGCAGGATCTGCGCAGCCTCAGCCACCTCT
>OBRI01000004.1_pt1 | contig 86145 bp, 91 predicted proteins | sample 1475581 | NCBI WGS metagenome assembly OBRI01 (sample SAMEA3360675, study PRJEB22359) | human gut metagenome | biome: ENVO:urban biome; feature: ENVO:human-associated habitat; material: ENVO:feces | place: Bangladesh | collected 2011 | reverse complement strand
TCTCAGGAAATAAACCTGGATTATATCCTTGGACTGATTTTCGAACACAACAGACAAAACAAAGGTAAGGGCGAAATGATCGAAGAGGTCAAACGCTTAATTCGTTCAAGCCTGGGGAACCGGGCGAAAGAGGGCCTGGTGGTCGATTTTATTCAGCAAACGAACCTGGATGATTTACCAGACAAAGCCAGCATCATTGACGCGTTCTTTACCTTTGCTCAACACGAACAGCTACGTGAAGCAGAAGCGTTGATTAAAGAAGAAAATCTCAATGAAGAGGCGGCGAAACGCTATATTCGCACGTCTTTAAAACGCGAATACGCCACCGAAAATGGCACAGAATTAAACGAGACATTACCAAAACTTAGTCCGTTAAACCCGCAATATAAAACGAAAAAACAGACGGTTTTCCAGAAAATCGTCACGTTTATTGAAAAGTTCAAAGGAGTAGGTGGGCAGATATAGTGTATTAATCTGAACCAGATCTGGCAGATATCTGTGCAAATTGCAGATAGCTGTCAGATCAAGCCATCGTAGGGATGTCTGTATCCACTTTGAACTCCGGTACACCAACGAACTCTTTAACCTTCATCTGATAGCCGGTTCTGTCAGTTTTGATGACTTCCTGCTTGCCCTCGATAAATTGCTCACGCCACTCGTCGCGACGGGAAGCTGGCATGATCAGCAAAACGTTAGTCATATCCGTGACCTTCCTCCAGTACTCGGCCCAAATATTCTGTTTCACCCATTCCAGATCGACTTTATCCAGCCAAGCTCGATTCAAACGTGAGCGTTCTTCATCTGGTCGATGGTTCAGTTGCAGCAGGCGATTAATCATGTTGTGGCGTTCGTCGCCATAAACGAAGTCGTGAACCTGATACATGAAGGCGATCTCTTTCTCGCACTCGGCTACGATTTCGTGGATGACGTTCATTTCCTGACGATAATCGATAGCAGTGTTTGAGTTGGTATCGTCGATGATGGAAAGAGCTGTATTCATAATTGCACCATTAAGAAAAGATTTGTTTAATAGTGCAATTATTTCAAAAATGAAAAGGTGCTAAATAGAAATTAACAGGCAATCCTTTAAATAAAGGTATTTGCTAATCATACTTTGAGGTATTTATAACCAGGATTTTGTTTGTATAAATCTTCTTAATATCCCATGTGACATTACCGGAATACCATTGACCGTTATATACTTGGTTTCCAGTTGCACCGGTCATAGTTACATAGACAGGTCTGTCGTAATCGGTTCGTCTATAGTTATAAACCCCAACCATAGCAGGCATTACCGCACACGGATACCCCACATCTATGGTAAATTGAGGGTCCGAAATAGTGATAAGTTTCGCATCAAGGGGCATCATCTCACCGTGATACACCATTGCGCCTGCGCTGTTATACATGGCAATGCCATAGCCAGAATGTGGTAACACCATATCAGAAAAAGCATAAACTGTTATTGTTCCGGGGCTACCATTTACCTGATGCAATCTGAGAGCATTGTATCCGTTACTATGTTCATGAATAAACATCATGTTCGCCTTATTACTGCTTTTTATGAAGAAAAAGCATGATTTGTTTGATGGGATTGATGTTTTAAAAACAGAACCTTTAGATGCAGACATTGTCCCTTTATTAATCAGATTTTGCGGAGTAAATTCTGGACTCATCCACAAACTTCCATCTGATTGAGTAATTGACATCCCGAACATAATTATCCCCAATATGTGTATATGTAAGAACCAAGCCCCGTATATAAATTTGACCAACTAACCGTATTTCCATTAATAGTAACTTTTGGAACAGGTAAATTGATGTAGTTGTCGTTGTTAAGAGGCATCAATGACCACACGGCATGAAGTGATTTACCCGATGGCGGATTAGAGTACGTCTTAGAGCCTGATGACGCCGTAAATCGATCAAGAAAAAAAATAGGTGTAAGGAAGCCAGTAACGTTAATTCCTTTATTGTTGTAAATCCCTGTACCGTATGCCATTTTTCATCCTTGTTTTTTATCAACACAATATGGCCGATCATGCGGCCATATCAGATCAATTAGAGCTTTGAAAGGCTTTGTGTGGCTGTGTTGCGAGGTTATGTCGATGGCTTAACTCACGCATCATGTCTTCAAGCCGACTCTTTGTGTCGTCGAGTTGGTCGGCCATTGCTCCCAAAAGCTGACGAACGGCCATCGGATCATCGCTGTTTAGTGATGGCATTTTATAACCCGCCTGAGAAGACATAAGATTGAACGCAGACATCAACATCGTTAGAGAGGATTTAAGCCCAGCAATTTCACGATCTTTGCTGGCAATAATCGCCTCACTCTTGTTAGTGTCATCAGTTCGTTGAGTCTCGCTCACCATATCCAAAGTCGCCTGCAACTTATCAGCGCGCTCTTTTTCAGCAAGATAATGAACACCGAAATGATGTGCTAAAGCTACAACCTGAGTTGGCTCTTCAAAGGTGGACTCAAAATTAAGTGCTGTAACCACTCTCTCAAATATGGAAACGTCTTCTATTCCTCGAAGAATGGCTAACATTTTGACCAGTTCATTAGCATCCATTTCTTCGAATAAGGCGTTTTGTTCATCAGCTATCGCTTTGCATTTCTTGCACATGTGTTTTTCCTAATGCTTAAACAAGTTGTTTTCTTATTGGCTTTATTGTGATGTGGCATAAAAGGGGAGCAAGCTAAACGTAAAGGTGCAAACTCTCTATTTCGGTCAACGAAACACAAGGGCCATTTGGCCCTTGTCATTAACACGTTGCTTTACGGACTAGCGGATAAGCGAAGTAGATCGCCAGACCAATGAGGACGCCATCAGAAATGACAGACATCATCTTTCCCGTAAAATCCACCAACACCGCCATCACCAGAAGAGCAATGACGGTCACAAGCCGGAATCTCTCAAGCATTAGAGATAAGCATCCAGTGACAACTGAAGCGCCTGTGCGATCTTTTTCAGTGCCAGCTCTTCTTGTTCGCCAATACCGTCTTGGTCGGCAATATCAAGGCACAGACACAGTACATCTACTGCATCATTAGTCCCGGCCACATCAGCCAGCTCACGTAAAGCCTGGGCATTAGCGCGGCGCGGTGAGGCTTCGTATTGAGCACGGATATTGGCGCTCATTTGGGCAATCTCACCAGCAAACGGAGAAAACGCAGGCAGAGCTGCAATTGTTTTCTCAAGAATGGAAATTTCCTTTGCGTCGCATGTGCCATCGGCATAGGAGATCATGTACGCGCCCCACACGGTGGCTTCAACCGCATCTCGGTTCTCCATTTTTTTGACCTCGATAACAGCTTTACGAGTTTTCTTTTTGAATAAACCTAACATGTGCTTTCCTTTTGTTATTTGTTAAAACAAGTTGTTTTCTAGTTACATGAATTGCTTACGAAAAGACGGTCAATGCATATGCACTAACAACCGTCAGAAATAACCAAGTACCGAACCGACTGGAAAAACAAAAATCCCAACTACACGAGCCAAGGTCATGCCAGCCTGAAACTGGAGATCGCCAGAGCAAACAAGTTTTATAATGTTCGATACCCAACCGGCGGCCATGAGGGCAAGAATTGCCAGCCAAATTTTTCCAAAGTGATTTGAAAACCAGTTCATACAACCGCCTTAGTCACAGCATGATCCTGAGTAACCGGATGAACTTGAGGTATCGCATCCACCGTCATCCCATCCAGAGTGACAGGACGCTCTACTGTAGTGGTGGTAATTGTCGTCGACGGAGGTGTGGTGATGGATGAACCCGGCATCAAAAGGCTCTGGCCGGCTGGAACGGCTACCGTCGCCAGTAAAACTATAATGAGAACGTAGGCCATTGGTTTCAGCCTCTTTCTTTGAAAATTTTCCATTCGAACTGTCCTTGTTGTTTTTCTCCTTCACTAAAGGCCGTGTACTTTTCGCTTCGCGTGAAGAACCAGAGGCAACAATCGCCCCCACGTTCGCAACAACTGACGCTTGATTATCTAAACGTTCATTCAGCAACCGAACGGTAGTCTCTAGTTCATCAAGACGTGACATAACACGACCGCTAAACAATTCGGCCAAAATTTGACGTAAAGAACGAGGACGTTTAGTTGCAGAAGTGAAATAGGTTTGACGTGCCATGTGGACTCCATCCAATGTCAGAAAGAGTTGCGGCTGGCGATTGCCAGCCGCCTTTCTCGTTCCATCCTGGAACTGTGTCTTACCGACACATTGTCATCCTGACGCTGATAAGATACATGATTTAAAATGATAGGTAAACACTTACTTACCACTTGTTATAAACAAAACCAATATCTTTCTTGTGAGGCATATCTGCTGCTGAAAAAGCTGCGATCTTCGCGAGTCGATCACATATTTCATTTTCACGATGCCCGGCGTGACCTTTAACCCACTTCCAGCGAACATTATGTCGACTTGCGGCCTCATCCAGACGTTTCCACAGATCAACATTCTTTACCGGTTTTTTATCAGAAGTCATCCATCCATTACGTTTCCACCATTTCATCCACTGTGTCATGCCGTTTTTCAGATACTGGCTATCAGAGTACAAAATAACGTTGCATGGATATTTCAAACGCTCCAGCCCGATAAGTGCGCCCATCATCTCCATGCGGTTATTGGTGGTGCTATGAAAACCATCTGAGAACTCGCGTTCCTCACCACGATACTGGAGAACGATACCGTAACCGCCCGGGCCACCCGGATTTTTAAGGCAAGAGCCATCACTAAAGATTTTCACGGTTTTGAGCTGGGGATTGAACTCTACGACAGGCGTTGTGGGATTGGTGCGGGGAGAATTTTTGTTTTTGGCTTTTTTGCGAGTTTTTGCTTGCGATCGGGCTGGTGTCTTCGTCGTCATATAAACTCCTGAATCAAGCGCCGCGCCGATTTTTTCCTCGCGCGTGCGCACACGCGTGCGTGTTAATAATTATTAAAATAAACAAATTACTTCCCAGAACAGGTTTTTATAAACCTGAACTGAACGAACGAAGTGAGTGAAGTTCACCTCGAACGAAGTGAGAGGTTGTCTTTTCAGGTAATACTCTCCCAGGGAGGTGAGTATAAAATTCCTCACCAACCTGGTCGTTTCATAACCTGAAAAGCTATGGTCTAAGTCTACTGCCAGCTTAGACTTGGGAAGTTATGGATGACAGCACCCCAGAACCGAGATCTTCCCACACTTTATGAAGGGGAGTACTGGATTCAACCTCTCGAAACACCCCAGACTCGACAATCATAAAGTGACCCTTGTCTCTGCTCACTTTGGTTCCCCCTTCCCCGACACCTATACGGCACCGGTTCTACGCTGGTAGTGAGCTTTTTTAAACCTGACGCCAGTGACGCTTACCCCCACCCATCAGGTCGAGCCTCCAGTCTACGACTGGAAACTATCATATCTTAGCACTTACAATTCACTTTATGAATAGTTTGTACTTATCTATCATTGTGATTGATTATTTTCTCGACCATGTAGTTGAACATTCAAGGCAAACACCTCATTGATCAACTCACCTAAAAGCTGTTCAACAAGTTCGCGATGCTCGCCAAGATGCAAGCACTTAATTGCCCACTCGTACAAGTTGAAAGCCTGCTCACGATCTTTCATCATTTCACGAGCCTGGGCCAGAAAATCGCTCTCTACGAGCGCAACGACATTAGTCGGGTATGACATGTTGGTTTCCTTAAAGTGGTTCATAAAATCGATTTTAAAGCGTCTGGGAAGGGGTTCTAGTGGATTCTGTAGTGATGTTCAGGTCTGGAGTCTCTGATACAAAACAGCCTGCTTCCGTATATTAATAATTAATATGTAGTTATTTATATATACAGAAGCAGGCTAATTACAGACGCCAGAACAAACTAAGCAGCCTTCTTTGATGGTCTTTTTTTCCTGATCACATTCGCAGGATCATACCCTCCCAGACTTTTCATGACGTCCAAAGGGATCTTGCTTATAGAGTGCCCAGCGTCCTGACAGAATCCTCGAAAAACAACGAGCATACTGCCACCGGGGTTGATGTTTACTTCTACCTGACCCAAATTGACGTCAGGCTCGACAAACGCTACGCGGCCACCAGACAGAATAATCGTCTCATTCGCACACTCTGTTGCACGCTCATACCACTTTGTATCGAGGGATTGAGGAATTAGCATCACTGTTGTAACTCCGCGAGCCTGCTCACGTATAGCCGCATCAATCCAGGGGGAGATTTTGGAGTAGGGTGGATTGAGGAAGGCAATTGTACCTGGCTGCCCCCATTCAGATTTCAAAGCATCGCGCTCAACGCCTATGAAATTAGGCAGCTTTGCATTGTCCTTGTTGCAGGCAACGTCAACATCAAATGTCACTCCAAGATAACGTTGAATGGCAGAAAACAGCCAATCAGGTGTTCTCCAGAGGTCACGAAGAGAGTTGTCGCGCTTTCGCTGTTTGATTTTTTCGGCTGCAATCATCTTCTTTCTCGATAGGTAAGTGATTACCTATTTTTGCATTTGGTTTTATGTATAGCAATCAAATAAAACGCGCCAGAAATGCGAACAAGAAGCTCTCTGGCGCGTTTTTGTGGTGCTGGGTATGGGTTAGCTTACCCAGCACTATAAAGCTCTCTATGGGCTTTATTTTCAGTAGGGGAACGTCATCCAATAGTGTACTCCGCGACAAACTTCTTAACGATCGGTGATTCTTCGTTCAATGTTAGATTTCCACCGTCTCTAACGGCAATTCCTGTAGCTGGAAATACAGCCATCATTTGCCCAGCCTGAGTTGACGCAGTGTTAAGCGGATACGGTTTTTCTGGATTGCTCATTAAAGCAATCTTAATACTATTACTTGTAGCCTTCTTTTCTGTGAGAAGGTGTCTCATGGAAATTACCGTGTAAACACTAATATCTGGACCTCCGCTAAACCAATTAAGAAGGTTTAATATCTTATCCTTTGCTTTGACAGGCGCGTTATCGTAAGCGTCTAAGAAAATATCTTTTTCTAAGCCCGCTTTATTGAAAAACGAATCATCTTTATCACTTAAAGTGAAGCGAGGACCTCTTGCAGTACGAGCTTTTTTATTTGTATTGCTATCATTTGACTGTTGAACTTTTAATTCTTCATTAACCTCAACACACCCTTCAACCTCAATAAATCCCAATTGTTCTGGCTCGTTTACGGCAGCTTCAACACTTTCAGCATTAATTACGTTTATAGGCTCATGAGCTAACTCCAACTCATTTAAAGCGGAGCTGAAATCACCTGCTTTTTCTTCATTGAACAGTTCTTCGGCAACATCATCAGAACTCATGGCTACGCCAGCATCGAGGCCGAGAAGCAGATCGTCAATATCATCAGTATTTTCAACCTGTGCAGCTTTTTTTACTGGTTCATCAAGTGATTGCAACATGGCTGTCAGCTCATCCAGATCATCATTTGTCATTACATTTTCAACCGAACTCATGTAAGTCTCCTTCTGTTTAGTTGCATTTGCGTTTCGATGGCTACATTTTGACTAAACCTATCAGGCGGAAAAGTATTAAATACAGGCAGGAAATGATTGAAAGGCGACTGTTCTTTAAAAGAAAGCCTGCTTCAAACTCTCTTTAAAGCAGGCTTTTGTTTTACACAATTTCAGAGGGTAATTTAAAAAATCCGTATTTATTACGTGCCTTAAAGAAGCATTGCATCATTAAGTTTGTGTCATATAAGGCACTATGTGCTTTGGCATGATCGTATATAAAGCCAAGAGAGAAGGCCAATTCTTCAAGACGAGGACGTTTACCGTCTTCTGTGGCCCACAATCCCGATAACATAGTATCTATAACGGGAACGTCTGGCAGTCTTACTCCATACCCTGAAAACTCGTGTCTAATAAATGGTATATCAAACGCTTCGCCGTTATGAGCAACCCACGCACTACATGCCTCCATATAAGCGCCAATTTCGCTGGCATGATTTGACAACAAAGGTTCAGCTGCGAGCTGTTCTAATGAAATGCCATGAACGGCTTGAGCTTTCGGATCTATGTTTCTGCGAGGGTTAAAACGCATCTCCAGACTATCACTATGTCTCTGTGTCTCCAGTTCATAGCGGGTAATTGCGATTTCAATAATTTTATGACCAGCAAGGAAATCCAGTCCCGTAGACTCGATATCGATGCCTGCAACAATCGTTGTCATCAGAACTCCTTACAACTTCTTAGCGCCCTTAAGTAGTGCGCTACGTACAAATTGAGCCGCTTTTTTCAAAGTTTCTTCACTGGTTTCACAGACAATCGGATCTTTCCACTTACCTGACGCAGTGTTGAGAATATTGATTTGGTTGCTATCCAGACAAACAGAGATATAAAGCACCGTGCCACCAGCCAGCATCAAATGCATAGGAAACAGAGGCTTTTTACTGCCTTCACTGAACTGAGACATGGCGATGTTAATGGCTTCACCTACTTGTGCGCCAACAAGCCCCTGCGCAGTTTCGAATATGGCACGAATAGCCAGACGAGCCTCTCGATCGCTCATAAGAGACCGGGAATGTTCGTCCGCTACACGAATCAAAGCCTCTGTTGTTTTCCGATCCAGTTCATCTTCAAGCAACATTTCACTAAACATTTTTTATCCTTAACCCATTTTGAGAGTTTTATTGTCGCAATGTCGAAGAGGCGAACAATTTCTAATGAACGGTCACTCGGCCACAGAACCGGTTTTCTATCTTTTCTACAGCGTTATCTAGCATTCTCATCACTGATCTGGCTCTTGCTTCAACCGTGCGATATCGGTTGGAAACGACGAAGGTTTGCAGATCCCCCCTTTGCGGATGCAGGTGAATTTTTGTCAGTTCCCCGCACATCAACGCATCAATACGAGCGACATACAGACGGTCTAATGATGCTCGTTGTGATCGCAAGTAATCTCGCTCTGAGAGAGCGACTCCCGGGCGTAGGCCAGCAATGGCGTTAAAGTTTGAAATAGCAGTTTTGTGGCAAAACTTTTCGATATCGAGGGCTAACTCAATACATCGATCTTCATTGGTATGGCCGACCAAATCCAACGTGTAGGCCATAACATCAGCAGGTGTGCGATCGATAACAAAGCCTTCAACACCACGCGTAAGTAGCTCTATATGCTTTGCTATTTCCATTTGAATCTGAAGCCGCTCATATAGAGGCATAGACTCACCTACTCGAACACCGAGTCGGCTCATCAAACTTCCGACACCAGCATCCACGTAAGGGATTCCGTAATGTTTGTCGATATATTTTGCCAGGGTTGTTTTCCCACTGCCCTGAGCACCAGTGATCCCAATCCGGTAATCCATTACGACCTTCTGTATACGATCTGCGAAAAGCCAGGCTCTTCCTCGCTGGCTCGTTGGGTAAAAACTGTTTCAACAGGCACAAAGCCTAAATTACGCATCATGCTTGCCGGGAAGAATGCATCGGCGTTTGGCACATCAACGCCGATGTGGGAGAGCCAAATCTCTTCAACATGCGGCATGAATAGCGAGTAAATTTGTTCCCCGCCAATCACCCACACAGGCTCTGGTAATCGCAACACATCATCCACACCAGCAGGGTAGAATCCATTTGGTACAAAGCCATGAGAGCGCGTCAAAACGAGGTTATGACGCTCTGGAAGAGGGCGTTTGAGACTTTCCATCGTTTTACGCCCCATAACGACAGTGGCGTTTTTGGTGAGTCTCTTAAATAGCTTCAGATCGGTAGAACAACGCCAGGGGAGTTCATTCGCTATGCCGATCTCATAGTTACGGCCAACAGCAGCGATCATCTTCATTTGCTCACCTCATAGATGACCGGTCGATGGTGAGAGTCGGCTAAAGCGGCACGGAGTCGAGGATCGTGCACCAGCGCAGCGATAAGCAGATCGCCTTTATGCTCCGCTAATGTGCGCTTAATATGCTTCTCATAACTGGTGCCATTCGGTACAAGATGAAGCCAGTCATAATCAACGCCAAAATCTTTCAGCCATCGTTTAGTTGGCGCTTCAAGAGTTTCAGAGCGGCTACTGATAAGCACCACTTCAGCCCCTGAGCGAGCAAAACCACGCAACATACGGCTGGTGGGGAAAATGAGTTCATCACCGGCAATGAGCTGGCCTGCATCCGCGTCAGATACTGATTTACGATGGCTGGCATTTGCCAGCACACCTTCAATTTCGCATAAGACATACATACCTCTTGCCATATCACACCGCCACTGGAACCTTGATCCACGGTAGAGGGTCATAGCCAAGAATTAAAACCTCGTCCCATTTGAAATCATCCAACTCTGACCATTCATGAGGGAAAATAACGACCGGATCTGAATGCTCTGGAGCCTGTCGTTTCATTAGCTCACACACACCTTCCATGTGGTTGTTGTACAAATGCACGTCAAAGCCAAAATGCACAAATGCACCGGCCATGTGACCCGTAATCTTCGCGAGAAAATGAGTGAGAATGCCATAGCCAGCAATATTGAATGGCATACCAACAAAAGTGTCTACGCTACGCTGTACGAGGCAGGAGTTGAGGATGCGTTTGGGGATTCCAAGTTCATCCAGTTCAGCTTCAGTAACACTGCCGTCCATATCCAGATCGTATAGCATCTTGGTGTAGATAGACTCGTAACCGAGGCGACTGTGTTGAAGACCAATGTCAGTTGCCATCGTTAAACGGGTTTCAAAATCCAGCTCACGACTCCACAAAGAGAAGACAAAGTGGCAAGGTGGCAGTTTCATATCCTCAAGCTCGCCTACGTTCCATGCGTTAAGCATGATGCGACGATCGGTAGGGTTCGTGCGCAGTGTATCGACAATACGCTGTAGCTGATCGATTTCACGGGACAGCACTACGCGATCTTCACTGATACCCAGGTATCCCTCGACTTTGTACCCGCGTTCACGGAAAGTAGCGATCTTGCTCAGATATTCACTATGGCTCACGATGCGGGTATCTTCCCATCGACGCCACTGCTTACCGTAAACCGGCCCCAAATCGCCATTCTCATCGGCCCATGCATCCCAAATCTTAACGCCGTTATCCTTGAGAAATTGGATGTTGCCCGTGCCTTTCAGATACCACTCAAGTTCGACAAGTAGTGGCTTAAGATTTACCGCCTTTCCAGAAATAAGCGGCACAGTCCCACCAGTAAGCATGTAGTAAGAGGGAACGTAGCAGGTGCTTAAAGTACCAGTGCCTGTGCGATCATCAGCCTGCACGCCGCTTTTAAGCACCGTCTCAATAACTTTTGCATACGATGCGTTTGTTACCTGACCGTTCGTATGCTCTCGATTCAAAAGGAGTGACACAAAAACCTCACAAAGATAAGTAATTACTTATTCATCGTGTGAGTTTACATTCATTGAGAGAACAAGACCAGACAGATAAAAAAATGGTGGCCATAGGCCACCAAAACGAATAGTCATTCCAGAGTTTTATTACGCATGTTAAATATACACAGATAGATAACTACCTACAATTATTTTTTGATCATTCCGTACATTGCTGAGGCTTTAGCTTGCTCAACAAAGGAGGATAAATCGACATCACTATAGGTTGGAGACTTCAGAATCTTTCCATCGGAAATTCGAAAACCGATCATCTTATCGGTACCATCAGCATGGCGAAATCCTAGGTCTGAAGAGTCGTATTTGCAGTTGGCCACAGCCTGGCGACGTTCCTCTACATCAGCAGGCCATAATTTTGTCATGTTAGACCGATGAATTTCGCCAACCAGCTCGACTACATTGATACCGAGGAAATCAGCCAGTCGATAGGTCATCATGCACGCCACATAGATTTTGTTCATGACACGGCGCAGTTCCTGAATCAGTTCAGAATCCTTAACAGTCTTGTTCTCAAGTTTATCTGCCAGCTCTTCGAGCATACATGACGCCTCACGAGCTTCCTGAAATGGCATTGCCATATCATCGAAAACAGTGTTACCGGGCACAAAAATTGTCTGCATAAAGCGATCAATGCTCTGTTCCTGCGTGTAATAGGTCATGCCGGTAGAAATACCACCTTTGATGGCGACCATCGTACCAACACCAACGTATAAAAAGTCGGCCATTGCATCCAGCAGTTGCTCAATATCCCCATTCATTGCGGCTGGAATACCTTCCACTACAGCTTCTTCATGAATCAGGCTTGCACGGAGACGAAGCAGCTCTGGTGTCGGCATAACGCGTCTCGGATGCTGGAAGAGTTCATGAAACTGATCGACCATCTTGTAAATACTTTCAGTAGCTACACCATGACCTTCATGCAACTCATATGGTTCTGGCTTAAATCCAATGAGTCGATCGGTGGCAAGTTTCAGGTGGTCAGTCAGTTTGGTAAAGTTCATGCTAGTTTTGTTCCTTCTTAATTCTTGTGATCCATTGTGGCCCAGCGTTGCCAGGCCACATAATGCTTTGTATCGGTTTACAGGTCTGCAAACTGGCTTAGAGAAGCCTTGTCCACGGTAGAATCGATCTGACCTACCAGATATGTGCTTTGCTCTGCCTCTTGTGGTGCAATTTGCAGTGTGTCGGTTAACAACCACTTGTTCATCCAGACCAGCGGATCTGTGGTAACTTCTGGAAATAAAGCCTTCAGGCCAAGACGATTCATAGCCAGATTGGTGCGGTATTTTACATAGGTCTTCAGAATATCCGCGTTTAAACCAATCATCGAACCGTCTTTGAAGAGATAGTCTGCCCAGTTCATTTCTTGTTCGGCGACTGATTTCATGGTGTCGTAAATGACGTTTTCTTCATCAGCAGCAATCTCTTTCCACAATAAACCTTCGCGACCGGTACGCATGAAGCGGATCATGCGTTCAGTTCCTTCGCAATGCAGAGCTTCATCACGGGCAATAAAGCGCATAATTTTGGTGTTACCCTCAAGCAACTTCCGTTCGCCAAAGGCAAACGTACATGCAAAACTTACATAGAAACGGATCGCCTCAAGCGCATTAATGGACACCAACGTGCGGAAAAGCTGACGGTGCAAAGGGTATGGCTCCCAGCCATATTCATTTACGTACAGACGTTCAAACTCTTTCTCACCTAACGACTGGCGCTCGCAGGTCATCCTATAAAGCCTGTCATATTCAGCAGAGATACTGATCGCTCGGTTGATGATTTCTTCATCCGTAACAATACCGTCAAAAACAATACTCGGATCGTCCACCATGCCACGAATAATGTGGGTGTAGCTGCGGCTATGGATAGTCTCAGAGAAAGACCATGTTTCAACCCACGTTTCCAGTTCAGGAATAGAGATAAGCGGCAGCAGCGTTGCATTTGGGCTACGTCCCTGAACTGAATCGAGTAACGTTTGATAACGGAGATTGCTCAGAAAAATGTGACGTTCGTGGTCCCGCAGCTTCGTGTTGAAGTCGATACGATCGCTCGAAATATCAACTTCTTCCGGCCGCCAGAAGAAAGACAATTGACGTTCAATCAACTTTTCAAAATCACGGTATTTTTGCTGATCGTAACGTGCCACGTTGACAGATTGTCCGAGGAACATAGGCTCTTTGGTTGCATCATTAGCACCCAAACGGAACGTTGAATATGACATGTGTTTTTCCTTTTTCTTTTTTGGTGCGTTTAAACAAGTTGTTATCTTATGTGTTTAAACAAGGCTTACAAATCAAAGAGAAGGTGGGGATATCCCCCACCATATGTCAGATTTTGCAGGCTCCGTCGCACTCATCTTCTGGCTCGACGGCTACAGCTTGCGTCAGTGGATTCTGCGGTTCGTCGTCATCACGCTTTCCTGCCCCATCTCTGGTGTTGTGGTAGTAAAGCGTTTTAACTCCCATCTTGTAGGCGAGAAGCAAATCTGACAGTAGCGTCATCATTGGGACTTTATCGCCTTCAAAGCGAGAAGGGTCATAGTTGGTATTGGCTGAAATAGCCTGGTCAAAGAACTTCTGGATGATCGCCACCTTTGTCAGATAGCCGCGGTTGTCCGGCATATCCCACAGGTATTCATACTGTTCCTTCAGTTTTTCAAACTCAGGCACGACCATCTTAACGATGCCGTCCTTAGAAGATTTCACCGACACCGGGCCACGAGGCGGTTCGATGCCGTTGGTGGAATTAGTGATCTGGCTGGAAGTCTCGCATGGCATTTGTGCCGTCAGTGTGGAGTTGCGAAGGCCGTATTTTGCAATACGTTCACGCAGTTCTTCCCACGGCATCTTTAACTCAAAGTTGGTTTCGCCACTTTCGTCTAATGAAGAACGGTAATGGTCGATCGGCAACTGACCAATTGCGTACTTGGTCTGCTCAAACCAGTCACACTCACCTTTTGCTTCAGCAAGTCGGCAGCTGGCATCAAGAAGGTAATACTGGATAGCTTCGAACGTTTCATGCACCAGTTTATTGCCAGCGGTATCAGAATAACGAACGCCATTCTTTGCCAGGTAATAAGCAAAGTTGGTTACACCAATTCCCAAGCTACGACGAGCTTTGGCAGGCACTTCGGCTGCCTCCATCGGATAGTCTTGATAATCCAGTAACGAATCCAGTGCAGCAACGGCATAGAACGCCACCTCTTTAAGAGACTCCAGTGAACGGATGGCTCCGAGGTTAAAAGCGGATAAAGTGCATAGCGCGATCTCACCGTTCGGGTCGTCGGTAAATGCCAGTGGACGAGTGGGTAGAGTGATCTCCATGCACAGGTTTGACTGGCGGACAGGTGCAAGAGCAGGAATGAAAGCGCCATGCTCATTAATATGATCGACGTTCGCAATATAAATTCGGCCTGTGGACGCTCGTTCCTGCATCAGAGATGAGAACAGCTCAATGGCAGGTACTGACTTCTTGCGAATTGAATCATCGGCTTCGTATTTATGGTACAGCTTTTCAAACAGATCCTGGTCTGTGAAGAAGGCTTCGTACATATCAGGCACATCATGCGGGCTGAACAGAGTGATGTTCTCGCTTCTGACGAGTCGACGGTACATCAGACGGTTACTCATGACGCCGTAATCAAGATGGCGAACGCGGTTTTCATCAATACCACGGTTATTTTTCACCACCAGCAGACTTTCAACTTCAAGATGCCAGATCGGGTAAAACGCTGTTGCTGCGCCACCACGAACACCACCTTGCGAACAAGATTTAACAGCCGTCTGGAAATGCTTCAGGAATGGAATAACTCCGGTATGGGTGGCTTCACCATTGCGGATCTCGCTGCCCAGCGCACGGATACGGCCAAAACCAATACCAATTCCAGCACGACGTGAAACGTAGTCGATAATTGCGGCTGAAGCTGCACTAATCCCTTTCAGACTATCGCCAGACTCAATCAGCACACAACTGGAGAACTGACGGGTTGGAGTACGGACGCCGGCCATGATTGGTGTGGGCAGAGACAGTTTGAACGTACTTGTAACGTCATAGAAACCTTTGACCATCTCCATACGTGTTTTGCCAGCGCAGTCGTCTTCCCAATTCTGGAACAGACACATGCCTACCAGCATATAGATATGTTGCGGCCCCTCATGAATCTCACCAGTAACACGGTTTTGAACGAGGTATTTGCTTTGCAACTGCACCGTAGCTGCATAGCCAAAAAGATCGTCACGTTTCGGCTTAATGTAATTGCCGAGTTCTTCGATCTCTTCAAACGAATAATGTGTCAGCAAATCCTTGTCATAAACGCCCTTGTTAACGTTCTTGACAATGTGTTGGTAGAAGTTCGGATAGTCGTAACGACCGAAGGCATCTTTGCGGATTTTAAAAATGTTCAGGCGGGCAGCCACCTGTGAGTAATTTGGTGCTTCTGGTGAGATCAAATCAGCGGCAGATTTAACCAAAGCCTCATGCAACTGGCTGGTGGTCATCCCATCAAAAATGCTGGCCGCAGCTCCCATTGCTACAGCGGATGCGCTTACACCACGAATGCCTTCTACGCCATACATTACGACGCGGTTGTATTTTTCTTCGGATAACGGCTCTGTTTGGCCGTTACGTTTTACGATGCTTATCATGTATCACCAAATAAAGAGGGCCACTAAATATAGTGGCCCATGTTAATAGATAAGCACTTACCTATCAATGAAATCAAATGAGAGACTTAAGAACATCGCGCACCTGGCGGAACTGATCTGTTTGCATACCGGTATGGATGGCAGCCACCGCATCAGCCAAATGTTCGTTTTTGTTCACGAGAACATCCTGTCCAGATTGCTTACGACGCAGCCACGGTGCTTTAGGGTGTTTTTTCGTAGCCCACTGGATAATCTCTTCTTTCGATGTAGTAAGTTTATTGCCGACAAAATGCTTGATTTCGTTTGGAGTAACCTGGATCAATGGCTTATCCACACACGCAAGTACACCGATACAAATACCGTAAGACGTCTGCGAACGAGAGTTTTGGCTCCCAACCGGTAGCTCACAAAAAACCATATTTGCCTTATCAATGATTGGCTTCGCAACACGCCATATTTCACTGGCTCGGCGCAGATCGTCACTGTTCACACGAACGGTCTTTTTGTTACTCCCCGCTTTAGTCTCAACAAGAGTAAGGCCGTGAATCTCAAGTTCGTCCGTCTCAAGGTCTAAAGTGCCCACAGCAAGCCCAAAGTTGCTCATTGAGGGATCAACACCAACTACGCTGATTTTTTTACTCATATAGTCTCCTTACCATGTTCCCCATATAGGGTTTTCCAATAATCTCGCCTCCAACGAATTGGCTACTATTGCCGTTTGCAACGTTGGTTGGGGATAGTTTGCAAAGTCTGAATACTCATTTTCCTGCGTGACACGTTTATCTGCGGCATGTTTATCTGCGGCATGTTTTACACCACTTGCTATGAAATGACGCATGATGCCCAACAGCCTCCGACTGTCTGCACTATCGTTTGCTAAAACATGAGGGAGCTGAAGTTCGATTTCTACCATTTCTCCATACTTACCAACAAACTGTAGTTTGTCCGCACTGTACTTTTTATCCCTCCTTTGGATAAGGAAACCAGTAAAAGCATCACCTGGCGATGCCAAACTATCCACCCGCTTATTGGCAAGTCGAATAAGGTTCGTGAAAGCCATACAGTGATGCGCACCCATTCCCCCAAAGAACCCTTCGCTATTAATGTTAAGATCTTCAGTTTCATGGGATGCAATAAACCCAGGCCCGACGTTGGGAAGATATCCCCCCTCAACAAAAGGATTAATCAGGATCGGCGCAATACATCCAGGTGGTAGTGATTTCAAACTTTGCATCAATGGCGTCTCGGATATTAGACCAAGCAACGCGGCGAATTGTACTCCGTCAATATTGTTGCTGCCCCATAGAATACGTGGAGCCGCACCATTGGAAGTATGCCCATTGATCAGTTTTATCGACTGCATCACTGCAAATACCTGCAAAAACTGCGAGCGGCTTAATTTAAACGACATAGCTGCGCCCCTCTTTAACTTCCAGCGTAATAGTTTCCCGGAACCATGACTTCATCTCTTTATGGGAGATAATCAGCACAGTACCTCGCTCGCGAGCTTTGGACTCCAGAATACCCATGAGGCGTTCAAGACCGGCTGTATCGAGTGCATCGTCAATTTCGTCGCCGATAAACAAATCGATGTTTTTACTCGCCCGGTTACTAACCAGATCCTGCAATGCCAAAGAACACGCAATGCGAACCTTCCGCTTCTCACCACCAGAGAGGGTCTGGAACGACTTACTTGAACCTTTCTTCTGCACACTAATGTTGAATTTGTCGCGATACTCACCTTTTTTAGTGACATCCATCGTCGACCACTCAGCAGTAATATTCCCGTCAGACAACGTATTGAGATACTCGGCAGTGCGTGTATTCAGGAAAGGCGTAACAGACGTCAAAATATGAGAACGCACCCCGGCAGGAGAGTAGACCTGACGAGCTTTTTCCAATAGCAACGTTTGTTCCTGAATAGCCTTCAACTCATCTTTTAAGGACTTGAAGGTAGACTTACTGGATACCAGGTTATCTTCGTGTCTGGCGATAAGAGCAATAAACGGATTAATCTCTTTTGATATACGATCGACCTCAGTACGAGCACGAGTCACAAGAGACTCAATAGCAACAACCTCCTTCTCACGATGACGCAAAGATGAGAGTTGTTTCGTAAGCTCTTCAATCCGGGCAATGATAGCCGTTACATCAGGTGTCGTTTTAACAAGGGCAGACTCAATGCTTAACGCTTTCTCAAGATTCGTTTTGTGTTTAGCCATTGCCTCTGCAAGTGTCTTCGCCTGACCAATTTCCTGACGTGCTTGTTCAATGAAATTCTCCTTCACCGTTGATAGATCTTCTTCGCAGTAGGCTTTGCCACAAGTAGGGCATGGTGATCCCACTTTAGTACCAACCTCTTCTGCTTTGGTCTTAAAATTACGCGCGCGGTTCATTGCATCAGCCTGACTATTTTCTGTAGCTTTGATGCTTGCCCGAATATCAGTTATCGCACCACGAACTTTGAGCAACTTGGCGTCATGTTCTTCTTTTGAGGCTAACTTTTTGCGCTCACTTTCGATTGCCTTCTCGGTATCACGGATCTGTTCGGGAAGAGTGCGGATCTCAAGTTCAACTTCCGTTAACTCAACTTCGGCACTGGCCAGCCCAGCCAGGGCATCGTCATAACGTTTAGAACGCTCTTGCTCCCATGATTCAGAGGAGGCTTTCGCTGACTCAATTTCTGACTGTGTTGCCTCAATGGTCGAGATTGTCGACTCCAATTTGGTTTTAACCACATCCATACGTGCGGCAGCTGCATTAGCTCGCTCACGAGCAATAGCGTAGGCGCGTGTCAGTCTGTCAACGCCAGCGGCTTCTTCTACGATGGTTTTGAGGTTTTTGTCGGACATTCCAGGTAAATCTGGCATAGCTTCTTGGCTCGCATAGATGGAAGCCATGAAAACCTCTTTAGATGCACCGATCAGACGCTCGACGAACTCTTGCGTCAGCGCATCTTTGCCTTTCGTCATATCGCCGTCTTCACCACGAACGATAAGCCGATTTTTGAACTCTTTGTGTTTACGGTGACGAATGATCGCATATCTCTTGCCTTCATCCTCGATGGTTACTGCAACACGACAGTTCTTTTCATGGTCGGTAGACAACACATCGTCACCCTTCACACCATGAGCTGTTTCGCCATAAAGACACCACATCAGGCTATTCATTAGCGTTGACTTTCCAGAGCCATTACTTGATGCGGAACTATCATCACTATTAACACCCTGAATGAGCACTAAACCACGCTGATCTAACTCGACCTCCGCGCTGGCGATAGCCATAAAATTCTCAACCTGGAGCTTTAAAAACTTCATATAACACCTCTGATACCGTGTGTTAGCTTTTGGCCTTCTTTCAATCTGAACTCCGTATGCGCCGGGAAGGATCTGCGCCTCAATACGCCTTTTCTTGTTAACCTTCCAAGATAAAACGCTACGGGATTTCCTTGTGGCGGGTAGGGCTTGTGAAACATCACCGTCTGGCCTCGTTCAAGTCTTTTCATCGTGATGGCAAAGTCTCGAAAGCTCCCATAACGACTTTGCCTCACACAGCCTCCGAACTCTCCGCTTCGGTGAGGATTTCCTGACACAAAATATCCAACTTGCTCAGATCAAATCCGCCGTCAGTATCGTGGACAATCTTGCAATAAGCAGATACCGACTCTCCCAGGCTATCGATTTTGCTGGTTTCCGTTGTGCTTGCTGTCCCTTCCATCATTGATGACTTACGGATGAAGTTGCACACAACACCTTTTGCACCCATTGTTTTAAGGATGTTCTGGTACTTAATGCCTTCTTCATCGTTCTCGATTACGGCGCGGAAACGCACGTAGTTGCCGCGAATTTGGTCATCGGCAACATAATCTTCCAGGTTAATGAATTTAGGCGCACTGGTTTCGTAGTGACTGAAACTGCCGTCCGGGTTTACGATCATGTAACCAGCCAGAGATCCAACATCTCCCCAATTTTGATGGGTCAGCGCACCGACACTGATAACTCCAGGAATGACCTCTTTGTGGTTGTGGTAATGCCCACTAAGCACGAGACGAAAGCCGATATCCTTTAACTCCTGCGCATCGATACCGACGTCAGGCATTGTTGGAATGGCTTTGTTAATGGATGTATGGATAACAACGTCATGGTTATCACCTTCTACGCTCTTACGTAATGCTTTCAGATCGCTGATAAGCTCCGCATGATTGTTACGCCAGCTAATCAGGTGGACAGTCACATCACCAATTTTTATTGAGTGTGGGCGCTTGCCACATACGATTACCACGCCGATAGAACTCAGCGATGCTGCTGCGTTGGCGCTATATACTGAATCGTTGGTTTCAAGATCGTGATTACCGGCCAGCATTACTACTATCAGATCAAGCTCGTTGATAATCCACTTGTACGTTTCAGTTACGTAATGCAAAACAGAAGGGGACACAGTTCCTCGGACGTGAAATGTATCACCGGCAACCAACATGTACTTACAACCGGCCTTCTTCATGGCGATGGCTGCTTCTTTCGTTGCTTCCAACTGTATTTCAAGTCTGGAGTTAAGCCCCTCTGCGTTCGTCGTGGAGAACGCATCCCATTTGTGGTAGTGGCAGTCAGAAATGACGCCGTATGGCAAAGTCATGTGTTTTTCCGTTGTGGTTATTTTGATACAAATTTTAAGAGCAATGAGAAGGTAAACAACTATGCATAACGGTATGTTAGGAATGAAACGAGCGTCTTAATATACAAAATTTATAAGTAAGTATATACCTATTTATTGTGGCGCAACTTTGCTTGTCTGTATGACTAAAAATAAGACAGGATCACTGTAGAACGCTATGAGAGCTATTTTGAGGAGGCGTAGATTCTATCTACGCCAATATACGATCTGGAGGGTTACAGCGCGTCAGTGGGCTTTTTACGCGCTGCGTTTATGCTTATGACGCCAGCTTTTGGACGTGGGTCAACAAGGTTAAGCTCTTCTTCGCTGTGGTATTCGAGGTCGAACTCACGTTTTACATGTCTGATGTAGATTGCGGTGAGCAGGCTATCTTTGGTCAGAAAGTGTCCGTAGGATTTGCGGATCACTTCTTCTACCTTCTCGATTTTCTCACCACCCATACAGAGATGATTAAACCGGCTGTGTTTCCGCAACATTTCGTCTACTGGGCCTGAGTAAACCTTGTCTACTTTCCCAAAACGGATGATTTTTCCTGTGTCTGCGGATACGAGGCAAATCAGCTTGTCTGGTGATAAACGATCTCGCCACGTCACACCTGAACGGAGTGTGTTGAAGTAGGGGGCATCCAATCCGATGATCGGTTTACGAAATGCGAGTAATGGAACGTACCTGATGCAACTGTTTAAATGAAAATTCACACCAGCCTTATCAAGTTTAATTCTGGTTTCGTAGATCGGGCACTTCGCCGCTATACCGCAGATGTCACAAAGCAACTTCTGCTTATTCAGGTTGGAATTTGATTCGATAGTGTAGGATCCGTCTTCAAGACGACGAACCCAGCGCGTGCGTTTTAGATCCATATGTCATTTTTCTGTGATTGTTAGCCGAGGCAACGATAACCCACCAGGTGCGCCGAAGGTAGTAAATGCCTGTTTTAATTATTCACATATCCACAGGATAGATCCTAATAAAGAGATCCATAGATAGATCCTTGTATAGATCAAATAAGATCCCCGATCGCTGTAAGCCGCGCCACGACTGGTCTGAAGCCATGTTCATGTATGCTGTCAGCGGTAATTGATAGTCTGTCAGCGGTTCACCGTATGCTGCCAACTGTTTTTGGTATTCTGTCAGCGGCAAATCAAGTATGCTGTCAGCGGTTGAATGACAAAGGTGTCCACATGTCCACAAAAAATAAAAAAGGTAAAAATAACAAAGAAGTAGAAGATAATCTCGACAACTTTGAAGAAGGTTCCCTTGAATTGTACACAGGGGAACTTGTCCCTAATAGCAACAATACAGTCCAACCAATTGCGTTGATGCGGCTGGGATTGTTCGTGCCCACGCTCAAGGGGACAAAATACAGCAAGCGTAACAAGCCAAATGAGATCGATGCTTCAAAGGAGCTTGTTCAGCTCGAAGTAGCCCGTTCTGAAGGCTATTCCGATATCAAGATAACCGGTCCTCGTCTCGACATGGATCATGATTTCAAAACGTGGGTGGGCGTTGTGCGTTCGCTGGCAGAATACGGCGAACCTAACGGTCGTGTCGAGTTAAGCATCACGAAATTTGCGAAGTTTTGTGGCTATCCATCGTCACAGATCCGCAAAACACTCCGCGACCGGCTTACAAACAGTCTTTTGAAGATCATGCGTACAACTCTGTCTTTCCAGAGAACGTATGAAGAAAAGAACGTCGACGGCTCTAACAAGATCTCGCTTCTGATGGTGCACCTCATCAATAGCGTGGACTACAACGAGCAGAAAGATACGGTGGTGTTCTATGCAGAACCGAAGCTGGCCGAACTATATCGCTTTGACCATAAGGTTCTTTTGCAGTTAAAGGTTATCAATAAGCTACCACGCAAAGAAACAGCACAGGCTCTGTACACCTTCATCGAAAGTCTTCCAACCAAGCCTGCGCCGGTGTCGCTTGCTCGATTGCGTGCGCGACTCAATTTGAGTAGCAGGAATGTCAGCTCGCAGAATCAGACTATACGCAACGGCTTAAAAGCTCTCCAAGATTTGGGTTATCTCGAATACAGCGAGATTAAACGAGGGCGGTCGATCTATATCCAGATTCACAGCCGCAATCCAAAACTCAAAGTCGCACCGCCAAAACCTGAAGACATCGAACCCAAAAAACTAGATGAGAAAGCTGGGGAAATTGATGCCAAACAGAACATTATCAACAAGATAACCGAACTTTCGCAGAATTTGACGCCTGAAAATATCAAGATGATTGAGATCCTTTCCAATAGTCTCAAACTGCTTTGATATGCTGTCAGCGGTGAAATGTATGCTATCAGCGGCTATTTTTCTGAAAAGTATGCTGTGAACGGTTAAAGATATGCTACCAGCGGTATAGTGAGATGAACGTATGCTGTGGGCGGTAAATCATCTATCACCACTCAATGCTCTGTCATACCTCCCCAGTGGTTACTAACCTCGAAGAGTGCATTCCATATAGGTTTGCGCTCACTAACATTCTATTGCTATTGCGCTGATTGCTTGTAGTGAAAGGCATTTATTGCCTGCTGCTCCCTGATAGAACGTATGCTGTCAGCGGTGTTTTATTGAGGAATTTTTGTTTGGATATGCTATCAGCGGTAATTAATGGTATATGTCAGACCTTCGTATGCTGCCAGCGGTAATTTTGTTCTGGTTATACCCATACCGGTACACATTATTCATGCAATGTCTTAAGTATGCTGTCAGCGGTAAAAAATCGAGTAAAGTATGCTGTGAGCGGTGAGATAGACTCTCGATATGCTATCAGCGGTAGTTGATTGTGTATGCTGTCAGCGGTGACGACTATGAAATATGACTGCGGAACGTGCCGCAGTCAGTTTGCATTTAGTGTATTTTCTTTAACAGACCCCAAAGTGTTCCGGCTTTTGTAGTCAGTTTTCCTGTTTCTGGATCGTACATACGCCATTCACGCCGCTGGTGGACGATATACCCATCTTCACGTTCCAGACGCTCAAGAATGCCAGGCTGCTTGAAACCCTTAGCACGCCAGTAGCCGCTTGTTTTCTCGATTTCCAGACCTGCCAGTGTTAATGCCATTATCCAACCTCCTTGCAGTCATCGAAAAGGTAGCTTTGCTGAGAAGCGTGAACACCATAGAAGCCCTTGTATTTGTTGTATACGAAGTGGTCTTCTCCGACGCCGGTTAATTTGCCATTACGATTTGTGAGATATGGGGATGACAACACTCGATCGTCACGCACAACATAGAACTGGTCGCCGCTGTCTACGACCATCGCTCCATATGGTGCTTTTATGACGTCGGTAAGAGCGCCATTCTTAACGTCGGCTACAGACATTTCACACTGATAAACAGTGGTGTCGGCCACAACGATCGAAGAAAGGAACAACAGCGCGAATGGGATGGCCTTCATGCTGCCACCTCTTTGATTACATCAAATGCTGAATTAAATACGAGCACGATAGCCAAAGCGTTTATGACTACGTCGTTCACCGGGGAAAAGACTTTACGAATGACACCGGTGAAAATGCAGTCGATGACAAAAGCTATTGAAACGATGAGTAACAAGTATTCAATAAAAATCTTCATGATAGGTAGATACTAACTTATTTATATAAATTTACTGTAAACTCACTCAAAAGTGCTGATGCTTAAAATACGCTCAAGATGTGCGGCATCTTCATCACTGATTTGTTGAGTCTCTTCTACGTACCAACAGTTGCCGTTATGCCAACAAACACCATCATCATCAACCATCACTGAATCAGCGTCATGACCTGTATATTCAACGAGAATACGCTGGATCAGCGCGTCAGTTTCTTCGTCGTTAAGGCCATCGGCTTTGACCATAAAAAGCGGAAACACGTCATAGACAGTGCTGGTAACGATTCGAACTAAAACTCTCATGTGTTTTTCCTTTTGTGGTTAGTGTTTACTTATTTTGTTAGTTATGAATAGGCGATCAATCTTCTTGTTTAGGGAAAAACTGTTCAATAACTCTGTCAACGGCTGTGTCTATATGGAGTAGATGCCACACAACCATATCTTTGCTCCCCATGCCTTGTGTGAATATCACGTCATACTTACGCCATGCGCAGTGGAACCAATATGCTGAGTCATCAATTGGTAAATCCTCTCCCGCCTCTTTGAAGTATTTCAGCAGCATTGCTTGCTCTGCCGTTGGCGTTGGACCTATTTCCTGAGCGTACATACGGATAAATCGCTGCCAGTCTGTCTCGTCGGTGCTCGGATCTGGTGGATTCATTTCGGCGATAGCGTTTCGTAGCTGATGCGCCCAATCAGGTTCAGGAAAGCCTTTTGCTGCTTCATCATCAATAACATCCAGAGCCACGTTTGCGGCATCGTAGAGTTTCTTAATAGCTGTCATGTTTTCTTATTCTTTTAAACAAATTGTTTTCTTAATAAGATAATTGCGATAAAAAAGGCGTCCAACTGGACGCCTGAACTTTTTAGGGGAGTTATTTCACTGTAATGAAAGGAGTGTTAGCCCCTTGAGTCATGTACTGCGGTAACTGGCCATTCCATTTATTGATGGCTTCCAGTTCCATAACGTTCGGGTTTTGACGCAGAGCTTCACCGCGCAGACGAATGGCGTCTGCTTCTGCTTGCGCACGAGCACGGATAGCATCAGCTTCACCATTAGCCTGTTCACGTAGCATATTCGCCTCAGCTTTACGTTGTTCAACTTCCTGCTGACGTTGCAGAGTACGCTGGTTAGCCGTTACTTTGGCGTTAATAGATTCAATGACAGTTTTTGGGTAATCAGGCTTTCCAACCCATGACAGGCTCAGTACCTCAATACCAACCGGAGACATCTCTTTCTGAATATCTTTCAGTGCGTTGTCCAGCAATTGTGCCTTACCACCGTCGATAAATGAGTCAGTGGTCATACGGCTGGCCAAACGGTTTAGAGAGTCGGCAATTTTCTGACGCAGATCTGATTCGGTGATATCGTCTACGCCTTTGCGATAGGTCTGGAACACCGTCGTTACCTTGTCACGATTAACCAGATACGCAACGCCAATTTTGTGACCAATAGCAGTACCGTCACTCATCTGGAATGTGAACGGCTCGTCGTAGGTCTTCATTTGTTTGAAGGTCGGGAATACGTAAAGTTCGGTGTTAAGACCTGTCCATTGGCGACCAACGCCAACCACTTCACCAATCCCTTTGTCTTCACCTAATTTGTTTACTTTGATGCCAACGTATCCAGGCTCCACGCGATCACAGCCAGTAAGACCCATTGTGCAAATAGCCGCCAGAGCAACTGCAAGTAAACCTTTCTTCATTACTTATTTCCCCTTTGCTTTGATTAATGAGTTGATAAACTTACGACCAGCAATAAGACCGATTACAGGAGCACCAAAACCAACGATAACTCCAAACATGACGGCTAAATCACTCTTGGTAGAAATCAGCGACGGAACCAGTAAACCGTAGATGAGAGCCACTGAAAGGCCTGTGGCTACTGCCAATAGATAGATTTTGATCATGTGTTTTCCTATGTGGTTGTTATGCGAAAATAATAAGTAAGTGCTTATATATTTTCAAGAGATAAAAAAGGCGTCCTGTGGACGCCTTGTGTTTACTCTTCTACTGACTCGGTGGGGTTGTCTTTTGCTCTTCGGTCGTCGATTGCCTGCAAAGCCGCAATGATTTCAGCCAGTGGCTTCTCCCGATACATCTCGACGATCTGCGATTTGGTGTATTTCTTGTCACCAATTTCAACTCGCCCGCTGGCGTTCTTTGGCAGGTATCCTTCTTCCAGCATGTACTCGACGAGCGATTCGATAACGTCGAGGCCACGAGTAGGATCGAAGTAGAATTTCCAGGTGCATTTGCCATACGGTGGTGCAACTTTGTTTTTGATGCATTCTGCGCCTACGTCCTGGCCGATCTTCTCTTTACCATCCTTCATCACCGATGCACCAAGACGGATACGTACAGAAGCGTAGAACTTCGGTGAATCTCCACCTGGCGACGTAGTAGGGTCGCCAAACATTACACCGATTTTTGTGCGAACCTGATTCAAGAAGATGATGCAGGCGTTGTATTTGCGTGCCCACAAAGCCAGAGTAGGGAAGTTCGCACTTGTCGCACGAGCCAGTGCCGTATTGTCGTTCATGTTTAGCTGATCTTTGTCTTTGGCAGTGCCTTCAGCCATCTTTTCGAACTTCTCGGCTTTGGAGTTCGGAACCATAGACGCAAGTGAGTCAGCCACGATACAGATAGGTGCTGATTCAGGGATAAGCTCTTCATCACGTACCAATTTAAGTATTGTGCCGATCAACTCTACAGAGTCTTCGAAGGTGTCAGGCTGCTTGTATACCCACTGACCGTCATCCTCATCTGCGTTCAGGCCATTGGCTACAGCCAGGCCAACGTCAAAACTGTTTTCATGATCGAGGAATACCGCCAGACCATCTTGTTTTTGAGCGGAGATCATCGCTGCTGTTGCAAGGAACGTTTTCCCTGCACTTGGAGGACCGAATACTTCGACGATACGACCACATGGGAAGCCGCCATCGTAACGACCAGAAATAGCTTTGTTTAACGGTGGAAAGCCTGTATCAATCCAATGAGTTACTTTCTGAATTTCGTCGTTGCTACCGATTTTCTTTTTCAGAGCAAGTGCCAGTGCGGATTTTCCTTTTGCCATGATCAGGCTCCTTTTGTTTCGTTGATTCGTTTTAAAGCGGCGGATTCATCGAATACAATCGCATCGTGGTTAAGGAGTCTGGATACACGAGCGAGGATTTTTACGACCTGCTCGCTGACTAATCCAAACTCGCGATCTGTCGCTTTCATTCCGGCAGCGCCTAGAATTGACGGCAGTGCGATGACAGCGTACTCACCGTGATAAAAGACAATCTCTTTTGCCAGTTGGGCAGGGGTGGTTGTAGCGCCATTGATAATCGATTTAAGCATTAGCAATACCTTTCGAATGGAAGAACAAACACTTCAAGGTCTTCAAGGAACGAACGGAAATTCAGCTCGTAGCACAGTTGCTCGAATGCTTTCACGTCACGATTGCCTTTGATTGTTTCGATTTCGGTAGGCGGAAACTTCGTCTCAATCAGGTTCATTAGCGTGATGTTTCTCTTGAACGCTTCGAGCATTCGACAGCCTGTTTTCTCGTTGAAGGCATTCTTCGCTAGTTTGTTGAAGGCGGTCTTATGACGCCCTTTATTAACCACGATTGAGCCGTCGTTGATGCCGCGTACCATCGTTGCGACACTTCCCCATTCATGCAGCAGCTCTTTCGCACCGCCAGCACCAATGCCACCAACACCGCTAATGTTGTCCGAGTTATCGCCTTGTAATGCTTTTGCTTCCAAAAATGCGCGAGGCGTGGCGAATCCTGTCAGCTCCGCAAATTGCTCAAAATTAACCTGCTTGTTTTTGGCGTCTTCACGCAGGCTTACCCAGCTTACGTTTTCGCGAACTAACTGAAGCCAGTCGCTATCGCCTGTTAACAGATAGATGTGTTCAACGGTTGGCTGCGGTGCCATGCGGGATACCAGCAGCCCGGCCAGATCATCCGCTTCTGCATCTTTTGCAATGATTTGGTTAATACCAAGCGCGGTCATCATTTTGAGGATGTATGGCTTCTGGATAGCAAAGCCTTCCTTCATCTTTTTCATATCAGGATCGTCGTCGCGATTTGCTTTGTAGTCCGGGTAAAAGTCGCGACGCTTGTCACTAAATCCATCCCAAAGAATCATAGGTCGGGCATGGAGGATGGAGGCATAACGACGGACGTTCTTAACAAAGCCGAAAGCAGCCTGTACTTCCATTTCGCCGTTGTGCAATTTGTCAGATTGTTGGTGGTAATAACCCAGGCTATTGCCATCTACGAAGAGATAATTCACCGGTACATTCCTTCCAAAAAGTAAGGCGTCCGTAGACGCCTTACTGGTCACGTAATGGGATTACAGAGAGTCCAGCTCTCTCAGTAGGTCATCCAGACCTTCATCTTCCGTCGCAGATGCGGTTGCTACAGATGTCGCTGCGACTGCTTCAGACTCTTTGACTGATACGGCAACGGCAGCGGAACTTGCCTCTGGTTTAAATTCAGTTTCAACGGCACGGAGGATTTCTTCATCAACCAGACTGGTTGGTTCAGAAGCCGGTGTGTGCGCGGTTGCTACAGCCGTCGCTCCTTCTGTATGACCAGTGACAGAGCCAAATCCAGGTAGTGCCGCAGCCGATGTTTTCGCGGTTGAGGAAATTGCTGGTGCAGATGCTGCGGCAGTTGGTGCAGCGATGCCAATCAGACGACCCATAGTGCGAACTGTCGACAGAAGACGAGTTTCATCAGCCTGATTTGCGTATGCGATCAGATCATGCTGGGTGTTCCAGAATTTATCTTCGATATCGCCTTTGTAGACTTTACGCTTAGGCGAGACGTCATATTTGGTATCGCGACCAGAGCCAGTACGTTTAATCAGGAATGCGTAGCCTTCCTCTTTGCTCAGTGGATTGCCGATATCATCAGCGATGTCTTCGGTGATTGCTTTGCAGATATCATCGAATACAGTAGACGGCAGCTCGATTAACTGGCATTTCTCAGCATCTGCGAAATCCTCACGAGCAGAAAGAATGCCGTTGACCAGGTAGCGAGGAGTGGCACGCATTTGACCGATGCGTTCTTCCATTGCTTTGTTACCCTTGTGACGAGCGCGACCTTCCATCACCATTTCGCATAGCTGACAAGCGCGACCGTGAGTATGTTGCTCACAAATATAAGCGTTGGTTGCTTCTTTACCTTCCTCGTTCTGATACTTAACGTAGTGCATACCGAAAGTCTGGAAGAACTTACCGTTTGGGTCGTCTTTATTCGGGAAGATGCGGATATAGTTGACGCCGTCTTTTAAACGAGTCAGATCAACGTTGTTGCCACGTTTGGCGGCAATGTCTTCACGAGTTTTGTTAAGCAAATCAAGTAATGTCTTAGACATGTGTTTCTCCTTGTTGTGATTTGGCCGATGGCGCTATGCGCGTTGGGCTTTCGTTCATTCGTGGCTCTTTCGAGCTGTTAAATGATAGATCAGTACTTACTTATTATCTATCAAAAATCAACGGGGAGTAATAAAGCGTTCAGAGCCTAATCGCTCTAATTCAACGATAGCCATCTTCGACGCCTGAACGATCATGTCTCGGCGATGCGAAAAGGCGGCGACAGCATGTTTGTATATGTCTGCGATGTGCCGTGCTTCATCCAACTTTTGCCGTTTAGACAGATACTGTGGGTTTGTTTTAACCTTAGCGTCTAGTACAGATTCGTTAAACTTAATGCCGTTCATACTCAAGTTTTTACGCTCTGTGTCGTATAGCTTTGCTTCAACAGCTTCAAGGTTAAGTTTTGCCTCTGCGACACTTCTTTCTGCATGGGCGAGCTTTGAACCATACTCCATCAACAGGCGAGGTTGTTTACGCCAGACGTCTTCCAGATTGTCTCTGTCAAACTCGAGATCAGACATTATTTTCTCGTAAATATCGGTGTTCATATTGATATGCTCAAACTTACTTTCGTGTATCTGATTATATCAAACAAATAGAGCTTTACTGTCATGATTGGCGGTAGACAGTATCGGCGCTAAGGTGCAGAATCAGGAGGCACACCGAGCAAAGCAAATTGAGAATAAAACCAATGGATAAGGCTAACAAACAAGTCAAAGCAACAAAGTCAGTGCCGACTAAAAAAACAGCCCTCCCCCCAAAAGCTAAGTCTGTAAAGCCAGCGGCAGAAAAGAATAAAACTGAAGGTATGACATATCCGAAAACCAGTGCGGATGGACACGCTGGAGAGTACTTGTTTGCCTATTGGATTTCTCGTTATTTCAGATGGCCTTGTCGATTGCTAGATATTGATATGGGATTGGATGCTCAGGTTGAAATATATGAAAATAATCTTTCGACAGGTTTTTTTATCGGCGTTCAGATAAAAACCACCTCACGCAAAATGAAGAGAAGGTTAAGCGTACAAATACCTTATAAAAATATAACCTATTGGGGAAGTTGTGATTTTCCTGTGGTAATTGTTTTGATATGCCTACACGATGATAATGAATTAGACGAACCTGCTATTTATTGGAAGCATTTAGATAAAAAAACAATTTCTAAAATAAAGGATAAAGCATTAAGAAGTGACTCTGGATGTGCTCCTGTAACTTTCAATAAGGATGATTATCTGTCTGAATGGGCAGACAAACAAAAGTGGGTCGACATGTGGCTTACAGAAGAAGATAAAGAGATAATTGAGCTTGCAAAGCGAGTAAACAAGACGTTGCTAGAGATAGGTGTTCCTCTTGATAAATTCGGAGACGAGTATGACCGCAGCACCTACCTGTGTAGCCCTGAGCGGGTAGTACCAGACTTGAACTCTATGATGAATGAATATGAAAAAATAAATAACCATATACGTGTAAAGCGTCGATTAGTAGAATTCGATCCTGTAGTGTCGATTTGTTCACAAAATTATGAAAAGTATCTACCTAAAATCCTTGAATATTTTGAAGATGTGGTCGCACGTAGTGTCGGTTCATACTCGATTGCAGAACATTTCGAACCATACAGTGATCGTAATCATATTCTGAATCGAATAATTATAGAGAAAGCCCCTAATTCAAGATAGTCAAATGAAAAGCTCGTCAATTGACGAGCTTTTCATTAGGCGACTTTCTTACCAAAAATATTGGATAGCGTGACTCTGGTCTGGCGCTTCAGCCTGTACTGTCTCACATCGCCAATCTTGTTTACTTCCATAAACTCTTTGCTCTTTGGCCACCTTCATGGTGTTCGCTTTGTTCATTTGCTAATAGTCTCCGCTACCTCTGCAAGAATTGCTTCCAGCTTTTCGCCTTCCTCTGGGTGAAAGTACAAAATATTCGGGTTAAATCCGTAGAAAACAGTCACATCCAGCTCCGGCAGATACTCTTTGCGTCCAACCAGGTCGGATGGTTTGCTCTTGTTGTTGAAGAGCGATGTCGCCCGGCTGCCACACGTCAGCACATAGGTTGGACGCACCAGATTGATCTCTTCACGCATAAAGTCGGTGAACTGGCCGATCTCGTCTTTGGTGTAGTCTTTTTCTTTGTCTTTAACCTTCTTGCAAACGCCTGTGACATAGAGATCGCCCATGCGTAAATCTCCAGCCGTCAATAGCTTGGCCTTAAAATCGTCGTATCCGTTCTCCATAAAGTAACCGGTTCGAGCATCATTGCCGTTCGCATTGTCCAGAATGATCATGATTTTCGGCTTAATACCAATGCTGGGGCGGATTAGTTCATCACCTAAGCCCATTTCAGCCGCCATCCGTGTCATGAGCACGTTAATCTCAGCCGAACGTTTGGGGTTCATCTCAAACGGACGTGAGGCTTTAACTGCGTCTATGACAAGGTTTCCCATCAATTCAGCCTGGTCGCGTAGGCGCTCTGGATCAGTTGCTGGCAGACTACCTGGCTCGATGGATGCAAACGCCCCTACTTTTTGCAGCGATTCGCGCACTCGACTATTACAGGCACGTTTCTCGACAGCTTCTTCGAATTGCGCCAGTGACTCGAATTTGCCGCCAACTTTTTCTCGCGCTCTCATGATGGCTTGGCAGCCATTCTCAGAACACCCCTTCACAGCAGAGAAGGGCGCATACAGCACCTGGCTGCCATCTTCAAGCGTGCGGATCTCGATTCGGTTGGATGACACGTTAACGTCTGGTGGCAATACGCGAATACCATAGGTCAGCGCATCTTTAACCAGCCCCTGGTGTTTATCTTCGCCAAGAATAGTGAGAGCAGCAGCGAAAAACTCTGCGGGATAATGAGTTTTCAACCACATAGATTGATAACTGATCAAGGAGTAAGCAACAGAGTGTGATTTGTTGAACTGGTAGGCACCATTTTTTTCGAATGCGGTCCAGATCTCCTTCGCTTTCATCTCTGATAGCCCTGGGTGTGACGCTGTCACGCGTACTGCGTTTATAGGTAGTTTTGCGCCGTGTTCAAGCGCCTCTTCGACAGTTTTCAGTGTTCCGTCTTCGCATTTAAAATGTTCCGCACGGTGAATGCGCTGTGTAGTGCAATCTTCCAGCTCAACGTCTATCCAGCCAGCTTGAGCCTGAACGATGAACTTCTCACCCATGCTCTTCATTTTCTCCATGTCTTTTTTGCCGATCGCTTTACGAACGCCGTCAGCTTCAGCCATTGTGAAGCCCGCAAGCAATCGAGTCGCGTTCATCGTCTGTTCCTGATAAAGAATCACGCCATTTGTTTCTGCGGTAAGTTCATCAAGAACGGGGTGTAATGATTCCGGCGTCATAAAGCCTTTGGCGACAGAAACATAATCATCCAACATGCCTGACTGAATTGGCCCCGGCCGGAAGAGCGCAGTCGTAGCAACGACCGTTTTAAAGCTCATTGGCTCAATTCCACCACCTAAATCTTTAAGCAGCTTGCGCATTGGGCCTGATTCAAGCTGGAAAACACCTTGAGTGTACCCAGCAGCAAAACCATCCAGCACCTTGCGATCTTCAAGAGAAATGGCATCAAGATTGATATCCTCACCTGTGTTCTCTTTAATGTAGCGTTTTGCACTATCGAGCAAATCGAGAGTCGCCAGGCCAAGTACGTCCAGCTTAATTAGGCCCATAGCCTCGCAGTAACGCTTGTCAAATGCGATACAACGCGCGTCACCACGTCGTTCAACCGGTGTTCGTTCTGTCAGAGGAACACCTGCTACGATCATCCCTGCCGCATGTCTACCATAGCCACGCATAAGGCTTTGTAACTTGCAGGCTGCATTGAATGCATCAGGATATTTTGTCGCGTATTTGTCGAGGCTTGCCAGTTGTTCGCGCAGCTCTTCCAATGGAAGGCTATCATCCTCGACGTTCTTCAGTTCTTTTGATACCGCCATATCTGCGGACTCCACACCATAAATACGAGCGGTGTCACGTAGTGCAGAGGCCGCGCCCAGGTAGGTGAAGTTCGGAATGCCTGCAACGTAATCTTCGCCGTAGCGTTCATTCAGATACTCGATCACCTCATGGCGACGTGCCTGGCTGAAGTCCAAGTCCGCATCTGGCAAGTCGAGACGCTCAGGGTTGATGAAACGTTCAAACAGAAGACCGTGACGGATAGGGTCGACGTTGGTTATGCCTATGCACCATGCCACCAAAGAGCCAGCGGAGGAACCACGACCAGGCCCGACAGGAATGCCAGTTTCACGGCTGTGATTCATCAGATCGCGTACCATCAGGAAGTAACCACAAAATCCCAGGCGAGTAAGCGTGTCCATTTCGTACTTAAGTCGCTCAACATAAACCCTGTTCTCAGAAGCCGGTGGTGTGTAGCCAAACTCTTTTGTGGTAAGACGTTTACGCAGCCCAGCAACGGCCAGTTTCATCAGCGTTGCAGGCTCGTCGTCTGCCATCTTTGGCAGTGCTGGTGGCAATTCATGCCAGCGCCATGTGCAGGCATCGATAATGGTATCCTGCGTTGTTGAGGCCATTGCAGCTGTTACCGGCACATCCATGCGAACGGAGAAGGCTTTCAGCGCCTCAAGGAGATGGCGGCGACCATTGACGGCGTTATCTCGCTGGTGGGGGATACGCAGACGATGCGGCTGGTCGATTTTGATGTTGTTCGTAACCATGTGCGCAATGTCTTTAATGTCTGCATCGTCGATCGATTCGTAATAAGCGGGATAGAACGCTACTGGCTCTATTTTCAGTGCGCTGGCGACTTTCATCGCCCGGACGTTAATCTGGTCGTAGAATGGGGTAGGGTGCGGATAAACCACACTATAGAAGTTGTCTTTTCCACCCGCTGTAATCAGTGAGCTTATGATTTTTGCAAAATCGTTGCGTTGGAACACGCTACCGATGTCGGCAGTGAGCAGGATGATGTTGCCTTTGGCATATGTAGAAACCAACTGTTCGAGCGAGAGACGCGGTACAAAGTAGAACTGTTCTCGTGTGTTGGCCGCCGTCATTAGTTCGCAGATGTCTCGATATCCCTGCTCATTTTTAATTAGAGCGGTAAAGGAGTAGTTCCGCCCACGCTCTAATGATTCCATACATCCCATAGACTCTTTAGCAAGTTTAGCCCGGTGCTCGTATGTGGGATCATCAACAATGTTTAGTTTCACACCACAAATAACCGCCATGTCGTCACCAGCGGCACGTTGTAGTGGAATAACACTCGCAATATTCATGCTATCTGCCGAAATTACAGCGGTGTAGCCAGCTTCTCTGGCAATCTTCACCGCGTTTTCTGCTTTTAGAGCCGACTCCCCAAGAGAGAAGTCAGTTCGAACCATCAGAGCCTTCATGTGTTTTTACCTTTCTGGTTTTTTTGATTTTGTCATTGGGGAAGCCTACGAACTTCCCATACATCGAAATCGCAACTTCTTTTGCTGATTGGTGACAATCGGGCTTGTCTGGACACACCAGGCAAGCCTTGCCAGTTTCAGAAGCAGCGATAAGAGAGCCGAAACATCCTTTACGCACGATTAACCAAATATTTTTTGAACAACTTCACGTGCCGCTTGCGCAGAAGCTGAAGGGAGTTTGTTAATGAAAGAACGCTCAATACCTGTCACAAAGTCGCCTCGCATCATTCCAATCTTGGCCGACAACAAAAGTTCACGAGGGCCAATCGGCTGACTGATCAGGTGTTCTTCGTATCCATCGCGAACGATACCGGCAAACTTAACCATCTTTTCAGCGTATTCATCCACGATGCCAGCATTTATCAACATGCTGATCTCTGCCTCTTTGCTCATGTATTTCACATTCGAAACGATGCCAAAACGCGAAAAGTTAGCGGCGTTCTGGATGTTTGTACCCTGGTACAAGCCGGTTTCATCACCAGATCCGTTCGTGTTGCCAGTGCCAATGAAAGCAAACCGTTCATGCGGAGTAATGCGACGCCATTCTGGAGTCGCCTCTTTGATGACCAACGCTTCACCTTCCAGCACTGGCTGATACACGCCAAGAATCTGTGGAAACGCAAAGTCGTATTCATCCGCGAGGTAAACCCAGCCATGCTTCATTGCGAGCGCAAGCAAGCCAGGCTCGAAATACGTAGAGCCATCACGCGCCAGAATTTGTCCCGTAACATGAGCCTCTTCCATTGATGCTGTATGTTGGGCACGGATTAACGGACGATTGAGCAAAGCACATAGTTGTGTAGGCAATGAAGATTTGCCTGTTCCTGCATGACCCCACAAATAGCCTGGTATGCCAAGTTCAAGCATCATGAAAATGTCTTTGATCAGTTCGAAGTCGCCATATACGTATCCCTTCTTCACTTCTGGAACGAACTCTGGAAACGGCGTATTGACGTTGACGCTAACCATGAGCGGCGTCCCACGTTTTGTTCCGAGTTCTTTCACCGTTACATTTAGCAGTTCGTGAGCTGCGACCAGATCTGTCTTGTACTCAACTGTGCCTGTATAGCCTGGGCTATTGGTCACGCCAGATGATTTGGCCATTTCGCTTTTTTGCTCGGCACGTTTAGCTTGAATTGCATCAAGTGCCTTTTTCGATAGCGTTGGCTCATCTGGAAACTGCGTTGTGTACATTTTCAGTACGGTGTCAGGATCGGCATCTTTTACTGACTCAGGAATGCCCTCGCAATTACCATTGGCTACATGGGACTTAAAATAGTGAAATGATTTTCCGCACCACTTGCAAACAAGGTAATCAGAAGGATTTTTTTCATTTTGCAGTGCAGTAGTAGTCATGCGTTTTTCCTTTGTTTTCTAATGAGCTTTCAACTTCTTATATAAATATACCATCAAATATCGTAAGTGATTACTTATCATTAAGGCTATTCTAATCACTTCAAAATGATACGAGATAGTTCAGTAACTACAGATGAACCAAGACTATCAACGCTCGTTACTAGGGCATGGTTTGCGTAAAATCTCTCCGGTGCGTCAGTCATGATGCCAATTGCCATCAAATCAATGTCAGTCTGCGTTTCAATTTGCTTCGCAACCGAACGCAAATGAGCGTCAAAACCTCTCCCAACAGCCCACGGCGCGCCATCGCTTAGAACAAGCATGATCTTCTTGTCCTCCATGCGACCAGAAAATAACGATGCAAGGCTGGCTATGCTTTCACCATCCACGTTATTAAGAAGTGGGAATGTGTAGCCTACGCACCCCATACGTGAGCGAACTTCGCGAGAATTTGCCTTTTCATTCCAATTTTTGATGATAGGTAGCATTAAAGATTCAAAGCGAGAGAACTCATACTTGATTGCCTTAAGCTCTCCTGCTGCCATATGACTACCAAATGTTGTGAAGCCGGTGATAATGTTGGGAACATTTATTCGATCAAGCGCATCGGCGATGGTATATGCACTTGCAAGAGCCAGTTTAATCGTTTCGCCGCTCATTGAACCTGATAAATCAATCACTTGTTGAACACAGGCGTTAACGGCCTTAGATTCTTCTTTTTTACGAAACACGCGATCATCATTCATTGCTAATCTGTAGATACTAGAACCATGAATGCGCCCCCGACGCTGGCCCGGTATAAACTGAACTCTGTTTCTGCTTGCAATTGCACGCTCCAGGTCTTTTGCCAGCGTCGACGAAACACCTGACGAAAGATGCTTTTCAATATATTTGTCGAAGAGTTGGTTGCCTTCAGGAACGATGCGATAACGGCTGATTGGATATCCACCTAAATCAATATCGGAGAATGTTTTAATAAGCCGTTTGATATGGGCTTCTGCCTGATCAATCGAACCGATGAAGTCGTATGAGCGATTGTATGGCCTGTATTCGCTTTTCGAGCTTTCTGTTAACTCGCTTTTAATCGTTTCGGATAGTGCATCTTCTGTCATGCCTCCGACTTCATCTTCCATGCTATCAAGCTCCTCTAAAGCCTCTTCCAGACTCATTTTGGACGGAGTGGGAATGTCTGAAGAGCCGTCTTCTGCCGTTTTTCTTTTTTCGTGATCCGAGGTAGTTGCTTCTGTCGTCGCGCTATTGGAAGTATCAGAATCTAATACCTCTTTATCATTTTTTGTATCATCGAATATTGTTTCTGATGATTCAGAATTATCTGAATCATCACTATCGTTATCATCATGTATGTACTTACCGTGTGACTCATCATCTATAGATATGTGATTATCTAGCATCTCATGTGTCTTGTGATCTTCATTGTCTTCATTACTTTCTCCAGAGGAATCCGCTTGGTCAGCGTCTGAAGGATCGGGAGTTTTTCCCGGAGCTGACTCCTTACCTTTGCTTTCACTTTCTGTGTCTTTGAGGATCTTAGCTATGGTCGCAGCCACCTTTAAACAATCCTCCGTGCAAGACATGTTACGCACGGCCACATCGATACCATGTTCTTTTAATAATGAAATTGGTTTCTCAATGACAGGCCAGTATTCATCCATGAAATCTACGAACGGTGCTTGGCCATCCCAGGCTCTTACAACCGGACAGAGAAAGAAGTTTAGAAAAAGCGCGCGCTGATCTTTGCCACAATAAGTAATAGCCTCTGAAGCCTTTGGTTTAAAGACTTTTTCGATTATCAGGCGCTGAGTTGCCATCAGATTACGTCTTGTTCCGTTAAAGACCTGCCCCATTTTTCGCTCGATGAACACGTCTTCTAAGGCATTCCATAGTGACCAGGAAGGGACGTGTCCTTTTTCTCTCATTTTGTTGGACACATGAATATCGGTAAACAAAATGTGAGCAACTTCATGATCTAGAAATCCGCGTACTGCATTCATCAATGCCGGTGTTGCGTTATCTGGGATTGATGGGATGTTTACGAGAATTGGCTCTCCATCATCGTTATAGCGTACATAAGCGTCGTCCCCTCGTTCTGCAACAGGGATGTTTTTACCTGAAAGGAGAGCGACTACTCGTTTTACACTGTCACGGAAGTCCTGAACCTCTTTGATGGAACGTTTTTTGGACATGGCTAATCCTTTGTTATGAAAACAAATTATTTACTAGTGTGTTTAATGTAGCACTGCGCGAACAGGGAACTAAGCCATTCGCGCAGGTAGAAGAGGGATTAACAGGTTCTGACGGCTAAAGACCCGGAGCCGGTATTGATAAGCGTGAAGCGTTTGTTGTTAAGTTCGAATATAAAGCCAGTTGTGTCATTCACACCAACCTCAATCTGCTCATTCGGTAGCTCGGTGAGGATGTCAGCTACACACTCATCAGCTAATTTTTGTACGTGTCCGATCTCAAGAGCTATTAGGCTGGAAATAGTGGTGTTCATTCAATCAATCCATTCTTACTTATACTATTGTAAGGAATACTACTAAAATTTATATCAATACTGAATACATCCATATTAGATGCAAGTTAATTTTCTTACCTATTTGGGGCTAGTTTTTCACCATGCATTGGTCTTTGTCCGGTCTTTAAAGTGCCTGCCGAAAAAAATGATAATAGCTTTACAACCCTAACCTTTGATGTAATATCGGTAAGCACTTACCAGAGAGAATTGAACGCGCAAAGGTTGTAACAATGTCTGACAACAAGATTGAATTTATAGAAAGTCGCTACGCTGCTTTTATCGCAGGGTTGATTGAATCCTCACCTATGAGCCAGGCCCAGATAGCCAAAACAATTGGGTATAAAAACGCCAACAACCTTTCTTTAATTAAAAGCGGCAAAATTCCTTTGCCTATCGATAAGGTTCGTCCGCTGGCGCTGGCACTGGGTATTGAGCCAAGTCGTCTTATGATGATGGTGCTGGAAGAACGCCAACCCGAACTCGCAGCATTTTTATACAAAGAAGGCACTGCTCCTCTTAACGAGGACGAAAAACAGGTTCTTGCTGCATATAACGAGCGATTCGGTAAAGAGAAAGGCGCATCACAAAAGGTTGTTGAGGCCATAAAGTCTCTATGAAAAATTTACACGAATAAGCTCTGTCGATAGACGATCTCCCTTGAATTTGTGGTCAATTTCGTCTAAATCCGGTTGCTCTACGATTGATGCGATGTACGTCGAGAAACTTTCTAAGGCGTCTCGCATCTCGTCCATATAATCGTGCCGGTCGTAGACCCGATCTATCCCCTCAAGACTGTGGTTCATGATTTTACGTGATACCTCCTGGCTTATGCCTAATGCTGGGAAGTAACTACGCGCAGTACGACGCAAATCTCGTGGTGTAAATGGCTCAAGCTCCATCAGTTCTGGTCGTTCCAGGATACGGCGTAATGCCTGGGCTATTGCCACTTTAGACATCGGAAGATCTTTCCCGATTTTTTTATTCGAAGGCACAAGCCACTGGCTGCCTTTACCATATTCGAATAACTCTTCAATGCATGTGCGCATTAATGTGCTTAAAGGCAGAGAATGCTCACGGGCTGATTTGTTTCTCTTGCCTTGATTCCAAACCCCACGCTGGAGGTTGAACTCACTTTTTTTAGCCCGCAGTACTTCGTCAGGTCGTCTTGCGGATACAAGACATAGCCTGGCCGCCCATTTTGTACCAGCACACACATTGAAGTAGTCCCATATATTCCAGAACACCCATACCTCTGCGTCGGTTAGCTTCCGCTCGCGAGGTGTGGGCTTTGCGCCACCGGCAACTTTGTTAAGTGACATATCGTTTAACGGTGACACGTCGATCATCCCCTGGAAGGCGCACCAGCTGAGGAACTGCTTCATCAGAGAGAAAACGCGGCGACCCATAACAATTTTGCCATCCAGTATTAGTGGGTTGACCAGTTGGTTCACCATGAACCTATTAATATCACTTACTTTTACATCGGCAATGTGCGGCAAAACATGTATCAAAATACAATGAACAGCGATCTCTGGCCGACGTCTTGTTATCAGCAGAGATAAGCGAGTGAATAACATGAATGCGTCCGAGAATCTCATGTCATTGCTGACCTGGGAGATCATAACGGCCTGCATTTGAGATGCTCTTTCGAGATACTCAATCGCCTCTTTTGAGGTGTTCTCCGCAGCGCGTGCTCTGTCAAAGCTATTTTTCATATGACAATCACCGAGTTACGCCGATGCACTGTATAAGTAAACAGTATATTAGGCATAGATTCTTATAGGATCAAGAGTAAAAGTAACTCATTTTCAGTAATGATTCCATACATAGTAGGTATGGAATCATTTAGATGTTGTTTTTTGAATTTTAAGGGAAACAGGTGTGAGTTTGGTGGGAATAAAAAACGGCTCCTGTGAGCCGTTAAAATCAGAGGGTGCTGACGTATGCAGCCAGTTCTGTGTATCCGCCAATCGGTTGGCCATCGATCAGTACCTGGGGGATAGTCTCTACCGGTTTACCAACAATTTCACTAAGTTTTTCCTTGTCGATACCAGCAGTGGTGATGTCGATGTACTCATAATCACCGTAGCCATGTCCCTTTAGTTGCTTCGCCAGCTCGACCGCACGTTTGCAGTATGAACAGTTATCTCGTCCGTAGATAACGATAGTCATGATTACCTCATATTATTAGTGTATTCATAGCGTATACATTAATTTTACAACAAATGATAAATATGTACACACCTATCATTTGTTGGTGATAATTAGCAATACGTATACATGTCTGTAAATCATAACGAGATTTATATAATATTTGCCTCGACTAATAACTATTAGAGCGAGTACATACATGCCTGTTTTGATTTTCATTGTTCCCGTAATATCTGTGGTTTTGATTTCATCGTCTGATTGGTTCTGGAGCTTGAATGTTGCAGATAGGATTTCTATTTTTACCAGTTGCATCACGGCGGCAGCTTTTTGTGCTACAGCATGGAACGCTTATGAAGCAAAGAAAAGTGCGAAAGCAGCTATGAAAGCTGTCCAGATAACATCAGATTCATTAACTGAGGCAAGAAAATCATCATTTGAACAATGGTTTAAAACATTGCTGGAGCACCACGAAAAGCTACTTGGGCAGGTAAAAGAAGAGTTATCATCTAGCACAGGGGAAAAAATAAAAAACAACTTGAGAGTAGATTATTTGCATCAGGTTTATGGTTCCGTTGTAATGAATCAAGTTTTTATACGTTATGTTAGTAATATTGTTTCAATATTAGAATATATAGACAAAGGTTTTTACTCTCCATCTTCGAAAATCGAAGAGAAAAAAGTTTATGCCGAGCAATTACGACATTTCATCACTCCTGATGTTATGCTAATAATTGCTATTTTTGGGCTAAATTATTATGGCGAAACATCACATAATTCACACAAGCTAAAACGATTACTAAATAAATATAATTTTTTTGAAGGCGACCCAGTTTTAAATACCACACTAATAACAACAAGCAATGGAAGACTAGATGTCAAAACCCTTTTCGAAAGGGATTATCGATCATTAGTTAGAGAATATATAAAGCACAGCATTATTTGCACTAGATACAAAAACTATTCAGAGAAACCAGAAGTATCTGACGTAGTACGTATTACCAATTCAATTTTATGGAGTTATAAATCACCTGGTGGTGATTTGTTACGAGCAGAATTTAATTCTCTAATAAGTAATATGGAGAAAGAGATTGAGCATTATCTGGAAAACGCCGACAAAGAGTTGAAAAATTTTGAAGATACGTTAAGTGAGCTTGTAGGTTGTAAATTGCTCTCGAACAGCAAACTGGGTAAACGCTCAGGACTTTATGTTATTAATGATAAGGAAGATGCTATTTCTTTAGTTAAACATTATTTAAAGCGAGTTGATAGGGGTATTTGTAATATAGGTCCTGAACATGTATATTTTAATACTATTAATAGCATATATGACGGGAAGCTTGGGAATACTTTAAATAGTAAAATAGATAACTATGTATTTTATAGCGCGTTGTTACATCTTAATAATAGAGCAAGCAAATCAATTATTTTGAGTAAAATTTTTTCTGGCGCGAGAAATATAATTGAACAAAAGAAAAGAAATCTGGATAATTTGGCATGAACTTGCCCATTGCTTTCAAAAAAGGGGCCGAAGCCCCTTTGAATTTTGCGCTGAAAAAAAGTGTTGCTAGGATGTTAGCAAGCTATGGTTAAGAACGTCTGCCGTAATTGTCTATCACAGCGTTGAGCGGTCTGGTTTATGTTAGCGGAGTCTTAATCGAGTTGATTAAAAGGCCAAACCGCTCAACGCTGTGTCTGGCGGAGAGTAATGGAATCGAACCATCATCGCTTGCGCAATGGGACGGTTTTCAAGACCGCTTGAGCACCATGCTCCCTACTCTCCAATTGTTATGGTGCCGGGTGCTTCCCGGTGTCCTTTGGCTGGTTATCCACCGTGGACGGAGCCAATAGACATCACAAAGGATCAATATAACCATTTCCCCGCGTGCGCTTAGCCGCATTCACCACAACGAAAAGAGCACTGTATGACGTTTGCACGGACTTACGCTTCAAACAGTGCAGTCTCGGCGGTTCTCAATGCTCTTTCCTGTTGTGTTGGTGCCGGTTAACGGATTCGAACCACCGACCAGTTGGTTAACAGCCAACTGCTCTACCGCTGAGCTACACCATCAATTCGGCACTGCCAGTATTTATTACTCAACAGTGCCAATCGCGACGGTTTAGTTTCTGCCAGGAAACGCACCGCTACTTGCACTTTTCGTTAGTGCCAGACGCTTTCGACTTCGCTCAATAGTAGAAGGCAAAATCTTTAAGTAGATGATGTTTCTGAGGACAGCACCTACTTTGTAATTTATACAATGTGATGTATGGAATCATTTGTTGTGAAAACAGGCACCAATGGCAACAGTGGTTAAACCTACACAACAATCCTGTCTTCACAACGTTGAGGCCACTACTCCGATTGAATGTTTGCCCAACATGTTACATATCAACGCTCGCCGGTATCTCTGTGAATAGAACCTTAGAATTAATAAAAATGTAATGGCCTCAACGTTGTGTGCTGGCTAACCATACCAGCCGGGCTACGTCGCCGCTTTTTAACCCAGTATAAACGACATAATTGAACAAAATGACGTAACAGGATGGGCGGTCAGTGGCTAAGAATCCGGGAGTCATATGGAGTTGAAAATATACCAACCGCCCATTCTGTTACTTCATCGGAGGGAACATGAATGTTCCCTCCTGCGTTCTGCAATCACACTCGCTCAGTGTGTCCCATTTCGGTAACGAGGCTGGAAACTGACCTCGCTGGTGTTTGGCTTATTAGGCTACTGCCAGATAGACTTCTTCGTTTGCACTTGTATTTAAGTTCAAACAGTCGCGTCTCAACGAAAACAAAGTCATCTTATACATAAAAGATAAGTAAGTAAATACTTATCTTTGTGTTTTTATTCGGTTGTGACTTTTTTGATCAAGGCCACTCTACGACTAGGTGTTCTTGTGATGGTGGCAGTGAATCGTTTCGCTTGGATAGTAATGGTTTCGTTCTCCTTAAGTTGCCCGTAGCGAGTTTCCACCAGGGTGCCAAGACGCCACAGACCATCATCGATACGTTTATGACTAGCAAATTTAATCAGCAACAGTTTTACGACTAACTGACCTACGTAAAAGGCGAATGCGACTCCGGCCGCTAAGAAATAGTGTACCAACCACCAGTCCCAAGAAGTTAAATTGCTCATGTTCTCACCTTTGTTTCATGAACTACCCGATACACACGCTTCCCGATGCACAGTGTTTTGGTTTTAAGTTCCTGCTTAATCAAATCACGACAGATGCCGAAGCCGATAAGGAAGCCAGCCATAAAAGCCAATGAGATGTATGGAATCATTTAAAGGCTCTTGATTCTACTAATTGCTGTAGCAATAATTTCCCTTTATCAGTTAACTGGTAGTTGGCCGAGCACCACGTTTCAGAAACGTTTGCAACCAACCCTAAACGCTCTAACTTAGCTCGCGTTTTAGGCTTCCAGTACTCAGGGAACTCCGGCCACTTACTAATTTCATGAAGCGTTTCTTTCTCCCGTTTACTTAATACGATCATTCTTTATCTCCGATTCGATCTTCGGTATCGCGTAAGCAACGCGGCCATTTCAGTCGTGGGTGGCGTAAGCTGCCATCAGGTGTTTTCTCGTGACAATGAACCTCGACAATGCGACCACGGTACTTCTCTTTGTTGTTCCAGATCTCGTCCAGATATTTATGCTTAATGCCGCTCGCACGAACGATGACGCCGTTTTCAAGACGAATAACAATTTTTCCAAGCGTGTTGGCAAAACCAGAGTCCGGGTCGCCCGGCTCAAAATCGATAATTTCACCATCTTCTGAATCTTCGTCTTTTAACTTCCACCAGCTGCGGGTACGTTTAAACTCGTAAACAGAGTTCGGATCTTTGCCCATCTCCCCTTCTTCGTTATCGTCCAGGCGTTTCATGAAGCGTTCGATGAAGTCTTCGTGGCTATGGATGATGTAGAACGGATGCAGGTGAATGTCTTGTGCGTAGCCTTCACTGCGATCGTTTTTGAACAACGCCACGAGCATAGCCAGGCGCTCTTTCAGCTTCATACATGTCTTTGCATACTCTTTGGATTTAGCCTGTGCTCGCCATTCCGGTAGGAAGAAGTCGAAAACATGATAAATAGCGCCAATTGCCTGCACGTTCTTTTTGCGCAATGCAGATACGGACTGGTTAAATGAACCGGCTGTGCCTTCACCATCGAAGAAGATGTGTTTGTGGCCTGAAAGTTTGCCTAATTCGAGCATGGCTGGCTTTAGGTGATCGAGAGACGTGATTGGATTACCAGTACGAGAAAGGAAGTTAACCTCTTCTTCGTCAACAATAACCTCGCAAATTACTCGCAAACCATCGAGCTTAAGGCTGCCAATCATCGGCCATTTTGCTTTAGGGTTTGGCTTGAAGGGGTATTTGTCGCCTTTTTCTTTATACGGTGACGCCAGCTGCACCTCGAATTTCGGAATGGGATTTTCAAAAACCTTGTTGCATAGGCTAATCCCAACACCCGCTTTCGGGTCTTTTAAGAGGAAACGACGGAACACGTCCTGCCCATCGGCGCACATTGACGCCACGATAGACTCAACAGCAGCTATTGCTGCGTTCCCCGTCAGCTCGCGAGAGGCCAGCTTATTCAGTACATCAATGGCTTTTTCGTCACTTGGGACGGACTCACTAAGCGGCTCTGCCACTTTGTATTTCTTTACCCCAAAACGGATGAAAGGGTTGAGCATCAATGAAACCATGCTTTGTTCAAAGTCATCCATGTTGGCCAATGCCTCTTTTTTTGCATTGGTTCCCATAGCTTTCATTTCGTCCAGCTTATGCTTAAGTGCGATCAACTTTTTCATTGTTGTTTTGCCTCCATATGTTGATCGATTTGCTCATGTGTTTCTTTTGTTGTTTCTTCAAGCAACGCCGCATACACGTCAGTGATCGCTGTTTGTGATGTGGCGCTCTTCTTAACCATGCTATTAATCGTTACACTGTCACGTTTTCGTTTTATAGATCTGGCTTGTTTATTCCGTTCTTCAACCTCCTTAATGAGTGCGGTCATATCTGCGAAATACAGAGATTCTCCTTTACGAATCTCTTCAACCATCATTTTTAACGCCTTACATTTGCCTGCTTTAATAGCGGTTGCGCACGACTGGAAAGAAGTTCGAGGAAGACGGTTTTCTTTGAAGGCAAGAATGGTGTGCTGGCAAACGGAATAGCTGCAATATGCCGACTCACCGTTTATCTTTACTTCCTCACAACGAAGTGAATAACCGTTATTTCCTGAAATAGAAGGGATTTTTGACAAATCAGCTTTCACAATTACCGCCAGAAATAATCTTGTGCTTACCTATCATTATTTGCGTAAAAAACGACACACAGAGAGCTTACCAACTTCCCCAGCTAATCATCTTGCGCTGATCGCTTTCTAAGCGATAGGGGGCAAGAAGCTCTGTGACATGATTGGTGGCGTATGATTTGGCCTCTTGCTCTATCATCGGTAATTCGTTAGCAATCCTGACCATCTTCCCAGCAAATTCCGCCATTACGCCATCACACGCCTTCCCCGCATCAACAATGATATGCACAAGATCCAACTGGCTTTTGCACATGTCGCAAAGAGTCGAATATTCGCTCTCCCTGATTAGGTTTACAGCATCATTAGCCCCTTTATTAATCAAAACCTCCAACAGATTTGTCGGGGTGACGAAATCGGCTTTCAGAGACAATGTTGGTTCAGCTTTTACCGACAGCAAGTAATCTTCAAAGTTTTGCTTGTCTTCCAGCAAAGCTAAACTGCGCATAGCTCGAATTGATTCTCGAATGACGGCTTCAATATGTTCGTCACCTGGAGGACAGATAATGGTATCTGTATAGATGACTCTGCCATCAAACCACGCCCCAACCTGCACTTTTAGAGTTCGTAAGTTTTCTTTGCGTACAAAAACAACTAATGCAGAACGTCGTGCATGTGCAGGTTCGCCCCATACGCGCAACTTAACCTTCAGATAAGGTAGCCCCGGTAGCGGGATCTCGACTAAACGAGTGGCGATATGATCCATTGCCGTATTGACGGCTTTTTCAATGATGTCTAGCCGATTGCTCTCGCTGATTTCTAAACCAGTTTTATCAATGATGTCGCAGGCTAATTTCTGAATTTCGTCTTTCATACCAACTCCTAGCTAACAGATGGCAGTATTCTTACACACTAATAAGTAATCATCTACTTATCTTTTCGGCGATTGGGTATGCTGACAGTTAAGCTAAATTGAAGTAACCTTACCAATCGGTGATTACAAAGCCTTACACCGAGTAGCCACAACCACCTAACCATCTTGTGAAAATCCAAAAATGAAACATTTCAAACCAATATCTTTCTTTATGTTGTCGCTATTACTTGTTTCGGGGAGTGCACATGCCTATGAAATACAAAAGCTGATCGATGCGGCAAAAGCAGGCGACGTTGAGTCACAGAGTGCTTTAGGTATCGACTATATGAAAGGTATTCATGGTGTCGAAAAAAACTACGATGAAGCCAGAAAATGGCTTGAACTGGCGACTTCTAAGGGGAACAAAGAAGCGTTTAATGCTCTAGGTATAATGTATGCCCTTGGGTATGGGGTTGATAAAAATTTCAAAAAGGCAGAGGAACTCTTTAAGAAAGCTGGTGATGCAGCTGGAGGCAACTCTTATCACAATCTGGGTGTTATTTATCATAAAGGACTTGCGGGTAAGAAAGACCAAAAACTTTCCCTGAAATATCACAAACTTGCAGTAGAGGCTGGCGACCCTGAATCTGCGTCATATTTAGGACAGTTATATTATGTTGGCGCAGGCGTGCCAAAAAGCTACAAAAAGGCAATAGAGTATTATAAAAAAGGAATCGAACTAGGCAGTGCATCTGCATTGGCGAATCTTGGCATTATGTATGAGTATGGTGAAGGGGTTAAAAAAGATTATAAAAAAGCAGCTGAGCTTTATCAGGCAGCTTGCGATAAAGAAGATAAAAATGGCTGTGATTACATTGCAGAACTAAAAGAAAGCGGTAAATACCAACCATCAGCTGCAAGATCTAAAGCAAAATCCTCCACTCAACGACTTATTGCTAAATCCATTGATAAAGGCGTTAACGCAACATTTACCTGGCAGGGTGATGATGCCACCTTCACCGCTAATGATGGCAAAATTGACTGCACTTTCCTAAAGGATTTTTCAGAGAAAGGAGGCAATCTGGCTACCTCGTTTGTTTGCACCGATAACGTTCAAATCATCCTGAAGCAATTCAGAGATACCAAGAATGCCTACCTCGCGGTAATGACTGACAACTTCAACACAGAAGTTAAATCATTTTCGGTCAATGTTTACGTGACTAATACTGGTTCAAACTAATGCTGCTATACCTTTTACCTTGCTTAAAAGTTCAAGCTGTCGTGAGTAAGGTTTTGCGCAATAGTAGGCTTTGATAATCTGCCCCGGTGTCGCATCGCCGGGGTCGAGTCCTTCCTCGCCCAAACACGCAACTTTGACATTAAGACCAATACTGGTCAATCGCCTGGCTGCGGCCATCGTGTTGCGTATAGCTTGCTTTTCACTATCCCACATCATGATCACATTACGTAACCCACGCGCCTTGAGCGTCAGGAACGCGCCTAACTGATCTTCTGCATCCTGAGTGGTGTTACCAGATAGATGCATCCCGAACGTTCCTATCGGTTCCACGTAATCACGTAATGTTTCTTCATCAAAAATAGCTCGTTTAACTCCCATAACATCGAACGCCCCCTCACAGACAACTACAGTCTGTTTGCCAACTGCATTATGGCCGTTGTAGAGAAACTTACCTGAAGCTGGAAGCTGCATAGGAAAGAGGTAGCGGCGGTCTGCTGTACCGGTAATGTCTCGTCCCTGAAATGTCTTCATTACCCCATCCAGATCGTAAACCGGTATCAGTACTCGCATATCGAATATCTGTCCTTTTACCTGATCTGTATACGGATCTACATAAGCGTGCTTGCCTTCGACGCAGTATCGTAGGTCAAAATACTTTGCCATTTCAGGCGATATGTTTCGTTCAACCAGATAGTCTGGAAGACGGCCATCTATAGGAAGTTCGTAATGACGAGGGAGTGCAAGTGGTCCCTCTAACTCGACTGTGCTTGTAAGCACTATCTCTTCTTTCTTTGGTGCCCACCCCTGGGAAAGAAGAGCGTTCTGCACATATTCCTCGAACTGTCGTCGTGATTTACCGCTGTAGTGCTTGAGGAAGACCAGCTTATTGAACTGAATCTCTTCGGGATGATCACCAGCAAAGCATTTGCCGACGCCACTGGTCAGATTGAAATATACCTTCCAGTTGGAGCTGCCGCATACCGGACACTCTTTGATATTCACTTCACGACCGCGAGAACTCACGCCTCCACGTCGATAAACGATACCTTCAGTGTCCAACCATTGTTCAAAATCTAATTCGGTAATTATCTCTTTCAGCTCGCTCACGATAATTCCACTTTTAACAGGCAATATTGTGACCAACCTAAATGTTGATATAACATAAAGGCTCATGTGTTTTTCTTTTGTGGTTTGGCAAAAGAAAAGTTGTTTCACCAATGAATCAAGCGTGGAGGTGTTCTCCACGCTTATTTTTTAGGTAACGTCTAAGATTCGCTCAATGAAGCGCATTTGTTCGAGGTTTTGTTTAACACGAATGCTGATCCCTCCCTGCTGGTTACGTGAACCAGCAAAGTAGAGACGAGCCTCTCCTTTCGCTTCTTCTTCTTCGGTTTTGTTGATCGTTATTACCAGGTCAGCAATACGTACTTTTTCGATGTTGTCGGCGGCGTGCATCATTGTGGCAACTTCTGACGCGCCACCTTCACGGTTTGTCTGCGATGCCGTGATTCCAGCAACGTTATGTTTGTCATAAAGAGCACGTAAATCGGTGTAGATACTACGAATGTTGGCGCGATCATCACGAAGGTCATAACTGGCACGCATCAAATCTGCGTAGTCGACAACAACCATGTCAGGCACCATGCCGTTGGCTTTCATGCTGTTAAGCATACGGTCCAGATCTGCCGGTGACATACTTCCTGACGGACGCTCAACCACCCACAAACTACCAATCCCCTTCGTGGCTCCCAACTCTGCCAACTTACGATGAACCTCATCGCGCCGTTCCACCAGCTTGGACATTTCTGTCTCCGACAATCTTGCATCAAAACGGTCGGATAAAATGGTGGTGTGAACCTCCAGCGAGAGATACAGAACATTGTAGCCAGCAAGCGTTGCGTTTATGGAAAACTCACCCATTGCGGTCGATTTACCGGATTTAGCGAACCCCATGAAGAGCACCATTTCACGCTTCGCCCAGCCTTTTTGGTACAGCAACCTATCGAGCAGAGGGAGTCCAGTTGTAATGCTGTTTGGCACATACTCCTCTGAGGCCTCATATTCACGCGCTTTCAGTCGCTCACTTGCTGAGATGTAGTAGTCATAGATTCCGGTTGCTTCGTTCGAGCCTATCTGCTGAACCTTGGCCATGATTGCCATCGCCCCCTGAAAGTCGCCCTTCTCTTTCAGTTCAGCAGCCTTAATCAGAGCATCATCAAACGCTACGCTTTTTGCGAAGGTTGATACCTGGTCAACCATGTACGAGGTATCGGACAATTTTTCTGCAAGGATGCGCTTAAACGCAGCAACAACATCGGCGAATAGTTCCTCACGGATAGTCTTATCGCGTTTCGCACGCTTAAGCATATCCAGAATTGCAGATGAAGAGGGCGCGCTCTTGTACATACGGTAATAGCCCGAAACCATATTAACCAATATGGCATTGGCCGCATTGGCAAATTGGCTAGGCACAACCAGATCTCCCGCACGAGTAAGAAACTCGTGATCACGACAAAAATATGCCGTCAGTCTGTTCTGGAAATCTTCATCAAACTCTTCGGACAGCCCGCGTCCTGTATGGCAAAGTTCGGTCATGTGCTTTCCTTTGTTTTTTAAACAAATTGTTTTCTAGTATTAGTTAATTAGATAGGGGATCAATAAACCGCCGTGCTTCTTCCAGTTCTTCTGGAAAGTGGGCGGAAATAAGGCGCTCTGGAACGATTTCCATTAGCCAGATAGCGGAGAAAATTGCGCGTATGCGCTTACTGCGAGGGATGGTGCGCAAACGCTCCAGAATCCACTCAAAATAGCTTTCCTGAATCGGGTTGAACTGCATGTCTCCCATATACTTAAAGCTAACCAGAGAGTCATCCAGACGGGTTGTTGCGCGTCTGGCTAATTTCTCTTCAAATATCTCAATCAGTTCTGGCTGCCATAAATGCTGTGGGCGCGGCAGCTTGTCCCACAGCCGTCGTGCAGCTGCGGAAAGAACGGTGGAGATAAAGTAGTCGTATGAGCAGCAATAGCGGTCAGCAAACTGGCGTGCTTTCCATAGAGACGTTTTATTGGCAGTCGACAACTCCTGATAAGGCAGGCGTTTTAACCCGGTGGTGAACGGAGCTGTTTCAAAGTGTTCGCGACCGTGCGTCAGCATGATATTTGAGTACTGACGTTTGTATGCCTCCGTAAAAAGGCAGGTGGCCATGAGAGGATGCATGTCGCGGTAATCAAACCACTTCGTCTCGAAGAGTTCAGCCTCGTCTTTGCAGCGCGACAAACCAATGTTTTCAGCAACCCACTTGTCCATAACAGCGGTATTCCACTCTGTCATGAAGTCGTACTGGTTGTTGTCGATGGTATCGAAAAAGATTTGGCTCATGTGGCTCACCTAGTAGGTAGTTACTTACTTATCACAATGAGCGGATGATAGCGACTGGTGGCAGTTTTTGGAAGTGGAAACGGAAGGGAGTTGTTCTGGTGGGTGTCTTTTAAAAGACCTGCTTCCGTATATATATTTAATAAGTTACTTATTATTTATATACAGAAACAGGTAATTAAATTAATCAGTTGTCTTTTTCTCCGTCATTTCTTGTGCAACTTTATCCAATCTCTTTTGACTTATGGCTGCAATTTCTTTTTGAAGTATTTCAGCAATCATTATGTTTTTTTGATGGTTAGATAGGTGTGGCTGCTTCGTAATAACTCTGATCATACTATCTATTTCTTCATCAACTGCGGTGCCCTTGATAACGTCAAAAAATGTTCTTGTGTGAACAACTAAAACACCGATGACGAAACATGCAGCGTAATGCACGCCATCTATTTCATAAAAATCTTGAGCTATCGCAAACCTAAACGTGTAAACAAAAACAAAAATAATGAAACCAATCAGTATTCCGAAAACAGTTCTTAAAGGCTGCTTGAGCAAAAGTAGATCAAAACACTGATTTAAGAACTTAGTGATGGCGTCAAGGTCAAACATTTTGCCACCCTTTATCGAATAGGTTGTCTGATTTTTTTGTTGTTCCCTTCGGATTCAATATCCGTCGTGGGCTACCGTCATTATCATCTGAGTCAAATTTGTCTGAATTTTCTCTGATGAATTTAAGCAATTGAACCGCTTCATACGCACTTGTGCCAAAATATCCTTTAGAGACACGAATAGTAAGTATCTGATCTTTCAACATAATCAAAGAGAGAATAAAAAAACTTATAATCAATGACCAAGCTGGAAGATCGAGAGTCGCAACTATAATTAAGTTTATAACTATAAGAAACACAGCCAACCCCTTAGCTTTAAACAATTTATTTTTTTCATACAATAAAAACAAATTGACAACCGTTTCTTTTTTGTTCGCCTGCTCACTTACTTCTCTTTGATGAACCAGAACTTCAACCTGTTCTTCTGATTCTTTTATCTTTGTAAAAAGATTATGTCGAAAATCTTCATTATCAGGATCATTCCCCAACTCTCTAGCAATAATATAGTGAATAATTTTTCCTTTGATTTTATCATTAGCTTTCCCCTTGCTAGATGCGAGTTTTTTCTTGTATAAATCAATAATAATTTCTTCGCTTTTTAATTGTTCTTTTTCTTTGTTAAGTTCCTTTATTTTATCTTTTATATCTTTTCTCCTCACCCTCACAGACAAAAAAATATTTAACATCCCTAGTATGTTTATAACATTCTTGAGTATGTTTTTAAATGCAAATACTAACGAATGCATAATTATCACTCCACTTTAATTAAAATAATGTGGGCTAGACAGCCCACATTATTAACCTTTCTTCATCAACTCGCGTTTAATTTCATCGGTACGCATCGTGACATCGGCAGCTGTGATCGCCTCGTTCAGCTTTACGATGTCCTCGATTTCCTGCGGTGTCTTCTCCGCAAGATGGAAAATAGCAGCACGAATCACATCAGAGCGGGTGAATTTCTCGAAGCGAGGGATGAACTTCATCATCTCCAGCAGTTCGAAGTATTCGTCTTCCAGTGACATTGTGCGGCTTTTAATTTTCTCTTTGCCACGAGTCGGGCGTCCCTGTGGTCTGACTGGTTGGCGCAAAGGAGTTGTGTTCTTGGCCGGTGCATCAGGCTCTTTGCGCTTTGCTAGGTCACCCATTTTCATGGACATTATTCTTCTTCCTCCAGACTCAACAGATAATCTACAAATTCTTCAAACTCGGCTTCCGCCTTTTTGTCGCGCTCGCTACCGGTCATTTCAAAGATAGAACGACCAGACTCTTCCGCATCATCGTAGACGTTGCGGTTATATAGATTGACTGGCGCAGACTCGATGCCAAACGTCTCGACAATCTCTTTAGCCGCCAGAATGCGAGACACTTGTGATGGCAAAGCCGGGCACTGGTTCATGACCGCGCGGACCTTCACTTTATCGTTTACATTACGAACATTGTCGATAATAGGATCGATGTCACGCAGAGATTTCAAATCACGACGCTTAGGACGAAGCGGGATAATGATAACGTCGGCCATCAGCATCGCTTGTCGCTGAATTTCGGAGTCAAAGCCACCAGCATCTACCACTACAAACTCAGCTCTACCCTGAAGCGATTTTAGGTGCTTAATGATGTCATCCTGAACGTATGCAAAAGGAATCAGCTCAAGGTCTTCGTTCTGTCGACGGTCTTCACACCAGCTTGTTGTCGTGCGCTGAATATCTATATCAGTGATATAAACCTTCTTCTTCTTTTTGACTTTCAGGCAAACGGCAATTTGCTGGGCAACGGTGGATTTGCCAGGCCCGCCCTTTGTGCCGCCAACCACAAAGATCTTGGTCATTGGAGAGTTCCCTTTGCGTCTATTATTATTGTCTGAAACAACTTGTTTTCTTATATGTGATATAGCCTAAATGCCTACGGCTGCGGTGTAAAGGTTAAATGGTAGGTGCTGCCTTAGAATTTTTAGGCGAGAATCAATGGCTGTTAACAAAAAAGGCGACCGAAGTCGCCTAATTGTTAATCTTTTAGATATAAACCAACTGGGGTTCTTGTTTTGCGGGAGATGATAAGTACGATAAATTTCTCAACGTTAACTTGCACCTTATTTGGAAACCAAGAGCTTAATTCTGGATCAAGTAACAATCCTCTGTTCCACGGCAAAAAGCCGGTTTCTTTTCCCATCCCATATTCGCCTAACACATCCTCGAACGTCTCAGTTTTTGCGTTGTAAATTCTTACATCACCTGTTCGCATTAATGGACCGGCCCAGATTTTTGCGCCAGGAATGGTCTGATTGTAATCACAGACAAGATGTTCGTACCAATGAAGGAGGAAGCGATACGTGAGGTTGCACAGTCCCCTTTGCCTTATTGCTCTTTCTGTTTCAACACCTGCAATCTGATAGCAGTCAATCTCTACCCCATCCTCGATGAATGTGTATTCACGCAAGGCAATTCTGCCTGCTATCGTGTTTCTGCTCTGATCGAGCATGTCGGAACGCAGAATTGCTTGAATAATGTCCGAATCAGACATTCCATCTTCGCCTCTGTCCAGAATGAAGTCCATCAGTTCACCCTGATCTCGTGCTCCAACTTTCTCCATCAGGATATACAGACAGATATCATCATCAGGCTCGATAATGGTTATTTCAGATATTTTGAAAAGCGATGCTTCGTTGATGAGGTAGCCAAAACGTGAAACGCGAGTTTCCCCACGGTGAGGAAACTCATAAAGATTTTTAGAGTATGTGCGTTCTAGTGTAGGTGCCATCTTAGAGCAGTACCATCAGCAGTTGTATTGCTGACAATGCTACCATGAGTATTAAGAAAGCGGCGAATTGCACTCTCAATAATTTCAGAGAATTGGTCACTAAACCGTGCTAATTCAGGGTATTGTTTTGCTGGCTTCACAATGAAACGAACACGATCGTTCAGGAAAATCGCTTCAGCCAACGGTTTTACACTGGCACCAGCATTCTCAACATCGTCTTTGAAAGTTACGATGAAGCGAGTGTCTTTTGGCGCAGTCGCATCGTTGTTAAGTTTACGCACCTCAAGTTTGCGCTTATTCAGCACATGAGTTGCGATAACACTCGTGCAATCGCGAATTGTTTGTATAGAACGTTTTTCGTTCAGCATGTGTCCACCTTAGCCGGTATTAACTTAATGTCATAGCGGCGACCCTTGTCAGGGTTTAGAGGCTACGAGTATGCGTCGCAGCATTAATGCAAGGGATGATTTACTTGACATCCATGTGCCAAATCTACCTTGTGCTCTAATAATATGCAAATTTTATGTTAGAAAAGTCCTCTTCTGTTATGGTACTTTTCTGCCCCATCCACACAATCGCTCCCCTATCATATTGTGAAAAAGCACCTCTCTTTCAGTCTCTTCGGTCATGAGATCATCACGGCTGATGTATAGCGGTGTAGCCGCATCGCAGAAAAGCACACCAGCGGGTTGAGGCTTAATCACGCAACCATTTATTGTGCAACTCATGATGAACAGTAGAAGCATCCTTGCTCCGTAACTCATCAAGTGTTTCATTTTTGACGTCCAATGTGCTTTGAAGTCGTTTCCTGTCTTCCTGTTTTGCCTTCTCTTCCATTGCTCGTCGCGCCGCATTTCCGCCCATCGTGTAAGCGCCGACCAGAACGAAAAGAACGGCAGCCAGCGTAATCAAAGCAACTTTTAGCTTTGTCATCAGGCTGCCTAGCATATTAGACCATCCCTTTCTGGTGTCTTCTTACCTGCGACCAGGCAATGAATCCAGCCACAACAATAGTGGCAATGCCGAAGATGATGCGTACTGTATCCCCGCTAGAGATATGACCTTGTGCCTTATCCATAGCAGCGGAAACCTGCGGCATAACATCGGCCAGCTGCGCCAGACCAATACCTGCTGTAACAGTTGCGCCTGCAGTTTCTTTAGTTACAGGAACAGCCTTCACGGTTTTCACCGGCTTAACAACGCCAGCTCGACGCAGACCTTCCTCAATAACTTCTGCCGCATACCAGGTGTTCAGCGTTTTTAGCGGGCCTCGGCCATTCTCGTGGCGAATGATTGCCTCAACCAAAGGTCGAAGGATGTCGTAATCATGCAGATCGATGATCATGTCTGCGGTTACACCAACGGCTTTAGACACCTCATTAATGTAGGCGTCAGTATTGTTTTCATTCGGCGGTGCCCAGCGTTCAATAACTTCACGAATGGTATCGATACTTGTGCCGTCTTTTGCGCGACGTTTATCGTGGTAGGTAATTAGAGTCACCGCCAGCGCACGAATCCCCCAAACAGGGTCTTTAAACGTGCAAAAGCGCGGTTCGTCTGGATTCGCAACCAGACCTTGCCACGGTGATCCTTTATCAAGATTACCGGGGTTATTATTACGAATGCCTCTCGGAGTCTTCATCCTTGATCTCCTGTTATTGCAGTCCACTTTTTACGCCATACGCGGCTAACCCCAAAAGCAGTGCGGTAATAATGAACGACGTTATTTTAGAAACAATGCCGCCAAAGAACCCACTTGAGATGGAATCTAACCGGTTAAGGAGTTTGTCCAGATTGGAGTGTTGAATACTATGTTGCGCCGGGGTCATATCACCAAAGTAGGTTTTCAGCTGATCATTGACCTCCTGGCCAATTTCTTCACGTAGCTCTTTACCTAATTTGCCAACAACCTCCCGAGCAACGATCGCGGCAATACGCTCAACTTGCTCTGTTGTAACGCCCGCCATCTCGTTCGACATGTTTTCCTCCATGAAAAGTCAAATCGGGATGGCGGATTTATATCACACTTCTCCTTTCAATTATAGGTATATACTTACCTATCTATGCATATGCCGTTTAACGGCTGTTCAAATTCGTATCTAGTAACTCACTAATATATCCCTATGATTGCGGCTGTGAGATCGCATTTTAAACCTCACAGCCATATAAATAATGTCTAAATCAGTTACTTGTTGCCCCAACAGTACCTGCAAATTTCAGCCATTGACCTGACGGACTTCTATTACTACGGTAGTGATAAACGAGGATTGCGTTTGTAACTCCACCGTAGTCAGCTTTATGTGACGTTGTTAAACGAATTGTATAATCACCGTTAGGTAGATTAAAAACTTCGATTATAGATTCTGCTAATTCTACAGCACCAAATCCCGTTATATTGTTGATACTGCCAGCATTGAATCCCATAGCATCGCCAAAGCCAATCCAATAACTTTTGCTAAACGCCCCATTTGATTTTAGGTGGCTAATGAATGCGGACAAGCTCATGCCCATATCCCCACCTGAAACAGAGGAAGTTCGCACAGTCATGCTTGGAAGAGCACTGCTCTTCACATAGGAACTTAGAAGGTTTGTTACCTCTGTTTTCGTGTAAGCATTAAGGTTAGCCGCAGTCAAAGTTATATCGGCAGAGCCATCAAACGCCACACCAGCAATTTTCCTTGCTGTCTGCAATTTTGTGGCGGTTGCGGCATTACCAGTAGTGTTCTGATTACCAGTTGTATTCACACCAGGGATTGAATCCTTAGCGGTATATACCTGCGCCCACGCTGACCATGCCGCACCTGTGTTATCTCTTCGTGAGCGAATGAAAACTGGCGCATGTGCACCGCTCGTACCACTCCAGCCAATAAGCAACTCTCCCTCACCAGCAGCACTCGCACCTTTCATGTGCAATACGTTGCCATACATGGTCGGGTAGCTATTGTTGTACGCCTCATACATTTGAATGCCAGCAGTGCCTTGAGTAGAGCCGCTTAACGCCGTAACTCGGCCACGAGATACCAATGTATTAATATTGATATCGCCTGAACCATCAAACTTAACACCATTGATGTTTCTCGCTGTTTGCAACTTCGTAGCTGTTGAAGCATTACCGTTCAAACTACCATTTACGCCACCAGTCACATTTAGTCCATTACCAATTGATACAGCACCGCTGGTATTATTAATTGTAATAGGTCGCAAACCGTTCCATGAACCTAATGTGTCTCCTGATGCTGTTAGCATGAAATATGTGTTCGATCCATCATTACGGATAAAGAACCCAAAGCTACCGTAAGCAATGCGGAAACCATTTGCATATTTTGAAATGATCTCGCCAGAAGATGTCAAACCTCCAGATAATGTACCACCGGTAAGAGGTAATGCACCGACATCAGAGGCTGTTGGTTTGTTTTTCGTGTTATATACTCTTCGCCATCCTGGAGAATAATCTGTGCCATTAAATACATAGATAAACTCCGCATTAGTGAGAGCACCGGAAACACTTGTCGTTGTGGCCGTTGTTATGCGGATCGTATAATTATTTGAACTACTACCGTTATTAAATACTTCTATAACAGCTCCTGCCAATGGAATAACGCCACAACCAGTTTCACTATTTGGTATGGTTGCGCTATTGGCATAGGCCCACGCACATCGAGCAATCCATGCCTTTGTGTTAAAGGCTCCATTATTTTGCAATAACGTCACTAACTGGGCTGTTGTTATTGCTCCGCCATTACTTCCTGTAGTTAACCAACCAGTAGGAGATGCTGGGCAACCTATATTTGCTGGTGACAAGGAAATATTTGCCGAACCGTCAAACGACACCCCATTAATAGTACGCGCAGTCTGCAACTTCGTAGCAGTAGCCGCATTACCTGTTGTATTCTGATTACCAGTCGTATTAACACCTGGCAAATTAATATTTGCAGTACCATCAAAGCTCACGCCGCCGATAGTTCTTGCCGTCTGTAGTTTTGTAGCAGTTGCGGCATTACCAGTGGTGTTCTGATTACCCGTAGTGTTTACACCTGGAAGATTAATATTGGCAGAACCGTCGAAACCAACTCCACCGATAGATCTTGCCGTCTGTAATTTCGTTGCTGTAGCAGCATTTCCTGAAAGACTTGAAATAAATGGATGTGAACAGTAATAACCTCGTCCATTTTTAAAGTCCAAAATTATCTGTGCATTCGTACTTTCTGATAAAGGATCAGTTGCCCCCCACTTATAAGTGGTTTGACCAACTGCATAATCAGCCGTTGGAACAATCACATTTAATCCTTCCTCAGCAAAAATCTGGATAGGGAATGCTCTTGTCTCAACGTAAAATACACTACACAAATCATCATCTTTCACGCTTGCGATAATCGAGTGTATAGATCGTTCAACGGTTGAATATATTGAGAAAAAACCAACAGCATATGAACCGCGATCAGACCAACCGCCCGGCATAACAAAACCATTAAACTCACAATTATTCATAGCGTATCCGCCAGCTGAGGAATAAGTGGTGATAACCACTCGTGAGGCTAATTCATCTGTGCCACCACCAGTTCGGCGAAAGACTACAGGATACCACTTACCGCTTACTGCATTTGCAGGAGCAGAGAAAGTGTATTTTCGCATCCCCTTTTTCTTATCCACTTCACCTTTGCTGTAAACATTAATGTTATTCAGGAAGCGGCCCTTGTCGGGGATATCAGCACCATTCTGATCCTTCTGTAGTCTTTTTTCAGCATTATCATATGCGGCCTTAACTGCTTTTGGCGTTGCGGCCAGCGATTCACTGGTGCTATCGACAGCACTGCTAAGTTTCACAACACCTTTAGTTGTAAGGCTTGCGTCTTCCATCGCAACTGCACCGGCAATCTCTTCAGCACGATCAGCAGCAGCTTCCGCACGGGTCGCAGCGGATTCAGCAGCAGTTTTGCTCTGAGATGCTGCCGTCGCACTGCCTGCCGCCTCTGTTGCTTTCGTGGATGCTGTCGTGGCGCTGCCCTTCGCTGCGGACGCTTGTCTGGTCGCCTCATCTTTTGAAGCAGACGCCGATGATGCCGATGACGCTGCCGAACTGGCGGACGATGCGGCTGCCGTTTTTGAGGATTCTGCACGGGTTTCCGACGCTTTCGCGTTCGTTTCGGATGTCTTCGCTGCGGAAGCAGACCTCGCTGCTGCGCTGGCCTGTTCAGTGGCTTCGCCAGCCTTCGTTGTGGCTGTTGAAGCAGACGATGCGGCACTTTCTGCCGATTTTCCGGCGGCGGTGGCACTGGCTGAGGCCTGCCCGGCACTTGTTGACGCGGCACTGGCAGATAATGCAGCCGCTGTTTTTGAACCTGCCGCAGTTGAGGCGCTCTGTCCCGCTGCTGTTTCAGAAGACTTAGCGTTCGTCTCGGACGTTTTTGCCGCCTTCGCGGAATTTCCTGCCGCCGTTGCCGAGGAAGCGGCATTACTGGCGCTCGAGGCTGCGCTCGTTTCTGATGATTTCGCTGCCTCTTTTGAGGCCGCCGCATCCCGGGCTGAGGTGGCAGCTTCTGACGCTTTCGTGGTCGCGGTGGATGCAGAAGTGGCTGCTGATTGTTGTGACGCTGCGGCATTCGTTTCAGATTTTTTCGCAGCAGTTGCACTCGCACTTGCGGCACTTTGTGAGGATGCCGCAGCGGATGCACTTTGAGACGCTTGAGAGGCTTTTTCTCCAGCGGTATTGGCGCTTTCTGCTGCTGCGGCAGCACTGGCCGCCGCCTCACGAGCTTTGTCGCCAGCAGCATCAATCGCGTCAGTGTTATTTTTATACCACTCAACGTTTTCGTTGTGCTCGTTGACGATCTGCATTAGCGGCTTAACGGTTACTTCTGTACCGTCTTCACGCTCGATTGTCACCTCATCCAGAGCAGTCAACCAACTGCGCATAGACTTGGAATCAGCCGACATACGCGACATTAGTGCTGTAAAGCGCGCGCTAAACTGTGTTAAGTCGCCTTCATAGGTCGTAATGATTCGGCACGGAACCTCAGACTGAGTTTCGCCGGTATAAGGTTCTGAGAGAACAATATTCGTATCGCTTATTACGCGCTTGATCTCATACAGCTTATTGTCGGGGCCAATGACGATCATCCCCGGCAACACACCATTAGCTGTTACGTTCCAGGCTGTCCCTGCCCCAACCAGAGTATTGCTACCCTGTGTAAATGTGATAGTACCTTCCCTGTACCACATGTTGAATATGCTCCTTGATTTGGCGGGTTATCCTTGCCCGCCATTAAGTAAATACTTACCTATTTTTACCGATATAAAATTTTTTTTCCACCATCACAGACGGCCAATTCTTACTCGTAGGACGTTGTTATCGTCATAAACGTCAATCCGCTGACCATTTATAACCAATCGCCCATTGCCGCCGCTATTACCGTTGATCTCAAGCGTTCCATTTTTGCCGAACCGCCATCCAGATCTACCGCTAACAAAATTGGTAGATTGCAGATCGCCTACTTTTGCATTGGTGATTGTGCCATCCTTGATATACGCTCCATTCATATAGGCGATACTGTTTTCGATAACAAATGGCGTTGTGATCTTCCCGTTAACAGAGTTGACCAAACCAAACCTGTCCGCCTGAACCAAAAACTGAGATAGCCCAGTGGTGTCAATACCAAGCGCAATACCGGCAACATACTTCTGCCCTCCGCTCGTTGAAGTCTCCATTTTCAACGTCCACGCGGTTGACACTTTTTTGTTGGTATCAGCAATAGCTGTTGCCTGCTGTTGAATTGTCGCGGTATTTCCATCCACCTCTGCTTTCAGAGTATCGATTCGCCCACTTAGAGCATTATCTGCCTGCGTTCTCGCTGTCGTTTCAGTTGTGACCGCCGCAGAAATGTTGGCTGCTGTTTGAGACTCTAAGTTTGTGATTTGGGTCGCCAATGCCGCATCTTGCTCTGTACGCGTTTTCGTTTCGGTTGCCACAGCCGCTTTAATATCCTCTTTGTATTGAGAGGTCAGCTTGGTGATCTGAGATGATAACGCCGAGTCAGCATCAGTTCGAGCCTGCGTTTCCACTGCAACGGCCGCACTAATATCTTTCGCAGTCTGTGCTTTTAAACTTGAAACCTCTTTTGTTAAAGCGGTATCACCATCTGCACGAGCCGTTGTTTCTTTGGCAAGAGACGCCTCGAGATCATTAGCTTTTGCTGTAAGAGATGTAATCTGGCTGGACAATGCACTATCGGCGTCAGTCCTTGCCTTTGTCTCTACAGCAACGGCTGCGGCAATGTCAGTTCCGGTCTGCGCCCGCAGGCTGTTAATTTCTCGTGAGAGCGCCTCGTCAGCACTTGCTCTGGCCTCCTGCTCCTGAGTGATGGCGGCTGATATATCACCGTCAACCTTTGCTTGAAGCTGGTTTATTTGTTTAGCTAACGCAGAGTCTCCGCTCGCACGAGCCTCCTGCTCACTGCGTATTGCAGCAGAAATATCATCATCAACTTTTGCCTGAAGTTGGGTGATCTGGCTTGCCAGAGCCGAATCTTCCGTTGCTCGGGCTTCTTGCTCTTCCTTAATGGCTGCGACAATATCGTTGCTTACTTTCGACTCAAGCTGAGTTATTTGTTTCGTCAAAGCTTCATCGGCAGATGTACGAGCCTCCTGTTCTGTACTAATCGCCGCGCTGATATCTCCTTCAAACTTAGATTGCAGCTGAGTGACACGCTTTGCCAACGCTTCATCGCCATCGGCACGAGCGGTGGACTCTTCCAGAATACTGGCCTTAATGTCTTCGCCAATTTCTACGCGAATTTCTTCAACCTTCGTAGCCATTGCAGACATATCATCAGCAAAGGTTTTCTGTGTTGTTGCGATCTTCGCGTTATTGACCATCTGCTTGTGCTGGTCTTCATCTTGACGAAGAGCCAGGTCAATATTTGTTTTGGCTAACGCCTCAATGTTCGTAGTCAGTTCTGCACTTGCACGATCGACCTCTGCAACCGTCTTTTTCATTTCTTCAACGGCAGCGGAGCTTTCCTCTACCGTTGACTGCAACACTTCCAGTTGTTTAGCGTTTGCAGCATCGCCTTCAACACGAGCCTCGCTTTCCTTAGCAATAAGAGCCGCCGCTTCATCTCTTGCAGCCTTTATTGCCTCGACTGTATTAGCGAGAGCTTTATCGTGTTCAGATACGGTATTTTCGATTTCAACAATTGCAGCATCAGTAGCATCAATTTTTTCAAACGCTTCATTGACCTTGTCGATCGTTGCCGAAACCTCACCTTTAAGCTCGGTTTGTGCGTTCTCCAAAGCATCGCTACGCTCGTTGAATTTTATTTCAAAATCCGCGAGGTTATCGCTGAACTGCTTATCTAATTCAGCTATATCTTCCTTAACGTCGTTTACCGCCCCCTCCAAAGATTCGACGCTCTGGTTGATATGCTCATTTAACTCGTCAACGGCTTCTTGAGAGGCTTTGCTGTTGATGTCCTCAAGCAGAGCCTGACCAAGCTCGGAAGATGTAATTTTGCCAGTCAGGAACGACAGTACATCGCGAGTTGTCGCCTCTGTACCCAAGTTTGAGTTCGGAGGACTTAACATACCTCGCTTGTTCGATGCTCGAACCCAGTAATACCACGTTTCGCTATCCCCAAGACCAGCATGTGTAAAGGTGGTGCTTGCAGACTCTGCGATCAGTTTCGCCGTATCCAGATTATTGGTCTGGGACGCGTAAACATTAATGTGATCAAGGTCTACCGAATCTGGATTAACCCAATTCAGTATCACATTACGATAGTCTCCAACGGCCGTTAATGACGTTGGGGCATCTGGCGGTGTCATTGTGCCCAGCACCTGATAAACGGTACTGATAATCTCTGTTTTTTTACCGTTGAATGAAACCGCATACAGCTGGAAGTCGTAGCGTCCATTCTCCGCAACATTAACGATTTCGTATTGCTCTTCGGTTACACGCGCCGATTGCCAGTTCGATACATTGTTTTCATCAGAACGTCGCCAACTGATCCAATACTCTGGAGATTTCCCTTCCCATGTTGCAGTCAGTTTTACTGACAGGTTGCCAGGGCTTGAGAGATAAGTCCCTTCGGTGATTTGCAAATTAGACGGCTTGGAGTAAGTCGGGTCCAATACCGTCGTATTTTGCGGGATAAGCGTTGCACCATTGTCGATCGCCTCATATTTAGACGGATTGTTCTCAACAGCGGTGATGTCAAAGCTACCCGGCGTTTCCCCCTGCGCGATGTTAACGATGCGAACGCGCATAGGTTCGAGGTCTGGTTCTGTAATAGTCCAGACGCCGTTCAAAACAGGCGTTTCAGCCGAAGACAGGGCTTTTGAAAACGTAACTTTTGTTATATTTTCGCCAGTTTCAAGAACATCGCGTTCAACGATTTTGCCTTCCTGATTCAGTATTCGAATAAAGCAGCCGCCTTTGGCTAACGACACAGGCGCATCGAGTGTGACGCTGTTTTTGGTAAACGCCACAATTCGACCTGAGTTACGTTTGCCTGCGCGATATTTGTTCTGAATCAGAACGGTTTCACCAGGCATCAGAAATGACGCGTCTAAGCCGGCAGTAAATGTAATTACATCCGACTCCATTCTGGCGGTATATAAAAGCCATAAACCAACTCGGTGAGCCTGCCCTCGGCTTGTACAGCCAAATGCTACGACTTCTGTCTTACGCTCACCATAACGGCGCATTGCGTCCTGATCTTCAACGTACTCGATGTTTTGCTTATAACCGTCCTCCTTGTTGTTGTAGGTTACGAGCGCAACGGATGGGCGATCTTTACGCGCAGAACCTTTATAGGTAAACAATCCATCTTTGACGTTAGAGTTGGTAAACATCATTACCGGATCTGATGGGCTATCCTGCATGATGTTAACCATCCCACCAGCCCAAAACACCATGCCGCGGAATGCTCCAGCAATATCCTGAATTAGCCGGTATGCGTCCTGTCGACTGGTGATCTGCGTATTGATTGCAAAGCGTTTCTCTTTGCCACCAAAGCCATCATCGACCTCTTCGTCACAATATCGACCAATCTGGTACAACTGGCCAAGGTCAATCATAGATTCCGACACATACTGACCAAGGCCATATCGAGCATTGGTCAGCAAATCAAAGAGAATCCACGCGGGGTTCGAAGAAGACAACAGCTTAAAAGTACCATCCCATACCCCAGCGTAAGTGTTACTTGACTCGTTATAGTTTGAAGGTACTCGAATTTTTAGGCCACGCACCAGATAAGAGCGAGATGGCATGGTGCTGCCGAATTGCTCAGAGTTTACCTTCAATCCAACCAAAACAGAGTTTGGATAGTTCATCGGTGTATCGACAATTTCCCCGATTGAATCCACCCATGTATCGTTATAGAGATACTGGCTACTGTTATCATCGGTAATACGGACTACACGAACCTTGTATGCGCGTCCAGGCTTAGGCAGCTTCAGCTCGTAGCTACGGTAATAAACGCCGGTCTTCTTTGCTGTTAGCTTAATGCCAACGCTTTTTTCACCTTCCGCGACCACATCTACAAATGTTGAGTCGCCATTTGCTATCTGGAACTTGTACTCAACAGTCGTACCGTTCGTGTCACCAGTTTTTTTATCTATGCTTCGCAAAGAAGGAAACTTCATGATGACACGAACCCGATCAGCTTCATCGTTATCGATTGAAACCGTTACATAATGTGTTTTTTTTAACTGGATATTGACGGATTTAGGCGTTTCAACGAAATCAAAGCCAGACATTGGAGTCTGGTCTTGTGAACCGTCGCGAAAATCCCATGTGATTCCGCTGAAGTTGGAGGAACCGTCTTCATTTACAATCGGCAGATCGTCGATAAAAATAGATCTTGCGCCATTTACTAAGCCGCCAATTACCCCTTCCCCAAGAAGATCGAGGATAGCGGCCATTGCACGAGAATTTACGGTATCGTCGGCTTCAACCGGTGTACGGCTGGAGCTTTTGCTGCTTTTTTTACCACCCGCACCGGCAATAAACAGCGGTAGCTTTTTCTTCTTGAACTGTTCCATGTTCAAAAAATCCTTGTTTACATTAGCTGGTCAATCGTGATTGAAGAACTCACAACCTGTGAGCCAACCAGAATTTCCTCGCCATAGATAAGTTGTACTGGGTTGCCCTGGTTTTCTGTATTTTGAGGGCCGTCGAAATAATAAGAGTTCGAGTTATCTGCCTGTCTCACACTTTCGTTAGTGGCTTGCGGCGATATGATTTGTGATATGCCGCCCATCATCAGTGACAAACCGAGAGGTGCTAAAGCAGGCATCACTACCGCCGATACAACCAACAAAGCGGCCCCTACTACCGTCTGAAACCACCCAAAAGCAGATCCACCGCTTCCTCGCGGAACAGGTGTAATGCGGATTTTGGCAATGTTGTCAGACTGCCCCATCATCTGATATTCACTTTCGTCAACAGACCACTTGTGGCCCTGTTTATTGGTGATCTGGATGTGGTAACTGTCATAGGTTTTGATATTGCGCTTCATCCATGCTTTAAACCCAGGCTTGTTGGCTTCAATTAAATCCAGAGCCTGTTTTGTATTGCGCACCTTTAGATGCCAGTGGCGACCAAAATGTTTAGCCATAGGTCCGCCAAGCTGCACATGAACTAACTCAGACACGTCTCATCTCCCTTGAGCAAGTCTCTGTGACGCAAGTGATGCGTCGTATGTTTCTGATACATTCCGCCGTAATAAGCACGACAACTAAGACGGTCGATCTGGTGATGAAGAATCATTCCATCGCCGATATAAACCGCGCAGTGATCTGGCATTTTCCCGTATTGAATAAAGAAGACGTCCCCACGTTGAGGCTCTGTTCCAGGCGCAAGCCGTACCAACCCTTCGTTTCGGTAGTTCTGGTCGAGAATGTCGTTATCGCCGGTGTACCACGATGGAATATGCAGGTGTGCGTTCGGGTTAAGCTCGACGTTAAACTCACGCTTCAAATAGTCCCGACACAACATCCAGCAATCGAATACGCCAAATACATACGGTCTACCCAGGTATGGCATTTCGAAACCATCAGGTGTGATCACATTCATCTCGCTAAAATGGAAAGGGGCATCTCCCTCAACATTCTTGCGAATAGCCAGAATCATCCACGGAACTTCCGTCGCTTCACAGCCTGCACGATCGGCATCAGATGCTTCTGCTGATTCATCAGTATGTGAATGCCAGATTGCGATTACGTCACCTGCATCCTCTGCCGCTATAATGTCGTCAACGTGCATTACAAAAGTGTTCTGCGGGTTCTCCGAAACATTTCGCGCTTCCATAAAGCGATATTTGTCGCCATTAGTTCTCACCAGAAAGCCACACGCTTCATTAGGGTAGCGATTTATGGCGCAGAGATAGATTTGCTGCATAACATCAGAGCCAAGCTCAGGGATTGCTTTATTACCCATATCGCGTAGCTCCAATAAACCCGCCAAAATGGATCACTCCGTTGGCAAAATAATTCCGACGCGCATTACAGGCGTCATAACGTTTTGTGCAGTAATCAGCACCAGACATAGACGTCTGCTGGTTATTTTTGTCGAAATATGGACCGGTATAGCCGCATTCTGGCCCTCGGTATTTCCACGGGCAGGTGTTTTTAATGATCTGACGATACGGCAGTTGCACCCCCATCAAATCGAACACACTGGACAACTCAAACTCGACAACCTGATGAGTTTCGAGCGTTTTCTGTTCGATAAACCACATTTCATCCGGGAAATGTTGGTTTGGATCTGCTGTTGGATTACCGTCTTTAAAATTAACGGCATCGAGGAAGCGAGCCAGCGTCATCTTGCGAATAATGCGGCAGCCAACAAGATCGTCGTTTGCCTGAACTTCCGCAGAGACGGTTCCGGCAAAGTTCGATACCTGAATTTTTGGACGTGGCAACGTTCCCTGGCCCGTTTTGTCAAAGCCTGATGCTTTGATTGGCCACGGCTCGTATGTCACTCCTTGCCAGACGACCGGTTGCATCAGTTCGTTTGTTCCGGCGTGGAAGAATAGCTTCCCCCCTGAAGTTGTGTTCGACATATCCAGTACGAACAACTCAATGAGTGCAGAGGGAGATAAGCTCTGAATATCAGCTTTAATTCCCATTGTTTCATCCTTGAAATAAGTAGGCGCTAACATCCTGTCAGCGCCACAATGATAGTAAATTAGTACTTACTTATCCAGATACTTAAGCCTCAAATACTTGTCTGAATGGAGCGGTTAATACTGCGTACCCCTGATATCGCTTGACCGTATGACTGTCACATACAACTACAATCCGTTTTCCTCTTGGATTAACCCAATAGAACGACTCAACGCCTGCTCGCTCAGTCAGGAAGTCATCGATTGCATTAATTTCGTTGTATGATCTGGTAAAGGTTAACGACCATTCTTCTTTAATACGATTAAGACCTTGAGCCTGTCGCTGCTCGTAGTCATCACCAAAATTAAGTACCGTTACATTCGGTTTTACGCTTTTTTCAGATTCGTAATCTGGATACCAATTAAACGTTTGTCTTTCCATCTCACATCCTTGTGAGACTGCCCCGACCGGGGCAGTCGATAGTTAGTTACGTTGAGTGTTTGGGTTGAGTGATCCGCCAGGGCGTTTCTCTTGAGCGATAGTCTCAAGCGCGATTGCTTTCATCCGTTGAGCGGCATTGTTCCATATGCTTTCTGTATCGCCGGATTCTGTCGTGCTACCGTCACTATGGACGTTGATCTCAATTGATACAGGAGAAAGAACATTTCCGCCTCCACTCATACCATCGGTACTGAGCGTTACAGGGATTGTTCGGCCATCAGGCAATGGAACATACGCCTCATTCATAGAACCTTCCCCAAACAACGCTAATTGAGGCGAGTTAGCAATACCGCCTTTCTGGTATGCCCGGAGCGGGATCACGCCGTCTTTTCCGAATATTCCTCCATTTGCAAACTTCGGGATTGCAGGAATGCCTTTAGTTCCGTCAGCCACACTGCTGGTTGCGGTTTTAGCAGAGCTTGATGTCACGCTGTCGAAACCACCGCCAGCCCAAGCTGAAACAAGACCAGATGCAACCGTTGCTCCAAAACTCAACCACTTATTACCAGAGCCGGAAGCATTAGCTCCAAGCATTGCAAACGCGGCAGACAGCGCGCCGGTAACAGAGCTGAGGTTCTGCATCGAGAAGATGGAGTCCTTCACGGCTTTTGTCTCGGCATCTTTGGCTTCAGTGCTATCAAATAGCCCTGATACCCAGCTACCAATCGCATTTGTTGCAGTGCCAATTGCGCTGGTGGTCTGCTGTGTTGTTTGCCCCAATCCAGTTACCGAACTGGACGTCTCCTTCGTGGCTTCTCCTACCGACTTGTCGCCGTTAACAGTGTTGCCCATTCGTACCCCTTGATTGGCAACGGCGGAAGCAACCCCGGTCAGCAAATTACCACTCTGTGAACTACCAGCTGCGGTGGTTCCCATCCCCAACATGTTCATTAGAGGCAGCGTGATCTGCGACTTCACGACCATATTGGTGATATCTTTCAAAATGGACTGAGATAGGCTGGAGAAGCTCATCTTCCCGTTAATAACGAAATCAGTCAGGACATCAGTTAAGCCACTAAACAAATCAGTCCAGGTGCTTTCGATCTGCTCTGCCAGGTTTTCGTATTCCAGTGCCAACTTCTGCGTCGCAGTCCCTGTCTCTTTAATAAGCGCGGTATTGCCAGCAGCAATCAGTTGATTGATTTTCTTTGTATAAAGCGCCACAACTTTAGGATCAGACGCCTTATCACGAAGTTCTATCAACGCTTTGAGATTGCGGTTGTAGGTGTCTTCGAAATCAGCAACTTTCTCTTCGCGAGACGGCGTATAGCCAGCACTAATAATGGAATCCGCCTCCGGTGCCCAAGTGGAGATCATCTGCTCAACATTGCGGCGATTAAACATCTCGCGATATTCAGGTGTCGCATTTTTGAGGTCTTCAAGACGTTTTTTCGCCTTGTCGATCATCTCTTGAGTGATGAACTCGTTAGGAACCGCATTAGCCAAATCTGTCAGCGATTTCGTTGTATCGCGAAGAGACTGATCAAACGATACCGTAGCCTTAGAGCTTTCACCCATTTGCCCCATAAGCTGATCGGCTTTATCCAGAGCCTTCTGATATCCGGCTGCCAGTTTCTGTTGCGCTGCCTGTTCCTTCTTGGCCGCACGCTGCGAGGCGTTAGCTGATCGTTGGGCTGCTTTCTCGGCAGCTGCTGCATCCTGTTCACGAGCTTTAGTCAGTGCAGCAATGGCTGCGGCACGCTCTTCATCGCTCATTTTCTCCAGAGAGCTGGCACTGGATGCTTTCTGCAAATTAAGCTGCGTCTTGAGTTGTTTAGGTCCAATAATCGGCTTACCTTCGAAGTCCATCATCGGAGTGCCGTCAGGCAAAGTACGCTGATAAGTCGCAGAATCCATCTGGTTTCGCATATATTGCGCCAGCGCCTTCTGAGCAGCTTTATCAGTTGTACCTAACCCAAGAACAGTCCCCTGGTTTGACATTACGCCCTTACCAGTTTTGACCGCGTTATCTCTCTCGAACTCTGCCTGAGTCAGTTCCTGAGCAACGACTTCCAAATTCTCCTGATAACCACGAATACTGCCTTGCAGTTTCTGAATCTGCTCGGTATTTCCATCCTTTTTGGCTTTTTCGAGCTGATCATTAAGGGTCGCTATTTGCCTCTCGACAGCATTCTTACGAGAAGAAAGTGAATCAACCAATTCTTGCGCTGGTTTCAGATAGCTTTTGTTTACCGTTTCACGTAACGGTGCCAATAGTTTGTTCTTTTCGTCATCAGAAAGTGAATCGTCATCATTGATTTTTTGGATCTTCTCCAGAGCCTCTTGACGAGCTTTAGCGAATGTTGCCGCAAAGTCTCTATTCTCTTCCCGTATTTTCTCTATCTGTGATTCTGCCGCATCTTTTGCAAGACGTTTGGCTACGGCAATGTCTCCGCGTTCAATTGCCCCAGTAGTTTTATCGCGTTTCTTACGAAGGTCATTTAGCTCATTTTCTATACGCTTACGTTCATCCTGATTAATCTTTACTGTAGTTCCGGCCATACCCGGCCCATAAACCACCTTTTCGCCAGATTTTAACTCTTGTTCCTTTTGCGTGATTTGTTGCTCAAGACGCGCTTTATACTCCGCCATCTGTGCACGTTTGGCCGCCGTCATCGCCTCTGGTATTTTCCTAATCTCGTCAACGACCTTTGAAGTTTCGCTGCGGAGCATGGTCATGTACGTGATTAGGCCAGCAACAGCTACTGTGGCAACTGTAAATGCTGCCCCTATAGGGTTTGCTGCAATGAACGCCGTTAATCCAGCAAAAGCGCCTTTAAGCCCCGTAATCGCCCCACGGATGGCGAAAATAAGAGAGGGGATCGGAGCCAGCCCCATACGTGCCGCACGATTGAATCGAGTTACTGCTGTAGCGCCGAGGTTAAATGGAGTCTGTATGGCGGTCGCCATCGTGGCAAAGGTGCTAACCATCTGGCTCCCAGCGCCAACTACCCCCATGATCCCTGCTCGCATCAGTTTGAACGCAACCATCGCGGCCACGACCTTACCGAGATTAATTACCAGCTCTTGGTTCTTTGCTAACCATTGAGCAAGCTGACGCAACCCATCGATTGCCGTTGTTAACCCCGAACCTAAAGAATTGGCAAACGAAATCCCTTCGGCGCTATTCATGATTGAAGCCAGTTCTTTCATCCCCTTCGATAGAGAATCCAGATATCCGGCCTGACCAACCCGATCAGCAAATAACGTGAATGACGTCTGAAGTTGCGCCAGCGCACCTGTGTAGGTTTGCATCATGTCTTTCGCTGCGTTCTCATTCTCCGCACGCAGACCAACAAACATCAGAGACAACGCCTGTTTTGCCTCAACCGTACCGCTGGCAACGGCTTTAGTCAGTTCCCCCATAGTGATGCCTGCGGCGTCTGCCATTGCCTGCATCGCGTTAGGAACGGCTTCACCTAATTGCTGACGTAGCTCTTCCATTGACACAACGCCCTTACCGGACATCTGCTGAACGGCCACAGCCGCACGTTTCAACAGCTCACTATCACCACCAAAACGAGCAACGGAGTCCACCAGCGCCTTCAGAGAACCATCGGTTGGATCTAAGCCAGCAGAACGAAACTTCACGAAGGAGTCTGTTAACGCCTGCATCGCGAACGGCGCATTTTGAGCCATGTCTACGATGTACTTCATGTCATCGGCGGCAGCCTGGCCAGGGTTGGACTTCTCCTTATTCAACCCTCGAAGCATCACCCGCATACGTTCCATTTCGGCCGCAGCTTCAACAATAGGCTTCTGCCACCCAAACATGATGTCAGTAACCGTTCTGGCTGCATCTCCGATCTCGCCAAGCAGGAAAATGTTGCCACGAAGGCCAGAGAACATACCTCCTTCGTTACTTTTACCGCTATGGCCAGAAGCGCCGCTACGCCGCTCGCTACCACCATCGCCACTTCCAGATGTACGAACGCGTACCGGCTTGCTAATCAGTTGCTGACGTCCGATAACTTCGTCCATCTGCTCACGAACCTTTTTCAGTCCCTCGGCAGCCTGACTCGTTGTGACACCCCAATTACTGAGTCGCTTCGTCGTGGTATTAAGGCGCGTATTCATGCCACTCACGGACGCAGAGGCTTCTTTGACCTCCGTACCAAAGCGGCTTGCGCTTTTGCTTGCATAGGTCGCCCAATCAGAGAAATCATTTAGCTCTGATTGCACTTTACGTAATGACGCGGTGAGTTTATCTACTGAAGAAGCTGTCGTATCGACGCGCTCAATCAGGGCTTTAAGACCAGAATTGAGGCTGGTGATGTTGCCACGCATTTTACGCGTAGCATCTGAAGCAAGCTCAAAACCGGCAGCTACATCCTGTAGTTTATCTGCCGTAGAATCGAGCTTGCTTTCCAGAACGCCAATGATACGGGCGACCGAACCCAAAGAGCGTTCAAAGGTTTGGATTTTTTGAGCAGGCTTTGTTACCTGCTCACCAAATCGAGTAAGCAGTTTCCCCGCACGATCGATTGACGCTGTAAACTGTTTGTCTTCCAGCGACAGGATAAACTCTACGTTTTGTGACATTCCCTTGTCATCCTCTGCCAAATATTTGCATCAGTTGCTCTTTGGCGTCAGGGTCTGCCTTATCCTGGCTTGGATCGTAGACTTTATCTGTTACGACTGGTCTTCCAATCCTGAGTTGCAAACCCTCCATGAACGCCTTCACAGCCTCGCCATCCGCCTGGGACGCACGAGCGACTTGTAAGTTGCGGACATCCTCTTCCGCACGCAGACGGTCTATATTGCGACTGAGCATCCAGAACATCGTGAGAGGAACGTTCAGTAGCTCTAATGGCGACACGGCGTAGTGAGCAACTACACGACTGAAATAGAATCCGAGATCTATTGAGACGGTCCTTGTCCCGGATTCATCGCGGGAAATTACTTTGCCCCTTCGCCAGCCGCTTTTTCGTTTTCTTCATCAATCACTTCCATAGCGAAGGTGAAGATCTGCTGGAGTTGCGGAACAGTCAGTTTTTCAAGAACTTCGTCAGGTACTGAAGGGATAACCTTACGAACCAGATCTGCATAAGCTGTCACTTGCTCAACAGGAGACATGTTCATGAGATCTTTGCCTTCCATCTGCTTGATGGAAACGAACAGACCTACCGTCATTTCAACGATGGGATATTCCTGACCGCCAAATTTGATGCTTTTCTTCGGAGGCAGAATGGAATCTAGATCGAGTAATTTGGTCATTGGTTAAAATCCTTTTAAAAGAGAGGCCCATCCTGAGCCTCTGCTTAATTACTGATTAATCTGCGGGGTTAATTGTTACTGACTTAGTTGCCTTCTTACCACCGCTATTGCTGGTGAAGGAGATATTTGTAGAACCCTGCGCCACACCACGTACCAGACCCGTTTGATCTACCGTGGCCTTTTTCTGGTCTTCGGATTCCCAAACACCGGTTTTGTCTGCGGCATCAGCTGGAGTAATTTCGACTGTCAGTTGCACAGTCTCCCCTGCTTTTACAGTTGGAGATTCCTGTTTGATCGACACGGTTTTTACCGGTTTAGGACCGCTCATTTTGCCCAGAACGCCTTCATCATCCGGGTATGCGCTGAACTGAACAGAGAACACACGAACATCATCAGACTGGTAGGTCATAGTGAAGTTGCCCGCGGTTGCCGCTTTCGGGATGGTCAACACATAGTCGGTGGTGTCCTGCGGAGTCAGAACCAGCTCCTTCGCCACATCAATCAGGTTAACGCCCTGTGCAGATGTGATCGTGACAGAGCTGTCATCTTCGCTCAGAGTAGAACCAGGCATCAGGTCAACCATGTTTTGGAGTACAGACTCAGCCAGAGGCGCGGTGATGGTAATGTTGCGCCCCTGAACTAATTCGGAAATTACGGTCTGCCCCAACTGATCGACGGTGACTTTCAGCGTTTCAGTGGCTACTTCAACCTGAACACCACCTTTGGTGTAACCCAAATCCACACCACCAAACGACACCTTACAGGCACCAAGTTTGATGTTTTTTACATGGGTATTAGACATTGATGGAAAACTCCTTTTTCCGTTAATTCTACGCATTCATTGCGCTAATAGTAAGTATATACTTACCAATTGAGTTAATTCAATAAATAGCCAGCAAATTCAACAGGAATGCCTGCTTCTATTAATGCCCCATCATTTTTGGGATAAATGATTGGCATCGCCATCGGTCGTACAAGTCGAAAATAAACACCACCAGATTCCGTTTCCTCTACTGGAAACATCTCAATGATTTTATTGGCTTTCTCAACCGTCGTAGTAATTGACGAACCACGCACAATGATTGTGAATGATTCGTGATAAAAGCCCTGTAGCTCATGATCGATGCTGATACCGGTATTTGGGTTAATAAGCAGGACGCCAGATTTCACATTGGCAGGCAAGTAGTGACAGAAAATGTCAGTCCCGACCGTGCCAATCTTTGCCTTCTGCATCAAACTTGCAAACGCTTCGATAAACACATTAACCTCTCGTAAATCCGGCTTTTCTGGCAGCCTCAAGAATCGCTTCTGAGAACTGCTTCTCGCTAATTTCCACCGCTCTTTCCAGAAAGTGTGGCCCAACACGGGGTTTAACACCGGCAATTGGTGGGTTTGTCACGTTCTTCATTCGAGAAAGATAACCGAGTCGGTATTTACCCAGCTCCATGTACTTAGCATAGTCACCGACTTCTACGCCCGGATGCCCCTGACGTGGTTTTGCTCCAGACACAGAAAGCTCAATGCGCAGCCCTGAATAACCTTCTTTAATCACCCTGGCAAAGATGGCTATCTCCAGAGATCCGGTTTCCAGCGGGGCCATTGCACGGCTGAGACGCTCAACCAAACGCGCCAGCTTTTCCATGTCCCGAATAAGATATCGCTTAAATGCTTTCTGGCTGTTATTGAGTCTATTCCCCGCACGTTTGAACTGATGCGCATCGTATTTCAGACCCATATATTCGCCCCCACTTCAAGATGCCCAGGTCTTCCTCGTAGCCCCCAGCGGCGATGAACACTGGACACCTTTAATTTTTGACCTTCAAGGATCAGCACATCATCAAGTTGTACAGCCGCTTCTAAAGGGACAACTAACACAGCATCAAACAGCTCCAGACTCGCCTTACCACGACTACCAGAGCTATCAGCACGAACTGACGATTTCTCATTACTCTGTTCGAACTTAACCACGCCGACATTCGTCTTCCTGACGAATTGTAATTGCGCCTCGCCGTAAACGTTCTTTGCGCCAAAGCGGTAGATCGCAATTTCTGTTTGCCATGAAATATTCATGCTCTCTCCCTGTTGTTGTCGGTCGCTCTCATTACTGGCCAAAAACCCTTTCGACCAAAAGTAAATAATGCGACTGGCGTTACGCACGGCGAACAATCATACGGTTGTTGATGTAACTGACCAGCAAGCGCCAGGTACTACGAGCCACATGCACGTTTGCAGCTTTACCGGTACGGTACATGTTGGTTGTTTCACCGATGGACTCTGACAAAATGCCATCCTCTCGTGCTGCGGCTACATCATTGCCATTTGCGATCTCACACGCTTCGTTGACAACGGCAAGCATCAACGCTTCTTTGAAGTAGTCAGGGAACTCTTCAAACTTCTCCTGCGTCATCTTTTCCCAATCGACTAAATCATGCCGGTACGCTCCATCTGCTCCCCACGGAATGTCATACACATTCAGCATATTTTGAGGGCGATCGTATCGGTCAAAGTCGATACGTAGAATTTTGCGGATTGAGAACGGTAAAGTTTTAATTCGTCTGGTAGCCTCAATGAGACGCTTGCGCATTAAGCCTTCACCATCCGACAGCAAAGTGTCCCCATTCAGCATATCGATCGCCTGCATTTGAGCATCAGCGACAGTTGCAAACGACTGTTCTGGTATCGACAGTTCAAAACTATTCAGCAGAACATACATTTGCCGCTCTTCATGCGTCAGACCCGATGCAACCGCCTTCACAATGACGTACCGCAGATCGCGTTCTTTCTCAGAGAGCTGGTTATATTCAGCCGACACGACAACCGGAATCGACATTTGACCGCTGGTAATTTCTAGCGGCTCGCCATCAACGAGAATAGCCCCGGTGCTGTCCTTTACTGTGTAGGTAGCAGATTCGATATCCAGCACGTTGAAGGCAAATGAAAGGGAAACAGCTTCACCGCTACGATACGAGTCGATCTGCGCCATTACTCACCGCCTTGTGCTTTCAGGATGCCTTCAATCATCTCGACAATTCCTTTCGCTTTGACACCAACCTGATTACCAATCACACGTAGACCGGCAATGCCTTCATTGTCTGCAATTGACTCCAACTCTTCTCGTGTGAAAGTCTGGATCTGTTTGGCCGGTTCATCGGGTGTCCCACGTTTCATTGGCACAATGTCAGGTGCTGCTGGCTCGGTAATCAGGTCTGCGGTCAACTCGCCACGATCACTGTATGCGGCAGACGGAGAAACATTTTTGCCCTCGACTGTTGATGCTCGCATTGAGGCACAAATCCTTTGCTGATCGATAAAAGGCAACTCCGCTACGGACACCCCGTTCTCGAACTGAACGCCGCACAACATTCCCGAATAACCGGAAAATTGCGGTTCTAATAAAACAATTTTTGCTGGTTTCATAACGCATTCTCTCTACATGGGCGGCTTTCGCCGCCCAATATTGATTATTCCTGTGCAGCAGTGACTTCTACGGTCGCTGTCGCTTTGTGGCTACCATCTTGGGTAGTAACCTCGATTGTGGCAGTACCAGCCGCAACACCAGTTACAACACCGGTTTCGCTGTCAACCGTTGCAAACTCGGTATTTTTAGATTCCCAAGTAACGGTTTTATTTGTGGCTCCTGCCGGCTCGACATTTGCTGTCAGCTGAACAGTTTTGTTTGCCTCAACGGTTGTGCTATTTGGGTCGATTTCGACGCCGGTAACAGCCACAACAGGCGCAGTTACTTCCACCGTTGCAGTTGCCTTTTTGCTACCATCTTGGGAAACGATCTCAATCGTCGCAGTGCCAACTTCTACACCAGTTACGTTCCCGCTCTGGTCTACCGTTGCCTTATCTTCATTTTTGGAAGACCAGGTAACAGCCTTATTCGTCGCATTTGACGGCTGAACATTCGCTTTCAGACTGACTGATTTTCCTTTCTCAACAGAGGTTGAGTCTGGCGTTACCGTTACGGATTGAACGGCTACCGGATTTACGGTGACTTCCACTGAAGCGGAAAGCTGGGTTTCCTGATCAGTTGCAGTAATTTTTACTTTGCCTGGGGCTACGCCAGTTACTAATCCAGTGCCGTTAACGGTTGCAATTTGGTCATTGGCTGACTTCCAGGTGAATGAACTGGCACTCTTACCCATACTAATACCTGCACTAAGTTGAACAGTTTTCCCAACCAAAACTGATGGTGAAGCCGGAGTTATGTTTACGGATTGGGAGAAGGGAACCGCCTGCAAACAAGCAGATAGCTGACTTTGTTGCCGCTCGGTTAAAGGTTCATCGGAGATAGAATTGGTAAATCCGGCGCGGCACATATGCCCCGTAAAATCCGAAAATGCCTCTTCCGTAATCTTCATCTTTTGTTCTGGCATTTCTTGCTCCTACAAAAAGGGTGGGCGTATAGCCCACCCTTTAACATAGATAACTACTTATCTACTACACTGATTAAATTTTTACATTGGTCAGTGCAGCGATAGCCTTATCGTGCTTATTCGCCAGAGAGCAGTACCACTTCACACGGGTACGTACTGCGTCTTTGTTCTGTACAGTACCAATGTTTTCAACAACGATACCTGCGTTGTCGCCGCCATACAGACCAGTAACGCCGTTCTCTTCTGACAGATGCAGGCAGTAGATGCTTGCTTTGCCAGAATCGGTCGGGATGAAGTCGTTGATGATGAACGGAACGCCGTTATGACACAGCATCGGACGACCGAAGTTCTCCATCATGATTTCAGACGGACCTACGTTTACTGTACGCAGCAGCGCACGGTAAGCACGCAGGTGCTCTGAACGCATCATGATGCAGTCAGCACCAAGATCTTTCACCGCATCGACCAGTTCGTCGAACATAGAGAAAGTCATAGATGCACCGGCGATATCGATCTTCTGATCTGCGTGCATCAGGCGTGGAATGCCGTCAAACGCCTTGTTGTTGGAGCTGGAGTCACCCAAAATCAGGTTGCGACGGAACGCACGAGCCAGACCTTTAACTTTCTGACGAACCTGAATAGCCAACTGGTTGTTGGTGTCGGCCATAGTGGTCGCCAGGAATTTATCAACGTCTACGTCACCAGCCAGAATACGCAGTTTCGCAACGCATTCTTCGAAGGTTGCTGCACCTTCAGGGATGGTGTCGTTAACGTCGATGAAGGTAGCTTCACTCAGCGTTTTTTCACGGTTGTACAGATATGCCTTTGAATTAATTTTCATAAAAGGCAGGATGGCAAACAGGTCATCGCGATCGATGATAGTTTCGATCACACCCTGTTCAAGTTCGTTGTTAGACAGCTTTTCAGCTTCTTCACGCAGTAATGGCATCTATCAATTCCCTTTGATTTAGATGTTACTTAAGTCCAATTTTCCCCAGACCGGAGGCCAACTTATCCATAGTCGACTTGTTCTTCGGTTGGGATATTGTGTAGGTCGATTTGGAATGTGAGCCTACACCCTGCTTGGCTTCGCTACGCATCAATGCGTCAGCTTCCGGATCTGCCCGCACAATGCGTTCAATCGCGGATTCAAACGGCAACGGCTTACCTTCACCGTCAACCAGAACAGCTCGTTCTTTATGACCTGCCGGTTTGTCATAACCCACTACGCTACCGTCTTCACCCACTTCAAAATGAGAACCGTAGATCACGCGGGCTTTTGCCGGGGTCATCAGAACTTTGTCACGTAGGAAGAGAGAGTTACTGAAGGAAGCGCCCACGGTCATCTCGACTAATTGAGATTTCAGTGATGCGTTTTCACTTTCCAGTGCTGCATAACGTTCGTCACGCTGTGCCAGCTCTGCCTGGTGTGCTTCGATCATCTGTTTTTTAACAGCATCGAACTCACCACGACGCTCCAGTTCAGCTTGCTCCGCCTCACGACGTGCGTTTTCTGCGGCCTGTTCAGCTTCTAAAAGCTGGCGAGCACGAGCCGGATCGATATCACCGTACTGAGCAAGCTGATCGGCCAATGTGCGCTCTTTCTCTTTGCGCTTCATGTTCTCCTTCAGCAGTTCAGCACCAGCTTTCTTGGTTTTACGAAGTTCGGCCAGTAACTCTTCCTGAGTCATGCCAGCGTATTCGTCATCGCCCTTCGGCTGCTCTTTTTGTTCACCCTGTTTGTCAGGATCTTGTGTACTCTGCTCATTATCAGCAGCTACACCGCCAGCGCCTCCACGCTCATGCGCTTCAGCGACATCCATCAGACCACGACGGGCCAAAAGCATTTGCCACAGATTCATAAAAATTCCTTTTGTTACTTATCACTCGTTCTCTTGAGTAGATGAGTCCCCATTCCCTCGGGGTTGATCTTGCCCGCTTTCTTGGGCTGCACCACGATCATAAGTAAGTGATGACTTATTTTCAAGGGTATTTAGATCATTTTTTGGAGGAAAATTCAAGAGATCTTTATCAAATTCCTTTTTCATCGCCTCAGTAATGTTCGGGAAAATCTTCTCAATAAGCATTTCCATCTGGTGACGACGTACAGAGTCCGGTGCCTGAAGTAATGACAGTTTCTCGGCAACAGAAAATTCATCAGTAAGGCCACGAATATCGAAACTTTCTGGATACGCAATTAAAGAGTGGTCTTCGTCCAGATCTACCCCCATCCATTTCGCAACCAGTAGCATGATTTGGCGTTCAGCCCTTTCCAGACGCTCTGCTTTTGTGACAAGCAAGCTATTTACACGCTGGAAGTCATACATTTTTGCGGCACCAGATGAGTTATCGATTCCCTGTGCGTTGTCCTGCTTCGTTCGCTCACCAGCTACACCAACTGAATGGTAGATTTCGTTAATCACCGTCTTAATCGTAGTGATGATCATCTGAGCTTGTTTCGGGTCTGGTGACAGATAAAACGGCTGGTTTCCACCTTCAGAATCGTAGGTGAAGACTCGCTTTGTGCCCATTTCAAGCACTTTAGTGTGGTTTTCATCACCAGGTAAAAGCGACTGTACTGGTATAGCCAACTGGCTAAATGTCTGATCCTGAATAATGGCATCAAGGTTTGACAGATAGTTTGCAACCGCACGATCAAGATAAGCGATATCATCGATCAACGATGGGCTGAAATACGGTGATTCACTTTCTCCAATACAATCAACAGGAAACACAGGAACTACGCCGAGATTATGCTCACCGCTATCCTCTAAAATAACTTTTGCCTGACGGCGACCTGCTCCACCAGCGCCCTTCTTCACTTCCTCACGGAACAGATACCACTCGTTTTGTGTCCACAGACGATAACGTTGGTATTCCTGACCTGTAGAAGTAAAAGGATCTGCGTCATCGCGAGCGACTTCCACAATTAACGCCCATAACATATTCCCGTCGTCGTCCCATGCCACATCCAGCATTTGCTGAGGTGAAATCCAGTAGGCGTAGGCGCGAGCATCTTTCTTTTTCTCGTCAGCTACTGACTCAACATCACCACTCATCGTGCTATCGACAACAACCCATATGCGACCGTAAATAGACGACTGCAAATCAATAGCGGCCATAAATGAGTCAATAGAGGCATTCTGGCGAGTCGCACGTTTCCAGAAATTGCGGATCTGCTCTGGTGCCTCTTCGATATTTCTATGAATGTCTTCTTTAAAGAGATATTTGTTGATGAGGTTTACCACCTCACGAGTGTGGTTAAAGCGATAAGCACGTTCAACTCGCTCCTTAAACTCCTGATCTCCCTCTTTAAAGTAACGAAAGATATTGTCTGTAAACCAACCACGCCCGCCAGCGTAAGTGCTGGCGAGGAAGTCCCAATGTTCTTTTTTCTTTTCGTATTCCGGGTGGCGTCGCGCCACCAGATCCTTAATTTGTTTGTCGTTCAATTCCATTTGAATAACCTTAGATAATTACTTACCTATCGAGAACCACCAAGAATAACACGGTTTTTGACTGGATACCTACGATGTACTGGATAGCCCAATGCGTCTGCACTATGCTCAATGCCACCTGTCTTATCCATATCTCGTGTTCCAGGCTTGTAGATGACTTTTTCCAGTGAATCAATCAAATGCTTGCACTTCGGATCGATATACAGCCGGATATCTCCAGATGCGGACATCAGCATTCGGTTAACAGCATTAACACGATCCGCAATTGGCGGGTGCTTTTTCGAATAATCGACACGTAAGAATCCCTTCTCTTTGAATATGTCTACGTCAGACTCCCCACGAGCATGTTGGCGATAAGCACCTGCCGGATCTGGAAATACCGTTACCTGTGATTTCCAGCGCCAGAAGCGTCTCTCAAGCTCATCACAAACTTCTGCCGTGTTAGAGGAAAAGAGCACCAATTCATCAATTGCCCATAGCTCACCATTTGGCTGAGGTTGCAAAATTACTGAAGACATCGGGTCAATGTTGAAGTCCTGCCCTACCCATATAGGCAACCGAGGGTTGAACTGAAGCGGTTTTACATGCACGTTACGATCGAACGGGTAGTAAACGCGCCCGGACATGTTCTCAAAGCTGGCCAGGTACTCCTGAGCGAACGATTTGGGGTCCATATCGTTCTTAGCAGCTTCAATTTCCGCCGTAGGTACAAACGGAGAATCGGCAGTTACAAACTGCCAGCTCTTCCACTGTCCCTTTCTTTGCAGCTCTACGTTCTGGCCTATCGTCCACAGTTTGTGAAATTCCGAGAAGCCTTTTGGCGTACCAATGATCAGTGCACCGCCGCGTGTCGATGAAAGAGTAGGTCGTAACACCTTGTACCAGGTGTCAGCCTTCATATCCTGAAATTCATCAAGCACTACAAAATGCAACGCTACGCCGCGCAGAGTGTCAGGCTTATCAGCACCTTTGAGGGCGATCTCCGAACCGTTCTTCAACACGATTGTCATCGTGGTGTCGTTCTTTTTCCTAACCCACTTACGAGGCAGAACTTCCTGTAGATCGTCCCACAAAATCTGGCGAGCCATCTGGTAAGTAGGAGCGACATACCAGACCCTTTGCTTTTTTTCCTTTGCCGCCGCACGAATAATAGTGGAGATCGACAACCGGGATTTTCCCCAGCGTCGACCAGCACAAACAACTTTAAATCGATGCGGAGACTGGAAGACTTTCATCTGTCCAGAATGCAGTTGCACAAGACTGAGTGAGGACGGGATTGCCATTATTCGTCCTCCCCTTCACTTCCATCATCTGTCGCATCAAATTCGCTTAGAGCTTCTTCTTCCAACGTCTCAAGCAATTCGTCATCGATGATTTCAGGCTCGTCGTCTTCCTGACGTAATTTCGCCACCTGGGAAGGCGTAAGCTCACCAAATACCAGGTTCGGAATTTCTTCCTCGTCATTTTCCGCATGATCCATGCCCAATGCTTTGGACGAAACTTCAAAGCATTTTGCAAGGGTATTACTGGCTCTCTGTAAGCTCTTGAGAGAATCCTCAATCGCCCCTAAAGGCTTACCCTCACGTTTGGCCGTAGTGACTTCGACCATCACCATCTGCCCCAACGCATACGCCCAGCCGTCATAACGTGTACGACGTTCTTCTATCTTTTCCGCACGGGCTTTAGCGCGAAGCTCTGCGTCAGATTTAAGAGACTCACGAACCATCTTCCCAACAGAGTCCGCGCCTTTCTCTAATCCTCGCTTTTTGAAATGTCTGGAGAGTGTTTCACGACGAATGCCGTACTCTTCCTCCAGCTTTGAGAGTGTATATTCGCCTGACGTCCATTTGGCTTCAGCTTCGGCCCACTCCGCTGGTGTCAGGCGAGTTTTTACCTCGTCTTTTTCGACCGTCATAGATCCCTCTAAAACACACAGAGCGCGTCCATGCGCTCTAAAACAACTTGTTTACTGCATCTGCTAACCAACTTGTTTTCTGGTGTGTTTAATTAGATCTGGCATGTCTTACGAAGCCTGCTTCCGTATATATTTAATAAGTTACTTATTATTTATATATACAGATGCAGGTCTTTAAATAAGCTCCCAGACCGATTACATCACCAGTAACTTCGCTTTGGCTCGACCTAAAGTGGTTAACCCAAGAGTTCGGCGGTGATAGCGATTGTCACTGCGTTGGCGCGTATGCCCTTTCTCCACCAGCCCCTTTTTTATCAGAGCGCGAATTGAGAACTGGATACTTTGCTTGGTTGTCTTGTACGGCAAAACTTCAAGCAATTCGTCCAGATCAAGTAGATGACCTCGCTCATAACCGAGATTGAGCGTTTTGATTATGTCCTTTTGTTTGTCGGTTAACGTCATGGCAAATCCTTATGCCGGTAAAGCAATTTCTAACGGTTTATCCAAAGGTTGTTTGTCGAATGCCAGCAGTGGCAGCGTGTCAGGCAGTCGACGGTCAAAGTCAGGGTTTCGGTACACACCATACAACGGAGACGTAAAGCTCAGGTTGTGAATGTCCTTGAGCAGCTTCACAATGCTGGCCTCGTCCACCAGACTGTCGGCAATGTCCTGAATCGTCGTGCCACGATTCCGCCCAGCTTTTGCCAGAGAACTGTTCTTGTGGTAGTCCGCCACCAAATCGCGCAGCGCACGGCGACGACGAGACTCGCTCATAGCGAACAACTCTTTGACGATCGCCTCGTTATCACCCGGGTCGGAGCGGAAATGGCGCTGGAACACACGCAGTGCACTTTCATAGCTCTTCGGTCGCTCAGGGCGGATGAACTTAAACCCTGCTTTCATGGCGAAGGGATTGTATTTGCTCATCGAGGACTGGATCTCAATGATTGGCCGGTCATGCATCCTGCTAACCAGGTTAATCATTCGATAAGAGACGCCTACGCCACGATACTGAGTATCCACAACTGAGCGACTGATCACCGCAAAGTTGTTATTCACGTACCGACCCCAGTACTGGTTAGCCACGGTGGTATTAGTGGTTGGTTTCAACTTAGGAAACATGCGGTGGCGAGGTGCCAACAGTAGTTTCGGGTAAGCCATAACCACGACGCCCACCAGACGGTCATCAAGTTCGCAGCGATAGTAAGTTGGCGCGAAAGGTTTGCCGTCTGTTTTGTAGTGAAGCGACTTAAGAGCGTGCCAGTCCTCTACAGTTCCCTTTGTAACAGTCATTCGCTCCAGAAAGTCCAGATGACGCGGAAACTCTTCAGGGCGGTAGCGTTTAATGATGATGTCCGTCATGAATGGACCTCATCATGACTACCATTGTGATATTCCACCTTCACGCGTTCTTTGTAGTGCTTGGTGATCTGCATATCCGGGCGCAGCGCGTTCTTCAGGTCTTCGTGAGTCGTCGCCACCATTACCGTCGCACCAACCTTTCGAGCGGCACGCTGGAGGTTAGACGCCACAACCTGAGCGGTTACACGGTCGAGAACAGCGCCGAACTCGTCAGCAGCCCATACTTTAGCGCCTGACTCAATCAGTTTGGCAATCTTGAGACGATATTTCTGGCCGTCTGACATTTCAGAAGGCTTGCGAACAAACAGATATGCATCGTTCAGACCAGCCATAGATAACAACCCAAGCGCATCACTGGTCGTTTTGCCCAACTGATCGATGACGTTAACCTCATTATCGAAGGTAAAATCATCGATGGAGGCTACAGAAAGCCCTTCATCCTTCATCTGGCGTTGCAACTCGCGCAGCACAACGGATTTGCCGGAACCGGATTGGCCGGTGATGTACACCACATCGCCCTGCTTCACTTCCAGCTCCAGATTGTCGTAAAGCGTCCACTCTTTTTCGTCCAGGCCAAGCCCGAACGACTCAGCGATTTCCAACGTGCGCGTGGTTTTATTTACGCGTGTCTGAAACGATACGTTGATGATGTATTTGCTCATGCAGCCATCTCCCCGGAAGAGATCTTCTCCGCATATGCCACAAATGCGTCTACCCCGCTTTCTCCCGTCATTTCTTCCATGTGGGCAAGCAAATCACCAACAACAATGGCAGAGCCAGCAGGGAGCGTTTTAAAGCCCAATACGTCGACAACACGTACTTCTTCCGCTGCAACTTCACGACTGATCTCGGTGTGTTCATCCTTCTGTCGTTTAGTTTCTTCGCCAAGATCGATAACTAGCGAATCGGTGTCCATTTCTTCTGTCATACTGCCAACGAGAACATTCAACTCACGCTCTTCAAAGCCGAAAACCTCGATATCGTCCAGAACAAGCGACTCAAGCTCTTTCTGTAGCTTA
>OBRI01000003.1_pt1 | contig 87514 bp, 116 predicted proteins | sample 1475581 | NCBI WGS metagenome assembly OBRI01 (sample SAMEA3360675, study PRJEB22359) | human gut metagenome | biome: ENVO:urban biome; feature: ENVO:human-associated habitat; material: ENVO:feces | place: Bangladesh | collected 2011 | reverse complement strand
GGAGGCTAAAAGTGTAGTTGATGTATTTTCGACTTGCGTCATGTTTAGAAAGGTTAGAAACGATGAAAAGAGTTGCGGTTCTAATCCGCTAAAGGTTAGAAGAATAGAGATTGATGCGAATGGTGTTGCTCATCAAGTTTTGGTTGAATTAGATGAAAGAAAATCTTATATTATTTTCTTTGTATCAAAATCTCGAGAAGGAGATAAAAATCAACAAATTGTAGCCGAAATTGATTTTGGTAGAAATAAAATCGTTGAATTAGGATATACGTATATCGATATGGATTAGTTGGGAGGGTTATATGTGAGTCCAAATGAGTTAAAAAAATATATTATTGATAATGATTTGGCAGAAAAAACCCTAAGAGATATTGGTTGTACTAAAATAAATGCCAATGACAAAGAAATTAGATGTGCTAGACCAAACCACACTAATTCTACATCTTTGGCATTAAATAAAGAAACCTTAAAGGTTACAATATACAGCGAAAATTGGCATGGAGATATTTATGCTTTGGTTATGAAATATAAAAACCTAACGTTTGGTCAATGTATGAAATATTTACACAAATTATATGGTCTAAAATATTCATACAATGGAAAAGTTATTAAAGACGAGGTAAAAAATCCATTAGATATTTTTACAAAAGTAAAAAAACAAAGATGTCAAAATATACAACTCGAAGAAGTTGATGATAATGTTTTGTTAAACTCATTTCCATATTTACATATTTCATTAGTAAAAGAGGGCGTTGCAGAATTTACTAGAGAAGAATTTAATATTGGATATGATTATTATAGACAAGCAATAATTATTCCGCATTATAAATATGATGATGGGAAATTAGTTGGTGTCATGAGGAGAACTACAATTGAAAATTATGAATTGTTTGATATGCCCAAATATTTTCCTATCAAGGCATATCCTAAGGGTAATAATTTATATGGTTTATATAATAATTATTATGGAATACAAACAAATGGATATGTAACTGTTCATGAGGCGGAGAAAAGCGTTTGGAAGAGACATTCTCGTTTTGATTTTACAGGAGTTAGTTTAGGTTGTCATTCGATTAGTAATGAACAAGCAAAAATTTTAATTGGATTAAATGTTGATGTTATAATTAGTTTTGACAAAGATGTGCCATTATTGGATATATATAAGGCTTGTGAGCAATTTTATAACATTCGTAATGTATTTTACCTATATGATAAAAACAACGCTCTACAAGACCATATGGCTCCTGCTGACCTATGTGATAATGATTATAAAGCTATGTTTAATCAAAGGATAAAATATGACGAAAGCAAACATTTGCACTATTTAAAATTATTAGAAGAAAGGGGCGTATAATAATGGGAAGAAATGGTCATAAAGAAAAAATTGAATTACTAAAAAACAAATTTAATGTTGATAAGGTTTGGTCTTGGAGTGAGGTTTCTTGTTATTTACAAGATGAATATGAATATTTTTTAAAATATGTAAAACACATAAAACCAGATAAAACAACAAGCAAAGCGTATTTAGAACTAGGTTCTTGTATTCATGATTTATTACAAAAATATTATGAAGGAAATATAAAAAAAGAGGAAATTGCCAAAAGATTTAAAGATAGATTTGAGGAATTGCAAATATTACAAATTGGTTTTACAAGCGACGAGACAAAAGATGCTCAAATTGCTTATAACTATTATAATAATTTGATAGATTATTGTGAAAACTTTAAACCATTAAAAGGGAACAATTTATGTGAAACCACTGTATACACAAAAGTTGGAAATAGAATATTTATGGGCTATATCGATATGCTAAATATCAACGATGGAATGTTAATGCAACAAGACTTTAAAACGAGTACAATTTACAAAGGTAATAAAATTGAGCAAAACTCACAACAACTAAAATTATATACAATCGGGTTACATCAAACCAAAGGAATTGAATATGATAAAATTAAAACTTGTTGGAATTTTTTAAAATATTATAATATAACTGTACAACAAATTGGAAAAACAAAAGATGGTCAATTAAAATTTAAAGATAGAATTGTCGAGCGTAGAGAGTACGGAAAGGTTTTAAAAAATGATATTAAAAAATGGTTGAAAAAGTTTAATTATGAACCAAAAGAAATTGAAGCATTGTTAGATGAGGTTGAATATAGCAATTCATTAGAGTGTTTGCCGAGCAAAATTCAAGATAAGTTTGTTTTCAATGATTGTTATGTATATGTCGATATTGATGAAAATGTAGAAAAAGAATTTATTGAAAAATTAAGTCAAACTTGTGATGAAATTGAAAATAAAATAAGACTTTATGAGCAAAACGAAGATGATAGTATATTCATGTATGATGTGAATGAAAAGAAAAACAGTTTTTATTTATATAATTTATGTGGTTATAGTGATAAATATCATAAACCATTTGCAATTTATAAAAAACAATTAGAAGATATTGAAAAACAAAAAGAAGAAGATAACTTTGTCAATATGAGTAACCCTAATAAAATTGAGGTTAATGATGTTGATGGTTTCTTTAATTTTTAAAAGGAGGATATTATTATGATTAAAAGAGATTTTCAAGACAAAGGCGAGATTGATTTGTATATTGAGCTTCCAAAGCTAATTACATCTATTTTGTATGAGGCTAACTATACATTTTTATATGACGATGATGCAATTGAGCTTATAGAAAATAAAATTATTAATATAACGACTACAACGGTACGAAATTGTATAGCGTCAATTAATGAAGGTAATGCTCAAGACCATGCTATTACATCCAAATTTGTTGAAGACATGGGAAAGAAAAAATAAGAAAGGGAGCGAAAAATAATGGATGAGTTACATCGGGAATTTATGATAGAGTTTTCCAAAACAAATCAAAGCTATGATGAATTTGAAAAATTATATTACGAATTTTTAATAAATAGCAAACCTTTTCAAGAAACTATTGAATCTATCGAAAATGATTTGAATGTTAAATTAACACTAAAAAATATTTATGATGTTTATATGTGGAATGAGAAAAATATTAATTACTCACGTAAAATCTCCATTAAAGACATATTAAAAGCGTATAGAGAAATTATTTCTTCGTGAATTTGTATTCTATTGTTCCGCTATTATAAGAATTTTCTCTTATGGGAGTTATTAAATCATATAAGTCTTTTATTTCTAGAGTCTCATAATGTCTATTTAATAATTTGCTTTACGAATTGAAGTTTTTTCAAAATAACCCTTGACTTATGTTTAGTTGAGGGTTATTATATATACATAGAAAGAAAATTAATTTAAAAAGAAAGGAAATTAAAAAATGAAATATAATGAATGTAAGGTTATTGCCAACATTAAAAGAGGCGATAAACCCTTGGTATCAAAAGTACCAATAGATGATTTTACAAATGCAATTCAAAATAATTTTGATTATGATTTTGATGGTACAAGTAAATTTTATCCTTATGAGTTACCAAAAGAATTAATTAATGAGATTAATAAAAGCAATGATATTCAAAGTATTGTTATTTGCGGTGCAAGCGGTAGTGGTAAAAGTACATTAGCACAAACATTAACATTTGCAAAATTTACAAACAAACAATACGACAATGCCAAAGCATTAATTAGTAATTTTAAAAGCGTCGAAGATGCGACTAACAGATTGACAAGCGTCGGGTTGAATTCAATTCCTACATGGTGTAGACCTAGAAATGTTTTAAGTGTTGGAGAGGGATTTAGAGCTGATGTTGCCTTAAATATTGATAGCCATACTATTTTTGATGAGTTTACATCAACAATTGATAGAAATGTTGCTAAGAGTTGTGCCAAAGGATTGGGTAAGTATATTAAAGAGCATGATTTACACAATGTTGTATTTGTAAGTTGTCATAAAGATTACATAGATTTTTTACAACCTAGTATTGTAATTGATTTAGACGAGGAATTGATTTATGATTGTCGTGGTCAAGCGCTGGGGGAGTTATTACCTTGCAAGTGTACGAAACAACAAACAAATCGCTTTGGAGATTGTTTGCTAACCATCACTATTTAAGTGCAGACTTAAACAACGCTTGCAAGATGTATATTGCTACTTGGAATGGGGTTATCGTTGCTATGGATAGCGTGTTGCCAATACCGAGTGGTACATTAAAGAATGGTTATAGAGAGCATAGATTAGTTGTGTTGCCTGACTATCAAGGATTGGGAATTGGAACACGATTAAGCAATGCCTTGGGTAATTATTATATTAGCAATGGGAATAAATATTTTTGTCGTAGTACCCATGTTAAATTGGCTAAAAGCAGATTGTTGCCAAACTCTCCTTGGATTGAAACTAGCAGTTCTCGTAAGCTAAGAAAGAATGTTAACGATGGTGTTCACAATCATGGTTTTACATTTGACGATAAAAGGATAGCATATTCATATGAATATGTAGGTATTGACTATAAAACAAAGCCACATTTAAGGGTTGTAATTAGAAAAGACAATGACTTAGAGCATTGTAGAAAAATATTATTACAAATCTTGAATAAATATAAAAATTTTTATATAATTATAGTTATTGGAACTGCCAAACAAGAAGATAATTATAACTATGAAATTGCTTGTAAAGAATTAGGCATTAGAACCGAAGTATTATATATTAAATCGCAAGGAGAATATAGAGAATCTAAAAAAGCCTTGTCGCAAAAGTGTAGATATATAATTCAAAAATAAATATTGTCAAAAAGAGAGGTGTAAAAATGCAAGATAATTATAATATTATTCATTGTCATACACAATTGTCAAACGGAACAACAATTATCGATTCAATAGATGACTATACGAAATTTATTGATAGGGCAAAAGAGTGTGGAATGAAGTCAATTGTCTTTACAGAACATGGAAATTTGTTATCTTGGTATCATAAAAAGACATATGCTGAAAAGCAAGGATTAAAATATATTCATGCGATTGAAGCATATGTCACTGAAACTCATGATGAATTGATTAGGGATAATCGACATATTTGTATTTATTGTAAGAACAAAGAGGCTTTTTATGAATTAAATGAATTAGTTAGTAAGAGTTTTAATAGGGAAAATGTTAAAGTTATTGATGATGTCGTAAGATTTTATTTTTATCCAAGAATATCTATTGACGAATTATTAAATCTAAGTGATAATTTCTACTTTTCATCAGCATGTTTAGGTGGTACAATTTCACCAAGTGCAAGTGAAAGCATGAAAAAAAAGATGATAAAATTCTTTTATGATAACAAAGATAGATGTTTTTTAGAAATTCAACATCATAATGTCGAGGAACAAATTACTTACAACAAACAATTAATTGCTTTACATAATAGATTCGGTATACCTTTAATTGTTGGAACTGACACCCATTGCATTGACCAAAATTCATTTGAGGGTAGAAAAACTTTGCAACAAAGAAAAAAAATTCATTTTGATAGTGAAGATGGTTGGGATTTGTGCTTTAAGGATTATAATGAATTGATTAATGCGTTTGAAAAAACTGGAATTGATATGAAATATGTTTATGAGGGGATTGAAAATACTCATACTTTAGTTAATGGTTGCGAAGAATATGAAATTGATGTTTCATTTAAATATCCAAAATTAAGCGATGACCCTTTAACAACTTTGAAACAAAAGATTTTAAAAGGGATGAAAGACAAATGGGAATATATAAAAGATATTCCCAATGATGTATTAAAACATCGAATTAATGAGGAGTTATCAGTATATCAAAAAACAAACTTAATTGACTTTACTTTATTGCAAAAATATATTCGTGATTGGGAAAAGTCAAATGGTATTTTTTGCGGACCTGGTCGTGGTTCTGTGTCTGGCTCAATGATTGCTTATTTGTTAGATATTACAGAAATGAATAGTATTAAGTTTGACTTAAACTTCTTTAGATATGCCAATCCATCTCGTGTGACCTTGGCTGATATTGATAGCGACTATTATGAAAAGGATAAAAAGAGAATTGATGAATTTATTTTAAAAGATAAATTAAATAATCCTAAATTATATACTTGCCAAATTGTAACATTTAATACCATTGCACTTAAGGGAGCAATTAGAGATGTTTTCCCAACTTTTGGCCATGGCGAAGATGTTATAAGTATGGTTGCTAATTCTACAGAAGATGATAGCTTAGATAAGTATAGAGAGATGTATCCTAACGAATTTAAAATGGTAGATATATTAAATGGTACGATTGTTTCTTTAGGAAATCATCCTGCTGGTTCAATAATTAGTGATAGAAACATTTTTAGGGAGTTTGGTACATTTACTACTAAGGATAGCTTGTACCCCGTCAGTTGTGTCAATATGGGCGAAATTAATTATATGGGATATGTGAAGCTTGACATTCTTGGATTGACGTTTTACTAGTCCAAGTAAAAGTGGGTTATATGCTGGAAACCCCTAAAGACTTTGATACTTGAAACAAAGTGACAATTCAAAGTATGTAACAATGGGCAATCAGCAGGCACGATAAGTTCCGCCTCAACGACTATAAGAATATCTTATTTATATATGAGTGATTGTATATAAAAACCCCACTAGCGAATAATATTCGTGAATTATATAGTCTGAACATCATGTGAAAAACATGAGAGATAAGCAGAAATGACTTATCCACTATGCAAAAAAAAAATAATTAAGGTGATTGATAGATTGTGAAAATAACAAAAGAATTGTTGTGTGAAAAATTATTAGAAATTTATAAAGAAAAGGGTAATGTATATTTAAAAGACTTTAGCAAAGATAGCGGTTTAGATATAAATGCTCAATGGTATTTTAACAAATACGGAGGATTTAAGAAAGTTTGCGAAGAATTAGGAATTAAATTAAAAAAATATAATGAAATTGATAAAAAGTTTATTGACAATGTTGTCTCGAAAATGATGGTTGATAATATTCCAATAAAAAAAGATACTTTGACAAAATATGGTGTTAATAGTAGCACAGTAAGAAGAATTTTTGGAGGCTATAACAACTTGTTAAAAAGTTATAATTTGAAAATCAATACCCCTAAGAATGTGTCTAAAGATGAGTTGGTTGAAGATGTGTTGAAAGTAGTTAACTATTTTAATAAGGTGGACTATGGAATATATAAACAACATGGTTCTTATAGTAGCACCACTATAAGAAAGTATTTTGGGGGTTGGAATGATATGATTGAACAATTGGGATATGAGCCACAAAATAAAGTTTATGGAAAAGAGTATATTTTAAAGGAATTAGAGAGATGTTATAATTTATATGGATTCATATCTAAATATGTTATTGATTTAGAATGTGACTTTACATATCAGGCTATTTCAACTTATTTTAATAAAGAAGAATTATTTGAATTATTTGGAAACAATTATCGTTCTTATGGAAATATGAGTAGTGGCATGATTATTATTACTAAAATGTTGGATGAAAAAAATATAAAGTATCAATTAGAAAAAACATGGGATTGGTTAGTCAACGACAAAACCAACAAACATATGTTTGTAGATATTTATATCGAGTCTTTAAATTTGGTAATTGAGTTTGATGGAAATCAACATTTTAGATATAGTAAACATTTTCATAAAAATAAGCAAAAATTTTTAAATAGTCAATATAGGGATAAACTTAAAGAAAAATTATTATGCAAACACAACATTAAATTAGAGAGAATAAGTTACAAAGATAACATTACAAACAAATTATTAAATATTATAAAATAGCATAGTGTAACAAATTTGTAGACAACGTCGGGTTAATTAATGAAACTTGCAAATTAGCCAATATTCCTAGAATGATGCCCGACAATGTAGATTTAGAGGATGAAAAAGTTTGGAAAGACATTGCCAAAGACACCATTGGGATATTCCAAATGGAATCCCCATTAGGATATAAAACATTGTCAAATATGTTTAGTGAAAAAACGTTATCAAAAATAGAAGAGACAAATCAAAACATCTCTAAAATCAAATTAATGAGTTTTGCTAACGGGCTAATCAGACCTGGTTGTGCGAGTTTTCGAGACGAGGCAACCAATGGAGAATTTTATCATAATGGTTTAAAAGAGTTAGATGATTTTTTAAGTCCAACATTAGGTAGACTAGTAATGCAAGAACAAATTATGATGTTCTTAGTAAAATTTTGTGGATATTCGATGGCGGAGTCAGATAATGTTCGAAGAGCAATTAGTAAAAAATCTGGCACTGAATCTTTGTTGCCAGAAATAGAAAGCAGATTTATTTCATATACTTCTCAAGAATATAATGTTCCTGTTACAAAATGTAAAGAAATTATTAAACCATTTATTCAAGCTATATTGGATGCAAGTTCATATGGTTTCTCATTTAATCACTCTGATGCTTATTCTTGTATTGGTTATATTTGTGGTTATTTAAGATATTATTATCCGTTGGAGTTTATTACTACCTTTATGAATATTTTTGGTGACAATCATGAGAAAGTTGAGAGAATTACTAACTATGCCAAAGGTGTAGGTATTACATTCGCAAATTGGAAATTTAGATATTCTAAATCATTTTATTTCTTCGATAAAGATAGTAAAGTGATTTATAAAGGATTGTCGAATATAAAAAGTATCGGGGAACAAGTTGGCGATGATTTGTATTTATTGAGAAACAATGAGTATGATAGTTTTGTTGACTTGTTATGTGAATTATTAAAAATCAAGTCTATTAATTTTGGAATGTTAAAAATATTAATTATGTTAGATTTTTTTGAAGAGTTTGGAAAGTCACAAAAGTTATTGACAATTTTAGATTATTTTGATAGATTTTATAATAAGAAGCAATTTTCAACGAGTGATAATATTGTTTTTGATAGCGAATATAAACTAAAATATGCTCCAAAAGAAAAGAAGATAATTAAATCATATGAAGTAGATATTGAAAAGGTTGGTCAATATTGTAATAAAAAAACACCAAAAAGATATAGTGAGTTTGATTGCATTTCGTTTTTAAAAGATATAGAAAAAGAGATTGAAAATAAAAGTATACCGCTTAAACTTATATTAAGAGTTCAAAGTGACTTTGTTGGAAACATTGTTTATTCAAACAATGATTTAAAATCAATTTATTATGTAGTGGAGTATAAAACTTATAGAGATGAATGTAAACCTTATATGAAATTATATAACTTGCAAAATGGTGAAATTATTTCTACGAATACCAAAAATAGATTTAATTTTCTAAAACAACCATTTAAGTTAAATAGTATAATAAAGGTCAATACATTCAAAGAAGAGTTTAAGAAGAAAAAAATAGTTACTGATAAGGGTAAAGAAAAATGGATAGATACTGATGAGAAAAAGGAGTTAGTTGAAGCATGGACTACTTTGTCATATTAGGAGGGAGATAGTGTTATATGAATGAAATTAAAACAAGTGTATATGTTAAGAAAATCGTATATCGCAAAGGAGATTGGGGTATCTATTCCCTTCTCGATATTGAAAGTAATGAAACGTTTACTGCTAAAGGGATATTTCCAGAACCAAAATCAAACGTTGTTTATTCACTTATTGGAAATTGGGTTAATGATGAAAAGTATGGAAAACAAGTAGACATTGTTTTTGTTAATGAGTCAATCGATGTTGATAAGATGAATGTTGATAGCTTTTTGGGAATTATTTTAACCCCTCGACAAATTAAATCATTTAAAGAGGTGTATGATAATCCAATCGAAGTTATAGCGAGCGAAGATATTGATTCAATTACTAAGGTTAAGGGGATTGGAGAGTCTAGTGCAAAGAAGTTAATTGAAAGATTTACGCTTAATAAAAAATATTTTAGTTTTATTAGTGCTATGAGCCAATATGGCTTAACTGCGAACACTATTAAAACTATAGCTAATATTTATCCAGATGTGTCAAAAGCGGTCTATATGATACAACACGACCCTTATAGGTTGATTATAGATGTTCCTGGAATTGGTTGGGCTAAAGCGGATGAAATAGCATTAAAAGTCGGCATTAAGAAATTTAGCACATATCGAATCGGGGGATATATTATACACACATTACTAGAAAGTAATAGTAACGGTGATACATGGTTAAATTCGCAACAAATTGTAGATAAGGTTTATACATTATTTCCTGATATGGTTTTAGATGAGCAAACTAAGAAAAAAATTATTTTATCGACACGAGATGCTTTGGATGAATTGGTTGATAAAAACATTGTATGGAGAAACGAGGAACGAACTAAAATATCCATGGTTAAAACTAGGAATTTAGAGGTGGGTATTTGTCGTGAATTGATGAGATTGTTAAAACAAGATAGACAAATGAGTAAAGATGAAGTAGAAGAATTTAATAAAAGAATGTCTCAAGTAGAAGAAGAGCAAGGATTTAAATATAGCGATGAGCAAGCCAATGCAATTAAATTGGCGTTAAGCAAAAATGTTTTAGCCATTAACTCTCCTGCTGGTACTGGAAAAACAACTGTTGTAAAAGGCATTATTTCTTGTTCTAATGAATGTTATAATTTAACTGCTTTGTCTGGTATGGCTGCGTCAAGATTAGGTGAAGTTGTGGGGCAAGATGGTTCAACAATTCATAGATTATTAGGATATGGTCTTGGGGATGGTGGAGAATGGTTAAAGAATAGGGATAATCCGCTAATGGATAGCGTTATTCTTGACGAAAGCTCTATGGTTGATGGGGAGTTATTCTACAGATTAGTACAATCTATTGATGACGGAAAACAACTAATTATGTTAGGTGATTTAGCACAATTAGAATCGCTTGGTGCTTGTTCGGTATTTAGAGATATTGTTAATAGTGGAGTTGTTCCAGTGGTTGAATTTACGCAAATATTTAGACAAGCTAAAAAGTCCGCCATTATAACAGAGGCGACAAAGGTAAGAATGAAAGAGTCATTATGTTCTAATGATTTTTATGGAAATGACATTAGAGGAGAAATGAAGGATTTTTTATTACAAACCTATGCTGAAAACAAATTGACATTGCCATATGTTTTAAAATATTATGAAAAAAGCGTAGAAGCAACCCAAGATACATCTAAAATACAAATTATTTCACCAATGCGAAATAAAGGAGATTCGTCTTGTTTAAGCCTTAATAGACATATTCAAAAATATTTGTTAAGCAACGCTTATATTAGGGGCAAACCACTACAAATTAATAAGGATTATTCAATATATGTAGGTGACAGAATTATTAACACAAAAAATAAAACAAAGATTGAGACAAGTGATGGTCTTGTAGATGTGTTCAACGGTTATCAAGGCAAAGTTGTTTCAATTGATTATAAAAACAATTCATTTGTTTGTGACTTTGATTTATGCGGAGAAGTCGAAGTCGACTATAAAATGTTTGATTCTATTGATTTGGCATATGCAATCACTTGTCATAAATTTCAAGGCTCTCAAAGAGATATTGTGATTGGAGCATTAGATTATACAGCATATAAATTATTGAATAAGGAATTGCTATATACAATGATTACTAGGGCTAAGAAAAGATGTATTCTTTGTGCTAAAACAGATGCTTTAATACATGCTACACGAACAAGCGGTGTTCAAGCACGCCAAACATTCTTATGTGGGTTGTTGAAGGAGGAGAGTTAAATGTTAGAAGAAGTGACAACAAAGGTCGACAACGCTATCGATGAAAATAGTATTGATATTGATAATTTTCCAAATGCAAACGATATGAAAGCTATATCAAAATTAAAATATTTGGAATTATACAAAAAAGAAAGTACTAGATTAATTACATTAGCGAGTGAAAGCATTTTTAATAGTGCAAAAAGTGGAAAGTTATCAACAAGCATATATGTGTCAAACGATAATAATGCAACAAATGAGGCTATTAAAAAAGTTGTTGACTTTTTTGAGAAAAAATATTATTATGTAAGAGTAATCAATACGATGGATATACAAGAAGAAATATTTATATCATGGGAACAATAAGGAGGATAAAATGAAAAAAATCATAGAACTAGAAGATACAATCGAAATGATGAATAGCAACGATTATAAAGAAAGGTTTAGGGGTGAGTATTTTCAAGCAAAAATCCGTTATGATAAATTGGATGCGATGACAGTCAAATATGAAGCTGGTACATTGACATTTACGCCAAAATGTTCATTAGAATTATTGAAAGAACAAAAGAAATATATGGGTAACTATATTCGTTGTTTAAAAATTAGAGCAAAAATCGAAGGCATTGAATTAGATAAGGAGTGATAAATATGGATGGAGATACGTTTTTAAACATTGCAACAGAACTTGTTTGGGATTATTACAAAGAAAAATATGAAAACGATGATAGTTTTTCTTTTGATAATTTTAATACGTTTATTGTTTGGGCTTGTAAAACATTGCAAAACAATAAAGCTATCATAGCAACAAATGTAGATAATCGTTTGTTTGAGGCGACAAACAATGGAGATGCAAAAGAAGTCTATGTCGATGTATATGATAAAGTAGACAATATTCTTGTGAGATTATAGAATATGAGAGAAATATTCGTAGTATTTAAAGAATTGTGGGGTATAGGTTTGTGGCTTCGAATTATATTGTCGTTTGTTGTCGCAGTATTAATTATCGACCTATTTATAATTGTGTATATGCATGGAGGATTTCTCTTAGTCGTTGCTTTGTTCGTAGCAATGGTATATTGGTTGCTTAATTTTATATTAAAAGAAAGAGAGGAATGTTATGGAAATAACAAAAAGAGATGGTAGAAAAGTAAATTTTGATGTAACTAAAATAGAAGTTGCTATCACAAAGGCTTTTAAAGAAGTTTACGGTTCAACAAATGTGTTTGACAAAGATATTAAAAAGGTCTTACGTAGTGTGTATGATAAGATTAAAAAAATTAATAATGATATTAACGTCGAAGAAATCCAAAATAATATAGAGAGTACGCTTTGTGATTTTGGGTACGTTGATGTTGCTCGAGCGTTCATTCGATATAGATATAAGAGAGAACTGATTAGAGAAACAAATAAAAGAGATGAGAGTATTTTGGATTTATTAAAGTGTAACAACGAAGAAATAATGAAGGAAAATTCTCATAAAGACGCCACTATCGCATCAGTTCAAAGAGATTATATTGCTGGCGAGGTTTGCAAGGATTTGGCTAAAAGGTTGGTTTTACCAAAAGATATTGCTAGAGCGCACGAAGAAGGTATCTTACATTTTCATGATATGGATGTAAGCCCAGTAATGAATGAGTTTAATTGTTGTTTGGTTAATATTAAAGATATGTTGGATAATGGTACTATAATTAATGGAACTAAGATTGATAGTCCTAGTTCGTTTACGACTGCTTGTACTATTATGACGCAAATCATTGCAAGCGTAGCAAGTGGTCAATACGGTTTAAAATTCGCTGCCGTATCAAAACAACTTTAACCATAAATATGGGTGTCCTATTATATAGGGCTAACGAGGGAGGTTGGAAAAGCTAATCTCGTGTTTAATAAATAATATAAGAAGAGGTTTGGAAATGACACAAAAAGAAAAAGTGAAAGAACTAAAAGAAACTATCGAATATTTATATTGCAAGGAAGGTAGGTCAAAAAGTTATATATCAAGATTGTTGGTTGTTGATAGAAAAACATTATCAATTCAAATAGACGATTGGGGATTAATTAAAGCCAACGCTCATTATTTAACTCCATCAAATCAAAAATTTGCCAACAAAAATAAACAACTTGTTAAATCAAGGTTGGATAATGATATAAGTATTGGCAAGATTGCCAATGAGTTAGGAGTATCTTATGATTATTTGCAAAACATCATTAATAGAGTTGATATTTTACGTAAAGCAAAACATGATTATAAGAAAAGATTAGATGAAAGAGCGAGAGTAAGAAAAGAGCAATCTATAAATAAATCTAGTCGAATGTATAATTTTGATAAAATCGATGGGGAGATTTGGAAAGAAATATTAGGATATGATGGATATTATGTTTCTAATATGGGAAGAATTAAAAGATATTCAAAACATTATAATAAGTGCTATTTATTAGTTCAACAAAAAAATTCATATAGTGGAAGAATGTATGTAAAAATAAAAAACAAAGGTTTACAAGTGGCTAGATTGGTAGGTTTTGCATTTGTTGACGGATATTCAAAACAATGTAATACAATAGAACACAAAGATAATAATATAACTAATAACAAATGGGATAATTTAATGTGGGTTTCACAATCGACAAATAATAAATTAGCCTATAAGAAAGGCAGACCAATTAATATTGCATATCAAAAACATGGAAAGTTTAAAAAGATTCTATTAGATGACAAATATGAGTTTAAAACAATAACAGCATTGGCTAATTTTTTAGAAAAATCAATATCTCAAGTATATAGATATATTGACGGAGAGTGTAAATTCGATAGAAAAATAGAAATTATTTATTAAATGTAACGACTAATTGTAAACAATGGGCGAAACTCCCATTGTTGAAACAAGTTGGTTAAGAACACAAACTTAACAAGAAATAGTCTAAGCTATATTTAGAACACAAACTTATATAGCATGGGTCAAAGTATTAATATCAAACATTTGGGAAAATATTTAAAAAGAAGTTACGATAAGTATTTAAAATTATTTAAAGATTGTGATAAAGATAACAAAGAAAAAAATGCAAAAAAAATGATGTTGAAGGATTTGCGAGATGGCGTACAAACCATTCAATATCAAATTAATACAATTCAATCGACACAAGGTCAAACACCATTTGTGACATTATTTTTGGAATTAGACCATAACGATGATTATATTGACTATACAGCACTAATCATTGAAGAAATATTAAAACAAAGAATTTTGGGCGTAAAAAACGAAGTTGGTGTTTATATTACCCCAGTATTCCCTAAATTAGTTTTTGTTTTAGACGATTGGAATAATCTAACTGGTGGAAAATATGATTATATTACTAAATTAGCTTGCGAATGCACTGCTAAAAGAATGTACCCTGATTATGTCTCAGCAAAAATTATGAGAGAGAGATATGAAGGCAATTCATTTAGCCCCATGGGTTGCAGAAGCTTCCTTTCACCATGGAAAGATGAAAATGGAGAGTATAAATTTGAGGGCAGATTTAATTGTGGCGTTGTTTCATTAAACTTGCCTCAAATTGCGTTGGAAGTCAATGAATTTAATGGCGAATACAAATTAAAAAAATTTAAAGAATTATTGGACGAAAGATTGGAATTATGTAAAAAAGCATTAGAATTTAGACATGATTCTTTAATAGGAACAAAATCTGATATTAGTCCAATTCATTGGCAAGCTGGTGGAATAGCGAGATTAAAAAAAGGAGAAGTTATAGATAAATATTTATTTAATAACTACTCCACATTAAGTTTGGGTTATATTGGGTTATATGAAGTTACCAAGTTGATGACAGGGGAAAGCCATACAAGTAAAAATGGTCATGAATTTGCAATGTGGTTAATAACTTATTTAAAGGATGTTGCAAAAAAATGGAAAGATGAAACTGGTTATGGTCAATCATTATATGCTACTCCTAGCGAAGGGTTGTGCTACAGATTTGCTAAAATCGATAAAGAAAAATATGGCTCAATCAAAGATATAACAGACAAAAATTATTATACCAATTCATTTCATGTTGATGTTAGAGAACCAATAAATGCTTTTGACAAATTCATGTTTGAATCTGAGTTTCAAAAATTGAGTAGCGGAGGTTGTATTTCTTTTTGTGAAATTCCAAACTTGACTAAAAATGTTGAGGTTATTCAAGAATTGGTGAAATTTATTTATGACAATGTTCAATACGGGGAGTTCAATACAAAATTAGATTGTTGTATGGAATGTGGATTTAGCGGAGAATTATTATTAGATGATAATAATGAATGGTATTGTCCTAATTGTGGTAATCATAATCATGATACTATGAATGTAATTAGAAGAACTTGTGGTTATTTGGGTGACAATTTTTGGAACGATGGTAAGACCGAAGAAATTAAGTCTCGTGTATTGCATTTAGGAATGGATTAAGTTAAGGGGGGAAACAATATGGATAAAAACAACAAAACAACCAACAATGAAGAATTAAATGAATTATTACAACTTCAAAATCAACAATTAAGAGAAAATATTATTAAAATTCAAGGTGTTTGCGAATTCCTAGATAATCGTGTTCAAACTTTAACCGAGGCATTGAGATTGGCAAAAGAGGAATTATCGAAAAGAGCGTTGTTAGAAAACGAAGGACTTCCAAAAGAAAATGAAACAAAGAAAAAATGAGGTAAGAAATAATGTATTAACTAAAATAAGGGATATTAATCCCTTATTTTTTTACAAAATATAATCAAATACATATTGACAATATTATTAACTTAGTATAAAATAGTGTTATAAGATATAAAAGGAGGATTTAAAAATGAAAATTTATTACAGTCTTGACGGATATGAACAATTTCTATTCTATCAAGAAATGATGTTCGGTACTTATTATTCGTTGTTGGGTGATGAGTTGGTTTATGATGTTGATGATGTTAATGATATTCTTAACAAAAAATGTCATGATTGCCTTGGTTATAAAATTGGCGGTGCTTGCTTTGGTGCAAACGTTGACAAAAACGCATTAAAAACATTAAATGATTTTCATAGTGGAGGTACATTGATAGCTATTAATAAAAATATTCTTGCTTTAATAATATTCATTCCAAGTGATTACACCAAAGAAAATAAGGACGCTTATTACATTGTAAAGTACAAAATTCTTAGCTTGCGACAAGGAATATATCGTGTTTTGATTGATACTTATGAAAATAATAAATATGTATATTTTAGAGGTGGTAAAAATAGTTATTCTTATGTAGAAAAATGCCTTGATGTTTTACATAAAAAAAGTTCGTTTATTGGTTTTGATGATATAAGAGAGATAAGTAATGAATTGTCGAGATACCAACCACGAGAAATTAACATTGATGGCGAAAAAGTATATATCAATATGTTTGAGGAGGTACAATAATGGAAAAATCAAAAATGTTTCAACTTATTTGTTTTTTATTGGCGATTATTACTTCGCTATGTAATATAGCCAATGCTATTATCAAAGGGAATGTATGTTTAGCAATCATGAATATTGTTATTTATATTTGTGCTTTGGGCGGTTGTTTATTCACGTTGAGGAAATAATAATGAATAAAAATAAAATAGTTCAATTAATAATTTGTTTATTGCTTGCATGGCTTGGAGTGTTCATATTTTATCATGCGATTAAAATTGCTTTGATTTGGCTTGTTCTATATGCAACAGCATTAATATTCCTTGGCAACAAAGATTAATAGAGGAGGGGTAAATTTGTTTGATGTAGGTATTTTAGATAATGTTATATATTATGCACATTCATACAAACTTGACGAACTTAGAAAAGGTATGATAGTATATGACCGTAGGCTAAGGCGTATTGCGGAGATTGTTAATGTATACTATTCTTGTCAACTTATATACCTTAGAGATGTTTATGGTGGAATTAGATTTGAAAATGGTAGATTTTGGGCGTTAAAGGAGTGATAAAAATGAAAAAGATTAATTACAATTAAAGGCGTAAAGCCCACTCCTTTAGGTGTGAGATGGATAGCCTAAAATAATATATAAAATGTGTATAAAACTATTGCAAACATACACATGTTGTGATATATTAATATTATGGAAAATAATTATAGACATACAAACACGACGGTATCTTTGATAAATTATCATTTTGTTTTTTGTCCAAGATATAGAAGAAAGATTTTTCTGATACCTAACGTAGAACAACGATTTAAAGAACTGGTCAAATTAAAATGTCAGGAGTTAGAAATTGAAATCATAGCAATAGAATGTGATAAAGACCACTCTCATATGTTCTTAAATTGTCTACCTACGTTAAGTCCATCAAACATTATGCAACAAATAAAAGGATATACAAGTAAGATTTTAAGAGAAGAATTTTATCAACTTCAAAAAATGCCTAGCCTTTGGACTAGAAGTTATTTTGTTTCAACTGCTGGAAATGTTTGTAGTGAAACGATTAAACAATATGTCGAAAATCAGAAAAAGAGGTATTGATATGACAAGAGAAGAAAAAGAAGATAGAAAATTAGAATTGTTTGATAACATACTATTTGGAGAAAAAATGATAGCAAGAGGTGAGGCAACAAGAGAAGAACTTCAATCACAATTTGATGAGATAGAAAAAGAATTAAAAAAATTAAATTAAAAAGCGAATAATATTATAGAAAGTGAGGTGAATATTTATGGCAAATTTTGTGGTTCAATTTCCTTTAAAAACTGAAAAATATCAAGAAGATATGTTAGACAAACGATTTGAAATCGGAAGAAAAATATACAATTCTTTGGTTAATGTAACACAAAAACGATATAAAGAAATGACTAAAACGAAGAAATATCGTAATCTTATATCTTCATTATCAAACGACAAGAAAAAAGATAAAGATATTTGGAAACAAATAAATGAAATGCGTAAACAATACGGAATGTCTGAATATTCATTTCACGAAGATGTAAAGAAAATGCAAAAACATTTTAAGGACAACATTGATTCTTTCACTGCTCAAAAAATAGCAACCACATTATGGAAGTCATATGATAAATTGTTTTTTGGCAATGGAGATAAAATACATTATAAAAAATATGATTCATTAAATTCTCTTGAAGGAAAATCTAATAACACTGGGATTCGTTTCAAGGATGATTATTTGATTTGGAACGGATTAAATATACCAGTGTTAATTGATTATGATAATTATTATGAATATCAAGCAATGTAATGTGACATTTCTTATTGTAGAATGCTTAGAAAATTTATTCATAATAAAAATCACTATTATATTCAGATTGTATTTAAAGGAAATCCACCTGTAAAAGTAAATACAAATATTGGTGAGATAAAGCACACTATTGGATATGGTGATGTTGGTTTGGATATTGGTACTAGCACCGTTGCTATTTCAAGTGAATCAGACGTAAAAATATTAGAACTTGCTGATAAAGTTCAAAATATAGAAAATCAGAAAAGGCTTCTTCTTAGAAAAATGGATAGAAGTAAACGTGCCACAAATCTTAATAATTTTAATGAAGATGGTACAATAAAAAAACAAGGAAACAAAAAAGTAACTTGGAATAAATCAAATCATTATATTAAATATCAAAATCAACTTAAAGAATTATACAGAAAACAAGCAGATATAAGAAAATATCAGCATGAATGCTTAGCAAATTATATCATATCTCTTGGTAATAAAGTGTATGTTGAAAAGATGAATTTTGCAGGACTTCAAAAACGTGCTAAGAATACAAAAAAGAACGACAAAGGAAAGTTTAAGCGAAAGAAACGTTTTGGTAAGTCATTGGCAAATAAAGCACCATCAATGTTATTAACTATCATAGATAGAAAACTAAGATATTATGGTGAAAAATTGATTGAGATAAATACCTATAAGGCAAAGGCAAGCCAGTTCAATCATTTTGATGGCACTTATAATAAGAAATCATTGTCTCAAAGATGGAATGATTTTGATGGTATAAAAATACAAAGAGATATATATAGTGCTTTTCTGATAATGAATATAAATAATGATTTGGAAAGTTTTAATATTGATAAATGTAATAACAGATTTGATAATTTCAAGAAACTACATGATATAGAAGTAAATAGATTAAGAGGATGTAAAAATCTTAGTAGTATAGCAATATAAACAGAGAAAACATAAATAGGTTTAGACATGAGCCTAATGCTATCGTTAAATTCTTATTGTAGAATTTGATAGTAAAAGTCTTAATGAAATAGATTAGTCTTAATAGCATTCGTGTTATTTTGGAAATCTATGTAGTTAAGAACCCAATGTGCTTTAGCCGTTGGAGTGTCAGGATGCTTTTGAAAATTTGATTTATAAGTATTATGATTTAGTTGAGAAATATGATAAATGTGAAAAAGCACTAGATAAAGCGTGCAAACAATTAACGCACGCCTATCCATTTGGAGTGAACAAATGCGAAACCGATGCGTGGGATGATAGTTGGAAGGAGTGGGCGTTTAAAAATGATGAAAGATAAGGATATAGAATTATTAGAAGGAACTGATGGGGTAGAGTTTGTTAACTTGGAACAATTAGCACAAGCATATGTTGAAAGTATAACGAGAGGATTTAACTCTCATGATATGGTATTTAAAGAAAATTATATTGCTATTAGTTCTCCAAGCCCCAAAAGTAATTATTGCGGATATCATAAAACTCTTGCATATGAAATTTATGATTATAAAGAATTTTTCGAAGAAGAGTTGCCAACATTATTTAGTGATGTTTTAAATTTTTCAATGAATAAGGGTTATAATGAAGCGATTGTAGATATAGTTGAGAAGGTTGAGACGATGGAGCGATGAAAACTAAAAGAGAGTATGAAGAGGCTTTTGATTTAATCAATATATTTACAAGTTGTGGTTGCAATGAGGTTGATAATTGTAATTGTTGTATTGCCTATAATAAGAGACTAAAACAACAACATGGATGTGAATTAGATTTAGTATTAAATATGTTTAAAGAATTAATCGATGAACATTTTGAACTTTTAGATGGAATACAAAGAATTATTGATAAAGCAAAAGAATTAAGCGATTCAAACGATGAACTAAAAGGATTATATTTTATTGCACCATACAAGTTCGAAGATTTAAAGCCTAATATGTGGGTTTATGATGATATTGAAAAACTTATTTGCCAAATTGGATTGATTAGCAAAAATGCAGTTCATAGAAAATACGTTGATGGTACAATATCCGATAGTCCATTCGAAGAAAATCGTTTCTTTCCAGCGCAATGCGCCAATATAATTAGGAGGTAATTAAATATGTGCGAAGAACTTAAGGAAAATATTATACTTTCTCACGATGACTATATGGAAACGTTGAGACGGTTAGAAGCTGACGCCAAAGGAGAAGAATTTATTGATGGTCAAGCATATGCTATTGGTGGATTTGATTTTGAGTGTTTAAGAAATTTAGTTGATGCCTATGATAAATTGCTTGTTGATTATGATATATTAGAAACTCAAACTCGTGCCAGGGAATATAGGCTCGACCAAAAGGTGAATGAATGTTTAAAATTAAGAAAAGAAAATAAAGAATTAAGAATCGAAATTGAGTGTATGTATAATGAAATACACAAATTGAAAGGATGGTAATTAATGTGCATGAAGATGAATTTTTAGAAAAGGAAGAATATTTGGAAATTCTTAAGTCTTTTGTTAAAAAAGATGGTTCTCCATACAACCAAAATGATTATGAGTTTGACCATTTCTATGCTTTGATTATTAATTGTTTTAATTTATTGAAAAAATACCAAAAGCTATGTAATGACTACGATGTCTTAGAAATGCAAAAATTAGATTTAGAACAAAAATATATTAAGTCAATTGATACCATAGATGATTTGTCACAAATGGTTTACGAACGAGTTGTGATGGGATGGGGATTATATGAGTAATTATGTTAAGATTAAAAACTTTTCAATAGAAAATGGCGAAGGAATTCGTACAAGTATTTTCTTTTCAGGTTGTGAATTCGCTTGTCGTGGATGTTTCAACAAAGATATTCAAGGTTTTAATGTTGGAAAACCATTTACCAAAGAAGTTTATGAGAATGAAATTAAACCAACAATAAACGAACACATTGCAGGCATTAGTGTGTTAGGAGGAGAACCATTGCACCCAAGAAACGTATTAGCAACTTGGTTGTTGACCACATGGTTCAAAGGAGATTTTCCTAAAAAAAGCATTTGGCTATGGTCGGGGTATACTTGGGAAGAACTTGTGGATATAATGGTACAAGATTGTGAAACTTATAGTTCAAGTTGGCATTGCCAACAAAGACTTCGCAAAATATTAGAAAATATTGACATTCTTGTTGATGGGCGATTTGTAGAAAGAGAAAAAGATTTAACTTTAAAATGGAGAGGGTCAAAAAATCAACGGGTAATATCAGTCAAAGATACTTTAGAAAGAGGAGAAATTGTTGAATATTGTGAATAAAGAAGACATTAAATTATCCCAAGAAGAACTTAAGTTTTTAATTATTGGGATAGAGAGTGGTTTTTACCATCCAAGTAAACAAGAATTAAAAGTATATTATTGGGATAAAAACATTGCAAAGAAAAGGAGTGAGAACAACTATGAAATTATTGAACAAAAAATTTGCTAATAATGAGAGAGTAGTCATTAAACACAATGGATATTATTATCAAGGTAAAGTTATTGGTCAAAAAGGAATATCACGAATTATAGTGTTTGAGTCTTTTGGCGAACCAATTGTTGTCAAGAGAAATATTTTTAGAATATATTCTTATTATGGCACTATATAGAACGATATAAATATCGTTCTATTTTATGTCATATCAAACACCACAAAGCCAATATGGAGTTGTGGTAAGGCGTTTACATTTAATGCCATAAACAGTACCCAAAACTAAAACAAGCGCCATATGGCTTTATATTGACTTTGAATAATTATTAAAAAACATTTATTTTATAATTGACATATATTTATAATGGTGGTATTATGTATTTGTAAGATAAAGGAGGAACGAGAAAGATGGAACTTACAATTAATGAATTTACTTTTAAATATTTTATTTATAATAAAAACAGTACATACAATGAGTACCCTAATTGGTTAAAACAACTTAGCGACAAAGAGATATTAACATTTAAGGATATTGATGGTTGTCGTGAATGTTTCTTAGTGTTACCAACACAATGGAACTTAATTAATGATAACGATGTTATTTGTTGTAATGATATTGTTGGCGAATTTGTGTTGACACAAGAGCAATTTGAGCAAATTCAAAAATACGTTGATAATAAGTAGGTGTTAGATATGGAAATTATAAAAACAATTCTATTTGGCTTAGGTATATTTTGGATGCTTGAAATATTTTGGTTGATAAACTTTGAAGATAGAGTTAAAAATGATAAAGATTACGCAAGAAGAGAGGATGATGAGCAATGATGTTGCGTGAAAACAAAGCGTTACAAGAATTTAAACAAGAGTTAATCGAAGAAACTTTGATTAAACAAAAAGAACAATTAGGAAATATGTTTGACAAACAAAAAGAATTAGATGAACGTATTTTAAATGGTGATAAATATCACTACAGAGAAGTTCTAATGGCGTTATTTGTAGAGCTGGGAGAGTTCATGAATGAAATACCAACAAAGTTTAAGTATTGGAAAAAGAGCGCCAAAGATGATTATGAAAAGGCGCTAGAAGAATATGTCGATTGTTTACACTTCGCAATGAGTTTAGCCATTGTGGAAGAAAAGGGATTATATCGATGCAAAGAATATTGTAAGTGTTATGATGCGGTTCAAAGTGAATATTTTTCACATACGTATCGATGTGACTACTTTGACATGATGATTATTATTCTTGACGCTTATGGAATAGCGAGAGTACAAAAACTATTTGAATTAGGAATTACTGTTGGATTTACATGGGATGAGATTTATAGTATGTATTTAAAGAAAAATAAAATTAATCATAAAAGACAAGATGATAAATATTAATTAAGGGAGGCAAATAAAAATGATTAAACTACAGGATAATATTGTTATTGATGCTGATAAATATGGATATGTAGCAAAAAGATATATTGGCTTAAACAAAAAGGGAGAAGAGATGTTTGAGGTTATTGGCTATCATGTTGAGATTTGTGGCGTGTTAGAATGTGTCGTTCGATACTTACAAAGGATTTGTGTTCGAGACAAAGATATGGATATTCATCAAGCAATTAAAGAATTGGTAGAAATTAATAGAGCGTGGTATAATGTCTTAAATGAAAATTTACCAAAATTAGAAAAATTAGGAAAATAAAATATGAGTGAATAAGATTGGGAAGAATGGGTTGAATATTGGTGTAATGAATTACTTAATCGAATAATCGAAGAAGACATTAAAATACAAAATAATAAACATGGAACGAGGAAATAAAAAATGAAAAGAAACGAAGTAAAAGTAAAGTTAAATATCATTGAAACTTATGAAGTGCCTAGGGTTATTGAAGTGACAATGACGCCACAACAATATAAAAATTATGAAAATGGAGAATGTGGGTTAGATAAGATTTTAAGAAAATCTCATAACATTCTTGAAGTAAAACAAAATTCAAGTGAACTAACTACTAAAGAAAGAGGGTTTTCAAAACTTAAGACATCTAGCTTTGTTAAAGATATAAAACTATCAAAATGTAATAATATGGATATTTTATACAGCAATACCGAAGTGGAGGAGATTGAATATGAATAACAAATATCACAATTTATCACAAGTTAATATTAATTCTTTTATGGAGGCTAGACCAGGATTACCACAAACCGTATTTGGTTGTTTGCAAACTATGATTAGAGAAGCAATAAAAACAAGAAGTAATTTGTTGCTTTGTGGAGATATTTTTCGTGGAGTGGGAAAAACTCGTTTGTTATTAGATTTCAAAAGAGGCGATAACTTATTAACATTGACTCGTAGACAAAGTGAACTCAAAGAACCATATACACCATTACAACTAGTTCTTACAGAATATAATAACAAAAATAGCTATAAGCCGATTATCTTAGTTGATGATATTGACGAAAGATATGCCCTAAGATTAATTAATCAAGGCAATATTGTTATCGGTTTTGTAAGAAGGAAATGTTACGATTATGTCATCTAAGGATTGGTATTTGGTGTTGTGTGTTTTGGGTACTTGCATATGTGTGCTTTTACAATATAAGTTATACAAATATTTAAAGTATCTTTGGAAAAAAGAAAAATAATCATTTTACGAAAATATTATGGTTCTAAAGCAGGAGGTATTAAACAATTTTTATGAAGTATTTAAAATTTAAGGTTAACATTTACGATGGTGAACTAATTGTGTGGAAAAAAGGTGAGGAATTTAAACTAATAGCTGAAAACGAAAAGGCATATTTTTGTTATTCCTCAACGAATTTAAGCGTTCTAAACGGGATTGACAAATCTCTTGAGGGAAAATATTTTGATATAGTATATAGGAGGAATTAAAAATGAATAGTTATAACAATATTGAGTTAACACAAGACATTCGAGAACTATCAACTTTATTAAAGTCTAAATATAACGATGAATTAGTTGAAGACAAATATATTAGAATCGAATTAACCAAGGCTCAAAATGCGCTTTGTAAAGTCATTGATTATGTGAATATTGATAAAAATAAAAAGGTGGATTAGATATGAGTGATAAATTAAAAGCTGATTTAACAAAATTAAAGGTCGAAGTTCGTTGGCATGAGGATATGTGGGGAGTTATTAAAAATGCAACCATGACAACAATAGGGAAAGACAAGGGGAAATACCCTGATAGCGAATGGAAAAGAAAGATGTTAATGGGCGAACATTCTCCTATCAGAATTGGTCATTTTGTTATTAAAATTTATAATTGCCCTCAATTTGTTCATGGTCATCTTGTTAGACACCCAATGGGTGTTACTCCTTTTATATCCACACTAAGAAGTGACCGTAATAATTATAACGATGTTCCAAATAGATATACGTTACAAGATGGAGAATATTCTTTAAGTTTTCAAGCCATTATTAATATCTCTCGCAAGAGATTGTGTAATTGCGCTAGTGCTGAAACAAGATATGTTTGGAAGAAAGTTCTAGAAGCAATAAAAGAGTTTGAACCAGAATTGTATGATGTATGCGTTCCTCAATGCGTTCGAAATGCTCATTGCTATGAAGTATTCCCTTGTGGATATAGCACTACAAAATCATTTGAAAAAGCACTACAAGAATATCGAAAAGGCGTCAATGAATAATTAAATATTCAAAATATAGAGCCATGGGAGTGCGTTTGCAATAATGGGAACAATTTATCCTATGTGCCATAAACAACTCTCAGTGTCTCTATATTTTGTTTATAGACAATAATAGGGAGGATTTATATGAGGACAATTTTAGTTATTTCTCAACATCCACGAGAACTCGTTAAGAAATTGAAGTGCTACCAAAGTATTACAGTTGACCTAGGTAATATTTTAGAATATAATAGCACTAATGGAAGAAGTGTTATTTTTTATTTAGTCAATAACGTCATGGATTTTAATATTAGATTAAAAGGAATTAAATTTCACATGATTATCGATGATGGAACAAGTGATATTTATAATGACGTAGCAAACGAAAATAGATTAAAAAGATGGGTTAACAAGTTTATTGATGTTGTAGGCACTCGATATATTAGCAATAAAAACACAAACAATATCATAGAGATTGTTGAAAAAGAAATGAAGGATTACTAATGGCTACACTTCCAAGACATTGTTATCGTTTGCCAGAAAATTTTACAAAATATTTATTGAGTGCAATTACAATAGAATTATTCGAATATAGGAATTATCATGAATATTTGAATCAACATAAGATGTTTGTCATTGAGACATTCAATATCAACAAAGACATAAAAGTATTGGTGACGTCTTACCCAATAGAAAAACATGAAGACTTATACAAAGTAAGTGCCAAGTTGTGTTTGTGTGATTATCGAAACTATGAGTTTAGTGGTGTGTTGGTTATTGACTCTATGCACGAAAATTTTGGGCATTGGTTGCACAATCGCATAAAACCTATTGACAAACTAGATGAAGTAAGTTATTATAGAGTTATACAATGGATAGATAAGAAAAGAAACACCAAAAAATATTATAAGAAAGAAAGGGATTTTAGAAATGTTAAAGATAGAGAAGATTAAAGATGAGATTAAAAATTTTGATACAAATGTTAATGTTGATAAGGTTCTCTCTTGTTGGTTGCATCGAATTACGATAAATTTCAATGACAACAACAATATTTGTGGAGTGGTAACATGCTCAGAATGTTTAAGGTTGTCACTTATGGGATTATTAGAAGAATATAAAGAACCAATTAAATTATCAAAATTTGAGTATGAATATTTAAAAGTTGCTAAAGAGAATGGATACAATTTTATTACAAGAGATAATGATAGTTGTGTGTTTTTGTATAGAAATAGACCATGGAAAGACGAACTTTCTTGGGATTACAGTGGCAAATTTATGATTGTGTTTGAAGAATTGTTTAAATTTGTTAAGTGGGAAGATGAAGAACCATATTTAATTGATGAGATTTTAGCTAATTGTGAGGCAATTGAAGATGAATAAACAAGCAATGTTTAGTCAACCAATGAATGACTTAAGTGATGAAGAAATTAGCAAATTGCTAACTCTACAAAAACCAAAAACTGTCTGGGATTTAAAAGATGGTGATAAATGTTTTAAAGTACATTGTAATGGCGCAATAGAAGCGCATAATTGGAATAAAAACGATGACAACTTAAACAAATGTAGAGAATTAGGTTTTATTTTCTTAACCAAAGAAGAAGCCGAATTTGAAGTCGAGCGAAGAAAGTGTGAAGTAATTATGCTTAAACATGGAACTCGTGATACCGTACCAAAGAATCTTGAACACGTATATAAGTGGACTATTGGTATCGATAACAAAAACAAGGCAACACACAGTAATTTTATATGGAGAGTCGCTTCTAGTGGAACAATTTGGTTTGCCACAAAAGAACTTGTACACAAGACAATAGAAGAAATAGGCGAAGATAGATTAAAAAAATATGTTCTCAAGGTTTAGGAGGTAATTGAAGATGAATAGAAAAGAATATGAAGAAAGAATAGCAAAGCTAGAAAAAGAATTAGATGAATTAAAGGAAGTGGAAATTGAAGATGATGAGTTTCCAAGATTTGGAGAGCAATATTGGTTTGTTGATACAGATGGGTATGTTGTTTATTCTTATTGGGATGATAACACAACTAGCGATTATCGCAAAGATTTTATAAGAATTTTTAAAACTAAAAAAGAATGTGAACGTTATTTAGAAATTCAAAAAGCATTTAAAGAGGAATCTAAAAAATTTGAGCCAAATTGGAAAGATTGCGACAGCCGTAAATATTATCTTTTTTACGACCATAATGACAATAGTATTAAGATTGGTTATCTTTTAACGATTCAATTCAAGTCTTTATATTTTGAAAGTAGAGAAGTACTAGAAGAATTAATATCACGTTTTGGCGAAGAAGATATTAAAAAATATTATTTTGGAATAGAGGAATAAAAGATGATAACAAGACAAGAATTGTTAAAATACGCTGATACATTATATGAGTTAAAAGATAGTGAATTTGTTAAAGCGTATCTTAAAGCACAACACGAAGTTGTAACATATTTTCATTCTCAAGAAGAGAATGTTGTGAAGTCGTTAGAGTATTATAAATCCTCTAAAAAATATGATTATTATATACAATTGCCATATGAAAATTTTGAAATATTGGAAAATGGTAAATATGGATTTAAACAACATGGTTTTAGTTATTGTGGCAAAGGTATTGGTGAATATAAAAATTGGAGTTTGAGCGGTTGTTGTTCATTGTGCAATTTTACCAAAGAAAAGATAAAAGATATAATAGACAAAAGTATTAAAAGAGATAATGAGGAGGTAATTGAAAATGATAAAAAAGAAAGTTAATCCAGCGAACATATTAATTAGTTCGTTTGAAATGGAAGAGTTATTAGTTATTGACAAATTTAATAATGAAGTAATTAAAAATAATGAACTACTTTTGGATAAGCTATATTTTTCTTTAGAAGAGGTGTTAAACGGTTTAAATAAAGACGGACATTATTTAATTATTGTCGAGAGTCCGTTACATGGTGAAATTTATCGATATAACAATGATGGTAAACAAGAAGTGTATTTGATTTGAAAAACGTGCGAATACGCATGAAAGGAGAGAAAACAATGAAAGTAATAGTTGAAACAACTTCTCTATTAGAAGAAATAGTTTTTAGAGATATTGTTAAAATTAAAGATAAAGATGAATGGATTGTTTTAAATGATAAAAATGGTCGGTGTTTACCAATGCCAAAACAAGATATTGAAAACATAAAAGTTTTAGATATCTTAACAAATAAGGAGGATTAAATAATGCCTAAGTATAGAAAGAAACCAATGGTCGTAGAAGCGTTTCGATATGATGGTGATTTAATAGATATTAATGGTAACTATTATGTTCCCGATTGGGCGATAGAAGCCTTTGAAAAAGATGTATTATTTTATGATGAGCATAATGACCATCCATTTGAATTATTTATTAAAACATTAGAAGGTATCAACCATGTTAGCGTTGGCGATTATATCGTTAAAGGCACACAAGGAGAATTTTACCCATGTAAGCCTGATATTTTTAAACAAATTTACGAGGAGATAATTGATGACAATAAGAAACAAAAAGAAACCTATTTAAGTAAATATCTTAGAGAAAACAATTGCTCTTACGAAGAATTTGTAAAAGACCAAGAAATGTATGATGGGTTTTGTCCTGTAATTTTAGAAAGTCCATGCTCTAAAATGGATTGCATAGAATGTTGGAATCAAGAAGTAAAAGAGGAATAATATGGAAGATTTAGTATGTAGAGATGGAAGTGAATTCTTTAAATTATCTTTTTTAAAAAGATTTTTACTTGGAACAAATGGAATTATTGCTGGTGGTTGTTTTAAAAATATTTTTAACGGAGAGCATGTCAAAGATATAGATATATTCTTTAGAAATGAAACCGATTTTAACAACGCCAACAAAAAGTATCAAGATAATTTTGATTTTACCTTAGCTTATAAGAATGAGAATGTTGTTGCCTACAAAGAAAATGATAGTGGAATTGTTGTTGAATTATGCAAAAAGACATTTGGGCAACCAAAAGAATTGTTAAATAGCTTCGACTTTAGTATTACTAAGTTTTGCTATTACTATGAAACTGATAGCTATGTTGATGAAGATGGCGAGGATATATTAATTTATGATTATTATGTTTATCACCATCCAAAATTCTTTGAGCATTTATTAGAAAAGAAATTAGTATTAGATAGTTCAAATTTATTATATCCATTTAGTACGTTTGAGCGTTCTTATAGATATAGAGCATATGGCTATGGATTGTGCAAAGAAAGTAAAGTTCATCTAATCAACGCACTTAGACAAGCTAATAAATTTGATGAAAATGATTTATCTAAAAGTCTTTACAAAGGCATTGATTAATGATATTATAAATGAGGAGGTAATTGAAGATGGAAATTAAAAACGCACAAATTAAAAATACATCATTAGGAACATGTGGTCATGGTATTTTTACTTTTATTTTAACCTTGGAAATAAGCGGAGGATTCTCTGTTGATTACGGATTAATTGCACTTGATGATTATTCAAAAACTGAGGATAAACGAATTGGCAGTTCTATAGGCATGCAGTGCATTATGGACATTATGAAAGTTGTCGGTGTTGATAATTGGGAAGAGCTGAAAGGAAAATATATTCGTATTGTCGAAAACGGTTTGGGACGTCCAATTAATGTGATTGGAAATTTAATGGATGATATTTTCTATGATATAAAAACTTTAAAAACACTAAAACTAAAGGAAGTGGCAAAAGATGGGAGTTTGGATTAGAAGTCAAAATAAGTGTAGGTTAGTGGAATGTACGAGATTTGGCGTTAGTAGTTGGTTTGATGGAATTTGTAATGTATTAGGATATAATTGCAACGGTGATTGTATATTAGGAGAATACGAGAGTGAGGAAAAAGCAATTAAAGTATTAGATATGATACAAGACCATATTGCAAACAGTGACAATATATTTAGAAATGTTGCTAATGAACAAGATTGGGTAGGAGAAATTATAACACATAGCAATAATGTATTTCAAATGCCACAAGATATTATAGCAATTGATGATGAGGAGGAGGAAGTATGAGTAAATTTAAAAAGATAGCTATTCTATCTATGATGTTGTTTTTATTAACTGGTTGTGCATCACAATTAAAAAATGGAACAGTTATAATTGTTGAAAAAGAGTATCATGAACCATATACAACAACTACATTTACCAAAGCTGGTAAGGCAATGATACCGATAAGACATCATCATGATGAAGAATATAAAGTGATAGTAAAACAGTTTGATGATGATAAAGATGAATATATTGAAAAAGGAGTAAAAGTTGACAAACAATTGTATAACAAAGTTAAAGTTGGTGATGAACTAACATATAAGTCTGGAGAGTTGTTTGTCAATAGTGATGAAGATGGAAAATAAATATCAAGAAGCGTTAGATTATATTGTAAAAAATAGTTGTAATAAAAGAGTTGCTTGTAATGAATGTGATATACAAAATATTTGTAACTCTCTCGCAAAAAGCAAAGTTGATACTTTGCAAAAATTAGTTGATAGGACTACGCCTAAAAAACCTATTATTTCATATCCAATGGGGGATTGTTATTATACTTGCCCTTGTTGTGGTAATTTACTTATTGAAAAAAGAATTGTTATTTCCCCAAGTGGTAAAAAATTAATTAAAAACCTTTCATATTGCGGTAGATGTGGTCGAGAGATGAATTGGAGTGATATAGATGGAAAATAAAAAAGTAAAAGAAGCTTTGTATGAATTATCAATTCAAACAGACAAAGAGATTGTGTATCAAGATGAAATAAATGGTTATGTTAATACAATTCAAAATTATATTGAACGATTAGAACAAGCATTAATTAATAAAATCGAATGGAAGTCGGCTAAACAAGTCTTACCGCAAGAATGGAATGGCGATACTCGCACAGTGAGCGATGATGTGTTATGTTACTCGACTACAAAGGGTGAATATTGGATAGACTATACAGCCAATGGTAAATGGTGTTATCATGACTATAATGACAAAGATGAATTATATTGGTTGCCCTTATGGTTCACGCCGAGGTAACACTCAAAAAGAATTGGCTTTATTAAACGATAATCAAAGAAAGTTTGTTATTAAATTATTTAAAGAAAACGATGATGTATTAGGAATAGAGGTATAAAAATGACAGTTGATATAAAGTTGTTAGAAGCAATAAAAAAAGGAAAGAGCTTGCCACCTAGGCAAGATTGGAAATTTGATAAAAAGAAAGCTAGTGCATCGTTGCAAGAGTTGTCTTGTCATACTAACCCCTTTAGAGATGAAAATGTGGCAACGCTAGTTAGAGTTATTACTTATTGCATGGATTTAGAAAAACAATTAGACAAAGCGTGCGAAGAATTAGAAACATTTGATATGACATTTAATGATGGTGATTTTGTTGATATAAAAAATAAAGAACAATGGAAAGAGTGGTTAAAAGAAAATGTCAGGTAAAGATAAAAAAGAATGGTTTGATTTACCAACAATAGAAAAACATGGCAACGATTTTAAAGATAAAAAATTTGATAAAAAAATGGCGCTAGGACTATTAAACGAAGTCCAAGTTCATTGGTGCGAAAATTGTGATAATTACAAACATAGTGTTTGTGGTTGTTATTTCCCTAGTTTTAAAAAGGAAATGATAAAGAAAATTAAAGAACATTTTGAGGTTTTAGATGTAATAAAAGAAGAAATTGATGATATTCAAGTAATAATTGATTTATTGGATAGCAAAGTTGTGACAATGGGTTATACAGATGTTGCTATAAAAAAACTAGAAATTATACAAGATAAATTAATGGGAGTGAAAGAAAATGATGAATAAAGAAGAGCAATTAAAATTAGAAACAGAGTTAATTCTTTTATTAGATAAATTATGTCCTGATTGTATATTATATAGAGGTATTAGTGAAAAATATGTAACAGCAAATACGGTATTTAAGGGTGGCTTTGCATTAGGACGTATCGTTGATTGTAACCATATTTATAAAGCAATCGAAGAGAGTGGAAAGAATTTTTTATCGCCTATAGAAGCGTTTAAAATATTTGTGGATAAGGGGTGGCTTGATTATGATGAATAAAGAAGAATGTGAAAAGGCATTAGAACATTTAATTGAGTGTAAACAAAGAAAGTTATGTGATAAATGTAATTTTAAATTAAGATGCACAATGTCAAATGATGAATTAGTTATAAACCAATTAATCGAAGAATGCTTTGAACCAAAAGAAAATACATCGGAATTTAAACATTTTAAGCTACATAGTGATAGCACTTTAAAAAATCAAACTAAGAAAGAATTAATAGACTACATTAAGATGTTATATCATAATTGGGGTGTTTGCGATGAGCAATTAAAAAGAGTTATTGATAAAGCAAAAGAATTAAGCGATTCAAATGATGAACTAAAAAGAACAGTTTGTTCATTAGATTATGCGTTAAGCGATGTCTATAATCCTAAACCATACAAATTTGAAGATTTAAAGACTAATATGTGGGTTTGGGATTATGTAGCAAAAGAATGTTTATACGTTGTTAGACCTTTTATAACCACGGGCGTTAGGGTTAAATACTTTACTTGTTTGGGGATTTGGAATTTGGAAAAAATAAAAAAATTAAATATTAAATTCGAAGAAAACCGTTTCTTTCCAGTGGAATATGCTAATATAATTAATATAAAAAAAGGAGAATAAAAAACAATGAAAGCAACAATTAATTTTTATGGAAGTGATAGCATGGAATATAATTTGAAATTAATTGATATTCGATGCGATGATAGATATGTATATATAGCAACAAGCGATGATGAGGGCGAGGCATTTCCAAAAGAAGATGTTAAAAGCATAGAAATAACGAAATTCTAAAAAACAATTGGGTGGTGATAAAATGGATAAAGAAGTTGTTCTATTAGCGTGGGAACATATTAAGACTTTGAGGGGTTCAAATCTTGGCGATTACTATTGTCAATTCATTCATAGTGGTATTGAGTTTGATAAAGACGCTGTAGTCATCGAAAATATGATTAATGACTATTTCAATCTAAAAGACAATATAAAAACATTAGAAGAAAAATACAAAAAATCACTAGAACTTTTAGAAAGAGCAAACCGTAAACCCTATTGTGTTTATATAGATGCAACAGGGTTGGATGAGATGATTTCTTACGAGGTAAATCGGAAAAAGAAGGAGTAATTTATGGCTAAAAACAATGGTAAAGAAGGAAAGAAATTCGAAGAAGATTTTAAAAACAGTGTTAACCAAGAAAAGTATTGGGTTCATAGACCACCAGATACCAGCAATTCTTATGGCGGTGGTAATCTTTCAAGATTTACAAACACATCGTTATGCGACTATGTGATATATGATTGTATTGAAAAGCAATTATACTTAAATGAGTTAAAGTCAACAAAGAGTACAAGCGTTCCATTTGCTACGTATGACCTACAAGTCCAATTAGAGCAATTGGAGAGCAATTTGAGCGACTTTAGAGCAACAATAAGGGACAAACAAAACGACGCTCAAAAGTCTTTTATTAAGGCTCTAAACTATGAGATTAAATTAATCAAAAGAGATGGTAATGCAAAAAGCATCAAATTACACCAAATCGTTAATATGTATAAAGATTGTAAAAAATATAATATAATTGGCTACATAATCATTAACTTTAGAGAAACAAAGCACACTTATAAAATAAATATCATTGACTTTGTGGAAAAGTTTTGGACTATTACTAATAAAAAATCTATCAATGAGCAAGATTGTTTAGAGATAGGAACTATAATCAAGCAACAACCAAAAGGAGCAAGAAGTTCTAGATGGTTATATGATATATATCAATAGCATATTGTCATGACATAAAAAAAGAGAACTTAATCATAGTTCTCTTTTAGTTTAATATTATATATCTAAATTTAATGGTCTAATATGACAAGTAATTACAAAATTAGTTATTGAGATGGTAGAATCCAGTGCATGTGCTTTGATATTAATTGCGTTTTTAGCACTTGGTATATCTAAGTCAATTTGCATTAATTCATTATTGTCACTTGTTCCTAAATGGTTTTCAATAATAAGTTTTCCATCAGAAGAAACATAACTATAATTAAATGTTATTTCGTAATTTTGAATATTCGCTAACGCTTGTGCAACATCGGGAGCATCAAATGTAGCAATTGTAGAAACAACCCCATTTATCTCTAATGTCTCACTTGTCACCCTATAATCTTTTCCTACTTTTGTATCAATATCTTGCAAAGTAGACAACTCTTGAATAGAGTCACCATTATTCCATGATGGTCTTTGAGATGATTGTAACATTAATGGTCTAGTTGTTCCACCAACATTTATATTAACTCCATTGGCTACACCAACTAACGGTATTAATTCTCCTTCAGTTGATTTGCCATATAACATACCAGCATTAAAGGTAATATTACCTGTCATTTCTCCTCCACTAAGTGGAAGATATTCACTACTAGGGCTTCCTGGAATATCAGATAGATATGCAAGTTCTTGTTGCCCTCCTGTAGTATTAATTTTAGGTCTAGTTGAGGTACTAAATTGTAATGGAACAGTTCCTTCTCCAACAATTAAATTATTCGCACTATTAAGCATTAATATTCTCTTTGTTTGACCGCTTGTAGTCGTACCATAGACACCAACATTATTGTTAAATATTTCATTGCCGACCATCGTTCCGCCAGACAAAGGAAGATAATCTCCACCAACACCTCCGCCACCGTTACCGCCTAACTTCTTAATTAAGGAAATGACTATAGGCAAACTAATATTGCTACTTTCTTTATCGTTCATACAATCACCTCTTTTCTATGCTTGATGAATAATTAAATTTACTACATATGGATTATCTCCATCTACATTAATAGATGGGTCTGGTACAATATAACAATGCTTAAAAGCATTATATCCCATACTATCATAAGTTCCATAAACTAAATCGCAAAATGAATCAACATCATCGATAAATCCAATTTGACCTTGACCTTGTGTTTCTACAATTACTTGTAATCTTGCTAATACTCCATCTTTTTGTATATTAATTCCATAAGTAGAATTATATAAATTAACAACTTCGGGATATTCAAATAAATCCCAACCATTTACACCTAGTTCGTTTATCTCGTTTGGTGATGTAGAAAACGAAATTCTAAATGAGTCTGCTTTCATAATTTATCCTCCTTATTCTTGATATGTCTCTATTTTCATCATTTTAAAAACATCTTGTTGTGTTAATTGTTTTCTTTCTTGTTCACCTAATGAATCAAGATAATCTTTTATTTCTTCCATATTTGTAACCTTTATACCAATGGTTACTTTTTGGCGCTTATTTTCCTTATCCATATGAACACCTCCTTATTTATTAGTTATTTGCAACTCTAATTAATACTTTTAATTTGCCACCAAATGGACTTGTATCGTGCATATCAACATATCCCTCGGTACTATTCCCAGTGGTACTATCTTTAGCCATATAACAAGAGATATATGATATTTTATCCAATCCGTTCTTAACAACAGAGCATATGCCAGCTTGTTTGCCCCATCTCCATTTTGTTTCATCTCTCCCTCTCCACATATATCCAACTACTTCAAAATTTTGTGTTTGAAAATTAAATATATTGGATGGTACATCGTAAGTCCATTGAACTCCACAATTTATTTCGCTTGTTTGTTTTGACTCTCCTAAATTATATTCTACTTCAAAATATTTTGCTTTATCCATATTGCTATAATAGCTAATCAATTCATCATAAAAATCATCGTTACTATTTTTCATTTGATTTATACTAATATCATTTTTTATAGCACTTTGGTCTTGGTTGTTTGATAATTGTTTAACCTCATCAATTAATGGATTAAATGTCTCATTAATTCTTTGTTGAACATCGTTAAAATCATTAGCACTCAACATGAAACCATTTTCTCCAGAATACATATTAATTAACAAATTGTATAGCCCTGTTTCTCCCTTGTTATTAATATTAACATCTTGTGAACTTGATGTCTTATAAACTATTCCACTCGTTGGGGAAGTCCATTGTACTTGACCTGTGTTAGTTCTTTGTAAATTTTGAATCAATTCACTAATTTTTGTTGCTTCGCCACTCTTGTTATTAACATTAGGATAATCGCCACCGCTATCAATGGGTAGATTAATTTTAGTTTTAAGCACCAACGTTAACACCTCCTCGTTTATACCAATAAGTTATCCTGCATTTTGTTCCTCTTTCCAAGTCAGTACTATTGTAAATAGGTGCTTTGTTATCAGCCAAAACAACGATTTCCCTAGCGCCATCATCGATAGTGGCTATTAAAGTAATCGTCTTATCTCCGCTAGTCCAAAATTCACTTCCTGGCAACAACAACTCCAAATTAGAAACAAATACTTGATTAGAATCTGCTCCTTGCGGTAATTCAAAATAAAATATTAAAGGAAACCCCCAAACCAACTCAGACACTTGTTGTGTACAAGTCATGGTCGTTAAGTTTTGCATTTGTTGAATTGTTGATTGTATTTGAATGTTTTGTTCTTTTATACCATTAATATTTTTATCATCTCTAAGTTTATATAATTGAGCGTTCGTTTTTACTCCTGACACACCACTTTCTAATGTGTCAGAATTAGATTCTATTTCTTGAGCAATTTTATTATAATCATCAGACGTCAAAACAAAGCCTCCGTCTCCACCATAAATTTCCAATAACAAATTGTATAATCCTGTTTCTCCCTTGTTATATACGTTTGCGTTGTCAACATTTGATGACGTTCTATATAATATACCACTTGTTGATGACTCCCAACTAATTTGACCAAAATTACTACGATTTGTTTTATACATCAATTCATTTATTTTTGTATATTCATCTACTAAATTACCCTCGTTTGGATATACATTAATTGTAGACATGGGTAAATCTGTCTTTTTGTTTATTGCCATAATTACTCCTTTCTCTTACTGTTTTTTATCAAATTGTAAGACCATATATACTTCTCCTACTATATAAAATGATTTCAACCAAATATCTACTATCTCATCTTCTATGGTTTGATTTTGTATTGTTTGAAAGGTCACCTTAATACTCGTTTTTTCTTGGTTAGATATTTCTATTTTAGGTCTATACAATCCAACTTTCCAATAGTATCTACCTAAATCGTCTTGAAATGATGGAGCAAGCATAACTCCATCGCTACCATATCTTTCCAAATTATTGCCTAACCCCTTTATATAAAAGCGAAAGTCTAACATTCTCGCGTCCTTAGAATAATAGTTGGGATATTGATTGCCCCAACTAAATGTTGCTGTTGTAGCACCAGCACTAGTAACAGGCGTGGCTCTTAATATTAATATGCTTTTATTTGCATATGGTATAATTTGAGCATATTCGTTTTTTAATGCAACTTGAGTATTTCTCAACTCACTAATTTGATTGCTGATATTTTTAGAATAATCATTAATATCATTTAATGCTTCATTAATGCTATCTTTTGCTACCGAAGAGACGCTTGACAGTTCTTTTTCGATATTATTATAATCGTCTGCAGTGATAATAAAACCATTGTCTCCGCCATATAATCTAATCAATAAGTTATAAATACCTGTTTCCCCTTTGTTGTAAATATTAACAATATTTGGATAATCAGCAGTTCTATAAATAATTCCACTTGTTTTACTAGTATAGGATATTTGTCCTGTATTTGACCTATTGGTCTTTTTTGCTAATTCATTTATCTTTAATAATTCATCAGTTTTATTATTGGCATTGGGAACACCACCAACAGTAGAACATGGAGTATTAATTTTAGTAAATAAAGCCATAACAATTCCTCCTTTTTCTTCTTAATATATGTATAAGAGTACAAATTAATGTACTCTTAGTTAATCTTTATTTTCTAATTTTCTAATTCTATCTTCATGGTCATCGATTGTTTTGTTAATATTGTTTAAATTATTATTAATAACATCGATTTCACGAATAATTTTGGTAAAACTTTCTCGTTGTTTTTTTAATTCTTCATTGATAGTATTAATTGTAGTTGATATACCATCTAACTTAACGTCTAGTTTTACTATTTCTCTTTGGCTAGTCAAGGCATTAGCAACTTTAGATTCAACATCTTCTTTTGTTTCCTTGCTTCTCGACTTATTATATACAATGATTGATATTATTACACCAATAATTCCTAATAAGATATTAATGTCAAAACTAGTATCACCAGTAATAGTATTAGTCAATAACGATTCTCCAATGCCATTATGAAAAACAATCATTGTAATAACCCCCTTATTGGAGTTATGATTTGTTTATATTTTTTATTATCATTCATTCTTCTTCTCCCACAAAAATTTTAATGACATTATTTTGTTCTCTTCCACCAACATACGGTTTTATATTCTGGGATATAATCAGAATACGCAGTATCACCCCATACTTGAGTATAATGGCTAAATGAACCACCACTAGTACCATTTCCATGGACAGTATAAGTCGCAGGACTACCAAGAGCATAATAATTAGCGCTCTTGAATCCCAATGTATTAACATTTCCATCGACTGAACCAATGGCTGCAGACAATGAACCGTTTTGAGCAGCACCATCGCCATGGTAATGCCGACTACTACCGCCCTCTTTTCCAGATTCGTTGAACTTATTATTGCTCTCATCATATCCATAAAGAACCCTATGTGGAGCGTACCTTTCCCAAGTTGTTCCTTGGTATAGTTCATTAGGATTAAAGTTCTTATCTTCGTTCCCTATGATTGCTCCAACAGGAAATAACAAGTCGTACATTTGATTAATATTAAATAGTGGTTCATTTAATTCTAACCACCCTTGACTAATATTATCTACTTGATAATTTAAATAAACTTTTTGACCTTTTTGTAATGCAACACCACTTCTATTTGGATAATAATAGATAGAAGGAGTGTCGGGGTCGGTAGGAAAGATTATACTAGCAGTATTATTTACGCCATTATATTCATGAACCGTTACTGCTTTTCGAGATACTAAATGACTAGACCTAATTTTATCATTGATTTGTTTCTTTACTGTAGTATTAACAAATGACTCTAAATAAGCTAATGATTGTCTATCTTCCATGTTATGCACTCCTTTCTCTTATAAGTATTTTCTAGCCTTGACAACATCGAGTGACATTCCGCCATTGCTACCTATGTCAAAACTAATTCCACTAATCAAAAATCTCTCATTATCACAATTTAAATGTGGGTCGGTTATTGTTACAATATTATTTTCTACAAAGTGATACAATGCTTTAGATTCAATTGATACCGTGCTTTGCATAGCAGTAACTATTTTTAATTCATATCTTGCTCTAGCATCAGCTTTCTCTTGTGTATCAATACCCTCCAAATAATTATTAGGTATATATATTTTTAACGGAGTTCCATTAAGTGGACTATTTTCGTCACTTAAATCAGTATTTTCTAAATATGACCTAATTGGTGTAGAATTATTTTGCATATTATCACTAACAACTAATACAGCATTATATACGCCATCTAATTGATAAGTTTTCTTTCCTGATATATAATTAATATCATTCTCATGGAAAGAATAAATGCTTGGTCGTTCTGTATCATAAACAAATGGAGTCATTGTAAACACTCCATTTTCATCATAATAAACATTACAACTTAAATTCATAGCCACCTCGAGAACAACATCAGCAATCGTTTCTCCTGCCTCATGAACAATATCATAGGTTGTTTTTGCATCAAATACCGACTCATCGATATTAGGAGGAGTATAATCTCCAACAATATCTAAAGCCAAAGTATTTTTAACAAATTCACCCAACGATGTTCCCTTTTTAACTTGATAAGTTCCTTGCAATATTCCTCCGCACTCACCAGAAATAAGCGACCATTTATCTGACCCATCAACGTTAACGACCTTTCTGGCGGTGTCAGACGTCAAACTAGGATTAGAGTATATAAATACCCCTTGTGGAAAAAGAACTTGTGACGAACCCATATCGTAGCCTAAATAGACTTTAAATCGTTCTCCTAAACTTATTCCATTAAAATACTCAGTAAATTCATTGTCATAGTTTCTGAGTGTTAAAGAACACGTTCTTCTCATACCATCGGCGTTGCTTATAGTGATTTTCCCACTATTGTTTTCAACATATCCCTCAATGCTTTTCTCAATGGTATCATTAAATTTATTAAGTATTTCTACTCTGAATATTGGCTTCGTTATTTTTGTTGTAGATATATAATGGAGATATTCGGGTGTAATCAATTTATTTTCCATTGACTACACCTCATCAATCTCATTCCATGAGAACGAAGCAATCATAGGTTGAGCACCTATCGCTTGGTCTAATGGTGATTCGCTATAATTATAAGTAAATACCCTGAATATCTCACCTTTTCGTGTTTTGATATATTTGACACTATGAATATCATAAATACAATTTCTTAAAGATTGCAACAACTCAACACTATTATTTACATCATCACCATTTTTGATACTTTCGGGGCTTCTAACCAATCCACTAATGTTACCACTAGCATAATCCATATTGCCAACAGCATAAGTAGCATACTTAGTATTTCCCTCAAAGGTATCATAAACCATATTTTTACTAATTGCATTATCCCCTACGTTAGTATCAAATACATATACTCTTTCATTGGTCTTATCAATTAAGAAATATCCATAATAATCCATATCAACATAATTAGTAACAAAAGCATTAGACATTTTACTACCTGATTGAGCATAAATATAATATCTATACGATTGACCCTTTAATCCAGTGTAATCGATATATTTTTGAATTTCTCCATCAAGGTTAGTAATATGTTCCACTTGTTGAGTACTAGAATTTTCTCTATATAATACCCACTTATCAATGCTACCGTCAAAACCAATAATGTTACCAGCTGCCATAATATGATTAAATGTAGCCAATAAATAAGTTTCGGGCTTTAATACTGGTATAACACTTACATCATAATTTTCTAAATATTCTTCGGTTACATCAATATAATTACCATAAATTTGAGTTAATTTCATATCATAGTTTTTATTATAAAAAACCATTTTATTAAAAGACCCCAAATCAGGGGTCGTAGTGCTTAAAGAAGTTAATGCACTTGAACCTAAGTTCGCATCAAAACCAAATATCATTTTGCTCTATTCCCCCTTTCTATGAAGTCTGAGCCGAATCTCTATAAGTTAAATATAAATAAGGATAAACGCCATTGTCGCTATCATCATAAATAGTATTCATTCCAGCATTTAATTTAAAATCTTCCCATTGTTGTCCTAATTTTGAACCGATATTAAGAGTAATAGGGTTTGTTAACGTATAATAGTATTGTCTATTTAATAAATAGTTTTTGATTAAATCCATACCCATACCCTTAGGTACACTTAAATAAAATGAGTTTGAATTATATCTAGTATACAAAACAAATTCCTCGTAGTCAATCAATGTTGTTGAATTGCTACTTCTAAACGAATCCCCCATTACTGCTCCTTTGGTAGTATTGCCATACCCCGAATAATCACTAGGCTTAGGGATTACGACATAATCAACCCCAACTCCCGATACGATTGATGTAGGCGTTGTGAATGATGTTAACTTTATATATTGCGTAAATAATGCCTTTTCTAAATCAACACTATCAAATATACCACTTGAACTTAATTCATTGTCATTATATAATTTGTTTAATTGAATATTTGCAACATTAATTTTTTGTGCATTATATGGTTCATATAATATATTTGCATCTGTCGACATAGATATATTTTTAACGCTAACTTTTGGTAACACACCACTCCTCAATCCTTGATTATACTCAATCATAGATGTTTTAAAGTTTCCATAGATGTGAGTTTTGTCGCTAAATCTTTGTAATGAGTGCCATTGTTGTTTTTGTTCATCGGTTAATTCATTCGTAGTTGGCGTAGCTAGTTCATACCATACAGTAATAGGATTGGATTGCAACCAAGTTTTAAAACCTTGGGCGGTTGACTCGCTTAACCTTGATTTTTCTATCAATACATAAATATAACCCGACCCTGCAATTATATACTCATTATCTGGTTGGACGTCCGCACTCTCATAAGGTCTATATGGAAACTTATCGCAAATAACATTACCAACTTTATATGGGCTTGTGACAAGGTTAGGAGCTGAAGTACTGAAACGAGCGTACTTTTCTCCATATGACACACCCAAAGCCCAATTCTCATCGCTTGAACCATCAAAAGTTATTTCCCCAACATTTCTAATTACCTTATCATCTTGTGTAATATAATCCCCCACACCATTAGGCAACGCTCTTAATGGTTGGTCTAAATCTATACTTGCATTATCAATTATAGACTTCTTATAAATTGCTTCTTCACAAATAAATGAGTTATCTAAATCAATATAACCAACACTATGATAAGCATAAGATAAATCTATATAAGATATAGATTTATTCGGGTCACTAGAAACAAAAGTAGAATTAAATCTATCTTCATTTGGAACACCTATCAATAAACGAGTACCATCTGTATATATAACCCTCACATATAAGCCTGTTTGATTTGGTTTACTTGCATCATAAGATAACATAGTGATATTAATGTAATATCTTGTATTGGGTTTAAATCTATTTTTTAAGAATTGACAATCTCTTAAAATAGAACTTGTAGCATCAACATACAAACAATTTCTACCACGATATTGTTTTTTACTAATTGCGTTAAGTGCACCTGATGAGTTTTGTATTAAATAGTTAAGACAATAATTATAGAAGTAATCACCATTTAATAAATTATCAGATTGAGCATTAACATCCAAATAATACTTAGGAGCTTCGCTGAATGGACGATATGTTCCGTCTCCATCTTGATAAAGCATCGGTTTGATAGAATTGTTTACAATATTTGCGCCAGACGCACCATAAAACCCAAATTTTAATTTTATTGTATCATCTTCCAAATAAGATGGCTCAACCTTTATTACCCCATTTGCAGAATTAATATTCGCAAAACTTTTTGATATGCTACCGTCAGAATTAAAAATAGCAATTGTAAAATACGGATAGCATGTTTGTCCTGTTTTGATATACAAGTTACCTTGTTTTAAAATTTTTTTTGTTTTTTCAGTTGTTAACTCTACTAACAACTGAAAAATTCCGCTTAAATTACCACTACCGCTAACTGTAAAACTTCCATCACCATTATTCGTAACTGTTGCACCACCTTGAGATTTAGTAGGCAATTTACTTGCATCAAATAAATTTTGACCAATATCACCTATAAATTTAGGTTCTTGGGCATAACTTGGACTTGGACTAGGTTCTCCACCAGTAAATGGTTCCCATGTACCATCATAAGGTTGATATACAATAGGATATACCACGGTTGGAGTAGACAGTTGATTAGGATTATTATAAAATCCAAATCTAAAGGCAGTGTCGTTAGCATCTAACCACTCTTGATTAATTGTTTTACTCATTGTCGCACTAGCAGTATTAAACAAAGCTTGCTTCCCAGAACCGCCTTGCGTTAGCAATGCTTCAAAGTAAGGAAGAGATTTAGATAAAGCGTCTAATGTTATGGTTCCTGCTTTTAATTTTTGCTTTAATGTGTTGTTATCCCAATTTAAAATATCACTTGCAAAACCTCGACTTAATGTCACTGGAGTATCAAATGCAACATAGTTAGCACTTGCTGCTCCGTAGCTTACCATAATATCATAGAATTGTGCTCCTGTACCACCAGCGGTTGAAAATCCAATAACTATATCGTCGGTTTGGCAAGTATAATTATTAATAGCAAACAAAGTGTCGAGAACTGCAATACCACCATTTCTTTTAGGTTCTCCTCCACCGTCATAGATAAAAATATATCCGCCAGTACCAGTTCCAAAGGATTTTAACTTAGCATTAATTGATATGGTTTTTCCTTTTAACCCATACAATCTTTGACCAACAGCATGGCTAGTATTTCTATTTACTCCACAAGTTAATATTCCGTCTTTTACTGTATTAGAATTTACTTGAGAATTATCATAGCCCTTAACATTCACATTACCATTAACGTTAAATAAGTTTTTACCAGCAATAGTAAATGAACCGTCTTGATTATTGAATAAAGTAACGCTATTTCCACCGCTTGTATCACCAACTGCCTTGTATGGAATTTTAGTGTAATCAAATAGATTCTTTTCTTGCCATACCATAGGTTTGATTGTGCCTGCTTTGATAGCTTGACCGCTAAGTCCACTTATAATCATTTGCAAACGACAACCAACATCTTGTAACATCTTTGGTGTTACACTTGTAGACCTATTTGTTCCAGTGAGTTGAAAAAATGGGTTTCCATCAGATTTAAGTAATTGAACAACTATTCGTGGATACGTATCGCCATTTGGGTTTAATGTAATTTTCCCTACTTTTAACATTTTCAAAGTTTCTTCATGTGTGTGTGTATAGGCATGAGCAAAACCCTCGCTTAAATTCCCACTGCCACTAATTGTGAAACTTCCGTCACCATTATTCATAACTGTAGCACCGCCTTGTGATTTAGTAGAAAATAATTTACTTGCGTCGAATAATTGATAACCTTGTGTAGTAACTTGTTCATAATCACCATCAACATTCATTGATATTTGTGGGTAGGTCATATCATCATCAACAATTTCATAGTCAACGACTTCGATTGTTTTAAATGACTCATAATCAATTGGAGTAGAACCCAACGACATCATGGTTTCATCTACATTAACTAAATTGTTATTAACTAAAATATTCAATACTATATAATAGCAATTACTAGGAGTGGTAATTGCTCCACTAGTAGGAAACCTACCACTTACGTTAAGTTGAGAAATAAATTTTTTATCTTTGTCGAAATATCCGCCAGTAAACCATGTTGACAAACCAATAACATTAGTTAAATAATATTGTGTATTTGGTTGAACTTCAATATAGTTTGATGTTTGTGCATTTGTTGCATCCACCAATCCATTGGCATCGACCCTTATTCCACTAACTATATCGTTTTTGTCAAATAGGTTTTTCGTAATAGATGCTTTTTGACTATTTGGTTGATATAATATAGGTCTAGTAAATCCGCCCTTAAAAGAGCTTGTGTTTGCATAAGAAAACAACATTCTTGCTGTAACACTAGTGTCGCTCAACCATGCGTCTGATATTACAATAGAATCATTTGTATCTATCATACCATCTCTTAACACCACTTGAGCGATTAATGAATCGCTTTTAAATATTTGAACAAACAAACTAGGATTAGTTGTTTGTCCTTTTAAAATCAACATTCCTGGTTTGAACATTTTTACAAATTCATCATGACTTATATTCCAATAAGGAAAAGCCACATTGTTGGATGTTGGAGTACCATCGATTTTAAATGCTCCATTATTCAAATTTGTAATAGTTACTCCATTTAATGTTTGAGTATTGAATTTAGTATAATCAAATAAATTTGCTTCACCATTAGGGGTATTAATTCTAGCAACATCAATACTATCCTTATCACTAAATAGCAATTCACTGCCATTATTTAATCCCTCATCGTTTCGTTTTGTAAATTTATCAATCTTAACATTAAATCTTTGGTAATTTTGACCAACACGAATAACATCAGTTCCAACAAATTGTTTTTCTTTAGAACCACTTGAACTTATCATAAGGTTTCCATCAACGTTCATTTTAGCATCAAAGGTAAGGTGCATTGGTTTGTCAATGGTTTTATATAAGTTCCACATATCTTCCATATCCACAATAGCATTGCCATCGTGAGAATATGCTTGTTGGCTAACATCCCAAGATGTACTAGAGCCTTGATGTTTTGATACATCAAATGTATTTCTACCACTATTTATAATTTTTAATGTATTTTGTGGGAACACAACATCACCAACATTAAAAATACTTGGATAAGCACTTGGTCTAAATGTTTGACCCACATCTTTTGTATTTTTGTTATCGTTAGTACGTTGGTATTCCACATTTTCAATTTTTCTTGGATAGATAAGTTGTAAATTAGTGTTCTTGTTATTTTTAATATAACTAGCTATCGAATCTAAATCACCAAATGTCTTTGGAAAAGACAATGTCAACGCATTAACATTTAAATTTCTATATTTTACACTCTTAGCTATCGTAAATGGATAGTCTTGCTTTGGTTTTTGACTAGCATAGAATATATTTTCAAACATATTACTTAATAATGGATATTCACAATACTCATTATTAATATGATACATTATACTAGTAATTTGTGGGTGTGTGAATAAAACTTGATTATAAGCCTCGGTATTTGGCGTCTCTATATAATTGCTAAATGTCAAATCTTTACAAGAAATATTGGCTTGACCTAATACTTTAATATTAGTTGTACCTATTGTAGCTAATTCAACACATATATCCTTAAAAGGTGGTAAGTAATTAGCTTCACTATCCCACTCATCTAAACCGACATAAACATCGCTTATTGTCATAGAATTTAAACTATTTTGTGGTGTAAAGTCCATAACAAAATACTTATAATTCTCACTATTCGTAAAACTTCCATCATAAACTTCACCAACATCGTCACTGGCTTTATACAATTCTTTTAATGTGCGTTCATCGTTTGTAAAATACATCCTTACACTATATGGCTGTCCGCCAGCCCCAAAATGCACATAAATCTTCTTCCCTTGTGGAATAGGTGTTAAAAACCTATGATATCCCAAAACATAACCAAGAGATGGGTCTATCATAATATTTACAAATATTCCTTTTCTACTAAACCAATTATATTCAGTATTGCGACAAGGTATAGTCGTAGGGGCTTCACTAACCCCCTCGGCATACTTATTAATCCAAGGCGTAAATAAGTTTTGCTTAGTTTCACTTGTTGGCAAAGCACCATGATTGTTACTTGTATTAGGATTAACATTACTCACTAATTGCAACGGATTATCTGGCGTAACATACGCTTGATAAGTAGTAGGCTCATGTTTCTCAACATTTCCCTCAACAACCATTTGCTCAGGAGAGCGTTGTTTTGCAAGAGTAGGTTGTAAAACATATCCCTCAACATTAAACCAAACATATTGATTAGTTTGAACTTCTCTAATATAACCGTTGTTTCCATAAAAACCAATTAAATATGTTCCCTTATCCTTTAATGAAAATTCGGTACTAATATTACTTCTATAAGAATAACTAGTTCCTTTAATATTTAATGTATAATATAACGTCTTAGTAGAATTGTTATAACTTACAATCAATTCTTGCGTATCGCTTGTGAATCTAACAATTTCCCCATCATAATTAACGCTTCCAGGTTCCCAAACAAATGTAGGCATTTGATTTTGTGGCATATCAACATCATATGTCAATGATACATCTTTTGGCAATCTTAAGCCATAATTACCATCGACGATATAATCATCTAAGTATTCGGGTTCACCCTTAGATAAAACACCTCTAACATTGTGCGCTCCACTCCAATCAACTTCCATTGAGGTATCATAACAATCAACCTCTAACGTTGGAACGAAATTTGATGTTGCGGTTTCATAAAAAACTTTTACATCAACCAATCCTGTACTATAATAATATCCATTATTATCATACACTTCATACTCAACCTTATAACTATTGTCGCTTAATAATAATGTTTGGAATGTATATTTTAAATTACCATTATAAACATCACCGCTTGTGTCGATTTCTTTACCACTATCATTATATAAAGTTGCTTTCCAATGTTTGATTACAATCGTTTGTGTAGCCCCAAAATATTGCCATGTAGGCACAAATTCATAGTTTGGTACAGTAATAGGGCTTGGAACATTTAACTTTAACAATGGCGGAATAATGAGCACCAAAGGAACTAACGGGCTTACTCCATAAGCCTTTCCAATCTTACCACTGATTTTATTATATGTCACAACGTTTAAATTAGAATTTTGTAACGCTGCCTCTCGGTTGGTATAAAACCTCATACGATTACCGCTAAAAATATTAATATAATATAATGTTCTAACCCCATCAACATTGAAACTAAAAGCATCTCCTGTTTCAATTCCGCTTGCATTATAAGGGAATGAATTATCGTCTGGAGTTTGTGTATCTTGGTTACAAGTTAATTCATATCCATAAACCTCCAACCTCCAACCTAGGTTAGACCCATAATAATCTAGCATATTAGTCAAGTTAAAAGAACTCGATACAACATCTCCATTATATTTAGTTCCATCCAATGTAAAATCGTACCAATCGTTGTTAATTGTTACCCATTTTCCACTTGTGTTTTGTCTATATAGGTTTAATCTTGCACTATTTAATTCATATCCTTGAAATATAAATGAAAATTCCACATCTTTTGATACATCAACCGCTTGATTGTTTGGTTGCATATATAAAGACGTTGGATTAAATATTAAAGACATATCTTAATCATCTCCCTCTTTTAATTTTTCTCTATTGGATAAAGTTTCATACACCCCATCCATATACTCATGGGTATAATCATCGTAACATTCTTCGCAACAAAAATCAACCCATTTACCATTAACTTTTCTAGTAATCCAACCATTGTCCTTAAGATTATGGTTGACCTTTAGAAAGTTAGTAGTTGGGTAAAAATTATTACTCTTGCACCCATCGCAATCACATGATATAATCGTACCACCTAATCCATAATTAACTACTTTCATACAAACCACCCCTTGCTTTATATTGTCTTTTTCTTTTGCTTTGGTCTTTCCAACAACGACTATTCGACTTGGTATAACAATAATACCAATCGTCATATCTCTTGCCTTTCTTTTTACAACGCAAACCATTTAGATTAATTTTATATTCTAACTCAAGTTCATGCAATTCTTTTTTATCCATACACATATGTCTATACTTGTGTTGAGAAAGACATTTGCCAATTTTGTAACAAGGTTTTCTTCCAAATCTTTGTATTTTGTAAAATTTATTAATATATTTATTATTTTCTTTTCTAACTATTTCATAATAATCCAATATATTATTATCCATATCGGTTAAAATAAAATTCACATTCTTATGAGTTGTTGATTGTATGTAATTTCCTACTATTTCAACATCATTCACAAAGTGATTATGCCAAAATCTCTTTATACAAAACATATACAAATCACACCTATCAATCCAACCAATGTATATAGGTTCACCCATACGATAAGTATATATAAATTTATCCAAATCCTCATCATATACATCAAAAACATAAATATACTCTTGTTCATATATCCTATATCTTTTCATACAACTATTACCTCTTCATACAAATATGTATCACACAAGGAATAACAATAACTTTTACCCTTGTGCATTAGCCAAAACCTTGACCCATTGACAATATTATATTATCATTAATGTAACCATATGTCAATGGGCGGTTTGGTAAAATTAATTATTTTGTAATTGCCATTTGTTTAGCTTGCAATAACAATCCTTGTAAAGTGTCTTGATTATTGGCTTGAATATTTAGTTCATTAACAATAAATGTTTCACCCATATTCTTGCCACCCCTAGTATCAGCCAACCTTGAATTAGGAGCTTTTGCTAGTTCGTATAACACATTCGCTGCTTGGTCGTTGTTAAGAATAACTTCGGGTTTATTTGGAGTACCATCAACCCAATTCTTTCCATCTCCCCATTCGCCAGTATAATCAATTACACCACCATCGCTACTTGAGAAGTAATCAACATTACCATTAGCAGAGCGTTGTCTTCCTGGTGAGAAATTACTTACACCACCAAAGTTGCGAGAGCCAGCTCCTCCACCACCAGATGTTTTACCCGACGAATATCCACCAAATAAATTGTTCATCCAATTACTTGTATTTCGAATAGAGCTCATCGCTTTTCTTTCCATGGCTGACAATTCATTTTGTGCATTAACAGCAGCGCTTGCTACTTGATTAGTGGCATTTCGATAATTACTTAAACCACTTGTGTTATAACCGCTATTATTAGCATTGTTCATCGAACCAGACATTCTATCAACTGCTTGTTGTGCCTCGTTAATTTTTGCACTTTGAGTATTGTAGTAGCTTACCCAACTATTAGTAAATGAGGACAACATTTGCTTACGTTGTTCATAGGTTGCTTGTTCAAATTTTCTCAACCACTCTTGAGCACCAGCATATTTAGAAATATCCGCTTGAATATCCATAGCATTTTGCCATTGAGATTTCAAGTCTTTCAAATTATCAATTTGCTTATCAGTTTCTTTAATTTGTTCATCAACTTCGGTCACATAAGAACCAGTGAATTGTTGCAACATTTGTTTACGCTCTTCGAGAGATGCGTTGTGGAATTTGGTTGCAAAATCAAGAACCTCTGAACTGTTCTTAATCTCGTCATTAATATCCCCCAAATTAGTTTGCCATGCTTCTAACAATTCGTTTAATTCATCAATTTGACCTTGAATATCTTGTTTCTTTTGAGCCAATGCTTGCTCTTTTTGTAATTCGGCTAAATTCTTATTAGCCTCGGCTAAATTTTCTTCAGCCTCTTTAACATCTTCGGGATTAGCTTGCCAAGTCCATCCAACCAATCTGTTACTTTTATGACCTATAATTAATATAGGCGAGTAGGAGTTTCCACCTACTTCTCACACTTATTTATCTTTGCATTATATGTGAAGTTCGGACTGTATATCACCATTTATATAAATGGAACAAACTTCAATATATATGTTGCCATATATATCCTGCAGTCTCTACGCATTCTTATTTAACTTATTTAAAATATTTGGAATATTATCCTTTTCCCAATAAGGTATTTCAATTAATGTTATATCATTTCTTTTACAATAATTCCTCTTGAGTTTATCGCATTTTTGTGTATATAATAGTTTTTCATATTTATTTTATCATATTATATACTCCCATAATTAATTTAAAAAGTTAAATAAGTCTTTGCTCGGTCTTATGTATGCCTACATTTTGACCGATATAGTTTGTTTAGGGCATTGTTATTTTTTATTTTGGTTACCCTCCTCGTATACACGAGTGCTTTTATTGGCTTTGGCAGCGTCATAAGCATCTTGAGCCTTTTGTGCCTCTAGTTGAGCCTCTTTTAGCTTAAGTGCTTCTTCCTCTTTGTCGTTCTTCTCATCAAGAGTATCCATTTGTTCTTGAAGTGCATCAATTTCGGCTTTAATAATATCTTGAGCCTTATCTTGTTGTGCTTCATAAATTTCCTGTAATCGCTCTAGTTCCTCACGACGTTTTTCTTGTAATTCGATTTCCTTTTCAAGTTGTTTGATTATAGCACTTTGCATAGCCTCATATGCTTCTTGCGTACTACTTAAATCATCTTTTAACTTGTCAAGATTATTTCTCAATCGTTCTAATTCTTGATTTTGTTTCTTAGTAGCATCTGCATTTTTCTTAGATGCACTTGTTGAACCTTTGGTCGCCTTAGTATAAGATGGCAACGATAGACTAGAAATTATATTAATAGCCTTATCATATTGACCCACCTTAGCTTGCATTTCACTTAAAGCGTTCTTATAAGATGCTAATTGTGTATCGTTCTTGATAGTAATAGACTTTAACGCTTTGTTTAGCGCCTTGTTAACACCATCGCTTGTTTCCCCAAAGGCAGCTAAAATATTCGCAGCCTCAGCAGAAAGTGATTGCATACGACCTTTGGCGTCTTCGGTTTGACCCTTGCTCACTGCTGAACCAGCTTGATAAGCCTCTATAGCAGCTTGAGTGGCAGCAATTTTAACTTGCAATGATTGTTTTTCCATTTCAATGTCAGCAATCTTTTCTTGCTTTTGAATTTCAAACAAAGCACTTGCAGCGTCGGCATTTAACTTATACACACCATTTTCTTCTACTAGCAAATCCATATATTGACCGCCAGCATCAATTAGTTTCATAACTGTATCTAATGATAGTTGACCGTTTGTATCAGCTTCGTTCCATGCGGTAGTTAATAAATCTGTACTTTCAGCCAAACTATCCATAGTATCAGTTAGACTTAAATAATGATTGTCTAACACATCTACTGTACTTGTTAATTCATTAATTTCATTTTTAGAACTATCGATGTAATTTACATAATTACTTAATGCTTCACTTTGAGTATCACTTAATACATATCCTTTTTCTTGTAGTGCGGTCATTTGAGCGAATATATCAGCATATTGAGTAGCTATCTCATTGTAATTTTCAACCGATTGATTGTATGCTTCTTTTTGTTCATCAGTAGCATCAACGCCAGCTTCACTGATAGCATTGGCTGCATCAATCATAGTTTGTTTAGCATCTTCAATCTCGCTCATATCGGCATGAACCGTATAATTAGTTCCATCTTCCAACTTGGCGTTAAACGCATCTACTTCGCTTGTATCTACTTTATATTTATAAGTAAATGTACCATCATATTTTTGAACTCTTTCAACTTGACCACCACTGGTGTCTTTGAATTGCATTTTACCAGTTTCTTGTGCTTGCAATTCTTGTTGTTGTTTTAATTGCTCAGTTTGTGCTTGTAATACTTGTAACCTAGTTTCTTCTTGTGGAGTTAAGTCTTTTGTAGAATTTTTTAACCCCTCAAGTTCACTATTAGCACTTTCTAACTCATTAGATATCTCATCTAAGTTTTCTTTGGCTGTTTCAATTGGATGAGTCCATTCATGAAATGCCTCGGTTGCTGAAGAAATAACAGCGCTTAGTGCCATACCTGCCAAAACACCAACTAGCCCCATTGCTAATGATTTACCAACTGCTACCACTTGATTTTTTGCTCTCTCAGCTGCAACTTGTTGGTGAATAAGACCCAATGTAGCCTCGTTATATTCTGTTTCGGTTTTCTTAAGATAAGCCCTTTGTTCTTCTAGGGTTTTTAAACTCTTTTGTGATAACAAGATTTTCTTAACACCTTCATCTTGTTTACTTAAAGAAACCGTTGTACTCTTAACGTTATCCCTTATTTCTATAATGTTGTTTTTTAATGTTTCCCACAATTTAGTTGGCTTACCCTCGTTTTTAAAAGTAGCATAAGCAACAAATGCTCCAAAAGCTACATTTAATAACCCTACATTATCAGTTAATTCAATAACTGCGGTTGAGGCATCTAATAACATTTTAAGCCAATTGCTATCTAATGTATTAGTAGATAATTGTTCAAATGCTGATAACATTTGTTGGGTTTTACCCTGTATGCTTGACAAATATCTATCTTGTTCCTCGGTTGCACTACCTGTACTATTTGCAGTTGCTTTTACTGCTTTGTCTACAGATTGCCAATTTGTTAATAAACTTTCTAAAACTGCAACCTGTCTTTTCGTTTTAATTTATTTATTGTTGAATTTTTTAAATCTCCTGTGTTCTTTGTAATTGTTATTAATATAGTCATTTTTTCTTACCCAAAAATAACCGTGACTAAAAATCATATTTCCTTGTTTTGGTCTGGGTATTTTATCACCTGTTGATTTAAAGTAACCCCAAGCACTATCAACCTCGGTTATATTCCCTTGGGCATCAATTCTTATCAATGGTGTTTTATTATGAGTATAATTCATTCTATCTTTTCTTAAATACAACCTACCTCGGTTGACATGGTTTTGAATAATATTTGGTGATATTTTTAATTTTTCTCCAATCGCTTTATACGTCATATTTTTATCTAAGAGTTTTTGTGCTTCATCAAAATCGATTGGTCTTTTTAAAAAATTATTTTTAATATCTTCATCAACAACCATACCAAATAATATTAAACTAACATCATCAATATTGTAATCTCGCTCATCAAACTCCATGAAGTTAAATCCACTTTCTAAAGCGTATTGCTTTTTCTTCGCATCAAAACCCCTTTTGTTATCATGGAATCTACTTTGAAATTCTATTAAAACATTCCCAAATTCATAATGATTTGGAATATATAAATCATATTTACTAGGTTTCCCTTTCAAGCCTTTAAAACCTATGTCTTTTTCTGTTTTAACATTATCATAATATCGTTTTGCCATTAAGCTGATTTGATTATGCAAAAATGAATTTTGAGTATATGTAACACAATAAAAACATCTATCATTGGTTTTAAAAGCACAATATCTTCTTTCGAACACTTCGTTGCATGTGTTGCATTTTAATTTAATAAAAAACTCATTACGCCCGTTTTTCCTTCTTTTACTCTTAGTGTTTTTATAATAAGCATCTACAAATTCGTACTTATTATTATAATTTTCTTTTATAAACTTTTTAGCATCTTCTATTTTTTCATCTAATCTTTTCTTCATATCACTATTCAATTCAACAATAAAAAATCCTTACACTCTCATGCAAGACTAGACTATATCTTCACCCTATATAATAGGGGCAGACCATTTCCACCATAAAGGTGTACTCTACTTTATTCATCCACTTTTACGTGCCTTATTCTCTACATTGTAGAGTTATATTTATTATTAATTTCGATAGTCGTTGAACACACCCCATATCTAAACGACTTAGGGGCTTCGTTGCTGATTGTCACATATATTTATACATATCACTTATACACACTTATTTCTAAGTATGTTTAGTTTATAAATACTTCGAGAGTTCCCAGCAATTAGGTCTGTACTTGGTGTATATCTCTATACACTCTGGCTAAAGATTAACCAGCAATCTGCTCACCCAAATATTGACGTTGATTTGTAGTCAACGTAGGATAGACTTTTGCCAAGTCTTTGAGAATATCATAAGTATCTCTTAGTTGACCCTCGCTATCCATTAAATTAATTCCAGCTATTTCTTCCAAGTCCTTGCCTAATTTAGCAACCCCTGGTGTAGCCTCATCTCCTGCTTCTTCAATACCTCTAATACGTTGAGATATTGTTACTAAACCAGTAGAAGTTTTCTCAATATTTTGTAATACCTCGTTTGCACCTGTAAGCAATCCTGTTAATTCGCCCATAGAAGTTCCAGCTTGAGCGTATACTGCTCCAGATCTGGAGATTCCTTCTGCCAAATCATCAAACGATATTGCAGCATTATTACTTACCTCATTCAACGTATCAGTAATTTCGCCAGCTTGACTAGCTTGTAGATTGTATGCTTTCATTACTGAAATTAAAGTTGATGACGCAGTTGAAATATCACTCATTTCATCGGCTACATTTAACATTGTAGCAGCCTCTTGAGCCAATGTCAAGGTTTCATTTAAAGCATATCCACTTCGAGCAAAATCTCCAGCAACCTTTAATACTTCAGTACCAGTTCTACCAACCGTTTCGCCTACTTGAAATGCTTTGTCGGTATAATCTTGCAATGCTTGTCCGCTAAGATTTGTAACCTTTTGTATTTCGACTAATGCATTATCTAACTCTTTGACATTATCAATCATTTTGTTAACGACAGAAATAGTCATAAATAATGCTTGTGCACCAATTACATACTTAGTAAATCTTTCGGCATTATACCTTAATTGTTCCCCTAGCGACTTTTCTCTATTATTATAAATAGAAACTTCATCACTCAATAAACTTATTTGCTTTTTTACATTTGAAACATTTTCCGCTGTAGTATCGGCTTGGGCTTTGCTAATAGCCTCATTCACCTTATCGAATTGACCGCCAATACCTTCATCTTCAAATGCGCTTTGATGTAATGCTCTAATTTTATTTAATTTTTGTATTTGTTTATCTAGTGTTTGATTTAATCTATTGCTAGAATTATTAGCTTGATTATAACTACTAATCAAAGTCTTAGTATCTTTGGCAGTGATATTCAATGACGATTGTAGTTTCTTTGTCTCCGTTTCAACCTTTGCAACCGAATTGTAGAAGGCATCCATATCGCCCTTATTGATTGCCAACGACATTTCTCGTTTTTGAGAAGTTATTGTATCAAGTCTTTTGGTAACATCTTCAATACTAGCCTTATCCAACGCTACTTTAATACTAGCAATATATTTTTCTTGAGCCACGTTTTCACCCTCCTTTCATAAATTTAGAGGTTATAAACCCATACATCATATTTGTATAAGGAAGATTTAATTATATCTTTGAAGTTGTTTTCTAGCCAATTTAAAAACAAATCTAAATATGGTTGTCGATTTGTTTTACCACCTAATCCATGTATGCCACTAACGTTCAAAATATCCAACATATCTTCTCGAACATCTTCTCCGCCTACACTTGCATGAGCGTTCCAACCATATCCACCTCTTGCATATTGCACACTTAATCTATTAGGGTCGAAATATAACTCTTTGACAAATCCACTAATGTCATGCTTTAATGGTGTTACATCAAAACTATTGGCAAATTCACCAGTAGCCCCCTCGCCATTAAAATAGTCTTCATTACTCATATCAACATAGGTGTAGGTTTTAATACATTTTAATAACTCTTTGTAAATGGTTTCACTTGCATCTTCTAATGCTAATTGTATGCCATTTTCCATATCACGTTGAAATGTGTCTATATCAATAATGTATTCTCCCATAATGATTATCTAACCTTTGACACTTTGTTTGGCAACTTTTGAAACTATATCATGTTGTAAAATTTTATCAACTTTATCTTTGTCGACATCATTAAAATCTTTAACAACCTTTTGACTCAATAAATCTAACTCCTCTAAATTTGGTACTCCCTTTAAAATTCCATTAAGCAACATTTGATTATTCAAAACATTTAGATAGCTATCAAACACACTTTCAAACTCTTTAATATTATCGATTTTACTCTTAACCAAAGTAATTAACCCACTTTGTAATACTTCTTCGTATTCAACGTTTTCAAGGTTTACATTTGTCAATAATTGAATTAGATATAAATCAGCGCAAGCCCTTGCTGTATAAATATCATCTAATGTTAAGATACCATCAAAATCATTTTCAACACCTAATTTTCCAATAGACATATCAATGATTGTTTTAATTTCTGGATATTCAATATAAGGTTTTACTAATACAGTCTCCCCATTAAACACAAATCTTTTTTTATTCTTTTTTTTAAATTTTAACAATATTTTATCATTTGACATAATTAAATCCTCCTATTTTATATTTAAGATGTGTAAAAAAATAAGAGTAATATATTACTATATCACTCTTATTATCGTTATTATTTTTGTTTCTTAGAACTTCTAGCCTTTGCCCCACGAGTAATCACAAGTCCTTCTTGTTTGTCTTTTAGTGTGCAAGATTGATAGTTTGCAGATGGCTTAAACTTGTTTTCAAGATTACACCATCTACTGAACATACATGCCCCATTTGTTTGAGAACATATATAATATACTCCACTACCCTCTCTTTGCTCACGACCAAATTTACAAAAAGACATAATTATGATACAGTTACAAGGATAGAATCTTTGTAAATAGTTCCGCCATTAGTATAAGTTACTGTAATAACAGCGTTATCATTAACTTGCGCTCCAGTAGCAATAGTTACAATACCTGTTTTCGCTCCTACAGAAATATTAGAACCAGTAGCTGCTGGCTTCGTTGCAACCGCAAACCCTAATTTGGCATCAGTAGCAGGAATTTCAATATCTCCTTTTACACCACCACGTAAACCAATTACATTTAATTGAACCGTTTTTTGCACCCCATGAGTTGCTGTAATATCTCCATTAGTAATTACAACTCCACCAATTTCAGATAAAGCATCTTCTAAAACAGGAACCCATTTAACGTAAGCATAAACGTCTCCACTAGTACAATCTTGACCAGAAACATTTAACGCAGTACCAGTTAATGTTTCACTAGAAACACCATCAGCACTTAATGCTAATTCATAGTTACCATCGATTTGGAAACGTGGAATATTGTAATGTAAGTATTCTACTAATTCCATAGCTTCATTTCTAATTTCGATAATTAGAGTTAAATCAACAACTTTTGGTGGTTCTTTTGTTTCAATGCTTAAAACATCAACAGTTTCCATAGCATCATAAATAGCAGTAACCATTTTTCCTTTTCCGCCAACCACTGTAATTTCTTTTTGACTAGCGTCCACTACTGTTACAGTATCTTCATCATAGAAAACAGACACTCTACCAACAGGAGTTTTAGATAACTCTCCTTTACCACTGGCATCTAAAGTAACACATTCAGTTTGTAATACTTTGATGTTTTTATTTTGAATATCAGAACCAGCATTTAATGGTAAGAACACTTTACTAAATGTAGGTTTTGTGATAGTACAAGTAATAGTTTTATCGTGCATATAACGTGCTTGCATTACGTTGTTAATACCACCACGAACATCAGTAGCAGTCATAGCCATATTAACAGCAGTTGAAGTTGAAGTAGTACCCCAAAATAAACCGTTACCAGTTGAAGTATCACGAGCAACAACGTTAGCTACAGAAACAGCAAATTTTTTTGCCATATATATTTCCTCCTAAATTTTTTATTTATTTTACTTGACCTTTAGTTGCCTTATTTATTTTATCAATAAAAACATTCTTTTGAGAAGCGACCCCATCTTTTGGCTTGTCTAAATCAATATTTCCTACCGACTTAGACAAATCACTATTCTCAAAATCACTTTGAGTAACTAATAAGCCATCGTATCTACCCTTTTCGACATAAGGGTTTGCATAATAATTAATTTTTCTATCAAATTTAACTTTTCCAGACACTGCCAAAGGGTACATGACTTCAAAATCCTTTTGTTGTCTTAGGAAGTATAAATGATGCCTGAATTGATATAATGTATATTTAACAAATTTATCATCATTAATAGCTAAACCCGATAAACTAGCAAAATTAAATATCTCATCTGAAAATGATTGAGGTGGATTATCTTTGCTTAACTCAATTAATTTTTCTTCCATATCTTTATGATACTGTTCAATGCGCTTAATGCTTATTGCATTTTGTTTTAATATCAATTGCCTTATTAAATCAAAATCACTTTCATCAAACACAACTTCTTCTCTACCATCGATAGAAATTATTATTTTAATTTGAGCCAAACTCAAAGCATCAACACTATCTATCTCAATATTTGTTGTTATCCTAATGATTTTATTAATATCATCTTTGGAGCAACCATACACCTCTTCTAGCTTGCAAACATCAAACAACATTTCTTGTATTATTTTTTGAATATTAACAAATGAGATTGGATTAGTGAACAAATAAGCAATCAATAACGCCTTTAGATAAGAGGCTTTATATATCGCCTTTCTCTCCAATACGCTCATGGTTGGATATATAAATTCTTTTTTAGAGTGACATAAGATTATGGAAACTAGGTTTTCTTTATATTTCTCAACAACAAGAATGGGGTAAAACTCTAAATTTTTAAAAGTTTGTGGTTTTCCCCATATGTCGTTATCAGCATTATAAAAATCTTGTAGTTCCATTAATCAGATACAATAGTAGTCATGATTAGATTATAACCACTATATTCATTATTAAAATTAACCAATTTAAAACCACCGCTATAATCTTCTAGTCCATTCAAGAATAAATATCTACCATTATCATATAATGGCTTTCCATTTAGAGCATCTACCAATTCTTGCATTATAGCAGTTGCTCTATTGTCGTATGCGACTTGGTCTGTATCGCATATCATTTTTCGATTATTTACAATAATTTGCAACAATATATTAACCTTAGCCACTTGCGTATCTTGGGAATACCCATTCAACACTTGTATTCTTAGTTGCGAAAAAACCTCTCCTTTATCGCTCGTCATAGCTTCATCAGAGAATTTTTGAAATGCAACATTATAATTCTCTAAGTGCATAGAACTAGGAGCAATCATACCTTTTATTTCTTCTTGTGACAAATCACTTTTTCCCATTGGATTTTCGTATTTTAATAGTTTCCACAAATTAGGACAATTAATCGCCAAATAATTAATTACATCATATGGGATAGTTCTAATTGATTTGTAGCTTGCGTAATCTCTAAAATTATTGACATTATCCATTTTATACAACACCCCTTAACCAAATTTCTAAATCTTTAACCTCTTGATTTTCTATATCTTTTAATTTTATTGTCAACGAGTTTGCTCTATATTGTTTATTGCATTTAATAGTAAATTTATTATTTTCAACATTTTCAATAGAATAATATTGTTGGGGAACACCAAGTGATGTTATTTCAAAAGCATCGTCATTAGGTTTTCCATTACTATAATATCTAACCTCATACTCTTGCGATTCTCCTTGCTTTAAACTAGTAACATCGCTAGGAGTAATATTAATTCCATCAACATAAGTTGGTGTATAATTATTTCCATTCCATGCAACATCTTTTTCTAAGTCATCTTCTGGTTGCTCAGAAACCTTATTCATAAATAGTTTTAATAAACCGTTATTAATACTATTATTATATTGAATAACAACATACGCTCTACCATTAAACAAAAATCTTTGGTTGATATAGATATTTTTTGTATCTTTGTTGTTTTGAACATATACAACAATGTCACAATTCGGCTCTACAAAACCATGTTGCCCCATGTCTAAGGTTGTATATTTCATAGTGTCCTCAAAATTACAAGGATAAGAAACAATTCCCTTTGAAGTTAACATATTTAAAGTTTGGTTACAAGGAACTATTCTTCCATTCACATTAAATAATCTCAATGTATCTAATGAAATTAATAACCATGTAGTCCACTTTTGGGGAACATCACGAATGTGCAAATAATTAAAATGAATATAATCACCTATTCCAAATTGCAAAGTTTGATAAGGATATGATAACATTTTTTTATAACCCAATGTCTTATCGTCAGAATTTCCTTCCATAATCCATGTTTTATATTTTTTATCATAATCCATATTTTTATAAACCCATTCAAAATCCACTGCATCTTCAAATCCATCTTGAACAATATCGCTAGTGCTATCTTTTAAGGAATCGCCCTTGTTCATAATATCCATAATCATAGAAGAACAACCTCTTGTTCTCTTTGGCTTAGCGACCATACATACGCCTACCTGCTAATCTTTTAAGTTTATCTTTTGATTTTCGATAACTATATTTTACAATTAAATCATGAACTCTATCTCTCCATTGAGTAATAGATAAGTTTGATAATTGTTTAATTTGTTCAGCTTGACTATGAACTTTATAACTGTTACTATAAACAATTTGATTCAGCGACCTGTCATTTGCTGCATATGCCTCCAAAAAAGGAATATTCATACCCTCAGCAAGAATAATTTTTTCATCTATATCCAAAGTTTCTTCAAAATATCCTATTTCATAAGCACCTACTAAAATAGACAACCCCACTTGTGGGGCTTGGTCAAAGGTGATAATATGAGTAAGTGGGTCATATTGGTAACCAAATAACTCCACATAATAATCATCATCATCTCTTTTTGCACCAACCCAAATATTGGTTTGACCGTCTTGTGGGATTGGGTCTAATTGAAATTGGGTTTCTACCCCATCTCCATCAAAAAAATATTCGCTCTCGCTATATCCCTTTATTTTAGTTAGGTCTTTATGACAATCATACAAAAATGCCCCTATGGCATATTGTAATTGTCGATAACACAAAGAATAAAATTGATATAGAGGAAGTTTAGCCAATTTAGGGTCTTTTCTAATAACTTCGTTTAAACAATATATTTCTTCAAATGTAGTCATCAATACTCCCTCCATTCATTGTTATATTAGTGAACTAAATTTTTTAAAATTTGTAAAGAATTAGCTGCTTGAACTAATTCTACTCCAAAGAATTTTTCGATAGTAGCCCTACTTGCATAAGGAATACGTTCTAATCTTTTATCCAATTCTAAGTCAGCTAATTTATATAGAATCATGTGCATAATATCTATGTTAGTTTTAGTTTTGGTCTTACCATCTAGCCAACTATAAATTTGGTTGGCGTCTCCACCATTAATTAAATCCATGATTTCATCTTCATCATAAATAAATGTACGTTTAATTCTGAACTCTTTATATTCATTGTCATCATCAAAATAACAAAGCCCTTGTTCAAATACTTTTTTATTAGACGCTTTCTTAAATACTTCTTTTAAATCTGCTCTATCACATTCAACTTCTTCTCCGTACTCAAATTGGAGAACCACATCGCCTTTTTGTGATGTTAGCGTAACGCCATAAACCGCATTACAACCCACCATAATGGTTTCACCTAAATCATCATCGGTTTTTGTTTCAGTCATAGCTTGTTGAAGTTGATTAGCTTGTTGGGCTTGTTGTTTGAACATCTCAACCAAAGCACTTTGTTGTTTTAACATTTCATTTACTTCGGCTAATTGTTTTTTCATTAATTCAAGTTCTTCATCTTTGGCATCTTTGGTTTTTTGCACAACCTTTGATTCTTTCTTTTTAGCGTTACCACGCTTTGATGTCTTTACTTCTTTTGTTTCATCATTTTCAGACGAGATATTTACTTGTTTGTTTTCCATTATATCAATTTCCTTTCTACAACAATGATATAAGAGGCTAGGAATAAACCCTAGCCAATATCATTATTCCACTATATTATTTTTACAATTATTGAGCAACTTTAATTAAACCATAATGTGCTTGTGTAACAATAGCAGCATCAAATTGCATATGATAAGAATAGCTTACTTTGTGTAATGAACCACGAGTAGCATCTGTTTCTTTTGCATAAGCATAATTTTCACGAACTAATGTTACTGGTTTGTCACCAACTGAACTTAATAATACAATTACGTCAGCAGGTAATAAGATTGTTGGAGCCTCTCCAGTGAATGGTTGTGATAAATCAGTAGCTTGTGGGATAACAATGTTATCAACGCCAAAAGCACGACCTAAGAAACCATCTCTAATCATTTGGTCTTGACTTTCAAAACCAAAGTTAGTTGTAGCGATAGTACCAGCTTTGTTAAATGCAGTTAAAGTACCATAAGCCTTAACTTCAGCACCACCGTTTACAGCTTGCAAATCACTAATCATTTTAACCACTTTATCACTTGCATAAGTAGCAGAATAGAATGGTGTACCATTTAATTTATTAGTATCGAAAATTAATCCAGCAACTAATTGATATTGAGCATATAATAAAGCCATAGCAACTTTAGCCACTTCTTTACCAAAATCAAATGTTCTATCAACAATACGAATATAATCCATTTGAACACCTAAAGCGTATTCTTTTGGAGTGATTGTGATACTTTGTTTAGTAACACCGTTTAAACGAGTTACATTTGTCATATAAGAACTTCTTTGTGCAACAGGCAACCCTTTTGTTTCGATTTCAGCAGTATAAGAATCTCCTAATCCCACTGTTTCGATATTACATAAATTTAATAAAGCAGTTGGGTTAGAGTTAGCTACAACTCCTGAAATTGCCTCAACTACAATTGAATTATATAAAGCGCCAAAAGTTGGATTAGAAAACGCTCTTGCAACTCCTTCTTTTGTGTTTAATGATAAGTGTTCTAAACCAGATTTAGAAGCACAATATCCTAATAACGCATCTTTAACGTTTTTGTTTTTATGAGAATATTCTTTTTTATCCATTTTGAATGAGTCATCACATAAACCTTTGCTTACATAATGGTCTGAACTATAAGCTAAAGCTAATTCAGTTAACCCATCAACAATCACAGCTGCCTCGTTGTCAGTAGCTGAGAAGTTTTGTACTACATTAATTACTTTTTCCATCTTATATTATCCTCTCTTTCCTTATTAAGCTACATCGTCACCGATGAAACCAGTTGCGATTACAGTTTTGATAAATTCAGCACCAAATAAACCACCAGCCCGTAAATATTCACCAGCAGTTTCAACTCTTAAATAACATTTAGCAGTTGCATGAGAGGCATTGTTAACCAAAGCATACTCAGCTTGTACTGGAATTAAGAAGTTTTTAGCAGTTGCTGTAGCGTTCTTAATTGCATCGTGAGAAATTTCAAAACGAACATAATTATCAATCATTACTACTGTAACAACATCCCCTTCTTTAAATTCGTATTGAGTATAGTCTGGTTGTCCTTCTGGGCGTCTACCATCAGGCAATTGTTCAAAACCACCATTAATAACTAAACCAAATCTTTGAGTCTTAATATCAGTAGGAGCAGCACCTTTGTAAACATCAACGTTTCTTGCTCCAAATGTTGCATCCAATTCTTCTAATGTTAATACTGCACCAGCTTGGATTGTTTGTCCTTCTGGAACGCTTGCAGTGAATACTAAACGGTCAGGCACACGAGTAATTGGTGCACAATAAAAATGTTTGATAGCCATATATATTTCCTCCTAATTATTTACCTTTTCTATATTTTTTAGCTAAACTTTCTAATGGGTCTTGATTCTTTTGAGCCATTGAAGTATTATCAATAGGCATGAATGAGAATTTTTTAGTTTCATCAATTTCTTCAATTGCTTTCTTAGCATTTTTTGCTACAGCAGCATATACTTTTAATGAGAATTTTTCTTCATCTAATTCACCACAACCAAATTTAGCAATTTCAGCTTTAAATGTTTCAGCTTCATCGCCTAAGCAACTAGCATATTCTTTTACTAAAGCGTTCATAGCTTCAACACTTTTAACGTGTTCAATTTCTTTTAATTTGTTTTCAAGAATAGCATATTTCTTTTCCCAATAATCTTTGTCAGCGTCAACATCATCTTCTAATCCCTCTTCGCCTTTATCATGGGGTTCGATTTTATTCTTTTTAACATTTTCTTCTTTTTCTTTGACATCATCTTCTTGTGCCTCAGCATCATCTTTGATTTCTTCGATGTCTTTGTTATCCTTATCAAGTTTGTTCTTGATTTCTTCTGCCATAGAAGCATCCTCCTTTTCTTTGTCTAATCCTAATTTTTTGTAGATACTTTCTACTTTATCAACCACTTTGGTATCACCCTCGGCTTTGGCATAACCCAAAGCAGAAGCTAACCCTCCTCGATTATAAACAGCAGTATCTCCAACAATTTCCATGACTGGATATTTTAATTTAGAACTTGGGCTTTCTTCCCACCCTTGTTCAACAAGCAAATAAACATCTTTAACTAACGTCTTATAGTTTTTAGCACTTAAAACTTTATTTCTAAGTGTTGTTTTATCTACGTCTCCCCAACTAGAATCAGACATTTTTTCACTTGATTTATTAACCTTTATTGCTTTTTCTTTGCCTAAATCTTCCTTTTTGGCAAATAAAGAACTTTCAATAAATTCTTTCATTTTATTACCTCCATAAAGACTATAAATATCTCCATCTTTATGTTCTTTCATACTATTTTCAATTTCAACTAATTTACTATGAGATATATAAGAATTGTAAACAATATCTTTAACATCATTAAGAACTAAATCAATATCCTTATTTGTTGATTTTCTATTGATTAAATAATTATTCATGTTATCATTAATATTGTTTTTTAATTCTAAAGGCAATTTATATTTTGTGTTTTTAGAAAATTTTAAATAAGTATTGTTATAGTCATCATATGAGTATTTAATAACATTCATCTCAGACCCTTCTATGCCCTCTAGTACATCCCTACCCAATAGAGCAATTCCTCTTAATTTCATTTTATTAATTTTTAGAATACCATTATCTTGTTGCCAACCATCTAAAACAATAATTTCAATACTTATTTTTAAACTACCATCACGCTTTTCAATAATACGCATTAAAGTAGGAAGATATACTTTATGAATTACACCTATTACTCGAACATAGGTACGACCATCTCTTTCTACGTATTCGATAGGGGTTAAATATGGAACATGACCAGCAATTAGCATTGTAGCATCACCATCTCTAGCGTGTTCTAGTACATCCGTACTCATACTTGGAATCACGCTATTATTAAGACGATAAATAATTGGTTTGTCTCTAAATGTTTCTTTAGAACATTCAATACAATCCATATCAATATCAGCTCCATTTCTATTCACGCCTAAGTGACACAAATCTAATGAAACTAAACAAGTATCTTTATCTTCTTCAATAACACTTAAATAATCTAACGAAAATTCCAAATTCATTTTATTAACTTTTTTCACTACTCTTCACCCCTTTCTGATTGTTTTCTCAATCCCCACTCTTTTAAGAGTTTAGAAAGGCTTTCACATTCTACATATTTGTATACAACTTTGCCATTTTTAGCTATAAAGTCACCAACTGGCAATACATTATTTTGTTCTAAAAATTTACACAAAGGTATAGAACCACATTTAAAATATTTAATCTTAAATCTATCTTCGATTTCTTCGGTATTAACAATTCTCACTAATCATCACCACCATCGAATACAAAGAATTTATCACACATATAATCAAATGTAAACCAATCATCGTTTTTGACTGCATTGGCTTTATCCACTAATAATATGGATTGTTCCATAAATTTATTAAATGTTCTCATAAAGCTATCCAACTCCTTGGAAACATTATAATCACCATGTTCGTTAGCTACTTTTATAGCTTGAACTAATATGTTATAAGTTTCTTCATGATATTTTAAGTTCTTATAAAAAAACTCTCTTGGACTATTGTAATCTGAATCATCTAATGGTGTTGGTAAGTATTTTGTAGTTACATTATACATAGATTGAATATTCGAAATAGTATCACTCCACGCAATGGGAAATAAATGTGCAAATCCTTCATGAAATATTTTTTCAAAATTATTCATAGCATACTTAACATTTAATACAGATAAACCTCTATCCCATATTCTATTCAAAATAAATCCTTGTTGAACTAATTTATCCAGCATCTCATTTGTTTCTTCACTAATTAACAATTTTATCACTCCCTTCTATTCTTGACCCCTGCTATCTCTGGTCGCTATTCCCTCATCGCTCAAATTCATAGTATCTATTTTATCTCTGCCACTTGTTGCATTGACTTTTTGTGATGCTTGGAATTGCGATGTTAGAGGTTGCATTGCACTCTTTAATCCAAACTCATTTTCCAACAATGTTAATCCCTCTAATTCATGAGGTAAATAACCAGCTGCACTAGCAAGATGTTGAATTGGAAAGTTCGCAGAAGTTGTTAGCTTTAACGCTGTATTAATTTCTTCATCTCTTTCTAAGTCATTTCCGCTAAATTTTGTTACCCAAGAATATGTCTTGGTTGCGTTTGAAATTTGCCAATCCATCATTAATTCAAATTGTGGATATAACGCCTTGGCTACATATAAATAGTCTTTTCTAGCATTGATTGTAATAGCCTTTGCGGATTTTGTATCGTCATCCCCAAAGAATGTCCCTGTTGTTCCAGCACCTGCATAAAATGTATCATTTGATAAATTAACGATATTATCTAGATTACTCGCTTGAGCGGTCGATACATCATCAATATCAAAAGGAGAGGCAAACATAGTAATATTATCTGGCAATGTAGATTGTATCATTTCTACAATTTCAGCTGCCTCCTCATAAGGCATAATCATTTCATCAGTATTCTTCTTTTGTGGAATTTTACCCCATAGCACTTTCCATAACTCTAAAGCAGACTTATCTTTTAATAATTGTCTGTACGAAAGTATATCTAAAGCACTACCAAAAGTATTACTTAACGGTGGTATCTTTAAGGCTTTGTTGGGGTCAAAAGTTAATACAAATGTTTCATTAGGGTCTAATGCTAAATATTGATATGGTGCTAAGGCTTTCCCTGCCAATCCATCTTTTCTTTTTTCATTAAATAACTCATATTGCTTATAAAGATTAGGAATTATATTAGGAATATAAGCCATTCTATCAAAATAAGACAAATCCAATGAAGCAGTCCAACCATAAGCCCACTTTGATGTAATTATACACCAATCAGTAGGTAATTGCAAAAAGTTTATATCGTTTTCAGTTTTTTCTATATGCCAAATAGAAACACCATCTTGCATAGTTGCCAACGCCATACTTCTAAATCTTTGTTTTGGCTTCGCTTTAGCAATAACATCGCTTGCAACCCTATAACTGTTTTGATATGATTTTAGTGATGAGCTACTAATTTGCGTACTACTTCCTGGTAATAACATACAATTAAAACTCAATATATCAGCAAAATAATGAACAAAACGATTGTATTGACCAACTGCATACTCCAAATATTGCGATAGTGCCCTTAGTTTTCTATCGTTATATTGGGGTGCTAATAACCAAGTCTCAATATCATCGCTAGTAGCTTCTGCAGGGTTGAAATTCATGTCTTGTAAAAATCTTTCCTCTAAATAAGGTTGAGAGACACCATTATGAGCCGACAAAGTAGCTAACATTTGTGCTTGTTCTACGCTTCTCTTTAAAGATTGAGCATAAGCATGAATACTTTCACTAAACTCTTGTGAAGTAATTGGCTTTTTAGGGTTGCTTTGTGGCTTATTGATTTTTATTGGCTTTTGTTTGTTTTTATAATTTCGATTAGCCATTGTGTCCTCCTTTCTATCTAAATTTAAACCCTACTCTACGCTTATTAGTAGAACGAGTTTTCATAGCTTCTTTAAATTTTTCGGCAGAATATGAATTATTCCCACCTTTTAATTTACCTATCTCTTTTAAAGATATAAAATAATTACCATAAGATATTGACGAATACCTATCCTTTCGACCATTAATTGGTTCAGTTAGTCTAATGTTTCCGCCAAGTATCTCCATACTTAAATTTATACATTCTTCTATTAGTTCTGATGTTTGAACATATGGAGCAAGTTTTAACGCTCTATAATTTGGATTATCATTATTCCTGAACAAAGAATCCTTTGAAGTCAAAATATCTATTGCTCTTTGTTCGTTGACTAAAAATGATATACTGTTATTATCTAATTGCTTCTTAAAATCTACAGCAATCCTACTATTCAAAGCCAAAGAGCCTTGAATTGGAAAAATGACAGGCAATGCCCCACTTTCAACCGTCCTATCTCTTAGGTCACTTATAGTTTCTTTGCTTAAAACGTGTAACTTATCATCATCTATAATAGTCCAAGCAGGATAAACTTCGCCAGTAATGTCATCAATAGTCTCTTTTGTTAATTCATCATAAACTGTAATACCAGCATTTTGAGTATCAATAACCAAATAATCAGCTCCATACTCATAATACAATTGTTTTATTCTAAGTGCTTGACGAGACGCAGTAGCACCATTGTGGCTTTCTATATAATCAATATCTCTTTTATATCTAGTTCCATCAAAATCTCCCTCAATGCAACCTATAATGGTGTTATCGTTTTTCTTACCTTTTTTTGTTGCGATATCAATTGTAACAATCCTAATATTGTCATCACTTCTTGTTTTATTATAAGGATTATCAATATGTCTCTTGCCAACTATCTCAACGTTGCTATATGGATAAAAAGGCTCTCTAAGCCTTCTATTAATATCCATGTCATCTAATTTAAAATATGAATCTCCAGACTCTCCAATCATACTATTTTCATATTCCATCTTAAATGTTAGGTCATCCATTGTACTTTTTTCTCCAAAAATGTCCTCTGGTGTTTTTAATTGGTGTTCCAATGCTAGATACATATCAAATGCCACGAGACAACGCTTTTTCCCATTGAACATGTCAGTAGATGTTTCAACAATTTGTTTCCACATCCAATTACTCTTCCAATAAGCAGAAGATATATATATTTTTTTAGATTGTTCAGCTTTTAAGTTTTCATATTTACTCAACAACATATATGGTGGTTTTCTAGGAACATTAAAAGGAATAATTACAGAGTCAACAATTCCTTTATTTAAAGTTCTAAACTCTTCTAGTATTATTAGATTCGAACGCAAACCACGAGAATTATCATTATGTGCTGTTACTATAATTGAAGAATCGTTTCTAAATTTAACTTCATATTCGTTATTACCTGTTGTAATTTTAAGTATCTCTCTACGCAAATTGGGAGACATTCTCATTAATTCTTTTTCTATCTTCTCGGTAATAATCAATCCAGCTTGCGATAATTTCGATGCAACGATAACAATCCTAGCCCCAGGATATAATATTGCATAACAACAAATAAATAACGCAGTCAAGAAACTCTTCCCTATGGCTCGAGCAGCTATCCATACAAACACATTATTTGTCATCATTAAGTGCAATACAAGTTTTTGAAATGGAAATAAAGATATGCCCAAATAATGCTCAGCAAATAATTCTACATTTCTTCTATAAAAAGTAATCCAATGCCTTAATCTCTCAATGGTTTTATCATTATTTCTTTCATACAAAGATATTTTATCCTTGTTTGATGCCATTTTTTTAGACAAAGCCATATTTATTCACCTTCGAATTTGTCATAAGATATCTCCATATCATTCTCAAAACTACCATCAATTTCATCTTCATTGTAGTTAATGTGTGGAAAATCTCTATGACCCAATAATAAATTCTTTATAGGGCGAACAATGTGTAAATTAAAGTATTTTTCAAAACCTTGATGGTCTTTATAAAGATTTCTATCTGAGAAAAACTCAGCAGGCATATTTTGTTCAATATCATCAATCCATTTTCCAAATGTCTTATTCCCCTCGCTTGCCTCTTTATTTTTCTTTAAAGTTGCAGGGTCTAAGCCCATATCTTTAATAATTGATGACTTTTGTTTTAATAACGATTCGGTTGGTTTACCGTTTGATATTACAGATTTTTCAATGCTTAATTCCACTCTACACAAATCTCTAATATACGATATACTTATAACATCATCTAATGGAACACCATCAGACCATTTTTTATACAATTGATTTAATCTTTTATAATCTTCAGCAGAATAGCCTCCGCCCCAAACCTCCATATTCTCTTTTTCAACAGTCACCAAGGGAACATCTTCGACTGAACCCCTATTTTCGTCACTGTTATAAAAGTTTAATCCACGATATTGTGTTGCACTATTGACAAATCTAATGTATTCTGGTAGGATTTGTTCTTCTCCCCACTCTTTTTCTACCGCTTTATCGATAATCGAATCAACTAAATTCTTATCATAATAAACATCTAGCAAACCGCACAATCTAAATATTGCTCTATGAACGCTATCATACTCTTTTACCATTTGAATATACATTTTTTTAGTACATTCCTTACAAATTGGCATAATGTAAAAAGCGTTAGAACGAGATTTATAAAATTTAGACTCGTCCAATTCTTCTTTGCAATGAAAACAACGCCATTTTTCCTTTTGTGGCTTTGTATTAATTAATTTCTTTTTTGAACTAACAGCCATTGAAAATGACCTCCTTTCACCAAAAACATTCTTACAATTTTTATGTATTATGAGGAGAATGGAAAAACTCCTCATATAATTAAAAGGGAAGTGATATTAAAAAGGACTCATTTTACAAAACAAGTCCTTGGAGATAATAAACTTATTACTTAAAATGAAGTCTTGCACTCCATTAGAGACTACACTATAAGTGTTGCTTTTGCAAATTAAATAATATTCGCAATATGGATTTACGTTCTTCCCAAATATGTCGACATTATTTTCGGCTAAACATACTTTATTATGGTTCATAACTATACACACCAATTTGATTTTCCAACTCAATAGATAGTTCTCTATATTTATTATATTGATTAGAATAATATTCAACATCACTCTTAGCTTTATTTAAGTTCTCTTGAGATTGTTGTAATTCTTGTTGCAAAACATCATTATCATGTTTAACCTTGGTATAGTTTATACCAAGCAACAAAGATAGCAATGCTAGAAATGTCAATATTTTCACTTCTATTTCTTTTTTTAACATTGTTAGATACCCATTAAACTAAAGAAAGTTTTTCTTCCAGCCACCCCATCAGGATTTAATCCATGGTCACGTTGATATTGTTTTACACACGCTTCTAATCCTTTTCCAAATTGACCTGGGCACTCTACACCGTTAGGATTATACCCATTACACATTAAAGCAATTTCTAAAGCTGTAACCATGTATTGTTTTTCTCCTCGTTTAACATAGTGTTTACCAAAAGCATCTTTTGACTTTGTTTGAAAATAACCATCTGGGTCAAGGTGCTTTCCATAATCTAAATTAATAGCATGTTGCACACAACGTCTAACATTTCTTAAAGTGTCGCCACCTTTAATTCCATCAACACTAATGATATGCCCTGTAAAGTTAATAGAATGTTGTTGTCCTGCTCTAATTAAGTCATTTCCGCTTGCTTGTGGCTTAGTTTGAGTATTTTGGGTAGCTTGACTACCGCCACTATTATTAACATCCACAATGGCGTTAAAAATAGCTCGAGCGATTTCCGTTGCCCCAATTGATTTATAATGATTAGCATCTTCTGTATCAACGAAGCACACTTCAATTAACATAGATTTTGCTTTTGTTTTTTTGATTACATATAAACCGTTCCCAGCTTTTACACCACGATTTTTAAATCCTAGATTTGAAATATTTTGACAAACCTCTAGAGCATCGGCGAATTGTCTACCATTATAAGTATATACTTCTACTCCTCGACCACCGCCTGCATTAAAATGAATTGAGATAAAATAATCCAAATCATCTCTGTTTGCCACATTAACAATTTGACTCAAGCAAGATTTTTGACTAGACGCTTTATCAATAGTACAATTTACCACGTTATGACCAGCTGTTCTTAACATTTCCATTAAAGGAGCAGCCACTGCTCTAGTTTCGTTACTTTCATTAATAATACCGTTTGCCCCACTTCCAGGACCCGTTTTAGTATGACCTGCATTTATTCCAATATTCATATTATTCACTACCACCTTTCTTTTTATGTATTAGTAGAAAGTAAACTCTTTCTACTAGTTATTTTTTAAATTTCTTTAGAATCTACTTTTTCACTAACTAATGTAATTAAATTTCTCACTAATTCAAACCCACCAGTAGCCATAACCCCAACAAAAGCACCAATCACTGCTTTTTCAATCGAAGTGTAAATACAATAATAAGAAACACAACCAACTACAGCTAAGATAGTAGGAATTAATTTGTTGTTTACCCAATCCAATCCAACCCATAGTTTAATTAAAAAGCCTAACATTACACAACCTAAGAACACATAAGGGTTAATCATTTCTAAAATAATACTTGTATCCATATTTCATCCTCCTTATAATCTTTATGGAAATTGTAAATTTACACCAAACAATTAAATTTGGTATAAAACTATACTAATGCGTGGTATATTTATTAACAATAGACCACCACACACGGTCTGCGATTGTTTTATGCACGTGCAAAACGAAGGAAGGAGCGACCCTCCTCAATATACTCGGGTTCACCACCCTAACAAACAAACAATCGCCAAGGGCGTAAAGCCATAATTACCAACACATTAAGCCATTCTCTACTTATAGAAGAGAGAATTTCGCACTTTTTACTTTAAATTAATAATTCTAAGATATTCACTTACATTTTCTTTCGATACAATTATTAGGTTTTGACTTGGTGTTGAAGAAAATCTAAATTTCTTAGCATGAGCGTCTGTTCCGCTTAAAGTTCCATTTTCAATAGTTCTTCTTTCGTTGCTTTCACTCAATGCTGGTGAATGTCTATGACCTAATATATGTAAATCAAAATCTCTATGAATTAAACTTGATAAAGTATTTACCGAGTTTTTAGGATTATCATTATGCCCATGACTAGCAATGATATTATGATTATAAACCTTAAAAGTCGCATACTCATCGTCTAATTCATTATCCAAAATTTCGACATTATCAACATCTTCAAACCTGTTCTTTAAATGCCAATCAATTAATCTTGTAAAGTTTTCGCCATCTAAAGACTCCTTTTTATTTGGCATTACCCTAGAATGGTTATCTAGCGTAGAATAGTATCTAATATTAATACCTGTTTGACTAATGTTATAAATCAACTCAGCTATCATTTCAGATACTTCCATAACTTGCTCCATAACATCTTTTACATTTTCTAGTCTAATAGTAGGGTGAATAATCCCACTGCACAAATCATTAAGATTTACAATAACTAATTCATCCAATTTAAACAAATCAATATCTTTTACAACTGATTCATATATTTTTGATACTCTTTTTTTGGCAATTTGGGGATTGAATTTATTTATATGATTATCAATCTCAATACCATAATGCCAATCAGATAGGCACAAAATGCCTTTATACATACCATTTATATTTTTTTTATAATTAAAATTATTAGAAGTCAAAAAAGGCTTTGAATCTTTCATTATCAAAGCATATTCTCTCGCAAAATCAAACGCTTGCTCATATCGAGCATCTTGCACCTTAATTCTTCTTAACAATCTTTTCTCATCGTTAATTTTAACTCTTTCTTTTTCGAGCCTAATACTAGAACGCATAATAGCTTCTTGAATTTCATTTGGAGACGATTCAACAGTTTCTTCTTCCAAGTCATTAATCATCATTTTACAACCATAATATTCTCTACGTGCGACATCTTCACTATGTCTTATATTAAATACTATCTCTATCCAATCAGCATGGCTTCCTTTGAATAATCCATCTTTTCTCATTTGAACCATTCTTTTAATATAGTCAAAGCGACTTTCATTTTTCCCTTGAAAATAATTTTTACTCATCTTCTTCATGTAATTCACCCATTGAGTTAGTTAGCCTTTCTTTTAAATTACCGCCTTGTTTAAATAACATCGCCTTAAATCCAGGCACAATAACTTCATTCTTATTTAAGTCTAACCCTCTGCGTGGAGATTTGTCTACTGTATAAAATTTACCAAAACCAGAGAACATAATAGTATTACCTTGCTCCATGGCTTCTACAATGGTTTCTAAAAATACATCAGTAATCCATTTGCTATCTCCTATTGTGGTGTTTAGATTTTCAGCTAATCTTCTTGCAAAATCTTCTTTGTTTAGTTTCATACAACCCTTCCTTTCTACAAACAAATTGACAAAATATTTTGGAAAATGCATAAATTCCAAAAATGAGTGTTTATTATAGTATATTCATAATATACTCAACGAGCAAAAATATGCTCATCAAGTATATTGAAATTATTTTCTTTTTCCCCAATCAATTTCTCCATAGAATTTCATAAAATTATTGTCTCTTAATATATAGTCGGGATTATTGTTATCTAATTTATAGTTTATTCTTAGTTTTCTAGTATACTTTTGAATATAGTCTTTCCACTTTTGAATTTCTTCTAAATCTTCAACATAACCAACCTCTAATAATTCTTTTAGTTGTCTATTATAAACATTATTAACATTTAACCCTCCCCATTCAGAGAGTATTCTAATATTAACATCAAAATCACCATCATTATTTGCAAATGCTTTAGCATAACATAATATTAATAAGGCTAATTTTCTTGTTGATTTTTTAGTGCTTTGTGTTTTAATATACTCTATATCATCCTTAGATATATTAACCACCCCATCATGACTATCAATAGATACATATTTTTCAAGAACATCTCTAATCAAATGTTTGACACTTAGCTTTATATATAATCCATATTTGTTAGCCCAAGTAAAAATCAACTTTCTAATTTCAACCTCATCATTAATCCCCAAACCATAATAATGCCTAACGAGTAAAGTACAATAATATCTCATATGATAAGCGTTCAAGTCAACTCCATTTAATATATCGTTAACTTTTAGTCTTTCATTTGTCACAACTTACACCTCGCTTTTAATTTCTTTTAATGAATATCTTTCTCCTAATATCTCAATATCACCACTATCATCTCGATATGGTATATTATGAGTGACTGCTTCTATGTTATTAGGTAACCAATCTCCAACCACCGCCCATAAAATCTTTTTGCTTTTTTTTGGATATTTCTCATAACATAATTTAACAATACAATTTACAATCAATTTTTTGTTGCTTGTAATTTTTAACAACTTATCTTTATAATCCTCATAATAATAAGCCCAATCAACTTGATATTCTTTTGCAAACTTTTTATTAACGTTTAAATAATTGTCTTGGATATACTCTTTTGCTTTTTCATATCTATTCAAATCCTTGGCTTCTTTAATAGTTAAATTATTTTTATCCTTTACTTGTTTTATTCTATTGTCTCCATAAGCATTTAAATTACGTTGTTCAATAATTAAATCTTGCGACAAGTTAACAAATTCTAAATAAATCTTTTCTATTTTACCCATAACATCTTGATTATCCTCAACACCTTCATCTATCATAATAGTATAATCAAAGTTATCATAAGTTCTTGTGTATTTTATTTTTCTTTCCCAATTCTCTATTTTAAAACACATTGCGTTCATATTACTTCGGTATTTATTAAAATCTCTTAAGGTGGCGTAATATGGACTACGATACTTCATAAAGTATGGAATTGGTCTTGCATACTTGGCGATTGCTTTTGGTAAATTAAATCTTATCCCAGTTTTTGACGCATCAACCTCTTTGCCAACAAAAATACTTAGCGTAGAGATATAATCATCATGTATTTTTTTTGTTTTTTCTGTTTTTTTCATCTTGTTATGATAACAACTGCTGTAATTAGAATATTCTCCAATTCTATTACTAGAATTATTAATTATTAATTTTTCGATGCTATCAATATTATAATAATCTGGTTCTACAGTTATTTTATCTTGAACATCCATGGTTACTGGAATCGACATATCAACCCCTTTAATCATGGTTGGTTCGTCTAAAACGAACAATAAATCACCGTCAAAATCGCATCCATTTAATCTCGCCATATGTGGACTATTACAATCTATCATACAAACATTTTGCAAATGTCCTAAATACTTTTCGATTAGTTCATTTCTTACATATGTAACTACATCGTGTTCTGAGCTGCAAATATGTGGATTTCGTGTAATGAGATATTCTTTTCCAACTTCGTAACCGCATCTACCTCTAGTCCAAAACTCTTGAAATTCTAAACAACCATTTGGTTCTAGCCCACCAATATGCTCCATAAACAAAATCAAATCAGGAACTGCAAACTTAAAACAACCCCTTAAATATAACTTTCCGCATTTAGCATCGTTTATATTTCCTTTTAATAAATTTATAACATGATTTACCACACCCTCTTGCTTAAGCATCTCTGGATTTTTAGCAATGGCTTTAATATAATTACTACTAAGTTTATACTTATCTCCACAAATTCCTAAGAATGTTTTTACATACTCCTCTTTGCCATCTATGACTTTTTGAAAATAATCCAAAGTTTTATCTCCCAACTTCTCAAAGTCTGAAAATGGGATGTTTAAATCTTGTAATATTTGATAATTTGCTTTTGTATAAATTTTCTCATCTTTTTCATTAAAATTATATTTAGCAATGCCAAATACATGGTCGTACTCTTCTAACTTAGATAAATAATATTCCCAATCTCTATAATCGTTGTAATATTTGAAATAATTAAAACCTTTATACATGGACTTATCCATAATAATCATAGGTTCATAAACGCTATGTTTAACACCCCAAATATCTTCTATCCATTCAACACCATGGTCAACAAAAAACTTTGTATAATCAACCTTATGAATACAACCCTTCATATAGCACGCTCTAACAATCATAGTATTAATATCCTTTGGCAAATCTAACTCTTTAGTCATTTCTTCAACAACTAAAGGATGAACTATACCCATTCCATCAAAACAATCTATTTCAATATCTCTAGTTTCTTCCTCTATTACTTTTTTAGTATATTCGATAATTTCTCCATCTTCATTTTTGAATGTATCTTGTTTATCATGCAAACATTTAATTTTTACATTTTTTATAGTTCTATTTAATCCTTTGGTGATAATTATCTTAGGCATATAATTTTCTAGCATATGACACCCAGTTAACATCAACCCTCTGTATGCTGATAATTTGCTTACTACTGTTTTGTCAATCCTATTATCCATAGATATTCTTTTATCTAATTCTTGTGCGATAGTTTTATCAACAAAACTTAACTTCCCAGTCCTGCTCATAGAACCACTGCGTTCACTTAATACAAATTCCTGGTCATTAAATCTAAAACCGTTTCTAACTATTGATTTTAAATCCTCTTCCTTTGTTCCTCCATCAAATTCAACAAAAGCAATATATTTATTCATTTTATTATTTGTATTCGTAATTAATCTAATTTGTCTAAACTCTTGATTATCACTAGTATACTTTAAATGACTTTTGATATATTGATTATCGCCAACTATCATAAAGTTTTCTTCAATAATTTCCTTTAAATTAAAATTTAAAACTTTATACAACTTTGGAGATTTCATTAATAATCACCACAACTTCCTATTTTATTTTCTTAAAATTTTTCTTAATTTCCTATAATTTCTTTTATTTTCTTTTTATTTCAATTTATTTTAGAAATTATAATCATCACGAAAATCTTCTATTTGTTTGCGATACCAAAAATCATATTCATCAACAATTAATTCGTCTTTGATACTTTTCGGCTTATATCTGTTATAAGACATCTCTGACCATTCTGTTCCCCCCTCTTCATCACCATAACAATCATCATAAATAATTTTATTTTCCATTTTACTTTATTTCCTCCTATAATTCATGTGATTTACTTTACTATTATAGTATATCATACACCATCGCCTTTGTAAATACTTTTTTGTTATTTCTTTTAGTTGTTTAATCTTATAAATTTATTTAATAAATCATATTGATTAGATAAAAAGTAATTATCATACATAAAAGCCTTGTCATTATTTTCAGACAACATAATCATGCCCTTATTATTAGTTCTAGTATATTTGTTTTTGATAGTATCTTTTAATATTGTAACAAATGTATTATTTAATCTTCTTTTATCTAATGTTTTATTTTTTAACTTATCCCTATTTAAAATTTGAATATCATACGCTTTGCAATGTCCGTTACAATCAAATCTATTATTTATTTCTTCGCTGACCTTAGCGTAAAAACTTTCTTTAACGCTATTAGACTTATACATAAGGTCTGCTTCTTTTTCCAATTCAAACTCTGCCAAGACTTGATTATAAATATCTTTGATAATATATTCTTCATTCATATCAACTTCTCTAAACGTTGATAAATCATAAAATTCGTGATTATCATATCTTAATAAATAAGTATCTCTTTTTATTAAACAATCATTAGACATTTTTTTAAACACATAATCAAGGGTTGATGATATTCTACTTAATACAATTTTATTAAATTCATTATAGTTAAATTGATTTGAATTAATCTTTTCCAATTCCTTATCGCTTAACTTCATTCCAAACTTATCGTTAATCATACCAACATCTTTTAATAGTTTACTTTTTGTTAATACAATTTTATCTTCTTTATATTTATTCAAGACACAACATATATTGTTGTATAACAAGTTGCTAAGACCGTTTTCTCTTCTTTCTTTGCTTAATTTTTTCTTTTCTTCTTTTTCTAATTTTTTTTCTTCTCTTAATTTTCTTCTTTCTTCTTTTTCTTTATTCAATCGCTCTCTATCTTTTCTTTTTATTTCTTTTTCTCTTTGTTTTTCTTCTCTTTCTAATTTCTTTTGTTCTCTTAGCTTCCTTCGTTCTTCTTTTTCTAATTTTTTTTCTTCTCTTAATTTTCTTCTTTCTTCTTTTTCTTTATTCAATCGCTCTCTATCTTTTCTTTTCTCTTCTCTTTTTTGTTCCTTCTCTTTTTTCTCTAAATCTTTTTTTCTTTGAGTTTCTTTTTTTCTATTTTCTATTTTATTTCTTTTTACATCATCTAATGCTTGTTTTAATTTATTTGTTTTTTCTTGTGTATAAATATCATTGATTATAAACTTTACACCGTCTTTACCATAATCAAAATACAATCTCCATTTATCTAATTGTATAACCCTACTTTTACCGCCCATGTAAGGCTCTTCTAATATTTCGCACATTGTTTTATAGTTTTTAACAACTTGACCATTGCTTAACTTATTCAAATTCATCATATTCCCCCTATACACTATCTTAATTTATTATTGTTATCACTAAGTATGATAAAAATAAAACACACAACTATCAACATTGTTATAAAAGCATCGGGGTATGTCATAATAAAATACCCTAACACAAATAATATATATATTAATAATAACCTTAAATCATTCTTCATAAATAACACCCCTTATGACACTAATGAAGGACAATCTTCATTGTCGTTTTGCTCGTTGGTAATATCCAACACATAACAAACTTCGCTTTTGTTAAACGCTCCAATCAAAGTATCAAAATCTTCAATATGAAAATAATTCTCTAAATTATGATTGTGAAGTTTGTCATCAAGACAATCATTAACACCAATTGCGTGTTCCTCATCAATGTCAACAATATTAATGTTTGCATGACAAACCAAATCTTTAACATCATCAGCATCTAATTCAACTTTATCTTGCAAAACAACATCATCCAACATATCAACTAGTAATCCCTTATCATATGCCTCATAAAAATAATAAGTATCATTATATTCAACCATAGCAACATTATTTAGCGTAACGCTATGACCGTTTTTTAATACTAACAAATAACTATGACCAACCTTAACTTCTTCAAATTTTAAATTATTATTTTCCATTTTTTATATTCCTCTTCTTTCTTTTATTTTTTATATTAACTATACAAATTTCATGACAATGCTCACATTTTGCCACATATAAACCATATTCAAATAAATAATTGTGGGATATATCATTATCTAATTTATATCTTTCTAACAAATCTTTAATTTCTTCATAATCTAAATGCTTAGCTACAAATGGCTTACTCATAACATTTCCACAATGGGGGCATGAATATTCTATTGAAAAACACTTTGCATGTCTCTTAATTTCTAGTAGTTTTTTCATATGCTATTGATTTCTCCAAATCTTGAATTGCGTCAATTCTTGTTTTTCCACATCCCCATATTTCCTCGTGTCCTTTTAAATATGCTATCCATATATCTTTTTCTTGCGTTTGTTTAAGGAAATTGTAATTTGCATTATTTGTTATTGTTCTTTGTTTTGTTTCTTTGCCTAGGGTAATTATAACTTCACCATTTGCAAAATCATTATTTTGATAATTAGTATTTTTCTTTTTTGAAACATTGGAATGTATTGATAATGATGAATTATCCTCTCGCATTGACTTTAATGTTCTTTCAACTATATCATATACTTCGTTTGTACACTTATGTCCTGTTTCCAATTCTATTAAGTTTGATTTAATTGCATTATTCTTATCTTGTTTCTTTTTTAAAAACATATTACTAATCATTGACATTTTTTATCTCCTTTCTATTTGTAATACAATCATAAATCATAAAAAGCTTCATAAGCAATATCCTCATAAGCACATCTTTTTAATTTATTAATAAATTCATCGAGACTTGTATATTGCTTTGTTCTTTTTAGTTCATAATCTATATATTCTTTCCATTGAAGTCTTTTAAGGTCAAAATCAATTTGTACTTCATGCTCTTCTTCTCCAATTATAGTATAAGCAAGACTGATAATATCTGGTATATCAAAAATAGATTTATAGGTTATATCATCAAACTCTCTTAATGAGTATTCTTGTAAGGCTTTTAACAATTCTCTTTGTTTTCTTTTGCTTTTGTATTCAACTAATTGTTGCATGGCTCGTTCTTTTACAATGGCACAATTATAATGTCTTGAATTATCATAGTTTGCATCATATAAAGTATTGCCATCATCATAAGAACCCAAAACACATGATACATGGTCAATACATCTATCTCTATGTTTTTTATAAAACATACACTCGCCACAAGTTTTAGGCACTCCAATTTCTAATAATGTCTTATTCATATATATCTCCTTTCATAAATATCTTATTCACAAGATAATAATAACATATACATAATATCATTTCAATACCTATTATTAAATTTATTCAATATTTTAATTTGCTGTACTATGATTGTTTCACTAGCGTGAAATGACTTCGTCGTTGCTTGGGTATATTATATTTATTATTAATTAAATGTATATTAAATAAAAATATAATTACAACATGAAATGTTGTACCAAACGAAGTGCGGTAGGCGTAAGCGCTAGTTGCATTGGAAATACTTAATCAATATATATTTCTTTGGCGTACAAGTTTTCTTATTGCAATATGTTATTATTGATTAAGTAATTATCTCTTGCATAGTGAAATGTGGTAGATAAATTAATCCATTGTTAATTAAGCAATTCGCAATTGATAAATTATTATATGTATATTAGTTGTTTTGTCTTTATATATGTACTCATTTCACTTCGTTCAATTTCGTTGCTTGGGCGTTCACTTTGTTCACTTGCTCTCACATTCGTTCGAGTATTATATTTATTTTTTGTAACTTGTGATGAGTTGATAGATTACATTTTATAAAATTTATAAGTTTATAAGTTTTTGATAGTCAGTGTATATATATTATATAGTTATATACAGCAACTAACAAAATCAATTAATTTAATAAATTTAATATTTAATACACCTAATGTACTTAATGTGGTTACAATTTTTATCATTATACCTTTTATGCACGTTTATATATAGTAATTCAATCATATTACCATACATAAAATCAATCTATTTTAAAATCACACCTATTTATCGCATATATCATAAATTACAATACCATAGGTACTATTTTATCAACAATTGCATATACATAGTAGTATAAGAACATTAATTTATGCGACTATCATATAACACGGTAACGACTATATATGAATAATATATCATAAACGGAATATATGGTTAAATTGCATTATAAATTATACATCGTTCACGAATACGTTAGATTTTAAGCCACAATCAATGAATTGAACTACGAACATACGAAATTGATATAGAACGTATGTGATAAGTACAAGCACCATCCTATCAAATAAAATAGTGATTATATTTTCAAATACGCCCCCACATATGCTTATTTGCACCATGCCCCCATTTTATACAACCTAATACATATTAGATTGTATTTTTTAATAAAAATAAATATAATTTTAAATTCTAAATATTATAATACATTTTAAAATTACCCCAATACTTAAGCACCTTAACGATTGGACTATAGCACACCTTTTAAAAAATACTTACCACCACACACAACCCAACACAATCCACCAACCCACTCCACTATCCTACACCATTACTCATACTACTTATACCTTACCAACCATATCACCCTAGCATACACCACAAGGACAATATAAACCAATCTAAGCACCAAACTTATTAACTAATACATTTACACCATACACCATTAAACACACCACACAAGCCATGTATAAGCTATACACCATAGCATACATATATAACATAGTTAAGCACCTTAACAATATATAATTATAATCATGTAACCTACTATATACCATACAATCACAATATAAGACCATACACGCACAAACTATACAACTATACCAATTATACCTAACAACCACAAACAACGCTCACACAAGCGTTAAATGCTCTATAATAGACATTACACACTAAACCATATTAATATAAATATAAACAATAATATATCTATCTAAATAATAAAATATAATTATTATATTTATATTACAATACATATTCATTATCATTACATTATATAGTATATGATACTACATTATATCACATACATTAACATTACTACATAACTATATAACAATATGATATATCAATACAATAATAATATATATCTAACTTAATAATGTTATAACAATATGACAATGAACTTACATTATTACCTATCATTATATTGTTATAACATTATTACATATATACATTATTACTTAATAACATTCATTTAATTATACCGACTATTAAACATGGTTTTAAAAACTACATTCAACAATAATAAATACTATATCATTATCATTACAATTAAACAACATTATTCCATATAGTATAGATATAAAAGCATATGATAGCCCTAGAACGCAAATATAAGCCCATAGGCAATCATTTTACTATGATATGATAAATAATACCTATTACACATAAAAGCGTTTGTATGGGCTCTAAAATGGCTTATTCTAATATTCTTGATAATCTAACACTTTAATATATTGATATAGCACTTTGTAATTACAATTATGATTATAAAAACATTTACATTATCGATATATTAAAATAAGCTAAATACAAGCCATTGGAGCGTTGTTTTATTAAAAAGGTATAACAATACCTAAAACCCTAAAACGCTTCTCCATAGCTTTATATTTAGCTTGTAGATTATTATATGTATTTTATTAAGAACTATAAATAACCCTACTTATTAAAATAGGGTTATATTATTTGCTTATTTATATTTATAAATTAATACCAATATAAATATCGTTGACATACTCTTTAATAGAAAAGACTTCTTTATTATATAAAGCATTTTTTATTATTCTTAAAATACTTGAGCTTTTGCCTTTTATTATTGCTTGCCCGTTAGAATCATAGATATACACAAAATCATCGAAATAATCCCGCAAAACATCTCCTAATTTTAATGGAGTCATAAAATCCACAAAAATGTAAAAGGTATTTCCATAATCTAAGACTTTGGCTACTCTTGCGCTTTGAAGCTTGTGATTGCATTGGTGCTTTAGCGATTCTCTATCACCATAGACAATTAGCCTTTCATTTTTATCGTGGATAAATATTTTTTTATTAAACTCTTCGCTTTCTAAATAATCTCTTAATAGTTCCATGTCGTTAGTTCTCTCCTAAATTTAAGATATAGGTTGTTTTGTTATGGTACAACTTTAAACCATAATTATTAGTGTTTTATAATTAATAATTTATTTCTAAATTAATAGATATTAGTTTCTTGTCTTTACTAATTTTGGTAATTTTGCTTTTAATAATATTATGCCCTAACATTGTAAACAAATGTTTAGCTTTTCCTTGCGCAATTAAGCAATTATTCCTATCGACTATAACAAGTTTCTTATCATTGTTGGATAAAAATAATAAATCATATAAGTTCACCTATTCATCACCCCTAAATATTTAGCTTGCTTAGTTCATTAAGATAGCTAGATTCGTTTAATATAATAATTAAAGTGTCGCTATCTAAAACTTTTTTAACCTCGATATCCAATAACCATTTATCACTTTTGTTACGATATAATTGTCTAACCATAATATCATTTTTAATAATCTTATTGTTTTCTCTTACAAGACTAATTGTGAAATCACTACTTTTTACTAATCCTAAATTTTGCAATTCTTCATCTAATGTATATAACATATTTTTATCCTCCTTGAAAGGCTTTTTATAAGGAAGCCTTTAACCTTGTAGTTCTTTTTGTAATTCTAAAACCTCAACATGAATTTGATACACATCTTTGAAAAAATTATCCGCCATAGCTTGATATTTTTCATATGTTTTATCGCTTACTAAACCTTGCTCATTAAAAAATCTGTAAGCATCAATAACATTTTTGACATTTTGAATATGATTTAAAATATTTGATACCTCGTTTTTACGTTGTTGCTCATTTAGTGGTCTTTCTTTTAATTCCTTATAATCTTTTAATACCCAATTATATTCTTCATCTAAAAATTGTTGTTTCATTATTCTCTATCTCCTAACTTAATTATAATATCAATTTCGTTGCATTTGCTAAACTCGTTATTATTTTGATGATAAATACTTATGTCTAAGACCTCGCTATCTAAAAATGCAAATCCTAAACTTAGGTTTAAAACTTTGGCTTTGTTACCAAACAAAAATACTTTTTTACCTAAATTATTATATGTATAAACCCTTACCCACGCATCGCTATATTCTTTTAATCTTAAGTAATCTTTTAATTTTTCCATTATTGTTCGCCTCCTAATTTAAAATCGACTGTAATGTTGCAATCATTAACACGAACAACATCTAAATTTAGAAAATAATAACCTAACACATCAAATAGTTTCCAAGGGTCACCCCTTGCAATTACGTTACTATTAATATCAAAGATATAAATATCTTTTCCAAAATCTTTAAATAATACATCATTTAATTTCATTTTCTTTCTCCTTAGGGGTTTGCCCTTTCTTCACTTATTATATTATCACAATATAACATATAGGTCAACAATTATTTTAAATTAATTTAAAAATTATAAACCTTGAATATATTTACATTCTTCTTCAAATATATTAATCAATTCACTAATTTCAAAATATTGCTCTTTATATAATAAAAATGTTTTATAATCACCGTCGTTAGAAATTAATAGCATTTGAGTTTCGAAAATGTCAATCACTTTTGAAAAATCACTAAAAGCACTATATTTGTTATATTCATCAATCAAACACATATCACAACAACCATCATTTAAGAATAAAACCATTTTAACATTACCACAATTTTTTACAAACATTTCTTTCACCTTTATAGGAATTAATTTCCTATCCCTTTCTACAATATAAGGATACCATAATAATATTATAAAGCAAAGTATTTTTTAATCCATAAGTAAAATTTTTTATTTCTTATTTAATATCTTTGGTTGTTACCTCCTACACTAAAATCAATTACAATATTACAATGTTCATCATCAATATCATCAATACGAATAACTCTTAGATTTAGAAAATAATCACCCAACACATTAAATAACTCAATTGCTTTACCGTATAAAATCATATGTTTATTAACACCATGTAAATAAACATGTTTCTCAAAATCTTTCAATAATGCTTCATGTAATTTCATTTTCTTTTCTCCTTTTCTTATCCTTTGACACCATTAATTATATACTACTTTATTAATAATGTAAAGGATTATTTACATTTTCTTTTTATTTAATATCTTTTGTTTTAAGATTAGTTACAAATATATCAT
>OBRI01000001.1_pt1 | contig 97866 bp, 85 predicted proteins | sample 1475581 | NCBI WGS metagenome assembly OBRI01 (sample SAMEA3360675, study PRJEB22359) | human gut metagenome | biome: ENVO:urban biome; feature: ENVO:human-associated habitat; material: ENVO:feces | place: Bangladesh | collected 2011 | reverse complement strand
CAGGCCGAGAGCCTGAAGTGCTGGAGGCACTAAAAAATACAGACTCCTTACAGGGGCCGCCTTGGGGAACCACCCGGGGCGGCCTCTTTTTTGTAATTCGCAAAACCACTCGCTAGGCGAGTGGTTTTCATGATACAAAAAGCCGCCGTGCGGGCGGCACGGCGGCGTGGGGAGCGGGGGTCAGCCCTGCTCCTGTTCCAGTTTCTGCTTCTTTATAATGTACGCCTCCATTTTCGGCTCAGCCCAGCCGTCGAGGTTGGTCTGACGCTCCCGGGCGATGCCAAGAGCCTGCGGGGGGACGTCCTTGGTGATGGTGCTGCCGGCGGCGGTGTAGGCCCCGTCGCCGATGGTGACGGGGGCGACAAGGTTGGTGTTGCAGCCGATGAAGCAGTAGTCGCCGATCTGAGTGCGGAACTTGTCCTTGCCGTCGTAGTTGCAGGTGACGGTGCCGCAGCCGAAGTTGCAATACTTGCCCACATCGCTGTCGCCGATGTAGGTCAGGTGGCTGACGGTGTTGCCCCGGGCGAAGTTGGAGTTCTTCGTCTCGACATAAGCGCCCAGATGCACGCCGCAGCCGGTGACGGTGTTGATGCGCACATGGGTGAAGGGACCGATGTTGTTGTGGGGGCCGAGGTGGCTGCTGTAGACCTGGCTGGCGTTGACAGTGGTGCCTTCGTCCACGGTGCTGTCCTCGATGAGGGTATTGGGGCCGATGACGCAGCCTGCGCCGATGGTGGTCTTGCCGCGCAGGATGGTGCCTGCGAGGATGACGGCTCCCAGGGCAATGACCACTTCGGAGCCGATCTCCACATTGCGGCTGCGGATGTCCACGCCGTTTGCGATGTGGCGCAGCAGCACCTCTTCGCGCTGGGCCTCGGCAGCGTCGAGCTTTGCCTTTGCGGCAGCCAGTGCGGATGCATCGATGTTCTGCATAGAGAAAAACCTCCTCCAAAACCGCCTCTCGCAGAAGCTGTGCAGACCCCTGCGGAAGAGGAAATGTTGTATCCAAGATAGAAGAAATTCGGAAAGACGGAAGACAAACAAGAACGGCAGCGAGTTTAATGGATAGAAAGTTGTATCCAACTGCCCAAAAACGGCATCAGAACTCGAAAATCCTCTTCGAATCTTTCCCATTTTATATTACCCAAAAAGTGAGTAAAATGCAAGGGTTTGCACAAAAAATATCAAACAAATTCGGTGATTTGCCCGATGGAATAGACGTGAAATTTTGGTATAATAGTTTAGCATTCACAGAGAAATGTTTATCGTATGACAAGCAGAGCAACGATAAGACCGCCGTGCTTCACGCCAGCGGCTACCATTTGGGAGGTAAACACGCATGAGCAAAAAGTATCTGTACTACTTCAGCGAAGGCAACGATGCCTTTGGCGGCGACAAGGTCACCATGAAGAACATTCTGGGCGGCAAGGGCGCTGGTCTGGCTGAGATGACCGCAGCCGGTATGCCGGTGCCGCAGGGCTTCACCATCACCACCGAGGCCTGCACCCAGTACTACGCAGACGGCCGCCAGATCAACGACGAGATCACCGCTGACATCTTCGAGCACGTCAAGGGCCTCGAGAAGATCACCGGCAAGACCTTCGGCGACAACGAGAACCCGCTGCTGGTCTCCGTCCGTTCCGGCGCACGTCAGTCCATGCCCGGCATGATGGACACCATCCTGAACCTCGGCCTGAACGATGAGGCAGTCGAGGGTCTGGCCAAGAAGACCAACAATCCCCGCTTCGCATATGACTGCTATCGCCGCTTCGTGCAGATGTTCGCCGACGTCGTCATGATGGTCCCGAAGAGCCTGTTCGAGGTCGAGATCGACAAGCTGAAGGAAGCCAAGGGCGTCAAGAACGACGTTGACCTGACTGCTGACGACCTGAAGGAGCTGGTCGGCACCTTCAAGAAGATCTATGAGGACAACGAGGGCAAGCCTTTCCCCCAGGACCCCAAGGACCAGCTCATCGAGGCTGTCAAGGCCGTCTTCCGCAGCTGGGACAACCCCCGTGCAAACGTCTATCGTAAGATGAACGAGATCCCCTACGAGTGGGGCACCGCTGTCAACGTCCAGCAGATGGCTTTCGGTAACTCCGGCGACCGCTCCGGCACCGGCGTTGCATTCACCCGTGACCCCGCCACCGGCGCTAAGAAGCTGATGGGCGAGTACCTCATCAATGCACAGGGCGAGGACGTCGTTGCTGGTGTTCGCACCCCGTCTCCCATCAGCCACCTGCACGAGCAGATGCCTGAGGTCTACGACCAGTTCGTTGAGATCGCTACCCGTCTGGAGAACTACTTCCGCGATATGCAGGATATGGAGTTCACCATTGAGGACGGCCACCTGTATATGCTGCAGACCCGTAACGGCAAGCGTACCGCTCAGGCTGCTCTGCAGATCGCATGTGACCTGGTGGACGAGGGCATGATCACCGAGCAGGAGGCTGTCCTGCGCGTGGAGCCCAAGCAGCTGGACACCCTGCTGCATCCCCAGTTCGACGCAGCTGCCCTGAAGGCTGCTGAGGTCGTCGGCAAGGGCCTGGCAGCTTCTCCCGGTTCTGCCTGCGGCCAGATCGTCTTCACCGCCGAAGAGGCTGAGGAGATGGTCAAGTCCGGCAAGATGAAGAAGGTCGTTCTGGTCCGTCTGGAGACCTCTCCCGAGGACATCGTCGGTATGCAGGTGTCTCAGGGCATCCTGACCGTCCGCGGCGGTATGACCAGCCACGCAGCCGTTGTTGCTCGTGGTATGGGTACCTGCTGTGTCTCCGGCTGCGGCAACGACAACGACGTGAAGATCGACGAAGAGGCTAAGACCTTCGAGCTCAACGGCCACAAGTTCGTCGAGGGCGACTGGATCTCCATCGACGGCTCCACTGGTAACATCTACGGCGAGCAGGTCGCCACCGTCGCCGCCACCGGCAACAAGAACTTCAACCGCTTCATGGGCTGGGCAGACGCCGCTCGTCAGCTGCTGGTCATGACCAACGCCGACAACCCGCGCGACGCACAGCAGGCAGTTGACCTGGGTGCTGAGGGCATCGGCCTCTGCCGTACCGAGCATATGTTCTTCGCTGAGGACCGCATCAAGGCTGTCCGTGAGATGATCTGCGCACGTACCGTGGAAGAGCGCGAGGCTGCTCTGGCCAAGGTCGAGCCGTTCCAGCAGGGTGACTTCGAGGCGATGTACCGCATCATGGGTGAGCGCCCGATGACCATCCGTTATCTGGACCCGCCTCTCCACGAGTTCCTGCCCAGCAAGGACGAGGACATCAAGGAGTTGGCTGCCGACATGGGCATGACCTTCGATGACCTGAAGAACGTCGTTGCTTCTCTGCACGAGTTCAACCCCATGATGGGCCATCGTGGCTGCCGTCTGGCTGTCACCTACCCCGAGATCGCAGCAATGCAGACCCGCGCTGTTATCAAGGCAGCTCTGAATGTCTCTGCTGAGACCGGTTATATCATCACTCCGCACATTATGATCCCGCTGGTCGGCGAGGTCAAGGAGCTGAAGTTCGTCAAGGACGTTGTCGTCAAGGTCGCAGACGAGCTCATCAAGGCTTCCGGCGTTGACATGAAGTATCTGGTCGGTACCATGATCGAGATCCCCCGTGCAGCTCTGACTGCCGGCGAGATCGCCAAGGAGGCCGAGTTCTTCAGCTTCGGCACCAACGACCTGACTCAGATGACCTTCGGCTTCAGCCGTGACGATGCTGCCAAGTTCCTGGGCGCTTACTACGAGAACAAGATCTACGAGAGCGATCCGTTCCAGCATCTGGATCAGGTTGGCGTCGGCAAGCTGGTCAAGATGGCTGCACATGACGGCCGTGAGACCCGTCCCGATCTGGGTCTGGGCATCTGCGGCGAGCACGGCGGCGATCCCTCCAGCGTCGAGTTCTGCCACAAGGTTGGTCTGGACTACGTCAGCTGCTCTCCCTTCCGTGTGCCTATCGCACGTCTGGCCGCTGCTCAGGCTGCTATTAAAAACCCGAGAGCATAAGGACTTTATAGCGAATTATCGTTAAAAATCAAGTATAAAACAAGGCTCACCGTCAATTTTGGCGGTGGGCCTTGTTTGCTCATGTATGAGATGGATTGCGTTTAACACAGGGGCGCTTCCCAGAAGCATCACAGATACACATCCACGGTCAGGTCGGTCCACGCTGCACGGCGGAACTGGTGGGGCATTTTGTTGGCTTTCCGGTAACGCTTGGCGGTTTCAAAGTCGATGGTGAAGGTGAGGATGGGCTTTTCAGACACAGCCATCAGATCGATGCGCTCTTCCTCAAAGACCGGCGTTCCGTCCTTCAGTTTACGCCAGTTGAAAATGCGGTAGGAAGAACCGCAGCGGCAGCGAAGTTTTGACACCCACAGATTTTTGGTAGTTCTGGCTCCTTTACGCCTTGTTTCTCCATCAGGAAGGCGCAGGCTGGAAATACGGGACTTGCGGATGCGCTCACATTCATGCCAGAGGGCTTCTGATACGATCGGCTCAAAGTTGCCTTTTACATAGACGAAGGAAGTTTCGTCCAGATTGTTGATGCGCTTCTTTTCAAGATAGTTGTTGACCTTGGACTTGTTGTAGCAGACATAGCCCATATACGTTGCGTTACGAAGGATGCGGCTGATTTTTGTACAGGATCAACTGACATTTCCGTGCCCATCCTTACGTCCCAGCCGGGAAAGTTCATTGACGATCGCCTTTTCCCCGTAGCCCTGAGAATAGAGCGTGAAAACCATTCGTATGGTTGCAGTCTGTTCCTCGTTGATAACGTATGTACGGTTGACCTTGTCCCGGTCATAGCCGATAATGTTGCCGCTGCCGTAAAGCACGCCGTTCTGCCGGCTTATCTTCTGCCCGGCAAGAACACGCTCTGAGATCTTGCGGCTTTCCTCCTGCGCCATGGTTGCCATGATGGAAAGCCGGAGTTCGCCATCGCCGTCCATTGTCCAGATATTGTCGGATACAAAAAAGATCCCTACGCCGAAATTGCGGAGTTCGCGGGTGAGCTGAAGGGTATCGACGGTGTTGCGGGAAAAGCGGCAGACCTCACGCGTAACGATCAGATCGAATTTTCCACATTTGGCATCGGAAAGCATTTTCATGAAGGATGGGCGTTTTTTGGCGGAGGCTCCGGTGATGCCTTCGTCGATGTAGCGTCATTTGGTGTGACCTCGGATTTTCAACTGTATGGGTGTGCTCATGTGGAAAAATGCCTCCTTTTTGTGATAATGTCTGTATCCTGCCTCCGATTATGAAATCATCTTCCGCACATTCTTCGCTAAGCAGATTTTCAATTTCCTGTCTTTTTTGCTCCGTCATCTATAGAAAAAATCCAGAATGAACCTTATGCAGAAGCCCCTTATATTATATAGGAAAAATCAATCTTTCTTTTCCGCGGTGCAGGCAAAGAAGTTGGCGAGGACGGCACCGGAAATGTTATGCCACACAGAGAACACAGCGCCGGGGATGGTTGCCAGCGGATACTGTGCAAAGTGGGCGGCAGCCAGAGAGGTGGCCAGACCGGAGTTCTGCATTCCGACCTCGATGGAAATTGCACGGCACTTGGTGGAATCCAGCTTCAGCAGCTTACCCACGCCAAAGCCGGTGAGGTAGCCCAGCAGGTTGTGCAGGATGACCACGGCAAGGATCAGCAGGCCGCTGGTCATGATCTTGGCGGAGTTTGCGGACACAACAGCGCAGATGATGAGCACGATGGCGGTGGTGGAGATCAGCGGCAGCACCCGGACGGCGTTCTGGGTGAAGGCATGGAAGAAGTGGTTGACCACAAAGCCCAGTGCGATGGGCACCAGCACCACCTTGACGATGGACAGGAACATATTTACAGGGGTCACCTCCACCCGCTGGCCGGCATACAGCAGGGTGAGCAGCGGGGTGAGGAAGGGCGCCAGCACGGTGGAAACTGCGGTCATGCCGACGGACAGTGCAACGTCGCCCTTGGACAGATAGGTCATCACGTTAGAGGAGGTGCCGCCGGGGCAGGTACCCACAAGGATGACGCCGATCGCCAGCTCGGTGGGCAGGTGGAACAGCTGCGTCAGCGCCCATGCCAAAAAGGGCATCAGGGTGAACTGCGCAATACAGCCGATGATCACGTCTTTCGGGCGGCTGAACACTACCTTGAAGTCCTCCGGCTTCAGGGTGAGACCCATGCCGAACATGACGATGCCCAGCAGGGTGTTGACCCATGCGGTCTTTACCACACTGAAGGTGCCGGGGAACAGCAGAGCCAGTGCCGCCACCACAATGACGATGGCGGCCATGTACTTGCCCACAAAGTCGCTTACTTTTTCCAATGTTTTCATGATAATACTCCTTTTCTGAACACTTATTTTTGCGGATGCAAAGGCAATGAAACATCCGGAAAATGGCTTTACCGCAAACAAAAACGCCTTTGTCCCTTACGGTTCGTAAGAGACAAAGGCGTATAAACTCCTCTGCGGTACCACTCTTATTGCCGGTGCAAAGCCCGGCCCCTCAGTGCGCATCCAACAATGCGCGGCCCGTGATAACGGGGGCCTGCCGTTCCCGCTTACTGGGGCGTAGATACCACCCATTCAGCCGGAAAGCTCGGAGAGGATCTTCCCACGGACGCCCTGCACTGCCTTGCACCATCCGGCAGCTCTCTGCAGCATTCTTTCCGGGTACTCTTTCTCGTCATAGCCGAATATTTCACTGCCACGGAGTATACTCCCACGGAGGGTGGAAGTCAAGGGATACGGGCTGTCTGCCTTTTCATCTAGTTCACATCAAAAGTGAGCACGGCTCATGCACCGCCTTGCCATGGGCGGCACTGCCGACAAAAAGAAAACCGTCACCGCAAGAGAAGTTTCTCTCGTGTGCTGACGGTTTTTCCGGGACCGAGTCAGACCGACCCCTGTGCAGGAAAATGATAAATAGGGAGGTACTGCCGGAACTTCTTGTCGTGCAGGGTGCGGTAAGTTACAGCAGGGTCTTGACGTAAGCGGCCAGCTCCTCGTCCTTACAGGAGGCGAAGAACAGCTCGCTGAACTTCTCACCGGCAATGGCACCCTTCAGCAGGTCCTGATCGATGCTCTTGAGGCACTCGATGAGGGGCTTGAAGGTGGCAGCGCGCACGCCGTCCAAGATTTTCTTGTTGCGCTGCTCGGGCACAACGCGCTCCTTGGGGTAGCCCTGACCGTGGCCGAAGCCGAACAGCTTCTCGAAGCAGTACTCGAGGTTCAGCTCACCGCCCCAGCCGAAGCCCTTGGCAAAGGGCATGGCAACGGCGTTGCCGTCGTTGACGTGGGCAAAGGTGTAGGCATCCACGGAATCCTCCACATGGCCGCAGATGACGCCGGGGAAGCTGTTCAGGGCCAGCATGGCGCCCTCGCCGGTGCCGCAGCCGGTGATGACATGGTCGGCAGCGCCGCTGTTGAGCAGGATGGCGGCGAGGATGCCGCACTGCACATAGGTCAGCTGTGCGGCGTCATCGGCAGCGTACATGCCGTAGTTGACCACCTCGTGGCCCATGGGCTCCACCACCTTCTTCAGGGCGGCTTCGATGATGCCATTCTTGGCGGCCTGACTGTTTTCGTTGATAAGCGCGATCTTCATAACGAGATCTCCTTTATGCAGACTATTCATGACAGTGTTTTTGATTGTATGATGTCTTACAATCCATCTTGCCTTTATCATACACACTGTGCATGAAAATGTCAATAGGTGTTTTCAAATTATGAAAGAATTTTCGTGTTTCATTCACAAATTTCAGGCGGAATACGGCAATTGAAGCTCTTTACTCAAAAAACAACCGGGCTTTTCAAAAAGTGTTTGACATCATACAATAGACCGCGCTATAATTATTCTAAGAAAAATAGGAGCGCAGCTTTGCACATCCCTGCTGCGGGGGCTGTTTTTGTACCAAAAAATATCCTATTGCGGATTTTTAAAGAGGAGGAGGCTGGTCCTTATGGCAGAACCGGCAACAGAACTGAACAGTCTGAAGCGGGTGTCTATCGTGCAGCAGGTGGAGCAGGTCATTGCAGACCGTATTGTGGACGGTACCTATGCGGTGGATACCAAGCTCCCTGCGGAGATGACCCTGAGCAAGCAGCTGGGAGTGGGTCGCGGCACCGTGCGGGAAGCATTCCGCTTGTTGGAGGCAAAGGGGCTTGTAGAGATCCGCCCCGGGCGCGGAGCCTTTGTGGCAAGTGATAAGGAGGCGGGCACAGAGCAGACAGTGCAGTGGTTCAGAGCCAACGAAATGGAGCTTTTGGACTGCGTGCAGGTGCGCAACGCACTGGAGCCGCTGGCTGCCCGCCTGATGGCAGAGCGCAGCCAGCCCGAGGATCTGTTGGAACTGCAACACATCCATCAAAAATTTGTCGAAGCAGTGGAAAAACAGGATGCTGCCACCATTGCAAAGTATGACGAAAAATTCCACACCAGCATCGTCAAGGCCAGTCGGAACCAACTGCTGATCAAGATCAACCATCAGACCTGTGAGCGCATCAAAAACTTCCGGCAGCGCACCTTCCAGCACAACCAGAACGCCTTGAACGCCATTATGCCCCACGCCAAAATTCTGGCAGCTCTGCAGGCAGGGGATGCTGATGCCGCCGAGCATTATATGCACAGCCATCTGGAGTTGGTGGCACAGGATCTGATCAGCATGACCAGGGACGGAAACGTCTCCTTATAAGAGGAAAAAGGGCACAGCCCGTAAAAAAGCATACGCAGGCACCCGCAGGGCGCTGCTCCGCTTCTTTAGAAAGAGGGGGAGCGGCTGCGGGTGCTTTTTTGCAAAATTGTAGAACAGCGCAACATGTTTTGCCGCTTTTGAGACGAAAAATTGCAACATCCGTGCGGGTTTTGCAACATGGATACAAGCTTTTGTGCAAAGAGATAAAAAAATGATATATTTTTAGGTGATTCTGGAAATTGAAATTCTTTGCAAAGTAAGGTATTCTATAAGCACAGATACGGATTGTCCTACAATCCTACAACGTCGGACTTCTCGTCAATCAAACGATTCGGCAGAAGCAGCTGCACGAAAAATGCTTCTGCCCAAGAAAACAGGAGGACACTGTTATGAAAAAGATCTCTCGCCGCAGCTTTCTGAAGGTCACCGGTATCGGCGCAGCAGCTTTGGGTCTGGCCGCTTGCGGCGGCTCTTCCGCAAGCACTACCACCAGCACCGCCAGCTCCACCGCAGCTTCCGCAGGCGGCAGCGATGCCGGTTTTACCAACACTACCCTGACCCTGTACAGCCCCGGCGGCGAAAACAGCGTGCCCACCAAGACCATCATCAAGTACGGTGAGCTGATCGAAGAGGCTACCGGCGGCGCAGTCAAGTGCGATGTGCAGTACGGCGGCACGCTGGGCAACGATGCCGAGGCGATCGAGTCCACCCGTATGGGCACCATTGATCTGATCTTTGCAGGTACTTCCGGCTTTACTTCCTTCTACGACAAAGCCAAGGTCATGGATCTGCCCTTCCTGTTCACCAGCGCCGAGGAAGCCAACGAGGTGCTGAACAGCACCGACATCGGCGAGCAGATCTTTGCCGACTTCGGTGATTACGATCTGGTCTATCTGGCTGAGGGCGACAACGGTATGCGTCATGTTTCCACCGTCAAAAGCTGGGGTCAGATCGAGAAGGCTGACGACGTGATCGGCTTGAAGATCCGCGTGCCCCAGAGCCAGATGTACACCGACTGCTGGAGCACGCTGGGCGCTACCCCCGTGGCACTGGCTCTGACCGAATTGACCACCGCCCTGAGCAATGGCACCGCACAGGCACAGGACAACGCCACCTACCACGAAGTAGCAAATGCTACTTGGGACGATATCGGCTACTTCAGCTTTATCAATTATATGTGGATGGGCTGCACTATGGCTGCCAACAAGACCGCTTGGGGCAAGCTGAACGAGACCACCCAGAATGTGCTGCGCGAGAAGGCAAAGGAAGCGGCACAGTTCAGCTTTGACTGCATCGCTGAGGATAACGTGACTGCCCGCAAGACCATGGAAGAGGGCGGCGTGCAGTTCTGCGATAACCCGGACATCGACTCCTTCAAGAAGAAGCTGGACATCCCTGCATACTATACCCGTTATGCCAGCGAGGCATGGTACGATCAGAGCCTGATCGATACCATCTACAACTACGGCAATAAGTAAGACGAGAATCTCCCGAAGTTCGTTGTATTTGCAGCGGCGCAGGCCGATTTTCGGATGGGCCTGCGCCTTTTTTAACAAAGGAATGGCAACATGAAAGTTTTGACAAAGATCACAGACACCATTTCCAAGGTGGCTGAGTGGATCATTATGGCAATGATCCTTGGCTTGGTTGGACTGATCGTGACCGAGCTGTGCCGCCGCAACTTTTTGAACCAAAGCTGGCTGCCCACCACCGAACTGTGCGGCATCCTGTTTTTGTGGATGGCATTTATCGGCATCATCCCCCTGTACAACAAGTCCGGTCTGATCCGGCTGGATTTCCTTGTCACCCGCCTGCATGGTATTGCTGCCGAGATCGTGTGGTACATCACCGATTTGGTAGGTCTGGGTCTGGGCGTCGTGATGATCATGGCCTTCAATGCACAGTACCGCTTTGTGGCCTCCCGCACCTATGCCACCATGCCCAATGTTCACTATACTATCCAATACATCCCTATGGCGATTGCCGGTGCGTTCATTGCGCTGAAGAGCTTTGAGATGCTGGTCGGCCACATTGCCGCTAAAAAAGGAGGGAAGGCTGCATGATCCTCTTCCTGCTTGCATTTGTTGCATTTCTGATCATTGGCATTCCCATCTCAGTGTCCATCGGCTTCTCTGCCGTGCTGGGCTGCCTGTCTCTGGGCTACCCGCTGGTGGTCATCGGTCAAAAGATGGTTTCCGGTATTGACAGCTGGCTGCTCATCGCCATTCCACTGTTCATTCTGGCGGGCAACCTGATGAACGCCGGTAAGATCACCGACGAGCTGTTCGGCACCGCCCGCGAGCTGGTGGGCTGGATTCCCGGTGGTCTGGGTCACGCCAACGTGCTGGCCTCGGTCATCTTTGCCGGCATGTCCGGCTCTGCTTCTGCCGACGCCGGCGGTCTGGGCGCTATCGAGATCAAGGCCATGCGTGACCACGGCTACGACGATGATTTCTCCGCTGCTGTTACTGCTGCCTCCTCGGTCATCGGCCCCATCTTCCCGCCCTCGATCCCGCTGATCATATACGGCGCGTCGGCCTCGGTCAGTGTGTCCAAGCTGTTTATGGGCGGTGTGATCCCGGCGCTGGTCATGGCAGTGCTGATGATGGTGCTCATCTACATCTACGCCGTCAAGCGCGGCTACGAGCGCACCGCTTTCAACCTGCGCAATCTGGCGCGTCAGTTCGTTCATGCGCTGCCCGCCTGCATCACCCCCGTGATCATTCTGGCAGGCTTTACGCTGGGCTGGTTCACCCCCACCGAGGCCTCTGCAGTGGCAACCATCTATGCGCTGATTATCTCTGCGCTGGTCTATAAGAGCATGGATCTCAAAACCTTCCTGCAGTGCCTGAAGGAAAGTGCCATCTCCTCTGCAAACACACTGTTCATCATCGGTACGTCCACCCTGTTTACCTACGTCATGGCCAAGGAGGGCATCTCCGCCCTCATCGCAAACACCATCACCGGTGTTTCCTCCAACCCGGCGGTTGTCATGTTCATTATCAACATCATCCTGCTGATCCTTGGCATGGTCATGGAGCCCGGCGCTATCCTGACCCTGATGCTGCCCGTGCTGCTGCCCATCGCCAACACCATGGGCTACAATCTGGTGTACTTCGGCGTTGTGGTGGTGCTGAACCTGATGATCGGTCAGGTCACTCCTCCCTTCGGCGTGTGCCTGTTTGTCATTTCGGACGTGAACAAGATCAAGCTGGAACGCATTTACAAGTCGATCCTACCCTTCCTGGTTCCGTTGTTGATCACGCTGGCTGTCACCTGTATCTTCCCGCAGGTCGTTACCTTCCTGCCGGATATGCTGCTGGGTGCAACGGCTGCGTAAAAACGTACATCTTCAAATCTGATTGAGAGGGATACATATTATGGAACTTGCTATGCAACAGGAAAAAGCAAAGCAGCTGCGCGCAGACATTATCAAGATGCTGTATCTGTGCCAGTCCGGCCACCCGGGCGGATCACTGTCTCTGGTGGAGATGCTCATGGCTATCTACTATAACACTGCCCATGTGGACCCCAAGAACCCCAAGTGGGAGGATCGTGACCGCATTGTGCTGAGCAAGGGTCACGGCTGCCCGGCACAGTACGCCATTCTGGCAGATCTGGGCTTCTTCCCCCGGGAGGATCTGTGGACCCTGCGCAAGCTGCACAGCCACCTGCAGGGCCATCCCGACTGCAACAAGACGCCGGGCATTGATGTGAACACCGGATCTCTGGGACAGGGCGTCAGCGTGGCAGGCGGTCTGGCTATGGCAGCCAAATACCTGCACAAGGACTACCGGGTATACGCCATTCTGGGCGATGGCGAGATCCAGGAAGGTCAGGTGTGGGAGGCAGCCGAGAGCGCCGTGAAGTACGGTCTGGACAATTTTGTGGTTCTGCTGGATCACAATGGGCTGCAGATCGACGGCACCAACGATCAGGTCATGCCGGTGGGCGATCCCTGCGCCAAGTTTGCCGCCTTCGGGTTTGAGACCGTTAAGGTGGATGGCCATGATATTCAGGCCATCGTGGATGCCATTCAGGCACCCGTCACCCCGGGTAAGCCCCGTTTCATCTGCTGCGAGACCGTGAAGGGCAAGGGCGTTTCCTTTATGGAAAACGTGGTCGGCTGGCACGGCAAGGCACCCAATAAGGAAGAGTACATCAAGGCTATGAAAGAACTGGGGGTAGAAGTAGATGGCTGAAAGTAAATCTATGCGCGTCGCCTACGGCGAGGCATTGCGTGATATCGGTGGTCTGAATGAAAAGGTCGTCGTCTGTGATGCAGACCTTGCACACGCTACCATGACCAATATCTTTGCCGAGAAGTATCCCGAGCGGTTCTTCAACTTCGGCATTGCCGAAGCCAACATGACCTGTGCTGCAGCAGGCATGGCACACAGCGGTCTGATCCCCTTCATCAGCACTTTTGCACTGTTTGGTACCGGCCGCGCCTACGAGCAGATCCGCAACAGCATTGCCTACGTCAATGCCAACGTCAAGGTGGCGTGCAGCCACAGCGGATTGTGCGTGGGCGAGGACGGCGGCAGCCATCAGACCGTGGAAGACATTGCCCTGATGCGCGTTGTGCCCAACATGACCATTCTGGTACCCTGCGACCCCATTGAGACCCGTAAGGCGGTTAAGGCAGCAATCGACATCAAGGGTCCTGTGTACATCCGCGTGGCACGTCCGGTGTCCGATGTGTACACCGAGGAGGACACCCCCTTTATCCCCGGCAAGGCCAACGTGATGAAGGATGGCTCTGATGTGGCGATCTTTGCTACCGGACTGATGATCCCGGAAGCTTTGAAGGCAGCGGATGCGCTGGAGGCCAAGGGCATCAGCACCGCTGTTGTCAACTTCCACACCATCAAACCCTTTGATACCGAGACTGCACTGGCCTATGCCAATAAGTGCAAGGCTGTTGTTACTGCCGAGGAGCACAGCATCATCGGCGGTCTGGGCGGTGTGACCGCAGAGACCATTGCCGGTAAGTGCAGCTGCAAGTTTGACCGCGTGGGCATTATGGATCGTTTTGGTCAGAGCGGCTCACCCGCCGATCTGTTCAAGGAGTACGGTTTGACCGCTGAGAACATTGCAGCCCATGCCGAGGCGCTGCTGAAGTGAGCGTCTGCTGAAAAAAGGGGAATACAGGTATGAAATTCTACATTGATACGGCCAACGTGGACGAGATCCGCAAGGCAAACGATATGGGCATCATTGCCGGTGTCACCACTAACCCCAGCCTGATCGCCAAGGAAGGCCGTGATTACGCCGAGACTCTAAAGGAGATCACCTCCATTGTGGATGGCCCCATATCCGGCGAGGTAAAGGCCACTACGCTGGATGCTGCAGGGATGATTAAGGAAGGCCGTGCTATCTACGCACTGGATCCTGCGCACATGGTAGTGAAGATCCCCATGACGGCAGAGGGTCTAAAGGCCATCAAGGTGCTGAGCAGTGAGGGCATTCCCACCAACTGCACCCTGATCTTCAGTGCAAATCAGGCGTTGCTGGCAGCCCGTGCTGGTGCTACCTATGTCAGCCCCTTTCTGGGGCGTCTGGACGATATCGGCCAGCCCGGCATCGACCTGATCCAGACCATTGCCAAGATGTTCGGCAATTACCCCGACATCCATGCCGAGATCATCGCTGCTTCGGTGCGCAATCCCATCCATATCACAGACTGCGCACTGGCTGGTGCACACATTGCCACTGTGCCCTATAAGGTGCTGGAGCAGATGATCCACCACCCCCTGACCGATTCCGGCATTGAAAAGTTCCAGAAGGACTACGTTGCCGTCTTTGGTAAATAAGTGTGTTCCTGCCGCCGGTGCGTCCCGTAGCGCCGGTACAGGTTCCTGCAAAAAGAGCTGCCGCGCCGGTTTTTCCGGTGCGGCAGTTCTTTTTTGTGTGGAAAGAAACGAAAAAGAATACGACGGATGTCATATCCCTTTACAGTTTTTTCGGTGCTCCGGGCTTGAAAACGATCCCTTATCGATACGCCCGTGGCTTACACGTAGGCACAGGAACTGATGTGTGCGGAACGTGTGATGGACATTCAGGATTCTTTACCGGAGATCGTTTTCTATGAAGATCATCTGCCACTGTGCGCCTATCTTTCTGCTTATAAAAAGGAGGAACTGCTCCGGCACATCCACCCGCACATCCGTTTTTTCAGCAGTATGACCGTGAACATCAGACCCAATATATTCAAACATTGATGGCTTATTTTTCCTGCGGACGTAATATGACCCGGACGAGTAATGCCCTGTTTATCCATAAAACGACTCTGTTTTACCGCTTTGAACGAATGGAAAAACTTGTCGGGCCATTTTTACAACAGCCGAAGCGTCTGTTTCTGTATGAATACTCTCTGCATCTTCTTCACGAAATAACTCCTTGCCCCGGAGTATAGAAGACGGAGAAAGGGAATATGTATGGAGAGTCTCTCAAGCGGACAGGGCAAGTGAACCTGTAGTGATTTTTGAACGCCCTGCAATTTTGGCACCCGCCCAGGCTACGATCAAGAACCCGAGAGCGTAAGGATCTTGCAACGGCTCTCCGTTAAAAATCAAGGATAAAACAAGGCCCACCGTCAATTTTGGCGGTGGGCCTTATTTGTTCGCTCATGTATGAGGTGAATTGCGTTTAACACGGGGCCGCTTCCCAGAAGCATCACAGATACACCTCCACGGTCAGGTCGGTCCACGCTGCACGGCGGAACTGGCGGGGCATCTTGTTGGCTTCCCGGTAGTGTTTGGCGGTTTCAAATCATAGTGCCGCTGTGAGTTCGCAGAAAAACACTTGATGATTTTTTCATCGTCCTTGACCATACAAGGAAATGAAAAGCTCCCCATTCCAATTCGTAAAAGAATCAGAATGAGGAGCTTTTAAATGGGATTCAGGCCGGCAGTACAAAGACCGTGAGCTTTGCAGGAAAAAGGGGAACCGACCCGTTAAAAAGGAGGAGAATGATCAGGGAAGGCGTTCGCGCACCTGCCCCGCATTGGGGATAGCATCAGAATTTGCAGGGGGTCTCCTGCTCGATATGGATGTGATGGCCGCTGTAGTTGCCCGGGATATGGCTTGCCTGATACTTGGCTGCTGCCAGCACCTTGGAGAATTCGATGCCGGTTTCGTAACCCATCTCGTTCAGCATCCAGATCATATCCTCGGTGGACAGGTTGCCGGAGGCACCGGGAGCAAAGGGACAGCCGCCCAGACCGCCCAGAGCGGACTGGACCTCGGTGATGCCGCTCTCGATGGCTGCCATGGTGTTGACCATGCCCAGTCCACGGGTGTCGTGGAAATGGACCTGCAGATTCAGGGTGGGATAGGCTGCCTTCAGCGCACCAATGACGGCTTTTACCTGTGCAGGGTCTGCGATGCCGATGGTATCGCAGAGGCAGCAGGTGGTCATGCCGGCGTCGATGTAATCTTTCAGGAAATCCACTACAGCCTGCGGATCGTTGTATTTGCCCTCAAACGGGCAGCCAAAGGTCGTAGCGAGATCCACTACGATATTCAGGTCGGGGTAGGCAGAACGGATCTCCTTGTAGGCTTCCAGCGATTGCTCGTGGGTGCGGTTGATGTTGGCCTTGTTGTGGCTCTTGCTCAGGGACACAACATAGCAGACCTTGCGCAGGCCCAGCTCGTAGGCGTTCTGAGCACCGCGCAGGTTGGGCACCAAGGCAAACAGATCCAGTCCCGGGTATTTTTTCAGGACAGCCTCGGTGACTGCTTTGGAGTCAGCCAGCTGCGGGATGGCCTTGGGGCTGACAAAGGAGGTATACTCCATGTGCTTGACGCCTGCCGAGACCAGCCGATCAATGACGTCCAGCTTCAGTTCGGTGGCGATCGGTGGCGCACATTTCACGCTCTGGAATCCGTCACGGGGGCCGACTTCAACAACTTCGATTTTGCTCATAATATCATAACCCTCTTTTGTGTCATTTCAACCATTCCTATGGAAGCACGGTACGGTAAAGCGAGGTGGCAGTGTTAAGCAGCATTCGATCCGACCATCCTGCCCTTCCGCACACCCTGCGGCCACAGGATCATAGAACTCAGATAGCGCCCTTGGCCTTCAGCTCTTCCAGCTTGGCAGCGTCAAGGCCCAGAAGCTCGCCATAGATCCTGGCATTGTCCTCTCCCAGCAGCGGAGCGGCCTTGCGAGGATACGCCTTGGTGCGGGTCAGGTGCTGCGGCACAGCGGTGATCTTCAGCTTGCCGATGCCGGGCTGATCTATCTCCGGGAACATCTCACGGGCACCCGCGATCTGCGGGTCAGTCACCAGACGGTCGATGGTGTTGACGGGGCAGGCAGGGCATCCAGCATCATTCAGCATCTTGTCGATCTCGTCAATGGTGTAATCCTTGGTCCAAGCGCAGATGATCTCACGCATCGCGGCGTGATTCGCCACGCGATCCTTGATCTCGACAAAGCGGGGGTCGGCCTTCAGCTCCGGCTGCTTCATCACATCGCAGAGCAGGCCGTACAGCTTGTTGTTGCCTGCGGCAATGACCACATCGCCGTCCTTGGCCGGGAAAACATCATACGGGTAGGTGGACTCGTACCGGTTGCCGATGCGCTGCGGGATACGGCCCGTGGACTGGTAGATCATGGTGATGTTTTCCATCGCGGAAGCCACCGAGTCCACCAGCGCTACATCAACTTTTTCGCCCAGACCTGTTTTCTGCTTGTTGACCAGCGCCGCCAGAATGCCGATGGTCATGTTCAGGCCGCCAAGGACATCGCCCATGGGCGTGCCGACACGAGTCGCCGGGCCATTGGGCCAGCCGGTGGTGCTCATCAGGCCGCCCATGGCCTGACCTACGATGTCATAGCCCGCACGCTTGCTGTAAGGGCCGGTGTGGCCGAAACCGGACACCGCACCATAGATGATGCCGGGGTTGATCTCCTTCAGGACGTCATAGCCGAGGCCCAGTTTTTCCATCGTGCCGGGGCGGTAGTTCTCGATGACGATATCGGCCTTCTTGACCAGTTCCTTGAAGATCTCCTTGCCCTCAGGGGCCTTGAGGTTCAGGGTGCAGCCCAGCTTGCTGCGATTGAAGTTCGCATAATAAACACTGTTGTCGTTGATGAAGGGACCCATCTTGCGGGTATCGTCACCGCCCTTGGGATTTTCCAGCTTGATGACCGTAGCACCCATATCCGCCAGGATCATGCCGCTGTAGGGACCAGCCAGAACACGGGTCAGGTCGAGAACGACCACGCCATCCAAAAGACCTTTGCTCATAATAGACACCTCGTTATGTTTCATTTTTCTGATGTATGGAATATTATAGGATATTGTACAGGCCCAGCAGACCGGCCAAGACCGTCAGGAGCAGCAGCAGGGCGGACAGACCGAACATCTGGATGAAGAGCTTGTTCTCCTTTTCCTTCGTGAACTCGGGGTCGGTGGCGTTGGCCGCCATGATCAGGCTGCCGCCGGTGGACGCCGGGCTGAAGCCGGCAAAGGAAGCGGTCAGGCACATGATGGTGATAAGGCCCTCCGGCTTGACGCCGACCTGCTCAGCGATGGCACCGACTGTAGGCACCATGGTGGGCCACACGACGCCGATCGCAGAGCTGAACCACGAGAGGATGCCGGCGGACAAGCCCTGAATGGCGACTGCGGTCTTCGGCGTCATGATGGAAGCCAGACCGTTCGACATCAGCGCCACACCGCCCACGTCAGAGACAATGTTCATCAGCATACCGATGCCGGTGACCATCATCAGGGTGGACCAAGGCACACCCTTGATGACGACCTTTTCATCTGCCACATTGAGGAGCAGCAGGACGACTGCCACAGCAAAGGAGATGAGGCCGACGTTCCGCTTGAAAAAGGCGCTGGCCACGATCATGGCCAGAAAGCCCACCAGCGTGATGATCTGCTTCTGGGTGAACGCGGGAAGGCTCTCTTTTTCCTTGCTCTGAGGCTCTTTGATCCGGAAGCCCTTGAACACAAGGAAGATAACAATGGACAGCACGATGGTGGTGATGGTCGCGTAGATCAGGGTGTGTGTCTGATAGCCGGTGATGCCCTGCTCACTGGCGAGGTTGTAGATCAGGACGCTTTCCGGCGTGATGGGGGAGAACCGGCCCGCCATGGAACCGATCTGACCGATCGCCGCCAGCATGACGGAGTTATAGCCAGTGCTCTTGCCCAGCGGCAGGCTCAGTGCTGCGGCGATGCCCAGCGCCGGCACACAGCCGGGGCCGATGGCTGCGACGATGTAGCCGATCAGGTACATGATGACCGGGGTGATGGCCACATGGCCGCCGGACAGGCGCAGAAACTTTTTTGCGGCCAGCTCCAGCGTACCGTTGTTGGTAGCGATGGTACACAGCAGCGAGACGCCCAGCAGCATGATGAAGGTGCTGGAGCTGAACCCTTTGATGATCTGAGAGTCTGTGTAACCGGCCGCCGAACCAAAAACGGCTGCGGCCAGAACGGCGATCAGACCGACGTTCTTTTTCAGCGCGAAGCCGATTGCGATGCAGGCAACCAGCACGATCAGGGAAAACAATGCAATACTATTGCTCACAAAAATTGCCTCCTTTTGTTTTTTCTCCGCATGGCCCTGCAGGAGAAGACTTCCAAACTGTTTGCTGCGATCGAGCATTTCTGCCAAACTATATAGCAATTTTCGTGCTAAAATCGCATTTCAGGTCAAAATATCTTGAGATTTGTGGATGTGCTCGAAGTCAGGCCATGTCACTTGTGAAAAGTACACAAAAAAAGACCTCCGCAAAATTGCGGAGGTCTTTGGGTACGCGATTTGAGTGCTTGGATCCTTTGCCGATTTTTGCAGGAGTGTCTCATTCTTCCAGCGTCCGGGTGTGTCACAAATGAAACACTGCGACACGCTTTTGCGACATTCAGGGGTCTTGTTTCAGGCGGCGGTACAAGGTGCTGCGGCTGATGCCCAGATCTTTTGCGGCGCGGGAAGCGTTTCCTCCGCTCCGCCGCAGAGCTTCGAGCACATCGCTCTTGTCCGTAGCCGGATCGGTGGTTCTCTCCCGGGCTGCGGGAGCAGATCCGGCGGTTCTCCAGAGGTTCATCTTGAGGGACTGGAACACCTCTTCCTCCGGGCTGCCCCGGTGCAGCAGCAGCGAGACTCTCTCGACCGTGTTGGTCAGTTCACGGACATTGCCGGGCCACGCATAGGAGCGGCATCGGCCCAGCACCCGGAAAAAGGCGGATCTCTCGTCGGCAGAGCGCTGGGGCATCACCCTGTCGTAAATGGCACGGGCGATCTCCAGATAATCGTCACCCCTCTCCCGCAGCGGCGGCACCAACACGCTGAGGACGTTCAGCCGGTAATAAAGGTCACGGCGGAACCGGCCCTCTTCCACGAGATGGAGCAGATCCCGGTTGGTCGCGCCGATGATCCGAATATCCACCGGGATCACCGTGTCATCGCCCACACGGCGCACTTCTTTTTCCTGTAGGACGCGAAGCAGTGGCGCCTGAAACTCCAACGGCAGCTCACCGATCTCGTCAAGAAAGATAGTTCCGCCGTGGGCTGTCTCAAACAGACCGGCCTTGCCGCCCCGCCGCGCTCCGGTGAAGGAGCTGTCCGCATAGCCAAACAGCTCGGATTCCAGCAGGTTTCGGTTGAGCGCCGTGCAGTTGATGGCCACGAATGGCCCATCCCTCCGCGGGCTGGCATTGTGGATGCTCTGGGCGAACATCTCCTTACCGGTGCCGGTTTCGCCGTACAGCATCACGGTGAACTGCGAATCCGCAAAATTTTCGGAGAGGCGCTTTGCTTCAAGGATGGCGGGCGACTGCCCCAAAATATCCGAGAACCGGTATTTTGCCACCAATCCCTTTTCGTGCAGCTTGATACGGATGTTCCGCTCTGCTGTCTGCAAGGTCTTGATGTCCTGAAATGTGGCAACAACGCCCTTTACTTGCCCGCCTACCCGGATGGGGACGCGGTTGGTGGAGACCAGCGTCCCGTGAATGTTCATCATCTGGCCTATTTCGGCTTCTCCAGTCTGAAGAACACTGGTCAGGTGCGTATTGGGCAGGACCTCTTCGATGGGCCGCCCGGCGAAAGGCGGCTGCGCCGGACGGAGCATCTGCTCTGCGATCTGGTTGGTCGTGCTGATCCGTCCATTCTCGTCAATGGCGATGATCGCGTCATGGGTATAATCCAGGATGTTCTGGTAACGCTCCAGCTGGATCTGAAGTTGCTCCTGTTGGCGGGCGTTCTCCTGCTGGGTGACATAAAGTTGCTGGGCAGTGTCCAGAGCATGGAGGATCGAAGTGTCCGAGCTTTCCACCCGGAGATACGGCAAGTCGTACAGCTTGGCGAACCGCTCCGACACGACGCCGCCCAGCCCCCATGCAGCCCCATCGGCCACCGCCTGCTGGACAGCGGACTGGCAGCTGAGACTGTCGGAAAAGCAGTAGTGCTTCATTTTCAGATCCAGAAGATAGCAGATGGTGCGCAGCTCGTTGCTGATCTCTTCCTCAAAGGAAAAGAAAGCAATAAGCCCCCGCTCATGCCGAAGCTGCTGGATGGCCGGGATATAATCCGATGCTTCGCCGGGGATGTTCACGACCTGAATGTTCAGACTCTTGCGCAGCAGGTCGCGGGTGCCGCGGCGGCTGATAAACAGATAATCGTTCTGCGTCAGAAGCCGCTTGGCCAGCGCAACGGCGGCCTCCAGCTCTGCGACCTCCACACGCACATCCATGCCTCGTCGCATGATCAGGGGTTTGGCCCGCCGGGCCAGATTTTCAGTGGGAGAGATGAGGCAGATTTTTGGGCTTCGTTCGGTCATGGCATCTTTTCCTTTCTCTCATTTTGTGATAGAATGAGCCACAGCCTGCTCCCGGCAGACTGTCATGGCCTTAATACTAAGCCATCATTTTCGACAATGTCAAGATTATTTCGTAAACTTTCCTTTCCGTGAAATGCTTTCTTTGCCGCTTTTTATCGCAAGTCAGTAAAATAGCGCGATAGACAGGAGGTGACGCCCCATGGAAGGGCCTCAATTCCGTCAGGAGCTGTCCCAGCAGCTCAAACTCTGTCCCCAGCTGATGCAGAATATCGCTCTGCTCCAGATGAACGTACAGGATCTGCGCGAGTTTCTGGAACGTGCCGTGGAAGAAAACCCGATGCTTGAACAGCAGGAGCCGTCCGGCGATGCCTTCCGGGAGCTGTCGGCCCGGAACGAATGGATGCGGACTTCTTCCGATGCTCCGCCTGAGCCGGGTGCGGAAGACCGGGAGCTGACCAGCCGGGAAAGCTTTCTGCGGGATCAGCTGGAACGCAGAAAGCTTCCGCCGAAGCTCTTGTCCCTCTGCACCTATCTCATAGAGCGTTTGGATGAGGACGGTTTTCTGCCCCCAGAAGAGCTGGAGAATCTGCATCATCTGGGGCTTCCGGCTCCCATGCTCGAGGAGGCACTGGCGGCAGTTCAGGCCTTGGAGCCAGCCGGTATCGCGGCCCGGAGTTTGTCCGAGTGCCTCCTGATCCAGCTTCGGCGCAGCGGGCAGGAAACGCCTCTGCTCACCGAGCTTGTCTCCCATCATCTTGAGCCCCTCGCCCGGCAGCAGTACAGCCCGCTGGCACATCTGCTTCGTTGCTCCAAGGCAGAAGTGGAAAATGCGGCAGCTCAGATCGCACAGCTGGACCCGCACCCCGGACGATGGGATGCTCTGGCTTCTGAGCCGGTGCAGTATATCCAGCCGGATGCTTATGTGCTGGATGAAAACGGAGCGCTTTCCGTAGTGCTCAACGATTTCTATCTTCCGCACCTTGCGCTCAGTAGCCAGTATGAAGAGATGATGCATTCTGCCGATGCGGAAACAGCCTCCTATCTGCGCCGCGCCTGCAAGCAGGCACAGGAGCTTCTCAGCGGACTTTCCCGGCGGGGGGAAACGCTCCGCCGATGTCTGGAGGCTGTAGTGAGCACGCAGGCCCCCTTTTTTCTTCTGCCGGATGGAGTGCTTTCCCCTATGACCCGCCGCACTCTGGCAGAGTCTCTTGGGCTGAATCCGTCCACCATCACCCGGGCGCTGAAGGGAAAATATCTTCAGTGCCGCCGGGGAATTTACCCGCTCAGCGCATTCTTTTCTCAGTCCGTCGGCGGCAGCTCTCCGCAGGAGATCCGCACCCGAATGGTGCAGCTCCTGCGGCAGGAGCCGATGCTCAACGACCGTCTCCTCCGGGAGCGTCTGGCACAGGAGGGCTATCAGCTCGCGCAGCGCACCGTGTCGAAATACCGTCGGCAGCTTGCGCTTCCTGCTGCCAGCAAGCGCCCAAAGAAATAAAAGGAGTTTTCTCTATGAACTATACCGATTTGACCGCCTACCGCAAGAGCAATCCGTTTATGGATTTTTGCGGCATTGAAGCCGTCCGCGCCGAGCATGACGACTGTGAAGTAAAAATGACCATCACCGCCACCGACAAAAACCCCCATGGCTTTGTCCACGGCGGCCTGTTGTTCACGCTTGCCGACTGTGTAGCCGGCCTGACCGCCCGCAGCGATGGACGCAATTATGTGACCCAGAGCGCTCACATCAATTTTATCAAGAATCTGACCGAGGGAACGATACACGCCTGCGGAACGACCCTCAGCCGAGGCCGGACCATCGTCATCATCCGTGTCCAGATCAAAAGTGAGGATGGCCGCCTGCTTGCAGATGGAACAGTCGATATGTTTTGCGTGAAATAAAATTTATCGCGATCTTCAAAAATAGTGCCTATCAAACGGGCATATTTGCGATATGCAGTTTGCGGATGCTGCTTGTGTATTTCGGCACGGTTTTTCGGGAGCGCAGAGGTCTGAAGTCCCCAAGCGTCCAACTTACAACAAAAATGAGACAGGCGACCCACCTTTCGGGAAGCCTGTCTCATTTTTCCGTTGGGGGCTATTTACATTGCTGAGAAACAGCCCGGTTTGGAAACTCAGTGCTCGAAGGAGAACGGGAGGATCACTTAAAGGCTGATATCCTTTCCGCCATTGAGCTTGCTGAAGGCCAGCAGGGAAATGACGGTCAGGATGGTCATGATGGTGGACAATGCGGCTGCAGTGCCGTAGTTGCCGCGGATGACCTCGGTATAGATCGCGACTGTCAGGGTCTTGGTCTTGCCGGTATACAGGATGATGGCGGTGGACAGTTCACTGATCATGGTGACCCAGCTCAGGATAGCACCAGAGATGATGCCGGAAGCCATCATGGGAACCGTGATGCGGAAGAATGCCTTCATCTTGGAAGCGCCCAGCGAGATGGCAGCTTCCTCAATGCTCATGGGGATCTGCTGCAGGATAGCCACCGACGAGCGGATGGTATAGGGCAGACGCCGGATGATGAGGGCTACTACCATAATGAGCATGGTGCCGCTGATGAGGAGCGGGGGCTTATTGAAGCCGATGAGCAGCGCGATGCCAAGGACCGTGCCGGGCACGATGTAGGGAATCATCGAGAGGATGTCCACCACGTTGGTCAGGGCATTGCGGCGGCGCACCACCAGATAAGCGATGAGAACAGCCAGCAGCACGATGACGACCAGTGCCAGCAGGGGGATGATGATGGTATTCTGAATGCTGCGGCCCAGCTTGCCGATGGCGGTCTGGTAGCTCTGCAGCGAGTAGCCGTCCACAAAGATCTTACCCTGCGTGTTCTTGAACGAGGTGTAGATGACGTAGGCCTGCGGCATGATGGCGATGCCCACTACGAGGTAGACGACCAGATGCACCAGAGCGTTGATGCCCTTGCGGGCCTCCCGCTCCTCCACGGGGTGCATACTGTTCAGGGCGAAGGCGTTCTTATTGGAAACGTACTTCTGGACGAGGAACACCAGCGTGGTGACGACGATAGCGATGACGGCGATAGCGGCTGCAAAGCCGTCGCTGCCGCCCACCTCGTTGATGAACTCGGTGTAAAGGACAACAGGGAAGGTACGGTAGCCCTCACCGATCAGCATCGGGGTGCCGAAGTCTGCAAAGGAGCGCATGAACACCAGCAGAGCCGCAGCCAGCAGGGTGGGCATGATCAGGGGCACGACCACTTTGAAGAAGCAGGCAATGCCAGAGCATCCGAGGTTCTCGGCCGCCTCGATGAGGGAGTTGTCGATGTTCTTCAGTGCACCCTTGGCGTAGAGGAACACCAGCGGGAACAGCTGGAGCGTCATGACCAGCACGATGCCGCCGAAGCCGTAGATGTCCGGGATGGCGATGCCGAGGTTTTTGAAGAAGGTGGTGATGATACCGCTGCGACCCAGCAGCAGGATCCATGAGTAGGCACCGATGAAGGGAGCCGACATAGATGCCACCACAATGAGGATATTCAGCACCGGCTTGCCCTTGATCTTAAAGATCGTGAACAGGTATGCCAGTGGGGTGCCAATGGCGATGGAGAGCACCGTCGCTGTGATGGACACCTTGAAGCTGTTGATCAGGGTATCGAAATAGTAGCTCTTGGAAAAGAACTTCGTGAAATAAGCCAGCGTGAAGCTGCCGGTGTCGGGGTCCAGCACAGACTGGCGGATCAGGTATGCCATCGGGTAAAGCAGGAACAGTACATAGAGCGCGATGGTCCCCAGCGTAATGGCTCCCCAGACATCAAGACGGAACTTATTATTGTTTTTCATAAGCGTCGCTCCTGATGAGATTGGTGCCGCCGTCCTTGGTAAAGACGTTGATCTTCTCTTTCTTGACCTTCAGCAGCACCTTCTCGCCCTTCTTGAGACCCTCGCCAATGGAGGACTCCTCTACGATCTCCACCGAGTCGCCCTGATCGGTGTCAATGGTGTAGTGGGTGTTGAGACCGAGGTAGGTACACTCCTGCACGGTGCCGTGGATGCCGTCGGGGCCGTCCTTGCAGATAATGAACTCCTCCGGGCGGATGGAACAGCGCACCTCCTGCTCGGCAGCCTTGTCCAGAGCGTCGATGTGCTCATGGTAGCCGTCGGCAAAGGTGATGATGCCGTCCTTGACGTGGGCATTCACGATGTTGGTGCGGCCGATAAAGGTGGCGACGAAGACATTCTTCGGGCGCTGGTAGATGTCGCGGGGAGTGCCAACGTGCTGGATGACGCCCTCCTTCATAACGGCGATACGGTCGCTGATGGCCATTGCCTCTTCCTGATCGTGGGTGACATACACGGTGGTGATGCCTACGCTCTTCTGGGTGTGGCGGATGACGCTGCGCATCTCGACACGGAGCTTTGCGTCCAGATTGGAAAGCGGCTCGTCCATCAGCAGCACATCCGGCGAGATGACCAGCGCGCGGGCCAGTGCGATACGCTGCTGCTGACCGCCGGAAAGCTGGTTGGGCATCCGGTCGGCATACTGCATGATCTGCATCAGGTTCAGAAACTCATCCGTCCGCTTCTTGATCTCGGCCTTGTCCACCTTGCGGTTTTTCAGACCGAATGCCACATTGTCCCGGACGGAGAGGTTCGGGAAGATGGCATAGTTCTGGAACACCATGCCGATGTTGCGCTTGCTGGGGTCCATATCGTTGATGCGCTTCTCGTTGAAGAAGATGTCGCCGCCCTCAATGGAGTTGAAGCCTGCGATCATACGGAGAAGGGTGGTCTTGCCGCAGCCGGAGGGACCCAGCAGGGTGAACAGCTCACCATCTCCGATCTCCAGATTCAGGTCCGGGATGACCGTATTATTCCCGTAGCGCTTTACTGCGTCTTTGACTGATATTCTGCTCATACTAGCCTCCTGCCGCCCTTTGAATTACTTGCTCTGCAGATCGGTGAAGATCTCAGTGTACTTGTCCACCAGCTCCGACTTGTGGGCGCTGACGTAGGGAATGTCCTCCTCGATGACATTGATGTCTGCCATCGGGGTCATGGCATCGTTGGTGGCAGCGTCCTTCATAACAGGACGGTTGGTCAGGGTGCTGCCCCAGATGTTCTGTACTTCCTCGCTCAGGATGAAGTCAATGAACAGCTTGGCATTGTCCATGTTCTTTGCGCCCTTGATGATGGTGGCGGAAGCAGGAAGGAAGACGGTACCCTCCTTCATGTAAACGATCTTGACAGGTGCGCCGTCCAGAACCAGCTGAGCACAGGGGTCCTCATAGGACAGACCCACCACATACTCGCCATCGGCAACTCCCTTGTAAACGCCGCTGGAGCTTTCGCAGATCTTGCCGTCCACATTCTCAAACAGGTCGTGGACGTACTGCCATGCCTTATCGTCCTCGTAGCCGCCCATTGCAAGCAGCATATTGGTCAGGTGTGCGAAAGCGGAAGAGGAGTTGGCGGGGTCGGCGGTGGCGATCTTGCCCTTCAGGGCCGGGTTCAGCAGATCCTCGTAGCCCTCGATCTTGATGTCGCCGAGGAGGTCGGTGTTGACGATGAGGACGCTGCCGTCCAGCACATTGCCGGTGATGAAGCCGCACTTGTTCTTGTAGGCGTCGATGACGTTTGCGTCGTTGGCGGAAACATACGGCTCCCACAGGTCCTCGTTGGTGTACATCAGCGACCAGGAGCCGCCGAACAGGACATCTGCGTAGGGATCGTTCTTTTCGGACTGGATACGCTTGACCAGTTCGCCGGTGCCGGCCTGGATCAGCTCGACATTGACGCCGTATTTCTCCTCAAACAGAGGAATGGTGGCGTTCAGCAGGCCCTCAGAGTTGGGCGAGTAGATCACGAGGTCGCCGCCGCCCTGTGCGGCAGAACCAGAAGCGGCAGTGGAAGCAGCGGTAGAACCGGCAGAAGAGGTGCTGGCGGAGGAGCCGCCGCAAGCGCTCAGAGCAGCAGAAGCTGCGATAACACCGGTAGCCATCAGGAACGAACGACGAGAAATCTTTTTCATAGTAAAAACCTCCATTTTTTACCTGAAACCTTTCGATAGTCCCATTTTAATGCTTCTAGCACAAAAATAATACTCAAATTGCAGAACAAATGGAAAAAATACCGAACAGCGGCTGTTCGGTATTTTTTCATAGACACTTATTTCAAGGTGCTCTGGTACTCCCGCACCGAGCAGCCTATGTATTTTTTGAAAACGTGGTTAAAATATTTGTACTCACCAATGCCGCACTCCCAGCCGATTTGGGAGATGGGAAGTTTTCCTTTCCGGATGAGTTCCAGAGCGTTCTGGATACGGCAGCGGTTGAGGTAGTCAATGACCGTTGTACCAAGCTCTTTCTGAAACTTCTGGTTGATGTATCGTTCCGAGTAGTGGAACTGTTCCTGAAGGTCAGCAAGTGTTATCTTGCTCCGGTAATTCTCTTTCAGATAGGCTACGATGCGCAGCACCAGCGGGTCAGTGACCTTATCTTCGCTTAATGGCGGCAGAGCTGTCCGGCTGCGGACGGCCTCTGCCTCGTCCTCCCGCTGTTGGAGGTACTGGTTATCTCCCGCAAGGCGGACAGCCTTCTCCAGCGCAGTACGCATCTCGTCCATGTCGAGAGGCTTGAGCACATAATCCGATACGCCGCTCCGGATAGCCTGCTGGGCGTACTCAAACTCCGAGTAGCCTGTCAGGATGATGGCGATATAGTTGTATTTCTCCCGGGTGTCGGCGATCATCTCAAGACCGTTTTTTACCGGCATGGTAATGTCGGTAATGACGATGTCAGGCTGCAGTTCAGCGATCTTTTCTTCACCTGCCGCCCCATTCTCTGCCTCGCCCACCACCGAGCAGCCGCACTCCTCCCACGGTACCGAGTAGCGAATGCCCTTGCGGATGATCTCTTCATCTTCTACAAGCAGAACGCGATACATGGTTTACATTCCTCCCAGCCGGAGCTTGAGCTTCACCGTGAAGCCTTCGCCCTCGGTGCTGTCGATGGTCAGTCCGCTGTCACCGCCGTAGCCCAGCCAGATGCGGCGGTTGATGTTCTGCAGACCATTGTGCTCGATGTTCACTTCATCCGAGCGCAGGATATCTCGCAGCTGTTCCAGCATGGTCTCGTCCACGCCTCCGCCGTTGTCCTCTACCGTGAAATAGAGCGCATCCTCCCCCAGCCAGCCCCGTACCCTTATATGGATGCGTGGCTTCTTCTGGAATCCATATTTGATGCTGTTTTCCAGCAAGGGCTGTAAAAGCAGCTTCGGGATGATGAACTCCATGCAGGCGTCGTCGATGTCGATCTCGTAGGAGAAATTCGCACCGAAGCGGGTGGACTGGATCACAAGGTAATCCTGCAGATATTTCAGATCATCTTTAACAGGGACATTGTGCTTTGTGTTGTTGATGCTGTAGCGCAGGATGCCGATAAACCGCCCGATCAGCTGCTGGGCTCGCTGGGGGTCTGTCGGGATAAGATAGCGGATATTGTCCAGCGTATTATAAATAAAGTGGGGATTGATCTGTGCCTGAAGATTCTGCATCTCCATCCGGTTGTTCACTTCGGCAAGAGCGATGTTGCGCTGGCTCAGCTCCTGAATGCTGCGAACCATCTTGTTGACCTGACGGGCGATCTCCTCGATCTCATCGCCGGTGTCGATCTCGATGATGTGATCAGGGTCCTCCTTGCGGATGACGCGGATCTCCCGCACGAGAGTGTCCACCGACTTTACCATCTGCTCAGTCATAGCGTGCATGATACGGACGAACATTGCTGCCCAACTCAGCCCCAGCAGTACGATCAGGAGCAGACCCACGAAGAGATAACTGTAATTCGTGGGGGAGTAGATGAAGGAGTAAGCCAACACCGTGCCGTTTTCCAGCGAGCGGCTGCTGCGCAGATAGCGGTTCCCGTTCACTCGCACATACTGCGCCGCATCGGCGGGCAGATACTTGTTAGCGTTCTTCTGGGAGAGGAAGGAGGAGTTTGAACAGGTAATGACATCACCGTTGGATTTGGTGAGGATAGCATCGTACTGGTACTGGCCGAACAGTTTTGTCCAGTCGTTCTCATTCAGATAAACTGCCGCGGCACCCTGATATCCGCCATCCCGGTAGAGCGGATGGATCATAACGTATTCTGAGCTGTTGGCCCGGAAGTGGTAGACCGTGGTGTAGACGGTCCGCATAAGATGGCAGGCGTTGTCCACGGCGATGCCGTTGAATTCCTGCCGGTGGAGATTCATCTCTCCCTCCGAAAAGGTCGTGAACCGAACCTTTCCCTCAGAGTCGGTAAGGATGAGCTGTATCTCCACAAGAGCCGAGACGTTGTACTGGCTGATAAGATAACGCAGGTTGTCCTGATCATTCCGCAGCTCGGAGAGGAACAGCTCGGTGTGTCCGGCGTCCAGCAGAAAGGCGGACGTGCTATTGTACACCTCATGGAAGGTGGAGGCGACACTCTCCAGATGGTCTTCCCGCCGGGCGTTCTGGCTGAGAGCATTCACAGCAGCGATCGCAATGCAGAACAAAAGACATCCCAGCAGCAGGCTTGAGATCAGCTTACGGGAGACGCTCTGCTCCAGCTCCTGCTGAAAACGGCTCTTTTTGTAGGCGCGATCGCGGTGACGATGATCCATATTTTTTTCGCTCCTGCTCTTCGACAAACTTTGCCATACGTCGATTATAATGCCTTGGATCAGATGAGTCAACGGGCGTGTTGCGGTCATTTTTATTGCATAACACAAAAAACTGCCCGGAACGACCTTCTCCTATCGTTCCGGGCAGTTTTGGCAGTACATGGAAAAGAACTTTTTACAGCATTTTCACGGTCAGAGCCTCGCTGGTGAGGTCCTGCGCGGTGTTGCTATGGGCAGGGTCATCCAGCATATACCGCAGCACCAGAACTTCGCCTACATAGAGGAATGCTGCCTTGATGGGGATGCTGCCGGAGTCCAGCGGGCTTTCCTGTGCGCCGCAGAGAAGGACGACATCCGCGAGCAATGCGCCGGGGGAGTCCTCGTAATGGGTCAGCAGGATGATCTTTGCCCCGGCGGCCTTGGCGGTGCGCAGGGTCTCCATCATGTCGCGGGTCGCGCCGGAGTAGGAGACGAAGAGCACAACGTCGGCCTCGTTCATCAGACTGGCAGTCAGCAGCTGTAAATGGCTGTCGCCTGCGGTGCGGAACTTGGTGGAAAGGCTGGCGAAGCGGGCGCAGATGTCGTTTGCCAGAAGCATACTGCCGCCCTGTCCGAGGCAGAACACCTGCCTGGCCTCCTGCATCAGGTGTACGGCCTCGTCCACGGCCTCGGTAGAGAGGGCGTTCTGGGTGCCGTTGATGGCGGTGAGAAAGCGGGCGTATGCGTGCTCGCAAAGTTCTGCGGTGGTGGCACCGGGCTGCAGCTCCCTCTGGCTGGAGGGTGTGCCGGTGGCGTTGGCCTGCGCCAGCGCAATGCGCATCTCATGGTAGCCGTCGAACCCCAAAGCCCGGCAGAACCGGAACACTGTCGCCTCGGCGACATTGCACTCCCGGGCCAGCGAGGAAATGGAGAGATACTGCGCTTCGTCCGCGTGCTGCAGCAGGTAGTCGGCGACCGCGTGGCCGGATCTGGTCAGCTGGTCCTGTCGTTGATGCAGCAATTCCCAAAAATTTGTACCCATGGTCAAGCTCCTTCGAGCAGGCTGCAATGCCCGCACTATTCCTTATGCTTTCTTTTGCCCCCTCCCGCCGCACAGGGAAGGGGGCATTTTTATAAAAAAAGTATAAAAGAAGTTTGACCGCTTGACAAGTGTGCCTTTCGCCATAATTCGGAAGAAAAAGCTGTGCAGAGCATCCAAAAAACGAGGAAAAGTATGACTTATTACTGAAAATAAATTTCAAAATTGCGGCAGGAAGAGCGAAAATGATTTTCAAACTGAAAATGACAAACTACGCAGAAATGATTACAAAACGGCTACAACTGGCGTCAAAATTGGTGAAAGTGGCCAAAATCTGGCTGGTATCCCAGATATTTGTGCGGAATAGACAAGAAAACTTTCTGAAAATTGTGGATGCGACCGATGGACAAGATGAAAGAAGTTTTCTATAATAAGGCCAACAAGAGCGGTCAGGGATGAAGGACCGCCGATATGATGATAGGTAAGGAGAACTTATTATGAAGAACGCTATTTCTCGTCGCTCCTTCTTGAAGGCCGTTGGTATTATGAGCGCAGCGGGTGCGCTGGCTGCCTGCGGCGGCAAGTCCGCTTCTACCAGCATGGCAGCTTCTACCAGCATGGCAGCTTCTACTGCCGCTTCCGGCTCTGCATCCGGCGCAAGCATCAAGCTGTGGACATACCCCATCGGCGGCTGGGGCAAGGACGAGACCGTGCAGGAGCTCATCGCCAGCTTCAACGCAAAGTATCCTGACATTAAGGTGGCCGTTGAGTATCTGGACTACACCAACGGCGATGATCAGGTGAACACCGCCATCGAGGGCGGCAGCGCACCCGACCTCATCATGGAAGGCCCCGAGCGTCTGGTGGCCAACTGGGGCGCAAAGGGTGTCATGGCTCCGCTGAACGATTTGTGGACCGACGACGCCAAGAAGGACATTTACGAGTCCGTCAACTCCGCCTGCCACAACGACAAGGGCGACTACTACGAGTACCCCCTGTGCATGACCGCGCACTGCATGGCCGTCAACATGACCAAGGTCAAGGAAGTGGGCGCTGACAAGTATCTCGACACCGATAAGCACACCTGGAGCACCGAAGGCTTCCTGAACACCGTTGACGCTCTGTACAAGGGCGGCTACGAGAACGTGGCAGCCATCTACTGCGGCGGTCAGGGCGGCGATCAGGGTACCCGTGCTATTATCAATAATATGTACGGCGGCACCTTCACCGACGACGCTCACACCAAGTACACCGCAGACTCTGCCGAGAACATCAAGGCCATCCAGACCCTGTACGACACCGACGGCATCAACTTCGACGCTTCCATCGCCGGCGGCGACGAGATCACTCTGTTCCGCAACGGCACGCTGCAGATGGCATTCTGCTGGAACATCGCTCAGCAGCTGAACAGCGACAACAACGACGCCGGCCTGACCAACAGCGGCGACGAGATCATGCCCATGGCATTCCCGACTGCAAGCGGCGACCCGAAGCTCTGCGGCGGCATCTGGGGCTTTGGCGTCTTCGACAATGGCGATGAGGCCAAGGTCAAGGCAGCCAAGACCTTCATTGAGTTCATCGCTGCTGACCCTGACCAGGTGAAGGACAGCGTTCTGGCTTCCACCTACTTCCCGGTCCGCGCCAGTGTGGGCGACATCTACGCCGACAACGCCATCATGAGCGAGTACACCAAGTTCATGGCCTATCTGGGCGACTACTACCAGATCACTCCGGGCTGGGCAACTGCCCGCACCGAGTGGTGGAACATGCTCCAGCGTGTAGGCACCGGCGAAGACGTTGCCACTTCCGTCGCAACCTTTGTCCAGAACGCCAACGCAGCCGCCGAAGCCTGAGCTTTTCCGCCTGAGGGCAAATAAGTAATGACGGCCCCTCCCTCGAACATCCCGGCGAGGGAGGGGCATTTTGTGTGAGATAAGCACCCAATCAGAACGAAAGGTCTGGTGATTTCTTTGGCTGCAAAGACTGCAAGCATCAAAGAGCCGAAGCGCAGCAGCGCACTGGTTCGGCAGGAGACCATCGCTTCCTACCTGTTCCTTCTGCCCAGCCTCATCTTTTTTCTCGGCTTCGTCATTTACCCCATGATACTCTGCGTGGTCACGAGCTTTTTTGACTCGACCATGAACCGTGCCGACGTCTTTGTGGGTCTTGCCAACTACGCAGAGCTGTTCGCAGACCCCATCTTCATCGGCGCTTTGCGCAACACCTTCATCATCGTGGTCGTCTCGGTGCCTGTGACCTGTGCGTTCTCGCTGTGGGTCAGCTCGGCCATCGTCGATTTGCCCGAGTGGGCCACCAGCCTCTTCCGCTGCGTGTTCTACCTGCCGGTCGTCACCGGCTCGGTGGCTGTCACCGTCGTGTGGAAGTGGATGTACAACAATTACTACGGCATCTTCAACTATCTGGGCAAGGCTGTGGGCCTCATCGACAAGAACATCAACTGGCTGGGCGATGAAAAATACGCTCTGGGCTGCATCATCCTCATCCTGCTGACTACTTCTGTCGGCCAGCCCATCGTGCTGTACGTTTCCGCACTGGGCAACGTAGACCAGTCCATCGTGGAAGCCGCTGAAGTGGACGGCGCCACCGATTTCCAGTGCTTCTGGCGCATCAAGTGGCCCGCCATCATGCCCACCACCCTGTACATCCTGGTCATCACGACCATCAACTCCTTCCAGTGCTTCGCGCTGATCCAGCTGCTGACCTCCGGCGGCCCCAACCACAGCACCGATACCATCATGTACTACATCTACTACACTGCATTCAAGCTCTACCGCTATGGTTACGGCAACGCAATGGGCGTTGTGCTGGCCGTTATCATCGCCATCCTGTCGGCTGTCCAGTTCAGGTTTGGCAGTCAGGATAATTAAAGGAGGTGCCGGGCAATGACTGCAACTGCAAAAAAACAGAAACCGTTGAAGCGTCACCCCAGCAAGCTGAAAAAGATGAGCGCTTACATGATACTGACGTTCATTCTTATCAGCATCGTGGCCGTGCTGTTCGCGTTCCCGCTGTACTGGATCATCACCGGTTCCTTCAAGACCGGCGCGGCCATCAACTCCACGACCCCCGAGTGGTGGCCCAGCCAGTGGGTGCTGACCAACTACCAGAAGCTTTTCGCAGGCAAGAGCGCACCCCTGTGGCAGCTGGCCGTGCCCTTCAGCCACTCTTTCAGCGCGGATGGAGAGCCGATCTATTTCTCCGTCGGCCCGACTGCTCCGGCCGCGCTGCGCTGGATGATCAACACCGTGTTCATGGCCGTCATGTCCATGATCCTCACCTGCGTCACCGCCGCAATGGCAGGCTATGCGCTGGCAAAAAAGCGCTTCGTCGGCCGCAGGCTGCTCTTCACCCTCATCGTCTGCGCAATGGCCCTGCCCAAGCAGGTCATCCTCATCCCGCTGCTGCGTGAGATGAGCGCACTGAACCTTTACAATACCATCTGGGCCGTCATTTTCCCCATCGTGGGCTGGCCCTTCGGCGTCTTTTTGATGAAGCAGTTCAGTGAGGGCATCCCCACCGAGATGCTGGAAGCGGCCCGTATCGACGGTGCCAGCGAGGCGCGCACCTTCGTCAGCATCGTGCTCCCGATGGTCAAGCCGGGCATCGGCGCGCTGGCCATCTTTACCTTCATCAACAGCTGGAACGATTACTTCATGCAGCTCATCATGCTGTCCAGCACCAGCAACCTGACGATCTCACTGGGCATCGCAAAGCTGCAGGCGGAGAACAGCACCGACTTCGGCCTTATCATGGCAGGTGCCGCTCTGGCCGCTGTGCCGATCATCATCATCTTCCTGATCTTCCAGAAGTACTTCACAAAGGGCATCGCAATGGGTGCGGTAAAAGGCTAAAATTTCGACCGCGGCCAGTGGCCGAAACAGGGAGAAATTTTTGGCGCCGCGGTCAGCAGGACGCGAGTGCCGCACCAAGGCACGAAGCGGACGCTGGGAACCGCAAGAGGGCGCTGCTGCCGTTTCCCGAACGGAGAGCGTGTAGGGCTTGAAGATTCAGGAAACAGGGAGAAATTTTTGGCGCCGCGGTCAGCAGGATGCGAGGCCCGCCCAAGGGCCGAAGCGGACGCTGGGAACCGCAAGAGGGCGCTGCTGCCGTTTCCCGAACGGAGAGCGTGCAGGGCTTGAATCATCAGAAAGGACATGGACAAATGAAAGACATTACCAAGTATCAGGGCGTTATCCCGGCCTTCTATGCCTGCTACGACGCAGAGGGCAATATCTCCACCGAGGGCGTCAGGACGCTGACCCGCCATCTGATCGCAAAGGGCGTCAAGGGCGTGTATGTGGGCGGCTCCTCCGGTGAGTGCATCTATCAGCACGTCGATGAGCGCAAGGCCGTGCTGGAAGCCGTCATGAGTGAAGCCAAAGGCAAACTGACCGTCATCGCGCACGTCGGCTGCAACAACACCGCCGACAGCGTCGAGCTGGCCCGCCACGCCGAGAGCGTGGGCGTGGATGCCATTGCATCGATCCCGCCCATCTACTTCCATCTGCCGGAGTACGCCATCGCCAAGTATTGGAACGAGATGTCGGCGGCGGCTCCCAACACCGAGTTCGTCATCTACAACATCCCCCAGCTGGCCGGCACCGGCCTGACCATGAGCCTGCTGCGCGAGATGCTCAAGAACCCCAACGTCGTTGCCGTCAAGAACAGCTCCATGCCCACCCAGGACATCCAGATGTTCAAGGATGCCGGCATTGCTGCCCGTGGCGAGGGCAATTTCGTGGTCTTCAACGGCCCGGATGAGCAGTTCGTCTCCGGCCGCGTCATCGGCGCAGACGGCGGCATCGGCGGCACCTATGCCGTCATGCCGGAGCTGTATCTTGCCATGAACGAGCACATCAACAAGGGCGAGATCGAAGCTGCCCGTGCCATTCAGTACGACGCCGACCGCATCATTTATAAGATGTGCGAAGCCCACGGCAACCTCTACGCGGTGCAGAAGGAGATCCTGCGCCGGATGTACGGCCTTGAGCTGGGCGGCGTCCGCGAGCCGATGCCCGGCCTCATCCCGGAAGATGAGCCCATCGTCGCCGAAGCACAGGCCATGATCGAAGCCGCCATCGCAAAGCTCTGAAAAATCAAAAAGCGCCCCCTCTCCGTCTCTCAATGAGGGGGAGAGGGCAGGCGCTCTTTGTGCTTCTGTTAAAAAACACTTGGTTAGGAGAAAATCAACATGATCTGCGACGCACTGGAGCACCTGAACCGTTATCGCGGGCTCCACCGGAATCTTGACACCGCCATCGACTATCTTACCGCCTACCATGTGGCCCACGATTTGAGCGATCTGCCGCTGGGCCGCACCGAGGTGGACGGCGGGAACGTCTTCATCAACGTGATGGAGGCCGATCTGAGCCCCGACAGCACCCGCCTCGAATACCACAAAAAGTACGCTGACCTTCAAATCGATTTGACCGGCGGCGAGGGCTGGGGCTATACGACTCTGCCCGGCGAAGAGGCGGGGGAGTTTACGGGAGATATTGGTTTCAGGACCAGTCCGGATGCCGTCAGCGGCACGCTGGGCGAGGGGCGGTTCGTCCTGTTTTTCCCCGGCGAGCTGCACAAGCCCGGCGTGGCACGCCCCGGCTGTGCTCATGTGCGCAAAGCGGTCATCAAGATCAGGATGGAGGATTGATGGATATGGAGAAAGAAACACTGTTTGAGCAGATCAAAGGCGGCCTCATCGTCTCCTGTCAGGCACTTGAGACGGAGCCTCTTTACACCAAAGAGGGCGGCGTCATGCCCCTGATGGCGAAAGCCGCCGCCATGAGCGGAGCCGTGGGCATCCGTGCCAACACCGTCCGCGACATCACCCAGATCAAACAGGTGGTGGACCTGCCCGTCATCGGCATCATAAAAAAGGATTACCCCGGCACTCCCATGTACATCACCGTCACCATGAAGGAGGTGGACGAGCTGGTGGCCTGCGGCGTGGACATCCTCGCCGTGCAGGGTACGGGTGCGCTGCGCCCCGACGGCTCTACTTCGGCCCAGTTCATCCGCGCCATCAAGGCGAAATATCCCGACCAGCTGCTCATGGCCGACTGCGACAATTTCGAGAACGCCATGCTCTGCGCCGAGGCCGGCGCTGATTTTGTGGGCACCACCATGCGCGGCTATACCCCCGAGACGCAGGGGATCAACGATATTGATTTTGAGTTTGTCCACAAGCTGGCCGCGGAATGCCCGGCGAAGATCATCGCCGAGGGCCATATCCATTACCCTGAGCAGGCTGTCAAGGCGCTGGAAGCCGGAGCTTTCGCCCTCGTCGTCGGCGGTGCCATCACCCGCCCGGCGGAGATCACCGCCCGCTTCACCGGTGCCATCAACGCCATGCACAAATGATACGGAGATACGACTATGAAACAGTATCTTGCCATTGATATTGGCGGCACTGCCGTCAAGCTGGGCATCGTGGACGAAGAGGGCCGTGTGCTCTCCAAAACGGAGCAGAGCGTCTGCTTCGACAACTACGAGACGCCCATCCTCACCACGGTGCTGAAGGCCGCAAATGAGTTCCTCGCTGCCCAGAACATCCCCGCAGAGAGCTTGACTGGCATCGGCGTGTCCGCCACCGGGCAGATCGACAGCCGCAAGGGCATCGTGGCCGGGACCTGCGGCAGCCTGCCCAACTACATCGGCGCACCCATCAAGGCGGAGCTGGAAGCCGCCTTCGGCCTGCCGGTGACGGTCGCCAACGACGCCAACTGCATGACGCTGGGCGAAGTGTGGGTGGGCGGCGCAAAGGGTTACACGGACGTCATCGGTGTCACGCTGGGGACCGGCGTCGGCGGCGGCATCCTCACCGGAGGCCGCCTGCTGGAAGGTGCGCGGGGTCTCGGCGGTGAGCTGGGACACTTCCGCACCCACGCGCTGGATGGCGTGTTCTGCACCTGCGGCGCGTCGGGCTGCTGGGAGCGGTACGCCGCGACCACCGCTCTGGTGCGGGGCGCACAGCCCCGGAACCCGAAGTGGAAGGATGGCCGCGCTATCTTTGAGTCGGCCCATGCAGGCGACCCCACCATCCTGGCGCTTCTGGACGACTGGACGGATGAGATCGCTCAGGGCCTTGCGGGCATGGTGCATATCTTCAACCCGCAGCTCATCCTCATCGGCGGCGGCGTCAGCGCACAGCAGGAGCTGCTGATAGACCCCATCGCAAGGAAAGTGCGTGCCTCCGTGATGCCAGCTTTTGCGGAAGGACTGGAGATCCGCGCCGCCCAGCTCCACAACGACGCCGGCATGGTGGGCGCAGTTTACTATTTCCGCCAGTCGCGGGGCGAGATCTGAAAGGGGAAGAGACGATGAAAAAACATATCCTTTGTCTGGGCGACTCCAACACCCACGGCTACTGTGCCGACCCGGCGGACTGTGCCGACCACGGCATCCGCTTCAATGAGGACGAGCGCTGGACCTGCCGCCTGCAGACGGCGCTTGGCAGCGACTATCTCGTGACGGAAGAGGGCCTTTCGGGCCGGACGACCGTTTTCGTGGACCCCATCCATGAGTCGATGGACGCTCTGAGCGTGGCGTATTCGCTCCTCAAGAGCCATGAAGTCATCGACCTGCTCATCATCATGCTGGGTACCAACGACGTCAAAGAGCGGTTCAACGCCAATGCCGCCTGCATCGGCGCGGGTATGGAACGGCTGATCCTCAAGGCCAGGAGCGTGGACTGCTGGGGGACCAAGGCTCCCAACATCCTCGTCGTGGCCCCGCCCCACATCGGCGACGGCTTCCATGATGCCGTCATGGGCGAGGGCTGTGTGGAAAAGTCGAAGGGTGTGGCTGAGCAGTTCCGTATCGTCGCGGAACGTCAGAACGTCCATTTCCTCAATGCTGCCGACTGCGAGTTCAATCAGGTGGACTTCATGCATCTGACCCGTAAGGGCCACGCACAGCTGGCTGATCTGCTGGCAAAGGAAGTGCCGACGCTTTTATAATAGCATAACGAGCCGCCCCGGCTTCCTGTTGCGGAAACCGGGGCGGTTTTGCTGTTTTGGAACTCTGACTTTCGCAGGGATGCGCTTCCTGAACGTGATGATAAATCTGTACTCCGGGGGATCTTTGCGGATGGGAAGGAAACGATTTCGAACTTCTCCGTTGCATTTCGCACCAAAGTATGTTTCAATAAAAAGCAGCAAATGGAATGGAACGGAGAAGGGAGAGACTGCGGGATGCTGAAAATTGCTGTCGTCGAAGACCAGCAGGAAGTGCGGGACGAGCTGTGCCGGTTCATCCGGCAGTACGCCGCCGAGAACAGCCTGCAGGTCGAGGTGCTGCCCGTAGAGGATGGGGCCGTCATTGCGGAGCACTACGAGCCGGGGTATGACATCATCTTTATGGATGTGGAGATGCCGGGACTGGACGGCTTCGGCGCGGCGGAGAAGATACGGGCCGTGGACGCAGACGCCGTGCTGGTGTTCGTGACCAACATGGCGCAGTACGCCATCAAGGGCTACGAGGTGGACGCACTGGACTATGTCCTCAAGCCGGTGAACTACTACCAGTTCTGCACCAAGCTCTCCCGGGCTGTCCAGCGGGTGCAGCGCCGCCGGGGCGGGCAGGTCGTTTTACAGCTGGCCGGAGGCGGGATGCAGGTGCTCTCCACCGGCGACATCTACTATCTCGAGACCCATGACCGGCTGCTCTGGTATCACACCACCAAGGGTGAGTTTTCCGTCCGTGCCAGCCTCGCCAGCGCCGAAAAGCAGCTGGCGCAGTACCATTTCTCCCGCTGCAACCAGTGCTATCTGGTCAACCTGCAATATGTAAAGGCCGTGGAGAACGACTTTGTCCATGTCAACACCGACCACCTGGAGATCAGCCGCCGCCAGCGTGCGGCTTTCCTGACGGCGGTGGCGTCCTACATCGGAGGTGTGCTGTGAATCTTCTTGCACGCCATGTCATCTTCCGGGCATTGCTGCGGTGGACTGCCGCGGCGGCGTTCTGCGTTCCGCTCAAGCACCGGCCTCACGCCCGCCTGCGGGCGCTGGGGATGCTGCTGCCGCTGCTGGGGCTGACCTATGTGCTCGACCCCGCGGCCCAGAGCACCAGCCTCCACGAGCTGCAATTCTCTCTGCTGACACTCTATGTCGCGTTTTTCGTCCTGCTGGGCATGATGATCTACGCCTGCGTTGAGATAGACAAAAAGAGTGCGCTCTACTGTGCCGTATGGAGCCTGCTGGCCTCCCAGACCGCTTACGAGTGCTGGCATCTGGTGGAAGTATTCTTCAAGCGGCGGGGAACGCCCCTCGACCTCAGAAGCCTGCCGGTCATGCTGGCACAGCTGGCCGCTGGTGCATTCTTTTATTTTGTTATCTGCACCACCCTCTCCCGGAAGATGTCTTATAAAGGAGCGTATAACATCGGCCCGCGCCAGCTGACCAGCGCCTTTTTCATCGGCATCCTCTTCATGTTCCAGGCTGCGCTGCTCAGCGGCGGGCAGGTGGTGGCGCTGGATCGCAGTCTCGTCATGACGATGTTTGTCGGGCAGTTTTACTTCCTGACCCTGCTCTACTTCCAGACCGAGGTGTTCAAGCTCTCGGCCATGCAGAAGGAGATGGACACCCTCAACCTGTTATATGAGCGCCAGCGGGAGCAGTACCAGGTGGCGCGGCAGAACGTCCAGATCATCAACAAGCGCTGCCACGAGCTGAAGCTTCAGATCGCCGCGCTCCGCCAGATGTCGAGCGCCCCGGCAGACCCGGCGCTGAAAGCCCACATCGACGAGGCCGAAAAGGCCGCTCAGCTCTACGACGCCAGCCGAAACACCGGCAATGAGGTGCTGGACGTGGTGCTCACGGAAAAGAGCCTGCTCTGCGAGTCCCGCCGCATCCAGCTCAACGCGGTGACGGACGGCAGCTGTCTGAGCTTTTTTGAGGCCGGCGACCTCTACGCCCTTTTTGCCAATATGCTGGACCACGCCATTGAAAGTGCAGTGAAGGTGCCGGAACCGGAGCGCCGCTGCATCGACCTGCTGGTCTGCACCCGGCAGAGCTTCGTGGTGGTGAACGTCATTAGCCCCGACCGTCCGGCGGAGTCTGCCGACACCCGTGCCGCCCATTACGCTGTCAAAGTGACCAACCGCATCGTTCAGAAGTATAAAGGTACCCTGACCACAGAGAGCCAGAACGGGTTCTTTGCGGTGAAAATTATTTTTCCGCAGAGGGGATAACCTCTCCGTCAGCGCTGACGCGCTGCCACCTCTCCTATCGAGGAGAGGCCTTGGCATTCCGCAAAGCCTGCCCTCTTCGCCAGAGGCTCCCCTCGGTAGGGGAGCTGTCTGCGAAGCAGACTGAGAGGTTGAGACCGTCTCACAAAATCAATGTGGGACGGTCTCTTTTCTTTTTGCATTTTCTCGTTGTATCCAACTGTTTGTGAGAGATGCACAAATATATCGGCTTCGATTTGTGAGAGCAAAACCGAATATCCACACCATTCGACCGATTATCGCAACGGTCTTGCGAAAGGAAAAGTCTTTGATAAAATAATAGCGAAAGACAGAAAAACGACCGCACAACAGAGAAAACGCTACAGATACACGGGAGGAAAACGAATGCGAAGCATCGCCAAGCTCATGCAGGACTGGCAGTTCACCGGGCCGGACGGCAAGACCACTCTGGTGGAGCTGCCCCACACTTGGAACGCAAAAGACGGCCAGGACGGCGGCAACGATTACTGGCGCGGCACCTGCACCTACAGCATCACCTTTGCCGCGCCGGCGTTCGACGCGGCTTCGCAGGAAGTCTGGCTGCAGTTCGAGGGCGTCAATTCCAGCGCCAAAGTTCTGCTGAACGGCAGGAACATCTGCACCCACGACGGCGGCTACTCCACCTTCCGTGTCCATGTCTCCGACCTGCTGGCAAAGGACAACCAGCTCACCGTCGAGGTGGACAACAGCATCAACGACCGCATCTACCCCCAGAAGGCCGACTTTACATTCTACGGCGGCATCTACCGCGACATCAGCCTGATGGTGGTCAGCAAAAACCACATCGCGCTGGGCCACTTCGGCGACACCGGCGTCAAGATCACCCCCGTCCTCAAGGACGGCAGGGCTGACATCCGGGTCGAGACCCTCGTGGAAGGCGAGGGCGCCGTCTCCGTCGAGCTGCAGGACGCAGCCGGCAGCATCGTGGCCAGGGCTGAGGGCGCAGACGCTCAGCTCCACCTCGACGCTCCCCACCTCTGGGACGGCGTGAAGGACCCCTATCTCTACACCTGTGTCGTCCGCCTGAGCAGCGACGGCACCGTGGTGGACGAGGTCTCCACCCGCGTGGGTCTGCGCACCTTCTCGGTGGACTCCAGAAACGGCTTCTTCCTCAATGGCCGTCCCTATCCGCTCCACGGCGTCTCCCGCCATCAGGACCGCAAGGGCGTGGGCAACGCCATCACCCGCGAGATGCACGATGAGGATATGGCCCTCATCCGGGAACTGGGTGCCAACACCGTCCGGCTGGCCCACTATCAGCACGACCAGTACTTCTACGACCTCTGCGACCAGTACGGCATGGTGGTCTGGGCTGAGATCCCCTACATCTCCGAGCACCTGCCCAATGGCCGCGCCAACACCGTCAGCCAGATGAAGGAGCTCATCTGCCAGAACTACAACCACCCCTGCATCGTCTGCTGGGGCGTCTCCAATGAGATCACCATCTCCACCAGAGACAAGGCCGATATGCTCGACAATCACCGCGAGCTGAACGACCTGTGCCACAAGATGGACTCCACCCGCCTGACCACGCTGGCCTGCTACGCCATGTGCGGCCCCTTCAACCCGGTGGCCCACATCACCGACCTCGTCAGCTGGAACCTCTACCTCGGCTGGTATGTGCCGGGCCTGTTCCTGAACGACCTGTGGATGGACTTCTTCCATCTGGTCTACCCGGGCCGTCCTCTGGGCTTCTCCGAGTACGGTGCCGAGGGTATGCCGAATCTCCACAGCTCGAAGCCCCGCCGCGGCGACCACACCGAAGAGTATCAGGCAAAGTATCACGAGTACATGCTCCGCTGCTTCGACCGGCATAAGTGGATGTGGGCGACCCACGTCTGGAATATGTTCGACTTTGCAGCCGACGCCCGCGACCAGGGCGGCGAGCCGGGCATGAACCATAAGGGCCTCGTCACCTTCGACCGGAAGACCCGGAAGGACAGCTTCTACCTCTACAAGGCATGGTGGAGCGACGAGAACTTTGTCCACATCTGCTCCAAGCGGTTCACCGACCGCACGGAGAGGGAGATGGAAGTGAAGGTCTACTCCAACCAGAAGTCCGTCGCCCTCTACGTCAACGGCGAGAAGGCCGGCGAGCAGACCGGCGAGCACGTCTTCAGCTTCCGTGTGCCGCTGACCGGCGAAATCGAAGTCAGGGCTGTGGCCGGTGACTGCACCGACACCGCTTCCTTCCGTCATGTGGACACCCCGAATCCCAGCTACAAGCTGGTCAAGACCAAGTCCAAGAGTGCAAACTGGGTCTGATTTGTGAAACATTCCGCCGACCGGCGGTTGTTATAGAAAAAAGGAGGAGAATCCGTGAAAAACACCAAACCGAAAGTACGGCTGTGGTCTGTTCTCACCGGCCTGACGGCGATCCTGACCGTCGCTGCCATCGTGGGCAACATCATCGCAAACCAGTACGCTACCACCCTCAACGTCGCTCTGAATGCATCTACCTATAAGATCATCCACGGCGAGAATACCGGCGATACCGAATACTTCAAGAAGGGCTTTGCTTCCGATGAGGAGCGCGAGGCTTACGAGGCCGAACTGTGCGCGACGGTCGAGGCCGAGGGCGCAGCTCTGCTGAAGAACGAGAACAATGCCCTGCCTCTGGCCAGCGGCGCTAAGGTCAGCCTGTTCGGCCACGGCTCTGTGGACCTGATGTACGGTGGCACCGGCTCCGGCTCTGTCGATACCAGCAAGGCTCCCAACCTCAAGCAGGCTCTGGAAGCTCAGGGCATCACCATCAACCAGACCCTGTGGGACCTGTACAGCTCTGACTCCATGATGAGCAAGTACAGCCGCCTGACCCCCGCTTCCATCTCCGATACTCTGGAGGCGAACACCCAGTACGCTGTAAACGAGGCTCCCTGGAGCGCTCTGTCCAGCGCTGAGTCCAGCTTTGCTGAGTACGGCGACGCTGCCATCGTGGTCCTCTCCCGCTCCGGCGGTGAGGGCGCAGACCTTCCCAGCGGCGAGAATGGCACCAGCGACAGCTGGATCTCCGGTCAGGAGGGCGACGGCAACTACCTCGCTCTGTCCGCTGAAGAGATCGAGCTGCTGCAGAACCTGAAGGCTCTGAAGGACAACGGTACCTTCAAGAGCATCATCGTTCTCATCAACAGCTCCAACGCCATCGAGCTGGACTTCCTCAACCCCGAGATCTGCGGTGAGGACTACGGCATCGACGCTGCTATGTGGATCGGCGACGTGGGCCAGACCGGCATCAACGGTGTGGGCCAGCTGCTGTCCGGCGCTGTCACCCCCTCCGGCTCTCTGGTCGATACCTATCTGTACGACAACATGGCAAACCCTGCTATGTACAACTTCTACACCCAGGCTTACCCCAACGCAGCAGAGTACGACCTGCTGACCGAGGGTGCTGACGTGCAGGGTATGTACAGTGTCTATCAGGAAGGCATCTACCTGGGCTACCGTTACTTCGAGACCCGTTACGAGGATGTCGTCATGGGTACCGCCAAGGCTGGCGATTACAACTGGGCGACCACCGTTGCTTACCCCTTCGGCTACGGCGACAGCTACACCACCTTCGCATACTCCAACTTCAACGTGACCGAGTCTGACGATGCCTTCACCGTCACCCTGAAGGTCACCAACACCGGCAAGACCTTCTCCGGCAAGGAGACCGTCCAGATCTACTTCCAGTCTCCCTACACCGCTTACGACAAGGCAAACGGCATCGAGAAGGCTACTGCTGAGCTGTGCGGCTTCGCAAAGACCGACGTGCTGGCTCCCGGCGCTTCTGAGGACGTGACCATCACTGTCCCGAAGAGCGAGCTGCGCACCTACGACGCGAACAACGCCAAGACCTACATCGTGGACGCCGGTGACTACTACTTCACCGCTGCCACCGATTCCCACAACGCAGTCAACAACATCCTGTCTGCCAAGGGCTACACCGTCGAGAACACCAATGGCCGCATGACCGAGAACGGCAGCACCGACCTCGTCTGGAAGTGGACCAACGACACCCTCGACACCACCACCTTCTCCACCAGCGCAAATGGCACTGCCATCACCAACCTGTTTGACGAGTCCGACCCCAACAAGAGCAGCAATGCCCCCGGCAGTGTGACCTGGATGAGCCGCTCTGACTGGACCGGCACCATCCCCACCGCTCCCGCACAGCTGACCGCCAACGAGACTCTGGCTGCAAGCCTCGCCTTTACCCAGTACGACGGCTCTGAGGCCAACAGCGTCGAGATGCCCACTCTGGGCGCCAAGAACGGCCTGACCCTCGCTTCCATGATCGGCAAGAGCTTCGATGATCCTGAGTGGGATACTCTGCTGGACCAGCTGACCTACAGCGAGATGGTCCAGACCATCACCCTCGGCTTCCACAACACCGCAGCCGCTGCCTCCATCGGCAAGACTGCTACCAAGGACGAGAACGGCCCTCAGGGTCTGACCGCTGCCCTGACCGGTGGTGCATCCGCAATGTGCTACACCTCCGAGGATGTCATGGCCGCTACCTTCAATGTTGACCTCATCAACGAGGTCGGCCGTTGCATCGGCGAGGACTGCCTGGCCATGGGTTACTCCGGCCTGTACGGCCCCGGCATCAATATGCACCGCACCGCTTACTCCGGCCGTAACTTCGAGTACTACTCTGAGGACCCGTTCGTGGCTGGCACCATCTGTGCTGCTGAGGTGCAGGGCATCCAGTCCAAGGGCGTCTACGTCTACCTGAAGCACGTCGCCCTGAACGACTCCGAGACCAGCCGCCGCGGTGTCAACACCTGGCTGAACGAGCAGACCGCTCGTGAGATCTATCTGGAAGTCGCTGACAAGGCCATCACCGATGGCGGCGCCTGGAGCGTCATGACCGGCTTCAACCGCTGGGGTGCTACCTGGTGCGGCGCGAACGCCAACCTGCTGACCGGCTTCCTGCGCGGCGAGCTGGGGATGCGCGGCATGTGCATCACCGACTTCTCCGGTTCCAGCCAGTACATGGACCTGGTGGACGGCCTCATCGCCGGCTCCGACATCTGGGACAGCCCGATGCCCAAGATCCACACCACCAAGGCTGCAAACTATGAGAACGATGCCTACATCGTCACCCAGATGCGCAACGCGATGCACCACATCCTCTACACCGTGGTCAACTCCAACGCCATGAACGGCTGGGCGTCCACCGATACCCTGAAGACCATCACCCCGTGGTGGCAGACCGCCATCTATGCGCTCATCGCAGTGCTGGCCGTCCTGACCATCCTGTGCGCATGGCAGCTGAGCAAGGCCCTCAAGGCTAAGAAGAGCATGGTCGATACCGCTCCCGCAGCTGACCAGAAGTAATTCCGGCGCAGATTTCCGCAACGGTTAAGAACAAATGGCAGCCTGTCCCCCAGAACGGCGGGCAGGCTGCCGTTTTTTTGTAAGAAAAAGGAGACACCGCAAATGGGTGAACAAACCGCAAAGGCGCCGGGCCTGAACCGCGCCAAGACCTACCAGCTGGTGCTGTTCCCGCTGAACAACGGCGCAACGAACGTGTACTATGTGCTGGTGCTTTCCTACATCGCCACCTTCGGCAGCAAGGTGCTGGCCCTGTCCATGATTTTCGCTTCGGTCATGGTCACCGGCATGCGCCTGTTCGACGCCATCACCGACCCCATCATCGGCGCCCTGATGGACCGCACCAACGGCAAGTTCGGCAAGTTCCGGCCCTTCATGGTCATCGGCAACCTCATCATGGCGGCCAGCATCCTCGTGCTGTACTGCCTGACCCCGCTCATCCCCGCCGGCTCGATGGGCCTGCGCTATGGGGCTTTCGCGGCTCTGTACGCAGTCTGGGTCATCGGCTACACCTTCCAGACCAGCTGCACCCGTTCCGGCCAGACCGTTCTGACCAACGACCCCAAGCAGCGCCCCTTGTTCACCATCTTCAACACCGTCGGCTCTCTGCTGGGCATGGGTGTGATGCAGTTCTTCGCCCCCATCCTCGCCAAAAACTATGAGGGCGGCTACGCCTCTGCCGGTTTCTTCCGCACCCTGGCTCCTGTGGGCATCGTCATTTCCATCCTCCTCACCGTTCTGGCCATCATCGGCATCTGGGAGAAGGACCAGCCCAAGTACTTCGGCATCGGCGGCGAGGTCAGCGAGAAGGTCAAGCTGCACGAGTACGTCCAGATCATCAGGAACAATAACCCCATGCAGCGCCTGATGGTGGCTGGTGCCGGCTGCAAGCTGGCTCTCTCCATCGCCACCAACACCACCGTCCTGTGTATGCTGTACGGCTGCATGATGGGCAGCTATGACGGCCTGTACCTGCCCATGATGGTGCTGGGCTACGTCTTCAGCGTGCCCTTCTTCCTGCTCACCGTCCGCACCAGCCAGAAGGAGGGTCAGAAGGCCAGCCTGATGAAGTACGTCAGCGTGGCATTCATCTGCTACATCGGCGTGCTGGTGCTGCTGCTGCTCTGGGGCCGCAGCGACGCCTTCACCCTGTCCATCATGGGTGACAATGGCCTGGCCATCAACCTCTACACCATCCTCTTCATCGCATTCTTCGGCATCGGCTACGGCGCATACTACGCCACCGCCGATATGCCCATCCCCATGGTCGCCGACTGCTCCGACTACGAGACTTACCGCAGCGGCAGCTATATCCCCGGCATCATGGGTACGCTGTTCAGTCTGGTAGACAAGCTGGTGTCCAGCCTGTCCGCTACCGTCGTCGGCATCGCTGTGAGCTTCATCGGCCTCGAGAGCCTGCCCACCCAGTACGACCCCTACACCCCCGGTATGAACTGGGTGGTCATCGTGCTGTTCTGCATCATCCCGATGGTAGCCTGGGCCGCTACCCTTATCGCCATGAAGGGCTACACCCTGACCGGCGAGAAGATGAAGGAGATCCAGGCGGTCAACGCCTGCCGCCGCGACGCTGTGGCCAACGGCATGAGGCTGGAAGAGGCCATGACCAAGTGGCAGAGCATGGACCAGCTGCCCGCCGAGTACCGCAGCTGAGCCTGTAAAGAGGAAGAACATGGAACAGAATGTACTGAACACTGACCTGACCGGAAAGGTGGCCGTCGTCACGGGCGCAAGCGGCACCCTGTGCTCCATCTTTGCCAAGGCTCTGGCCCGGGCGGGCGCGAAAGTCGCCCTGCTGGGCCGCAATATGGAGAAGCTCAAGGCTCTGGCCGACGAGATCGAGGCCGAAGGCGGCATCGCCAGGGGCTACACCTGCAACGTCATGAACAAGGCCAACTGCCTGCAGGTGGCGGAGGACGTGATGGCAGAGCTTGGCCCCTGCGATATTCTGGTGAACGGTGCCGGCGGCAACAACGCCCGCGCCAACACCGACAAAGAGTATTTCGAGATGGCCGACCTCGAGGACGATACCGTGACCTTCTTCGACCTCGACGAGAGCGGCGTAGAGATGGTGTTCGACCTGAACTTCATCGGCACCCTGCTGCCCACCCAGGCCTTCGCCCGCCAGATGGTGGGCCGTCCGGGCTGCAGCATCCTCAACATCTCCAGCATGAATGCTTATCTGCCCCTGACCAAGATACCGGCCTACTCCGGCTCCAAGGCCGCTGTGACCAACTTCACCCAGTGGCTGGCCGTCCATTTCAGCAAGGTCGGCATCCGGGTGAACGCCATCGCCCCGGGCTTCTTCGCCAGCGAGCAGAACGCCAGCCTCCTCTACAATGAGGACGGCACCCCGACGGCCCGTACCAACAAGATCCTCGCTGCGACCCCTATGGGCCGCTTCGACGACAGCGAAAAGGATCTTGTGGGCGCACTGCTGTTCCTGCTGAACAATGACGCTGCCGGTTTTATCACCGGCATCTGCCTGCCCATCGATGGCGGCTTCTCCGCCTATTCGGGCGTGTAAAAACACAAGAAAAAGCTCCGGCTTTCGTACGAAAGCCGGAGCTTTTTTGTGCTTTTCAGGACTCTTTTTCTACATTTTGTTGTTTCTGCTCGATTTTTTCCATGTAGCGCCAGAGGGTCGTGCGGCTGATGCCCAGCTGACGGGCAGCGGCGGCGCGGTTGCCGCCGTGGGCGGCGACGGTCTGCTGGACGACATCGCGGATGACCTCTTCGAGGGTCTGCTCACTGGGCTTGCGGGCAGAAGCCGGCTGCGGCACGGCCCGCAGGGTCCGCTCTTTGGAGAGCATATCGGCCACCGTCCCAGCCCGGATGTAGGGGCCGTCCGATAGGGCGGCGAGGGCGCGCAGGACGTTCTTGAACTGGGTGTAATTGTTGGGCCAGGGGTACTGGCGGAGCATCTCGATGGCCCGGGGCTCGAAGCCCGAGAGCTGCTTGCCCAGCTCGAGGTTCAGGCTGTTGAGGTAGAGGCTGGACAGAGACGGGATCTCGTCGGAACGGCTGCGCAGGGAGGGCAGGGGAAGGGCCAGTGAGCCCAGCCGCTCACTGAAATGCCGCAGCACCTCCGGCACCGGCTCCCCCTCGACGATGGAGCAGGAGAAGATGAGCCGCACCCGGCGGGCAAGGCCGGTCTCTTCAATGGCGGCAAGAAGCTCTGAGCTCCACTGGGGCGGGAGGGACTCGAAATTCTGGAAGTAGATGGTGTTTCCGGTGGCGCTGAGAGGGGAGTTGTAGTGGTTGAGCAGGAAATCCCAGGTCTTCTCATTCAGCAGCGCACAGTTCACCACGATGAAGGGGCGGTTTGCAAGGGAGCTGTGCAGATAGAGGTAGCGTGCGATCTGCTCTTTGCCGGTGCCGGGCTCGCCGTAGATGAATACCGGCTGGCGCAGCAGGGCGAGGGAGCGTATCTCGGCCGCCTGGATCCCCATCGCGCCGCTGAGGCTGTAGAAGCTGTTGGCGAAGAGGTATTCGCACTCGCCCTTGTTCAGGGTGCGCAGACCGGGACGGCTGGAATGGAGCGGGATGCGGGCCGGAACACAGTAGAACAGATACCGCTGGACGTTGTTCATCAGCAGCTGCTGGGCGGTGATGCTGTAGAGCTGGTCCCGCTCGGTGTAGTAAAAGCGGAGGTTGCCGCTGGCCGGTATCTCCCGGATGTGGGACTGAAGGACGCTGCTCAGCTCCGCCGGGACCTCGGAGATGCTGCTGTAGAAGAGGTCGCCGTTGGACTCCATGACGATGACCCGGCCATTCTGGCCCTGGGTGATGCTGCGGAGGAACAGGTTCTCCTGCCGCAGATGGCCGAACCAGGAGCTGATGCTCACGGCCTGGTCGATGGCGGCGTGGAGGCTTTCGACACCGGAGGTGATGAGGAAGGCGTCGAAGCCCATCTCCCGGGCGATGGTGTGGGTGACCATGTCACAGACCACCATCCGGTAGCCGCCCTGCTGCAGGCGCTCCAGGGTGTGTCGCACCTCAGCGGCGTTGTTCACGGTGAGGATGTCGAGGTTGAAGTCCAGCAGGCTGCACAGGGTGTGGGCCGGCTCGGTGATGGAGGGGAAGCCCACGATGGCGTAGAGGCTGGAATAATTCTCGGCCAGCTTCATGGTGCGCAGCACGTCGTACATCGAGATGTGGATGTCCACCACCGGCAGGTCGGTCACCTGCCGGATGAGGGCTGCGGTGCCGCCGCGGGAGATGATGCAGTCGTAGGAGTTGGGGGGCATCTGCTGCACGATGGCCTGCCCGTCTTCCAGGTCGCCGGTGTAAATGTCCATTTCAACATTGGGATAAGCCTGCGCCGCCTGCTCCATCGCAGTGCGCATTCCGTCGTAGGGGGCGATGCCCAGAATACGGGTGTGAGTCTCTATCACAACAGACACCTCCGTTCATATTTGCTACTATTCTAGCAAATAAACTTCCGAAAATCAAACAAAGACTGTTCTGATTTGAAACGATTTAAGACTTTATAACCAAAAAACTTAATCGATGTTTCAAATTAAAACGGAAAAGCCCGCTCGTTTCCATGCACGCCGTGTCAAAATAAGGCATAATGGTATCACGAGAATAAACCATGAGAGGAGGAGCAACCTATGCTGCTTCTGCTGATCCTTGCAGATGACTTTACAGGTGCGCTGGACACGGGCGTCCAGTTCGCCGCCTGCGGCATCCCCACCCGCGTCGTGGTCGGAGAGCAGGTGGATTTTGCAGCCAATGATGCCGCTGTGCTGGTGGTGGACACCGAGACACGCCATCTGCCCGCTGCGGAGGCCTATGCCGTCATCGCAAAACTGACCCGGGAGGCGATGAGTGCGGGCGCTTTCAGCATCTATAAAAAGACAGACTCCGCTCTGCGCGGAAACATCGGCGCAGAGCTTTCGGCCCTGCTCAAAACCAGCGGGGAGCGCCGGCTACCGTTCCTGCCGGCCTTCCCCCAGATCGACCGTGTGACCCGGGACGGAGTACATTATATCAGCGGCGTGCCTGTGACCGAGAGCCCCTTCGGCATCGACCCCTTCGAGCCGGTGCGCCACGCCAGGGTGACGGAGCTCATCGGGGAGCAGACCGATGTGCCTGCCCACAGCTTCCCGACCCTGAAAGAGGGTGAGGCCGTGCCGGAGCAGGAGGGCATCCTGGTCTTTGACGCCGGGAGCCTCGACGACCTTGCGTCCACGGGCCGCGCCCTGTTCCGGAATGGCAGGTCCCGCCTGATGGCAGGCTGTGCCGGCTTTGCGGCGCTGCTGCCCGACCTGATGAAGATGACCGGGCGCAGGACGGTCACCATGCCGAAGCTGGACCATCGCCTGCTGGTGGTCTGCGGAAGCGTCAACTCCATCACCCTGCGCCAGCTGGATGTGGCCGAACAGAACGGCTTCTCCCGCCTGCGCCTGACCCCCCGCCAGAAGCTCGACCCCGGCTATTGGGAGAGCGAGGACGGCAAAGAGGCCCTGCAGGGCATCAACGAGATGCTGGCCGCGAATCCCCGCTGCATCATCGAGACCAATGACGAGGGCGGCAACCAGCCCACGGCGGATTACGCCGCCGCCCAGGGCCTCGACCTCGGGGGCCTGCGGGTCGGCATCGCCAGCAGCATCGGCCATATGCTGGGCAAACTGTTCACCAGCCCCGCGCTTGGGACCCTGCTGCTCACCGGCGGCGACACGCTGCTGCAGTGCATGAACTGTGTGGGCATCAAGGAGCTTGAGCCGGTGTGCGAGATGGAAAAGGGCGTCGTGCTGGCCCGCTTCACCTACTGCGGCTGCACCCGCTACGTTATCACCAAGTCGGGCGGCTTCGGCCACGAAAAACTGCTGCTCGACCTTGCAGACCGCATTGCGGCAGAGTAAATTTATAGCAGTTTGCGTTTTTAATGCACAAGCAACATCCGCAAACTGCATATCGCAAATATGCCGGTTTGAAAGGCATTGCTTTTGAAAACTGCGATAGAACGATTGATTTCTTGGAGGACACTATGACATATAAAAAACTTCCCGGCCTGACCTGGGACGGCACGATCTACGAAAACGAAGAGATGGGTACGCTGGAAGCCCTGCTGCCCACCGGCGGCTATCCCACCGCCCATGCACCTGCCATGGTAGAGCTGCCCGACGGCACGCTGCTGTGCTGCTGGTTCGCCGGTACTTATGAGGGCAGCGCAGACATCCGCATCATCTGCTCTGTCCTGCCCAAGGATGGTGCCCAGTGGCTGCCGCCGGTGGACATCTCTGGCGACCCCACCCGCAGCGAGCAGAACCCCTCGCTGTTTTACGGCCCGGACAACGCGGTGTGGGCCATGTATACTGCACAGCTCGACCGACAGGCTGGCAAGGACAATATGCAGTACACAGCGGTCGTCCGCTGCCAGAAAAGCACCGACGGCGGCAAAACGTGGGGACTCTATGAGACGATCTTCCCCGAGGAGGGCACCTTCTGCCGCCAGCCCATTCAGGTGTTGAGCAATGGCCGCTGGATCTTCGCCAACTGGCTCTGCACCGACTCGGCTGAGGGCCTGTCCGGCGACCCCACTGCTTTCCGCATTTCGGACGATGAGGGCAAGACCTGGCATATGGTCATGATGCCGAAGAGCAATGGTCATGTCCATGCCAACGTCGTAGAGCTTGAGCCGGGCCATCTGGTGGCTTTCATGCGCAACCGCGAGGCCTACCGCATCCACCGCAGCGAGTCCTTCGACTGGGGCGAGACGTGGAGCGAGCCGGTGGCTACTCCGCTGCCCAACAACAATTCCAGCATCAGCGCCCTTAAACTGCAGAGCGGCCGCATTGCAATCGCCTACAACCCCACCTGCACCCCGACCCCTCAGCCGGGCAAAGCTGCATGGCCCGGTCTGCGCTGCCCGGTGGCTGTGGCCCTCTCTGAGGACGGCGGCAAGACCTTCCCGATGATCCGCTGGATGGAGCGCGGCGAGGGCTTCATGGGGGACGAGAATAAGACCAATAATAAGCAGTACGAGTATCCCTACCTGATGCAGAGCCGCGATGGTGCCATGCACTTGACCTACGCGGCCCGCACCCGTCAGGGCATCAAATACATCCGCTTCCGTGAAGAAGATGTCATGGGCGCGAAGCGCGAGACGGTGGGGCTGTACAACCCCACCGCCGCCCAGACCCGCTGATTTTTTTGAAGGAGGAAATTTGTTATGCTGACCCAGTACAATCTGAAGATGCCGCACGCAGTTTACGGCGGCGAGAACGCAATGGACAACATCACCGCCATCATCAAGGCCCGTGGTGCAAAGAAGGTGGCAATGTTCACCGACAAGGGCATTGAGGGCGCTGGCCTGTTCGCCCTGCCCGAGGAGGCTGTGAAGGCTTCCAGCGCAGAGCATTATGTTCTGGACGAGCTGCCTCCCGAACCCAGCTACATGGCTGTCCAGAAGCTGGTGGATGAGTTCAAGACTTCCGGCGCTGACCTCATCGTGGCCTGCGGCGGCGGCTCCGTCATGGACGCAGCCAAGCTGGCAAGCGTGCTGGTGACCGATGACTACGGCGTCAAGGAGCTGCTGGACGACCCCGGTATGGCGCAGAAGTGCGTCCCCATCGTCCTCATCCCCACCACCGCCGGCACCGGCGCTGAGGTCACCCCCAACGCCATCGTCGCTGTCCCCGAGAAGGAGCTGAAGGTCGGCATCGTCAACGAGAACATGATCGCGGACTACGTCATCCTCGACGCCCGCATGATCAAGAACCTGCCCCGCAAGATCGCAGCTGCTACCGGCGTTGATGCTCTGGCACACTGCATCGAGTGCTTCACCGGTAACAAGGCCAACCCCTTCAGCGACCTGTACGCTCTGGAGGGCCTCGATCTCATCCTGAACAACATTGAGAAAGCCTGCGATGACCCCGATGCCATGGCCGAGAAGAACCGGATGCAGATCGCAGCTTACTATGGCGGTCTGGCCATCACCGCTTCCGGCACCACCGCAGTCCACGCTCTGAGCTATCCTCTGGGCGGCAAGTACCACATCGCACACGGCGTCTCCAACGCCATCCTGCTGGCTCCTGTCATGCGCTTCAACAGCGAGCATCCGGCTGTCAAGGAGCGTCTGGCTGTGGCTTATGACCGCTGCTGCCACGAGAACGAGACCTGCACCACCGTGGAGGAGAAGGCTGCATGGATGATCGCCCGCCTCGAAGCGATCGTCAAGCATCTGGACATCCCCACCAGCCTGAAGGAGTTCGGCGTCCCCGCTGAGGACCTCGAGGGTCTGGTCGAGTCCGGTATGCAGGTGCAGCGTCTGCTGGTGAACAATATGCGCCCCGTCACCGCTGACGACGCCCGCAAGCTGTATCAGGAGATCATGTAATAGAAAAGGAGAACACGTTATGAAGACCAGCGACATCAAAGGCATTATCCCTCCGGTAATTACCCCGATGAACAACGATGACGAGCAGACCGTCAACCACGAGGCTCTGCGTCAGCAGGTGGAGCGCCTGCTGGCAGGCGGCGTGCATGGCATCTTCCCCATGGGCACCAACGGCGAGGCTTACGCCCTGTCCTTCCAGGAGAAGGAGGAGATCCTGGCTACCGTCATCGATCAGGTAAAGGGCCGTGTACCCGTTTACGCAGGCACCGGCTGCATCACCACCGCCGAGACCATCCGCATGAGCAGGCGCGCCGAGGAGATGGGCGCAGATGCCCTGTCCATCATCACCCCCAGCTTCGCACTGGCCTCCCAGAAGGAGCTGTACGACCACTATGTGGCCGTGGCAAAGCAGGTCAACATCCCCATCATCCTCTACAACATCCCCGCCCGCACCGGCAACAAGCTCCTGCCCGAGACCGTGCAGGCCCTCTGCCGTGACGTGGACGTCATCGTCGGCGGAAAGGATTCCAGCGGCGACATCGAGAACCTGAAGGCTTATATCCGGCTGACCCGTGAGCTGGACAAGGATGTGGCCATCCTCGCCGGCAACGACGGCGCGATCCTGACCTGCCTGAAGGAGGGCGGCGCAGGAGGCATTGCAGGCCGCGCCAATATCTGGCCTGCCACTGTTGCAAAGATCTACGACTGCTTCAAGGCTGGCGACCTCGAGGGCGCACAGGCCGCGCAGGACGCGATCGCCATCCTGCAGCAGACCTTCAAGTACGGCAACCCCAACACCATCATCAAGACCGCTGTAGCCCTGCAGGGCCACAACGTCGGCAAGTGCCGCGCGCCCTTCAACTATGTCCCCGAAGAGGGTCTGGAAGCCATCAAGAAGGTCCTGGCCGAGAACGCTGCCAAGGGCCTGAACTGAGAAGAGCAAGGAGAGCGCTGCTATGAATAAACCTATCGTTGGCATTACGATGGGCGATCCCGCCGGCTCCGGCCCGGAAATCACCATCAAGGCTCTGGCAGACCCGGAGCAGTACACCTACTGCCGCCCCATCGTTGTGGGCGACGTAAAGGTATTCGAGCGGGCCAGAAAGTTCGTTGGCCGTGAGGACATCGTCATCCACCGCTGCGACAAGGTGTCGGATGCCCTGTTCACCCCCGGAACCATCGACGTGCTGCACCTCGACCTCATCGAGGACATCAACAAGTTCGAGATGGCAAAGGTGAGCGTGGAGGGCGGCAACGCCGCCTTCCAGTGTGTCAAGAAGGTCATCGAGCTGGCCATGGCCGGCGAGGTGGATGCTACCTGCACCAACGCCCTGAACAAGGAAGCCATGAACAAGGCTCTGGAATACTATCACGGCGAGAAGTCGGACGGCTACACCCATTTCGACGGCCACACCGAGATCTACGCCACCTACACCCATACCAGGAAGTACACCATGATGCTGGCCCACCACGACCTGCGCGTGGTCCACGTCTCCACCCACGTCTCCCTGCGCGAAGCCTGCGACCGGGTCAAGAAAGAGCGTGTGCTGGAAGTCATCGAGATCGCCAATAAAGCCTGCAAGGATATGGGCATCGAGACCCCCCGCATCGCCGTGGCCGGCCTGAACCCCCATTGCGGCGAGAACGGCCTGTTCGGCCGCGAGGAGATCGAGGAGATCACCCCGGCCATCGAGGCTGCCAAGGCCGAGGGCATCACCGGTGTTGTGGGTCCCTGCCCGCCGGACAGCGTTTTCTCTCAGGCCATCGGCGGCTGGTACGACATCGTGGTCTGCATGTACCACGATCAGGGCCATATCCCCCTCAAGACCGTCGGCTTCGTCTACGACCGTGAGAAGCAGGAGTGGAAGGCTGTGGAGGGCGTCAACGTCACGCTGGGCCTGCCCATCATCCGCGCCAGCGTGGACCATGGCACCGACTTCTACCATGCAGGGAAGGGCAACGGCAATGAGCTGAGCCTTGTCAACGCCATCAAGTATGCCGTCAAGATGACTGGCAGAAAATAAGAGAAAATGGCTGAAGGAGGAAAAGGTATGCAGGACGAGATCAGAACACTTCCGCAGAAACTGCTGATGGGCCGCCGTGCGCTGGTGACGGGCGCAGGCCGCGGCATCGGGCGCGAGATCGCCCGTCAGATGGCGCTGGAGGGCGCAGATGTCATCATCAACGCCCGTAAGGAGCCCGAACTGCTTACATTGAGAGAGGAGATCACCGCCATGGGGCAGAAATGCCAGATCGTTCTTGGCGACATCTGCACCCCGGAGACGGCGGAGAAATTTGCCGCCGCCGCAGAGGAATGGGGCGGACTGGATATTTTGGTGAACAACGCCGGAATCCTTGACCGTGACGGCACGCTTCAGACTACCCCGGAGACCTTTGACCATATCATTCAGGTCAACCTCGTCTCGGTCTTCCGCATCACCCAGAAGCTACTGCAGGCTTTGTGCGAGAGCAAAGGCTGCATCGTCAATATCACATCTTCCGCTTCCCGTGCGCCTCATCCCAACGCGAACCCGGCCTATGGCGCGTCCAAGGCTGGTCTCACGGCATTGACTCGTCAGTGGGCACTGGAATTTGCGCCGCAAGGCGTTCGCATCAATGCGGTGCAATGCGGCCCCATCGAGACGGATATGTCCCAGAGCTGGACGCCAGAATACCGCGAAAAGGTGATGTCGGCAGTACCTTTGCATCGTCTCGGAACACCTTGGGACGTGGCGCGGTGTGCCGTGTTCCTTGCAAGTGAGCAGGCGGCCTATATCACTGGCGCGAGTCTGAATGCAAACGGCGGAAAATTGATGGAGTAAAAGCAGAAGTTCACAGAAACAGGCCCCCGGCTAAGGCCGGGGGCCTTCTGCATAGAGGACAAAAATGACACACAAGGAACGAAATCTATAAAAAGTTCTATCTTGAAACAATAATTCTGGTCAGGTTTCTGAAATCGTTCCAAAATAGAACGATTTCTGGGACGCTTTTGGGCAAAAAATTGATTTGTGTTGTAAAATGAAACGGCTTGGCGGAACTTCTCTCTTGCGACAGCTGACCGAATTGAATATAATTTAGGCAACATAAACGAACAAAGACTGTGAAAAGCGGCAACGCCGCAGAAGAAGGTTGAAAGACACAGTCTGGTTCGGACAACGAAACCCCAAGAGAAAAGGAGAAAACATTATGAAGATCACGCGCAGAGATTTCATAAAGGTTGCTGGTGTCGTTGGTGCTGCTGCCGCTCTGGCAGGCTGCTCCGGCATGGCTCCCGGCGCTGAGACCGCTACTTCCACGGCTGCTTCTACTGCTGCTTCCGCAGCTGGGAGTGTTGCAGCTGCTACCGGCAGCATGGAGCTGTCTGGCCCCATTCAGCTGACCTTCGCCGCTCAGGAAGTCGGCACCGCTGCGTACAACTACGCTGCTGCCCTGCAGAGCGTCATGCTTCCTGAGCTGCCCGCAGGCTCCACCATCGATATCACCACCACCTCTCCCGGCGGTGTGGGTGCACCCGTGATCGTCAATGCAGGCGAAGAGTGCGATCTGGTCATGTCCAATGCCGGCCCCGCTAAGTGGAGTTATGAGCAGAGCACCTCCGAGTATGAGTTCGGCGGTTGCACCGAGATTGCCTGTCTAGCAGGCGGTCTGGGCCAGAACTTCATCAACATCATGTTTACCCAGAAGTTCGTCAATGCTACCGGCTACAAGACCTTCGAAGAGGTCGTCGCCAACAAGTACCCCGTCAAGATGGTCATCAAGAAGAACGGCAGCTTCGGCGAGCAGACCGCTGAGAAGGTCTGCGAGGCACTGGGCATCACCTTCGACGACATCGAGAGCTGGGGCGGCAAGGTCGAGAAGACCGGCGGCGACGCCATCAAGAGCGGCCTGCAGGATGATCTGTACGATATGACCATCGACCACATCGGCAAGGGCCAGTCCAACACCACCGAGCTCTGCCTGACCCACGATATGTACGATGTCGAGCTGAATGAGGACACCCGCAACAAGCTGTGCGAGATGGGCTACACTCCCGTCACGGTCGAGGCCGGTACTTGGAACAAGCAGGATACCGATATTGAGACCGTGGGCAGCCAGCAGTGCCTGATCGTAGACGCCAACATGGATGCCGCCGTGGCCTACACCCTGACCAAGGCTATCTGTGAGAACAAGGAGGCTCTGGTCACCGCTGTTGCTTCTCTGGAGTATTTCGACCCGACCATCGCAGGCGGTTCTGGCTACACCGGCTGCCCCCTGCACCCGGGTGCCAAGGCTTACTACGAGGAAATGGGCTACGATTGCGACTGATAAGCCGCCCCGCATTCCGAATCACTAGGTCTTAAAAGGCCTGCCGGGCGGTATGGAAGCCCGGCAGGTTTTTTTATAAGGCAAACATATCCATATTCTTTAGGAGGAAACGCGCTTATGGACGCCAAAAAGAAAACGATACGCAACTGGCTGGCCGTCATCGTCACCGTTGTGTTCTTCGCCTTTCAGATGTATCTGGCTCTGGTCAAGCAGCTCAACCCCATGCTGCAGAGTCCCTTGCATCTGATCCTTGCACTGACTCTGGTTTTCCTGTACAACCCGGCTGACAAGGCTTACCGCAAGAAAGTGACAAAGGCAGCCGAGGCTGAGGGCAAGCCCGTGGACGAAAAGAAGCTGAACGCCCACGCTTGGATGAACTGGTTTGACATCCTGCTGTTCATCTGCCTCGCTTATATGCTGTGGTACGTTGTCGGCCAGAACGCCCGCCTGCTGGACTTTGTCTCTGTGCAGCCGGTCTACGGCATCGACTACATCTTCATGGTCATGACCATCGTTCTGCTGCTCATCGCCGTGTACCGCACGCTGGGCATCGTCCTGACCATCTTCATTGCGGTCTTCATCCTGTACGCCTTCACTTCTCCCTATCTGCCCGGCATCCTGTTCACCAAGGGCAAGACCTTCGCAAAGTTCATCAAGCAGTTCTGCGTCGGTATGACGATGGGCGAGAGCGGCGTCTTCGGAACTCCGCTGTATACCTCCGCAAATACCCTGTTCTACTTCATCGTGTTCGGTGCTTTCTTCTCCTCGATGGGTGGCGGTCAGCTGCTGATCGACATCGGCATGAAGTTCTCCAACAAGTCCTCCGGCGGCCCCGCAAAGGCAGCCGTTATCTCTTCCGGCCTGATGGGCATGATCTCCGGTTCTGCTGTCGCAAACGTCGCAACCACCGGTGTCATGACCATTCCGATGATGAAGAAGGTCGGCTACGAGCCTGAGGAGGCGGGCGCTGTTGAGGCAGTCGCTTCCACTGGCGGTCAGATCATGCCCCCCATCATGGGCGTCGGTGCATTCATCATGGCTGAGATGCTGGGTGTCCCGTACAGCCGCGTCGCTGCTGCTGCCATCCTGCCTGCTGTCGCTTACTATTTCGCCGTCTTTGTGCTGGTGGATCGTCTGGCTGCCAAGCACCAGAACGCAGCTCAGGAGCAGGACGCTAAGATCAAGGTCGAGCGCACCATCCTTCCCCGCCTGTACCTGTTGCTGCCCGCTGTTATCCTCGTCGTCATGATCATCCGCGGCGCCTCCCTGATGCGCGCCGGTATGATGGGCATTGTATCCTGCCTCATCTGCGACGTCGTCAGCTACTTCATCAATGAGAAAAAGGACTTCGTTGACCTGAAGGGCATCTGGAACTGCTGCCTCGACGGTGCAAAACAGGCCGCTGAGATCGCTATCCCCACCGCTGCCTGCGGCATCATCATCAACGTCGTCACCGGTCAGACCTCTCTGGCCACCAACCTTTCCGCCCTCATCAGCAGCCTCGGCACCACCAACCTGTTTTCCGCAATGCTCATCGCAATGATCGGCTGCATGCTGCTAGGCATGGCACTGCCCACCGTCGCCGCTTATCTGGTCGGCGTCATCCTCTTCGTTCCCTGCCTGCGTGCTCTGGGCATCTCCGCTCTGTGCGCCAATATGTTCGTCTTCTACTACGGCATCATGGCTCAGATCACTCCTCCCGTCTGCGTAGCATCCTACACCGCAGCCGGTATCGCAGATGCGAACGCGATGAAGACCGGCATCAAGGGCTTCACCTTTGCAATGGTCGGCTTCCTTGTTCCCTTTGTCTTCGTTTACAATCCCGCTATCCTGCTGGAAGGCACTGTCGTTGAGATCGTCATCGGCGCAGCCCAGATGCTGCTGGGCACCTTCTTCCTTGCAGTCACTGTCGCTGGCTACTTCAAGCGCAACTTCAAGCCCTTTGAGCGCGTCGCCCTGTTTATCGCGGCTCTGCTGCTCATCGCTCCTGAGGTCATTTCCTCCATCATCGGTGTGGCTCTGGGTGTCGGCGTGCTGATGCTCGACACCATCGCCAGCAAGAAGAACGGCGCAAAGGCTGCATAACGGTACCTTCCGAAAACCTTCTTCATAAATCACAGTTCGGCGAAGCCCCCGCCTCCGGTACTCCCGGAGGCGGGGGCTTCTTGTTTGTCCTTTTGGGGGGCGGGAAGAAAAGAAAAACGGGCAGTTCGGATGTGAAAGATGATGGAACAGCGGAAGCTCAATGTCCTTCAGCCAGCCAGTCGGCCCGAGGCAGCTGCGCCCAAGCCGCCGGAGCAGGACGACTCCGCGGCAGCTCTGGATCCCACCGGAGCAGCGATGCCGGAAGGGGACGAAAGCGCAGAAAAGGCCGCTCCGGCGGAGAAGAAGTCCTCCCGCAGCAAGCGTGGATCCCGCTGTGAGGGATGGGAGTCGGTGCTTACGGCAGATTACCGCATCAATGCGACCTCGCTGGACATCAGCTTTGATTATTCCGATATGGATTAAACACAATAACACAAACATATGAGACTCGGAGTGATCCGGGTCTCGATTTTTTTAGGAGGAATCGATATGGGATACACCAATAGTCCACTCGTTGTTTATGCCAAACTCTCCCCGAACCATTCCGGGCAGAGAACTCACAGCATTGACCCTACCATCGCGATCCGCATCGTTGCATCCATTCCTTCTCGTTTTATTTCTGGGTGCGAAAGGTTACTCGGTTCGCCTCCAAATGACATAAAATGACAACCTGATTTAGTATAGTCTCATTGTACACAATGTCGGAAGAAAGGTCAAGATTTGAGCTAAGATTCTTAGCCGTCCGCCAGAGATGAAAAAAACTCCCCTCCGGGCGGGAGGGGAGCGGAAAAACCAAGATCAATCGTCGTCGCTGTCGAGCTTGAGCACGGCGGTGAACGCCTCGCTGGGCAGGGAGACGCTGCCGAGCTGGCGCATCTTCTTTTTGCCCTCTTTCTGCTTTTCCAGCAGCTTTTTCTTGCGGGAGATGTCGCCGCCGTAGCACTTGGCCAGCACATCCTTGCGCATGGCCTTGACCGTCTCGCGGGCGATGATCTTGCCGCCGATGGCCGCCTGAACGGGGATCTCGAAGAGGTTGCGCGGGATGTTGTCCCGCAGCTTCTCGCAGATGCGGCGGCCCTTGGCGTAGGCGTTGTCGCGGAAGACGATCATGGACAGAGCGTCTACGGGGTCGCCGTTGAGCAGGAAGTCCAGCTTGACCAGGTCGCTCTCGCGGTACTCCTTGAACTCGTAGTCGTAGCTGGCGTAGCCGCGGCTCCGGCTCTTGATGGCGTCGAAGAAGTCGTAGACGATCTCGCCCAGCGGCAGGGCGTAGTGCAGGTCCACACGCACGTCGTCCATATACTTCATGTCGATGAGGACGCCGCGCTTGTTCTGGCACAGGTCCATCAGGCTGCCGACGTATTCATTGGGGGTGTAGAGGTGGACGTCCACGAAGGGCTCCTCCTGCTTGACGATGTTGGAGGGGTCGGGGTAGTTGGACGGGTTGTCGATCATCTCCACGGTGCCGTCGGTCAGGGTCAGACGATAGCGGACGCTGGGCGTGGTGGTGATGAGGTCGAGGTCGAACTCGCGCTCCAGACGCTCGGTGATGATCTCCATGTGGAGCAGGCCGAGGAAGCCGCAGCGGAAGCCGAAGCCCAGCGCAGCACTGGTTTCCAGCTCAAAGGTCAGGGAGGCGTCGTTGAGCTGCAGCTTTTCCAGCGCGTCCTTCAAATCAGGGTACTTTGCGCCGTCGGCGGGGTAGATGCCGCAGAAGACCATGGGCTTGACCTGACGGTAGCCGGGCAGAGCCTCGGGGGTGGGGTTGTTCGCCAGGGTGACGGTGTCGCCGACGCGGGTGTCCTGCACGGTCTTGATGCTGGCGGTCAGGTAGCCGACCTCACCGGCCTGCAGCTGGTCGCAGGGGGTCAGGCTGGTAGCGCCCATGTGGCCCACTTCCACCAGCGTGAACTGTGCGCCGGTGGCCATCAGGCGGATGGTGTCGCCGGGCTTGACCGTACCTTCAAAGACGCGGATATAGACGATGACGCCCTTGTAGCTGTCGTAGATGCTGTCGAAGATGAGGGCCTTGAGGGGGGCGTCCGGGTCGCCGGTGGGGGCGGGGATGTCGCTGACCACACGCTCCAGCACCTGATCGATGTTCAGGCCGGTCTTGGCCGAGACGCGGGGCGCGTCGAGGCAGGGCAGGCCGATGACGTCCTCCACTTCCTGTGCCACCTCGTCCGGATGGGCAGAGGGCAGGTCGATCTTGTTCAGGATAGGCACCAGCTCGAGGTCGTGTTCCAGCGCCATATAGGTATTGGCGAGGGTCTGGGCCTCCACGCCCTGGGTGGCGTCCACCACGAGGATAGCGCCCTCGCAGGCGGCGAGGCTGCGGCTGACTTCGTAAGCGAAGTCCACGTGGCCCGGGGTGTCGATGAGGTTGAACTCGTACACCTTGCCGTCCTTGGCGGTGTAGTTCATGGTGACGGCGCGGGCCTTGATGGTGATGCCGCGTTCCCGCTCGATGTCCATGCTGTCGAGGATCTGGTCCTCCATCGTCCGCTCGTCCACGCTCTTGGTCAGCTCGAGGATGCGGTCGGAGAGGGTGGATTTGCCGTGGTCGATGTGCGCGATGATGCAGAAGTTGCGGATGTTGTCTCTTGCCATGTAGTTCCTCCGAAATTTATAGGATCCAGTCCTCGACGGCCTTGATGCCGCCGTTTTCCAGGTAAACGCGGGGTACCCGGCGGGAAACGCCGCAGAGCACCTCGTAAGAAATGGTATCGGTCTTGTGGGCGATGGTCTCGGCGCTGTCGCCTACTTCGCCGCCCCACAGGATGGCTTCGTCCCCTTCCTGCACGTCGGGCAGAGCCGAGACATCCACCATGATCTGGTCCATGCAGACCCGGCCCAGAACGGGGCAGGGCATACCCTTTATCTCCACGATGCCCTTGCCGCAGCTCAAAAGGCGGGGGTAGCCGTCGGCGTAACCGGCACAGAGGGTGGCGACCCTGGTGGGCTTTTCCGCGGTGAAGCGGCGTCCGTAGCTGGCCGACTGGCCGGGCTGCATCTCCTTGACCATGCTGACGATGGTCTTGAGCTTCATCACCGGGCGGAAGAGGCCAAAACGCACCTCGTCGCTGGGGTCGAAGCCGTAGAGGACGATGCCGGGGCGTGCCATGCAGTGGGTGCGAGGCAGTCCGGCGGGCCAGTCGGGGTGGAGCATCACCCCGGCGGAGTTGTCGCAGTGGACGACGGCAGGCTCAAAACCGGCCTCGGCAAGGCCCCGACAGGCCCGGACGAAGAGCTCGTGCTGCTGGCAGGTATAAGCCACGCTGTCGGCGCTGTCGTCGTCGGCCACAGCAAAGTGCTGGAACAGGCCGGTCACGTCCAGTCCCGGCAGGCGGCAGGCATCCAGCATCCCGGCCAGCGCCGCGTCAAAGTCGGTGCGGAGCGCAAAACCGATGCGGCCCATGCCGGTGTCGGCCTTGAGATGAACTTTTACCTTCCCGCCGGCGGCACAGGCGGCCTCACTGAGGGCCTTGGCCTGGGGCAGGGAGTAGCAGGCGGCGGTGATGTCCTCCTGGACGAGGACGGGCGCACGGCCCGGCTCCACATGGCCCAGAATGAGGATGGGCAGCGTCAGCCCGGCTTTGCGCAGCTGACGGGCTTCCGCCAGACAGCTCACAGCCAGCCATGCGGCCCCCTCTTCGGCAAAGACCTTGGCGCACTCTACGGCACCGTGGCCGTAGCTGTCGGCTTTGACGACAGCGCACAGGGGCATCTCCCCGGCCCGGGCCTTCACGGCGCGGAAATTGTGGCGCAGGGCGTCAAGGTCTATCTCGGCCCAGACGTGTTTTTCAAATGCGGGCATCTGCATGGGCTGTGTCCTCCTTTTTTGATGTGCGGGCCGGGTGCAAAGGACGCCAGCCGTCGATGCCGCTCTCCTGCAGAGCGTGAAGGGTCTTCTGCCGGAAAGCCCGGTCGGCGCGGCACCGCTCCCGGACAAAGTTTTTCGTGTCCTCCCGGGTGGTCACGCCGTCGGCCGGGCAGCGGCTCTTGACGATGGGAAAGCCTTCTTCCTTCACCGCACAGCGCACCTCCTGCTCTGTGGCGAGCAGGAGAGGCCGGATGAGGGTCAGCCCCCGGTCGGACAGCTCTGTCACCGGCGAGAAGCAGCCGATGCGGCCCTCCCGCCAGAGGTTCATGTAAAACGTCTCGATGGCGTCGTCCAGATGATGCCCCAGCGCCACCTTGCTGCAGTCCAGCTCTTCGGCAGCGGTGTGGAGCGCGCCCCGGCGCATCTTGGCGCAGAGGGAGCAGGGATTCTTCTCGTTCCGGTAGTCGAAGACGATGGGGCCGATGAGGGTGCGGCGCACCTCGTAAGGCACATCGTACCGCCGGAACAGCGCTTCCAGCGCGGAGTAATCCACCGGCTTGCCGCCGAACTGGGGGTCGAGGGTGACGGCCACGACTTCGAACGGAAAGCCGAGGTACTGCCGCAGCCGCGCGAGACCGATGGTCAAAGCCACGCTGTCCTTGCCGCCCGAAACGCCCACCAGAACGCGGTCGCCGGGGGCCAGCATCTCGTACTGCTGGACGGCTTTGCGCATCAGGCCGCAGAGCCGCTGCATCGCTTTCGTGTCGCTCATGACAGGCTCACGCTCTCCACGAGGTTGACGATGTCGCTGATGGAGGCCAGCTTGGTCAGGCCGGAGACATAGATGACGTCGCCGTTGTCGTACTCGATGGTGGCCAGCACGGCGTAGTAAGCCTGAAGATCGCAGCGCACGGCGGTGACGGCGGCACCGTCGATGTTCAGATCGACTTTCCGGGGGCTGATGACGCCGTAAGCCTGCTTGAGCTCTTTTTCCGACTGGCCGATGAAGTCCTCATAGGTGTCTTTCGTGCCTTTCTGGAAGAGCACGACCTGATAGTTGGCGTCGTCGCTGCTCTCGGCAGAGGCCAGTTCCAGCGCACGGCCAAGGGTGGCGTCCTCGGTCATCTCGCAGACCGGCCAGACGGCGGACTCGTAGTAGACGGAGATGCCGTTCTCGGCGGTGCAGCGGGTGTCGGGCGAAGCGGGGGCGCGGCGGTTGACCACGAGGGTCAGTACAAAATAGGCCAGTGCGCCCAGCAGGACGATGATGCCCATGGCCAGCAGCAGGCGGGAAGAGCGCTGCTGCGCGGTGTCGCGCTGGTGGATGTCTTTCGGCATGAAGGAATGCCCTCCTTATGAATGTAAGGCTCAGCCCCGGGGGTGGGGCTGCATCTTTATTAGTATAACATACTCGGGACTGAAATTGTAGCGCTCTGCCGCAAAAACAGAAACGAAAATGCGATTTCAGAAAACGAGAGATTTCAAGAGAAAACAAGAGAAAACAAGAGATTAAAAAAACTGAGCCGAAAAAATCGAAAAATGGTGTTGACAGGGACGTTCTTGTGATGTATACTGACACTCGCGCCCCAAAAGGCGCATTGAACCGTTGAAACACTTATCAGGAGGAAATAGATATGAGCACTACTCTCGTCAAGCCCGCTGAAGTCGAGCGCAAGTGGTATCTGCTCGACGCTGCCGGCAAGAGCCTGGGTCACGTCGCTGCTGAGGCTGCTGTTCTGCTGCGCGGCAAGCAGAAGGTCGATTATACCCCCAATGTTGACTGCGGCGATTTCGTCGTCGTCATCAACTGCGACAAGGCCGTTCTGACCGGCAAGAAGGCCGAACAGAAGTTCCACATCACCCACAGCAAGTTCATCGGCGGCCTGAAGAAGGTCCAGTACAGCAAGCTGATGGCTGAGAACAGCGACCTGGCTATGACCTACGCTGTCAAGGGCATGATCCCTTCCAACACCATCGGTGCGAAGGCTCTGACCCGTCTGCACTGCTACCAGGGTGCCGAGCACGCTCACGCAGCTCAGAAGCCCGAGAAGATCGAGTTCTAAGAAGGAGGCAATCGAACATGTACGAAACCAAACCTTATTTCTACGGCACTGGTCGTCGTAAGGATTCCGTTGCCCGCGTGCGCGTCTACCAGGGCACTGGCAAGGTCACCATCAACGACCGTGACATCGACAACTACTTCGGTCTGGAGACCCTGAAGCTGATCGTCCGCTCTCCGCTGGTCCTGCTGGGCCTCGAGGGCAAGTATGACGTCGTCGTCCGCGTTTCCGGCGGCGGTGTTTCCGGCCAGGCTGGCGCTATCCGCCACGGCCTGAGCCGCGCCCTGCTGCAGCAGAGCGATGAGAACCGCACCGCTCTGAAGAAGGCAGGCTTCCTGACCCGCGATCCTCGTATGAAGGAGCGCAAGAAGTACGGTCTGAAGGCTGCACGTCGTGCTCCCCAGTTCAGCAAGCGCTGATTTTACCGTATTACGGCTTTTACGGCTCTGCTTCGGCAGAGCCGTTTTTGTTTAACAGAAGTTTCCCCGCGGACTGGGGAGCACGACTGCGCATATCCGGCGGTTGCCCCGGAGGGGCGAGCCGGATGCGCATTTCGAATAATTGCTCAAGCATCGCGTGGGCGGCGGAGCCGCCCCAGCGATGCTCCCCAGTTCAGCAAGTGCAACAGCGACGACCGCCGCCAGCGGCGGAAACAGGGAGGAGCTGTTGGGGCCGCGGCCAGCAGGATATGAGGCCCGCCCAAGGGCCGAAATAGACGCTGGGAGCCGCAACTCGGGGAAGTTGGCCGTACGATGCCGCTTCGGCAGAGCCGTTTTTGTTTAACAGAAGTTTCCCAGCGGACTGGGGGGCACGACTGCGCATATCCGGCGGTTGAGATTCCTTCATCTCCCTCTTGACAAAAACTGCAAAAGAGACTATTATACCAGTCAGACAGACAATGGAGCCTGGGGTGTGTTCACCCTAGGCTTTTTTCTTTGGAATGTCTTGGGAAATGCATCGCTGCGGGCCGATAGAGGGGGTCCGCAGCGGAAAATTGGGATGCGGGCTGCGGCAGAATGGTGTCTGCCGGGCCGCAAAAGAGAAAAAGGAGAAGGTATCATGAACGAGAATGTTGACGGTATGATGATTCGTCTGGTCGGCCTTGCACTGGCTGTCCTGATGATGGCTGGCATGACCATCTACACGGACCTTTTCAAAAAGACATCCGGCATGGATGCCCGCGCCGCTGTTATCAGCGTACAGGACGGCCATGTGGCCGCAGAGGATGTTCAGTGGAACGCCTGAGATAAACTTTTCTTCAAACACAACACAGCGCCCCGGAGCAGACTGCTCCGGGGCGCTGTGTTCGTTTATGCGTTTATCGCTTCTGCTGCTTGAGGCGGGTCATGAAGTCGTCGGCCTCGATGGCCTCAGGGGTGAAGCTGTTGTTGTTCCACCAGCTGGCGAGGGCGGCAGCAACGGTCAGGCCGCTGGAAATGAGCTGTTCCAGCTGGGAGCTCTCGATGGGCAGCATGGGCTTGCCCACGGCGCTGAGCACCTGATTGGTCAGGGCCAGCGCCAGCGCAGCGGTGCGGGCCAGGGTGGATGCGGAAATCTTGTGATGGGTCATAGTCAGTACCTCTCTTTCTGTTTCAGGATATGTGTTCGGTGTGGTTCAGGTCTCCTGCAGCACGACGGTGCCGGAGAAGATGAGGGTGGTGTTGTCGCCATAGTAGGCGCTGCCCTGGGCGATGTCGATGCAGTCGTTTGCTGCGACCCAGGAGGGCTGGACAGAGGGCGGGTAGAAGTTGTTGGAGGCGGCGAAATAGAGCTGGTATTCGACGCCCTTTTCCAGCGCGATGCTGCCCATGTCCAGCACCACGTCGTTGTAGCCGCGGACAATGTCGATGAACTTGTCTGCCAGGGCGGTCGTGGAGCCGTACTTGCGCAGGACGGTGCGCATCGTGCCCGGCACATAGCCCTTGACGCGGAATTCCAGCGAGCGGAGCAGCAGACCCGCTTTCTTGGCCGTCAGCGGCATGAAGAACTCGGCCTTGGCGGGATAAGTGTCCCACGCGGGGATGTCGCCGCTGTCGGTGTGGGCCGTCTCGATGCGGTAGACGGCGGGCGTCACCGTGACGGTGCAGCTGTCGCTCTTGCTGTCGGAGGTGGCAGTGACGACGGCAGAGCCCTTCTTGAGGGCAGTGACGCGGCCTGCATCCACCGAGACGATGTCCGTCGGCGAAACGCTCCACAATACCGTCTGGTCGGTGGCATCCGGGGGCGCGACGGAGGCGCTGAGGTCGGCAGTGCTGCCCCGGCTCAGCTCCAGCGTGTGCCGGCTCAGAGTCACCTTCTCCACCGGGATGATGTCCGGGTCGGGCAGGGGAGTGGGCGGTGTGGTGTCCCACAGTTTTTTAAGGGCTTCGAGGTCATCTCTGGCGCTGCTGTCGGTGTAGCTGGCAGAATCCAGCAGCTTGAGCAGAAGAGCTTTTTCTTCGCTGCCCAGCCCGCTGAGGCTGTCGGTGTTGATGGTGTCGGCGGTCAGTGCGCCGGTGGAGGCATCGACATTCACCACCCGCACCAGCTGGCCGGCTTTCGGCGAGACAGGGCGGGGCAATGCCCAGACATCCAGGGCGTTCAGCCGGACGGTACCGCCTTTGCCATTGACGCTCAGCACAGCGCCCTCCGAGGGGGCATAGGCGGCGGCACGGTCAGCAGCGGCTTCGGCCTGCTCGGCATAGCCGGCAGCCAGGGTGGCGCTGGCGGCGGTCTGCTGGGCAGAAGAAGCGGCCTTGCTGGCGCTCTGCTTGGCGTTCGCCTCGCCGGAGGCGGCGCGCTTGGCGGCCTCTGCGGCGGCGTTGGCGCTGGCCATCACCCGGGCGATGAACTGCTCGTAGACCGAGGGGGTCAGCTCTTCGCCCGCGCCCTCGGTGGGGAGGATGCCGTGGACGTCGTACTGGCCGGGCCGGGTGTAGGCGGTGTAGCCATTGCCGTTGGCAGCGGCCAGCATCCACTCACCGCTGGCCCAGCCGGTAAAACTCCGGCCCACGCTGACACAGTCTGTTTCGTCCAGCGCCAGCGGCTCGGCCAGCGTGCCGTCCGTGTGCCGGATGTGGAGGGTGACGACACATCCGTTCCACTGCTCCGGCAGGCTGAATTCCAGCCGGTCCACACCCTCGGCTTTCTGTGCGCCCAGATGCAGCCGGTGGGGCTGGGCGAGGAATTCCGTGCCGCCGAAGTCCCGGGCTGTGATGTTGATCTGCATGGTAAAAACTCCTTTCGTTTGGTTTTGCGTTTGCCTCTGGCCCGATTGTAGCGCAGAACGGCAGTGGGCGGAAGTACATACTTTTTTATTGAGAATTTGGCGGGTTAGGCATTTTGCCAAACGGCCTTTTTTGGAGAGAAATGACCCCCTGCTTTTCGCTTGAAAACAGTCCGAAAACAGTCCGTGATTTGTGTCGAAAATGAGCCTGTTACGGCCGGTTTGACGCCGCAAAGCGGGCTGGAGATACTGCAAAAAACACCCCGGAAATGCCAACTCAAATGTTAAAAATATATGAACGAGTACGACTTTATTTTTGCGAAAAAATCGGAGAGAAATCATTGAATTTCATGAAATCGAGAGTAAACTATGTGCAAAATGCACAAAAAACTATGTGAAGGAATTGACGAGCGCCTGACCTCCGATTTGACAAAACGGCCTCGGTCTGCTAAAATAACGTCCGCTCAACACACGTTGCAGCGCATAAAATTTATCACGGTGAAGTGAAAAGCCGCTTTTGCGGCGCCCGCTGTGCGGGGTATTTACGCACAGTCTGACGGGCCTTGAGATACAGGCCCGCTGTCCATTCCAAAATCTGAAAAGAGAGGAGTTGTCTCGTATCGCTTCCGTCAAATTTAAGAAAGCATTGCCCGGCTGCACCCGTGCAGCCTCATCCCGTGTGCTGGCGTTCTGCGTCATGGCTGCGTGTCTCGTGTTCACGCTGGCTGTGACCGCCGCGAATCTGCGGCTGACCTACGTCACAGACTCCCACGGTGCGCGGCAGGTGGTCCTCACTTCCGAGAGCGACCCTGCCCGCGTTATGAGCCTTTCCGGCATCGAGGCCGAGGAGGGAGATGAAGTCTATTACACTGCCTTTGCCGGCAGTCTGGCATCCCTGAACATCGAGCGCGCCTTCAGCGTCACCATTGAGGCTGACGGTCAGGAGTACCCCGTCAAGATGGTGGTGGGTACCGTCGCCGATGCTCTGGAACGTGCCGGCATCACTCTGGAGGGGGACGACTACACCGAGCCAGCCCTCAGCGCGATGGTCACGGCTGGCAGCAAGATCGAAGTCCACCGCGTCGAGTATCAGGACAAGGTGGAGACGCAGGCTGTCCCCTACGACACGGAGTACGTTTACACCAGCCTCTACTTCCGCAACACCAACCGTGCCACCACCCTGCAGCATGGCTCTGAGGGCCAGCAGACCGTCACCACCCGGGAGCGCTGGGTGGACGGCGAGCTGGAAAACAGCGTCGTCACCGATGTGACCACCACCGTGGAGCCTACCGACCATGTGGTCAAGACCTATGGCGCCGGTGCGCCCGTCTCGCCCCTGACCGGCCCGGACGGCACCACCAACGCCCCCGCCAGCTACCGCAAGGTCCTTACCGGCAAGGCCACCGGCTATTATTCCAAGTCGGGCAAGGGCTCTTCCGGTCTGGGTCTGGGTTACGGCACCGTGGCCGTTGACCCCGATGTCATCCCCTACGGCACCCTGCTGTATATCACCTCCACCGACGGCAGCTTCGTCTATGGCTACGCGGTAGCCACCGACACCGGCATCGCCGTGCAGGATGGCCGCATCCTCGTGGACCTGTTCTATGAGACCTATGCGGAGTCTGTCATCAACGGCGCCATCAACGTCAACGTCTACGTCGTGGGCTGATGGGCCTTTGAAAAACTGAAGTAAAATAGTGGAAAAACATCCGCTCTGATTTTTTGCCAAATGTGCAAAATTCGGGGCGGATGTTTCTTTTTTGTCTTTATTCTGTTAAGTCTGCCGATATTTCTTGTCTAAAATTAGGGATATTGTATATATAAGAAAAATATCGACGAAAAGATTATGGTATATTCTACAAGAAAACCCTTGAAAAATCCGACGAAATTCTTTAATATAAGAGAGTAAAAGGCACAGGACTGCCCATGAGGCCTGTGCGGGGAGGAGCTGTTTATGAAACCGACTGAGGAAAAGACCCGCAGCAATCCATCGGACCTTCCGGTGTATTTGTTCAAGCAGGGCAATAACTGTGAAGCGTACCGCTATTTTGGCGCACACATCGAGCAGCGGGCCGGGGAGACGGGCGTGGTGTTCCGCGTCTGGGCACCACACGCGACGGCCATCAGCGTAGTAGGCGATTTCAATAGCTGGAAACCGGGCAGCCACCCGATGCGCAAGGTGGACAATGACTCTGTGTGGGAGCTGTTCATCCCGGGCATGAAGGAATACGACGTTTACAAATATTGCGTGACCACCCGGGCGGGCGACCTTGTCTACAAGGCTGACCCCTATGCGTTCCACGCAGAGACCCGCCCCTCGAACGGCAGCAAGGTCTACGATCTGAACGGCTTTGTCTGGCACGACGAGGCGTGGCAGAACGCCCAGAAGAAGGCCGATGTCATCAACGGACCCATGAACATCTACGAGATGCACGCCGGCAGCTGGAAGCAGAAAGAGGGCGGCCTGCCCTACAATTACTCCGAGCTGGCCGACGAGCTCATCCCGTACATCACCGAGATGGGCTACACCCATGTGGAGCTGCTGCCCGTCATGGAGTACCCCTTCGATGGCAGCTGGGGCTATCAGGTGACGGGCTATTTCGCCCCCACCAGCCGCTACGGCACCCCGAAGGACCTGATGGCTTTCGTGGACAAGATGCATGAGGCGGGCATCGGCGTCATCATGGACTGGGTGCCGGCTCACTTCCCGAAAGACCAGTTTGGCCTGTACAACTTCGATGGCGAAGCCTGCTACGAGGACCCGAACCCCAAGCGCGGCGAGCACAAAGAGTGGGGCACCATGGTGTTCGACTTTGGCCGCAGCGAGGTGCAGAGCTTCCTCATCTCCAGCGCGCTCTACTGGCTGGAGCAGTACCACATCGACGGCCTGCGCGTGGACGCTGTGGCTTCCATGCTCTATCTGGACTACAACCGCAAGCAGGGCGAGTGGGAGCCCAACAAGGACGGCGGCAAGGAGAACCTTGAGGCTGTGGCATTCCTGCGCAAGCTCAACGATACGGTTCTGGGCCGCCACCCCCACAAGTACATGATCGCAGAGGAGTCCACCGCCTGGCCAATGGTCACGAAGCCCGCTTCCGACGGCGGCCTGGGCTTCAATTTCAAGTGGAACATGGGCTGGATGAACGATATGCTCAGCTACATGAAGACGGACCCGCTCTTCCGTTCGGGCAACCACAACAAGGTCACGTTCAGCTTCTTCTACGCCTTCAGCGAGAACTTCGTGCTGCCCATCAGCCACGACGAAGTCGTCCACGGCAAGGGCAGCCTCATCAACAAGATGCCCGGTGACTATGAGGCCAAGTTTGCAAACCTGCGCACCTTCTTTGGCTACATGATGGCTCACCCCGGCAAGAAGCTGCTGTTCATGGGTCAGGAGTTCGGCCAGTTCACCGAGTGGAACGAGACCAAGTCTCTGGACTGGATGCTGCTGGGCTACGACAAGCACACCGAGCTGCAGACCTACGTCAAGACCCTGAATAAGTTCTACAAGGACCACCCGGCCTTCTGGCAGATCGACTACAGCTGGGAGGGCTTCCAGTGGATCGTCCCCGACGACTCCCGTCAGAGCGTCGTGGCCTTCCTGCGCAAGGATGCAAACGGCAAGCAGATCCTCGTGGTCTGCAACTTCAACCCCGTCCTGCGCGAGGGCTACACCCTGGGCGCACCGAACTCCGGCACCTACAAGGAGATCCTGAACAGCGACGACGAGGCGTTCGGCGGTGCCGGCACTGTCCACAACAAGGCTGTCCGCTCCAAGAAGAAGCCGCTCCACGGCTTCGAGCAGAGCATCACCATCACTCTGCCTCCCATGAGTGTGCTTTATTTCGAGGTGCCCGCAAAGCGCACCCGCAAGACCGCCGAGGAGAAGGCCGCGGAAAAGGCTGCGCCCAAGAAGGCGTCCAGGACCGCAAAGGCCGAAAAGGCTGAGGAAAAGGCCCCCGCAAAGCGCGGCCGCAAGCCGAAGGCAGAAGCCGCACCTGCGGAAGAAAAGGCTCCGGCAAAGCGCGGCCGTAAGCCCAAGGCAGAAAAGGCAGCGGAGCCGGCTGAAAAGCCCGCCCGCAAGCCCTGTGCTAGGAAGGCGGACAAGGCCGAAAAATAAGGCCGGGCCGAACCAACATTGTTGAACCATTTCCACCAAATATCAGGAAATGTTAAAGGGGAGAATAAAGCTATGGCAAAAGAAATCGTGGCAATGATCCTTGCCGGCGGACGTGGCTCGCGTTTGTACGCGCTGACACAGAAAACGGCAAAACCGGCGGTGTCCTTTGGCGGCAAATACCGTATCGTGGACTTCCCGCTGTCCAACTGCGTCAACTCCAACATCGATACCGTTGGCATCGCAACGCAGTATCAGCCCCAGAAGCTGAACGAGTACATCGGCAACGGCCAGCCCTGGGACCTGGACCGTCTGTACGGCGGCGTCCATACCCTGCCTCCTTATGAGCAGGCAAAGGGTACCGACTGGTACAAAGGCACTGCAAACGCCATCTACCAGAACATCAGCTTCATCGACAGCTATGACCCGGAGTACGTCATCATCCTGTCCGGCGACCAGATCTGCAAGCAGGATTACGCCGACTTCCTCCACTTCCACAAGGAGAAGGGCGCAGAGTTCTCTGTGGCCGTCATGGAAGTTGACTGGAAGGAAGCTTCCCGTTTCGGCCTGATGGTCGCAGACGAGGACGACAGGATCACCGAATTCCAGGAGAAGCCCCCTGTGCCGAAGTCCAATCTGGCTTCCATGGGCATCTACATCTTCAACTGGGATATCCTCAAGAAGTATCTGGAAGAGGACGAGGCGGACCCCGACTCCAAGAACGACTTCGGCATGAACATCATCCCCGCGCTGCTGCGCGACGGCCGCAAGATGTATGCTTACCACTTCAACGGCTACTGGCGTGACGTGGGTACCATCGACAGCCTGTGGGAAGCCAACATGGAGGTTCTGGACCCCGAGAACTCCGGCATCGACATCTTCGACGAGAAGTGGAAGATCTACAGCCGCAACCCCGTGCTGCCCGCCCAGAAGATCGGCCCCCGCGCTGTCGTGCAGGATTCGCTGGTCACGGAGGGCTGCCAGATCTACGGCTGCGTCAAGCACTCTGTGCTGAGCGCAGGCGTCGTCGTGGAAGAGGGCGCAACGGTCGAGGATGCCGTCCTGATGGACGGCGTCGTGGTCAAGGCAGGCGCGGTGGTCAAGCGCTGCATCCTCGCTGAGAACGTCGTGGTGGGCGCAGGCGCCAAGATCGGCGGCGACGGCGCCATCGCACATGTCGGCACCGGTCTGACCATCGGCGCAGGCGCTGCCGTCAAAGAGGGCGCCAAAGTATTTGATTCCGTCAAGGAGGGCGAGGAAGTATGCTGAGCCAGAACAACAATGCGTTGGGCATCATTTTCCCCAACAGCTATGATAACACCGTGCCTGAGCTGGTGACCGAGCGCGCAATGGCCTCGATCCCCTTCGCAGGCCGTTACCGCATGGTGGACTTTGTCCTGTCCGGCATGGCCAACTGCGGCATCTCCAATGTGTCTGTCGTGGTGCGCAAGAACTACCACTCCCTGATGGACCATCTGGGTACCGGCCGCGAGTGGGATATGGCCCGCCGTCACGGCGGCCTGAACATCGTCCCTCCCTTTGCTGAAAAGGGCGTGCGCATCTACTCCGGCCGCGTCGAGGCTCTGAGCTCCATCCTGAGCTTCCTCGAGGTGCAGAAAGAGCGCTATGTGGTCATGAGCGATGCCAACATCGCCATCAACTACGACTTCAACGCTCTGCTGGCTGCTCATCAGGCCAGCGGTGCAGACGTCACCGTGGCTTACCAGAAGATCGAGATCCCCGAGGGCCGCAAGAACGACAACTACACCCTGACCGTCGATGCCGATGGCCGTGTGACGGAGCTGCTGTTCAACGATTACCGCCCCGGCAAGCAGAACCTCGATTTGGACATCTATGTCATGGAGCGCCAGACCCTCATCAAGCTGGTCAAGGACGCTACCGCCCGCGGCCTCATCTACTTCGAGCGCGACATCCTGGCTCACAACGTCAACATCCTGAACATCCATGCTCTGGAGTACACCGGCTATGTGGCTCATGTCTGCGACATGAAGAGCTACTTCGACGAGAACCTGAAGCTTATTGATGAGAAGAATCTGAACGCCCTCTTCCCCAAGAAGAACCCCGTTTACACCAAGATCCGCGACGACAACCCCACCCGTTACGTCACCGGCTCCAGCGTCAGCAACTCTCTGCTGGCTGACGGCTGCGTCATCGAAGGCACCGTGGAGAACTGCGTGCTGTTCCGCGGCGTCAAGGTCAAGAAGGGTGCTGTCGTCAAGAACTGCGTCCTGATGCAGGATACCGTGGTGGAGGCCGGCGCTGAGCTGGACTGCGTCGTGACGGACAAGAACGTCCGCATCACCGCAGACAAGAAGCTGAGCGGCACCAAGAGCTTCCCCGTTTACGTTCAGAAGAGCCACATCGTCTGAACCGTTTGAGAATCTCCCATAGGGGCGGCTCCCTCCCCGGTAGCCCCTCTTAAAGAGGGGCGGGGGTACTGTGTGTACCCCCGCCCGCTCTTTTTGCCGCAGCGGGAGAAGATATGAATCCCTTTTATCAGGAAGGAGCGAATCTTATGAAGATCCTGTATGCTGCTTCGGAAGCAACCCCCTTTGCAAAATCCGGCGGTCTGGCCGATGTGGCCGGCTCCCTGCCCAAAGCGCTGGTCAAGGACGGCGTGGATGCCCGCGTCATCATGCCGCTGTATGGCGACCTGAAGCTCCGCGATAAGCTGGAATACGTTACCAACTACTCGGTCCCCGTGGGCTGGCGCAGCCAGTACTGCGGCCTGTTCAAGGCTGAGGTCGATGGCGTGACCTACTACTTCCTCGACAACGAGTATTACTTCAAGCGCCGCGGCCTCTACGGCTTCTACGACGACGGCGAGCGCTTCGCCTTCTTCTCCCGCGCAGTGCTGGAGACCCTGTTCTACATCGACTTTACCCCCGACATCATCAACTGCAACGACTGGCAGACCGCTCTGGTGCCGGTGTACCTGAACCTGTACTATCGTCATCTGGACAAGTTCAACCGCATCAAGACCATCTTCACCATCCACAACATCGCCTATCAGGGCAAGTACGGCACCGATATTCTGGAAGATACCTGCGGCATCGGCCGCCGTGACCAGCATATCGTGGAGTATGATGGCTGCGCCAACTTCATGAAGGGAGCCATCGAGACGGCAGACAAGATCACCACCGTCAGCCCCACCTATGCACAGGAGATCCTCGACCCGTGGTTCAGCTACGGTCTGGACGCTCTGCTGCGCGAGAAGCAGTACAAGCTCTGCGGCATCCTGAACGGTATCGACACGGAGGCCAACAACCCTGCCACCGACCCCCACATCGCCTTCAACTACGATGTCAACAACTTCGAAGAGGGTAAGGCAAAGTGCAAGGAGGCTCTGCAGGATAAGTTCGGCCTCGACAAGGACGGCAGCCCCGTCTTTGCAATGGTCAGCCGCATGGTCGGCATGAAGGGCTTCGATCTCGTGCAGAGCGTGGCCGACGGCCTCGTGGACCGCGGCATCGAGCTGGTCATCCTGGGCAGCGGCGAGAGCCAGTACGAGAACTTCTTCTCCGACCTGTGCGGCCGTCATCCGGGCCGCGTAGGCACCTACATCGGCTTCGAGCCCACCCTGTCGCAGGAGATCTATGCCGGCGCAGATGCCTTCATCATGCCGTCCAAGAGTGAGCCCTGCGGTCTGGCCCAGATGGTCGCCTGCCGTTACGGTACGCCTCCCATCATCCGCGAGACCGGCGGTCTGCGCGACTCCATCCACGACTGCACCCTCGGCGAGGGCAACGGCTTCACCTTCGCGGGCTACAGCGCCCACGAGCTGTACGACGCCTGCTGCCGCGCACAGGACCGCTACTACAGCAAGGAAGACTGGAACAACCTTATCAAGTACGACATGGAGTGCGACTTCAGCTGGGATGTCTCTGCCAAGAGCTATGAGGGTCTCTACAATGAGACCGCAAACCTCTGGTAAAAGATAGACCAAAGCACGATTTCCGCCCCGGCGGGTACTGTTTTAGGACAGCGCCCGCCGGGGCTTTTTGTGCCTTTCAGCAAAATCGTCCCAACAGGAAAGGCTTTTTCTTTCTCAAACGGGGCAGAATGATAAATGACACGGAAAAGATGAGCGGCTGAAGCGAAAAACTTTTGGTTGGAAGCGACGAACTTCTCTGCGTTTATAGAATTTTGCTAAAAAAGCAGTGGAAAATTGATTGAATTTTACAGCCGTTTTGAGTATAATGAGGAGTAAAGAACCTTTGTTCAAAGATTAACGTGCAGACCGGGCAAAAAAGACAGAGCGGCCCGGAGCACACACAGAGGGAGGGGAGCCGGACTGTGAAGGGCTGGTACAAGGCACTGGAAGACCTGGTCTGGCTGACCCAGCTGGGGCTGAATATGCTGCTGCCGCTGGTGATGTGTCTGGGCGGCTGCTGGTGGGCCGTCAGCCATTGGGGCTGGCCCATGTGGGTGTATCTGCCCGCTGTGCTGCTGGGGCTTGCCGCCGGGGCGCAGAACTTCTGGGTCTTCGTCAAAGAGCGGCTCGACCGCTCCAAAAAGGACAAGCCCCGCCGGACAGGCTTTAACTCGCATTTATGAGATAAGGGAGAGCTGCATCTATGAAATTACAGCCGGAATCCAAAAAGGAGCTGCTCCGCATCGCGGGCGGCACGGCATTCTGCACCGCGATCATGTGGGTGCTTTTCGCGGCGCTGCATCTGGTGGGCTGGGTGAAGTTCGACGATACGGTCGTCCTCGGCAGCCTCGTGGGCGCAGCCGTCGCCATCGGCAACTTTGCGGGCATCTGCTTCGTGGTCCAAAAAATCATCGACGAGCCGGATGAGAAGCGCCGCAAGGCAACATTACAGCTTTCCTACAACAGCCGGATGCTGCTGCAGGCGCTGTGGGTGGTGGTGGCCGTCGCGGCCCCCTGCTTCCAGCCCTTTGCCAGTGTGCTGCCGCTGTTTTTCCCCCGTGTCGCCATTTATTACCTGCAAATAACGGGCAAGTACAAACCGCTCACGCCGAAGGCAGAGCCGGTGGACGTCTCGGTGGAGGACGACCCCGGACCTGCCGACGCGCAGCAGTCCGCACCCGATGAAAAAGGGGGTGAAACGTAACAAATGGAACTGAACGGCGCAAAGATCCTGTATACCATCCATACCAATATCCCTGTGCTGGGCGATTTCAAGATCACCCAGACTCTTGTGAGCACATGGATCGTCATGGCGCTGCTCTCGGCTCTGGCCTTCTGGCTGGGGCGTGACCTCAAGCTGGAAAACGTCTCCAAACGGCAGGCCGCCGCCGAGTTCATCGTGGAACGGCTGGACCAGTTCGTCCACGACAACATGGGCTGGCACTTCGATCAGTTCATCCCGCTGGTGGGTGCTATCTTCGCACTCAGCATCGGCTGCAACCTGATCAGTGTGGTGGGCCTGTGGAGCCCCACGGCAGACCTGAACACCGAGGCGGCCTGGGCCATCGTGGTGTTCATCATCATCATGTACTACAAGATAAAGACCAACGGCATCCTCGCCTATCTGAAGGGCCTGCTGGACCCCATCTTCCTGATGGCGCCCATCAATGTGCTGTCGGAGGTGTCCACCCCTGTCAGCATGGCCTTCCGTCACTTCGGCAACATCCTGTCCGGTACCGTTATCTCCACCCTGCTGTACTGGGCGCTGGCGAGCCTGAGCCACGTCATTTTTGGCTGGCTGCCCGGATTCCTGAGCCAGCTCCAGCTGTTCCAGATCGGCATCCCGGCCTTCACGGGCCTGTATTTCGACTGGTTCGGCGGCTGCATTCAGGCGTTCATCTTCTGTACCCTGACCACCATCTTCATCAAACGTGCTGCCGGTGAGGAGTAAGCCTCCCGCCCCGGCATCCCCCAAAAACAAACATCTTCAGGAGGACACAAACTATGACTGACTTTCAATTCCTTGCTCGTGGTATCGCTCTGGCTGGCTGCGGCATCGGCGCAGGCTGCGCACTGATCGCAGGTATCGGCCCTGGTATCGGCGAAGGCAACGCTGCCGCTGCTGCCTGTGAGGCTGTCGGTCGTCAGCCCGAGTGCAAGAGCGACGTGACCAGCACCCTCATCCTCGGCGTCGCACTGTCTGAGACCACCGGTATCTACGGCTTCGTCACCGGCCTGCTGCTCATCTTCCTCGCACCCGGCATGTTCATGAACTACCTGCAGTAAGCGCTCCTTTCAGAGCTTGATTTCAAGAGAAAGGGGAGACGCTTATGCAACTTTATCAGGCATTGATCACGTTGGATGGCTGGACGTTTCTGGCCCAGGTCTGCAACCTGATGATCCAGCTGGTGATCTTCAAAAAGCTGCTGCTGAACCCGGTCAAAAAAGTCATCGCCGAGCGCAAGGCCAAGGCGGACAGCCAGATCGCGGACGCCGAAAAGCTGCGCACCGAGGCTGAGGCCATGAAGGCGGAGTACGAGCAGAATCTGCAGAATGCCCGCACCGAGGCCAACCAGATCGTGGCCGCCGCCCAGAAGACGGCTGCCGCCCGCAGCGAAGAGCTGCTGGGCGAGGCCCGCGCACAGGCCGCTGCCCTCAAGCAGAAGGCCGAGGCCGACATGGCGCAGGAGCGCAAGAAGGCGGTCAACGAGGTCAAGGACGAGATCGGCGGTATGGCGATGGAGATCGCCTCCAAGGTGGTCGAGCGCGAGATCAAAGAGGCTGACCATCAGGACCTGATCGACGAATTTATCAAAAACGTGGGTGAAGCATCATGACCGAGACTGCAAGGATGTACGGCGGAAGCCTGTACGACCTGGCCGCGGAGGAAGGGCTGGACGAGCGCATTCTGGGCGAACTGGATGGCGTGACGGCCCTGCTGAACGGGGACGCCGAGTATCTGCATCTGCTCAGCATCCCCAGCATCCCCAAGAAAGAGCGCTGTGCGCTGTTGGACGAAGCCTTCCGCGGGCAGGTCCACCTCTATGTGCTCAACTTTATGAAGCTGCTGTGCGAAAAAGGCACTCTGCGGGAGCTGCCGGGCTGCGCCCGGGCTTACCGTCTGCGCTACAATGAGGCTCACGGCATTCTGGAAGCGACTGCTGTTTCCGCTGTGCCTCTCACGGCAGAGCAGACCAGACGCCTGCACGAAAAGCTGGAAAAAGTCACCGGCAGGCACATCGACCTCAAAACGAAGGTCGAGCCTGCTGTGCTGGGCGGCATCCGGCTGGACATTGAAGGCACCGAGCTGGACGGCACCGTCCGCAGCCGCCTCGCCGGCCTGCGCAGCAGCATCGCAGCAGCGACGCTGTAAATCATACGAAGCCCTCCGGCCAACGCAAGGCCCGGCAGCTCTCAGAGCCGTAAGGCGATGAGATGCGGCAAGACCGGCCTGCCAAGGGCTCTCCCCACGGGAGAGCTGGCAAAGCCATCAGGCTTTGACTGAGAGGGCTATCCACCCGAAAGTTTACAAAGAATTGAGTGGTGAAGACACAACAATGCAACTGAAACCTGAAGAGATCTCCAAGATCATCCGTGCTCAGATCAAGCATTACGAAAATGTCATCGAGCAGAGCGAGGTCGGCACGGTCATTCTGGTGGGCGACGGCATCGCCCGCGCCAGCGGTCTGGAAAAGTGCATGGCAGGCGAGCTGCTCCAGTTTGAGAACGGCGAGTACGGCATGGCCCAGAACCTCGAGGAGAACACCGTCTCCATCGTTCTGCTGGGCTCCGACGTCGGGATCAAAGAGGGCAGCACCGTCAAGCGCACCGGCAAGGTCGTGTCCGTCCCTGTGGGCGAGGCACTGATCGGCCGTGTCGTCAACGCACTGGGCCAGCCCATCGACGGCGCAGGCCCCATCGAGACGACAGAGTTCCGCCCCATCGAGAGCTCTGCTCCCGGCATCATCGAGCGCCAGCCCGTCAAGGAGCCGCTGCAGACCGGCATCAAGGCCATCGACTCCATGATCCCCATCGGCCGCGGCCAGCGTGAGCTGATCATCGGCGACCGCCAGACCGGCAAGACCACCATCGCGTCCGATACCATCATCAACCAGAAGGGGAAGGACGTCATCTGCATCTACGTCGCCATCGGCCAGAAGCGCTCTACCGTGGCAAACCTCGTGCAGAGCCTCACCGAGGCCGGTGCCATGAGCTACACCATCGTGGTGTCGGCAACGGCATCCGAGCTGTCGCCCCTGCAGTATATCGCTCCCTACTCCGGCTGTGCCATGGGCGAATATTTCATGCACAAGGGCAAGCACGTCCTTATCATCTACGACGACCTGTCCAAGCACGCTGTCGCTTACCGCGCCCTGTCGCTGCTGATCCGCCGTCCTCCGGGACGTGAGGCTTACCCCGGCGACGTCTTCTATCTGCACTCCCGTCTGCTGGAACGCGCGGCCAAGCTCTCCGACGAGCTGGGCGGCGGCAGCCTGACGGCACTGCCCATCATCGAGACGCAGGCGGGCGATGTGTCCGCCTACATCCCCACGAACGTCATCTCCATCACCGACGGCCAGATCTTCCTTGAGACGGAGCTGTTCCACTCGGGCGTTATGCCGGCCGTCAACCCCGGCATCTCGGTCTCCCGTGTCGGCGGCAACGCCCAGATCAAGGCCATGAAGAAGGTCGCCGGTACCTTGAAGCTGATCTATTCTCAGTACCGTGAGCTGCAGTCCTTCGCGCAGTTCGGCTCCGACCTGGACGCCGACACCAAGGCCCGTCTGGCACAGGGCGAGCGCATCGTCGAGGTGCTCAAGCAGAACCGCTCCGCTCCCGTTGCGGTCGAAAAGCAGGTGGCCATCCTCTACGCGACCATCCACGACTACCTCGTGAACATCAAGGTGCCTGCCGTGGCCGAGTACGAGAAGGGCCTGTACGAGTATCTCGATACCGACGCAGCCGGTGCCTCCGTGATGGAGACCATCCGCACCACCGGCAAGCTGGAAAAGGACGCCGAGGAAGCTCTGAAGGGTGTGCTGTCCGCTTACACCGAGAACTTTATCAAGGCACACTGACAGGAAGGAGGCGTAACGCATGGCAGGTTCCATGAAGGACATCAAGCTGCGCATCAAAAGCGTAGAGAGTACCATGCAGATCACCAAGGCTATGGAGCTGGTGGCTTCCTCCAAAATGCGCCGTGCCAAGGAGCGGGTGGAGCACAGCCGCCCCTACTTTGAGACGCTGTACGAATCGCTGACCAAGATAGCGGCGGCAGACCCCCGCGCCCGCAATCCCTATCTGCGCCGGGACGACATCAGGCGGACCCTGCTGGTGGTCATCGCGGGCGACCGCGGCCTGGCCGGCGGCTATAACGCCAATGTGTTCAAGCAGGCCGACGCCGCCGAAGGCCCCGTCACCGTGCTGCCCATCGGCAAGCGCTCCGCAGAGTATTTCGCCCACCACGGGGCCGGCCTCTTTACCCCCGAGGTGCTGATGGCGGCGGATGTGTCGGTGAGCGAGTGCTTCACCCTGTCCCACCAGATAACGGAAGGCTTCCTCAAGGGCGAGTACGACGCGGTGAAGCTCTGCTACACCCGCTTTGACTCCATGATGACCCAGACGGCCACCACCCTCGAGGTGCTGCCCCTGACCATCGAGCCCACCGAGGCCCAGAAGGCCGAGGCCCGCCGGAGCCAGATCCTGTACAAACCCAGCTGCGAGGAAGTGTTCGGCGCTATCATCCCCGAGTATGTGGCGGGTGTCCTCTACGGCGCCGTGTGCGAGAGCGTGGCCAGTGAGCTGGCTGCCCGCCGCACCGCCATGGATGCCGCCACCAAGAACGCCGGCGAGATGATAGAGCATCTGAATCTGTATTACAACCGCGCCCGTCAGGCCGCCATCACGCAGGAGATCACCGAGATCGTGGCTGGTGCGGAAAATTAAGGCGGCTTGCCCTCTCCGGCATTGCTTGCGCAATGCCACCTCTCCCAAAGGGAGAGGCTTAAAGCTGACCGATACGTTTCAGGCTCTCCCTCTGGGAGAGCTGGACGCGAAGCGGCCTGAGAGGGCAAGGACGCTGACAAAGAGCATTCCATTAAAAGAGAAGGAGTTGTAGCCTATGTCCGAAAAACACATCGGCAAGGTGATCCAAGTCATCGGCCCGGTGCTGGACATCCAGTTCAAGGATGGAGAGCTGCCGGACCTGCTCAACGCCATCGAGATCGACAACCACGGCCAGAAGCTGGTGGTCGAGGTGGCGCAGCTGACCGGTGACAACGTCGCCCGCTGCATCGCCATGAGCAGCACCGACGGCCTGGTGCGCGGCACCGAGGCCGTGGACACCGGCGAGTCCATCAAGGTCCCCGTCGGCGACCAGTGCCTGGGCCGCGTGTTCAACCTGCTGGGTGAGCCGGTGGACAATAAGCCCGCCCCCACCCCGGAGGCTTACTGGCCCATCCACCGCCCCGCTCCCAGCTATGAGGAGCAGCAGTCCACCACCGAGATCCTGGAGACCGGCATCAAGGTCGTTGACCTCATCTGCCCCTACGCCAAGGGCGGCAAGATCGGCCTGTTCGGCGGCGCCGGTGTCGGCAAGACCGTCCTGATCCAGGAGCTGATCTACAACATCGCCACCGAGCACAACGGCTACTCGGTGTTCACCGGTGTCGGCGAGCGCACCCGTGAGGGCAACGACCTTTACGGCGAAATGACCGAGAGCGGCGTCATCAACAAGACGGCGCTGGTCTACGGCCAGATGAACGAGCCCCCAGGAGCCCGTATGCGCGTGGCACTGTCCGGCCTGACCATGGCGGAGTATTTCCGCGACGTCAAGAATCAGGACGTGCTGCTCTTCATCGACAACATCTTCCGCTTCACCCAGGCAGGCTCTGAGGTGTCGGCTCTGCTGGGCCGTATGCCCTCCGCCGTCGGCTACCAGCCTACGCTGGCTACCGAGATGGGCGCTCTGCAGGAGCGCATCACCTCCACCCGCAAGGGCTCCATCACCTCGGTGCAGGCTGTCTACGTCCCCGCCGACGACCTGACCGACCCGGCCCCCGCAACGACATTCACCCATCTGGACGCTACCACGGTCCTGAGCCGTGACATCGCCTCTCAGGGCATCTACCCCGCTGTGGACCCGCTGGACTCCACCAGCCGTATCCTCAGCCCGGAGGTCGTGGGTCAGGAGCATTATGAGATCGCCCGTGCCGTCCAGAAGGTGCTGCAGCGCTACAAGGAGCTGCAGGACATCATCGCCATCATGGGCATGGACGAGCTGAGCGAGGAGGACAAGCGCACCGTCAGCCGCGCCCGCAAGGTGCAGCGCTTCCTGAGCCAGAGCTTCCACGTTGCAGAGCAGTTCACCGGCATGCCCGGCCAGTACGTCCCGCTGAAAGAGACGCTGCGCGGCTTCCGCATGATCCTGAACGGCGAGTGCGACGACCTGCCCGAGAGCGCCTTCCTGTTCGCAGGCACCATCGACGATGTGTTCGCTAAGGCGAAGAAGGGGTAAACCATGACGACCTTTCATCTGACGGTGGTCACACCGGACGGCTGCGCCTTTGAGGGGCAGGCCGAGCGTGTGGTCTGCCGCGCCATCGACGGTGACCTTGCCATTCTGGCCAAGCACGGCGACTACTGCACCGCGCTGGGCATGGGCGAGGCCCACATCGTTGATGCCGAGGGCAGCCGCCGCCGTGCCGCCTGCATGGGCGGGATGCTCACCGTGCTGGACGGTGAGGTGCGTCTGGTAGCCACCACATGGGAGTGGGCTGAGCAGATCGACCACACCCGCGCCGAGGCCGCAAAAAAGCGCGCCGAAGAGATCCTGGCCCGCAAAAACCTCGACCGCCGCGAGTACGAGATGGCACAGGCCCGCCTCAAGCGCGCACTGGTGCGCACTTCCATCAAGGATTAACAGCTGAAACAAAAAACCGGAGTCCCCGCGGGGACCCCGGTTTTTGCTGTATCAGAAGCTTTTAGAGCATATTTGTCTTCTCGATGAGGCTGCGGATGTGGTGGGCCAGCATCTCGATGGCGGTGGTGTTCTCGCCGCCGTTGGGGACGATGATGTCCGCGTTCCGCTTGCTGGGCTCAACGAAAGCCTCGTGCATGGGCTTGACGGTGGTGAGGTACTGGTTGATGACGCTGTCGAGGGAGCGGCCGCGCTCCTTGACGTCCCGCACCAGACGGCGCAGGATGCGCTCGTCAGCGTCGGTGTCCACGAAGATCTTGTAGTCGAACATGGCGCACAGCTCCGGCTCTACGAAGGGAAGGATGCCTTCCACGATGAGGACGGGGGCCGGTTCGATGTGCTGGACCTCGTTGCTGCGGTTGTGGTCGGCGTAGTCGTACACCGGGCAGTCGATGGCGCGGCCAGCCTTCAGCTCCTGTAAGTGGTAGATGAGCAGGGCGTTGTCGAAGGCGTCCGGGTGGTCGTAGTTCAGCTTGCAGCGCTCTTCAAAGGGCAGCTCGTCGTGGCGCTTGTAGTAGCTGTCGTGGGAGATGAGGCGCACCTCGTCCTCCCCGAAAAGTGCCTTGAGCCGACAGGCCAGTGTGGTCTTGCCGCTGCCGGAGCCGCCTGCGATGCCGATGATCAGATTGTTCATGTTCCAAAAACCTCCGCGTGCCGATTGTTGTAGAAAAAATCCCCAGAGTAGGGTATAATATCCTTATCCTACATAATAACACACTTCGCTCTGTTTTGACAGGGCCGAAGCTCCGCTGGGAGGCATTTTGATGAAAAAAATCGTTCCTGCCCCGTACATCGACCAGACTGAGCGCTGGGTCAACGGCTGCGAGAGCATCAGCAGCGTCATGCTGCTCCAGGCCGTGGGCATCGACATCGACCCGGATACCTTCATCGCCCGCGACCTGCCCCACGCTCCTTACTGGGAGCGGGACGGAAAACTCTATGGCCCTGACCCGTGGCAGGTCTACCCCGGCGACCCCCACGACCACACCGGCTATGGCTGCTATTCGCCCTGCATCGTCAAGGCCCTGAACAGCGCTCTGGAGCACGAGGGCGCAGCCGACAAGTTCGAAGTCGTGGACGAGAGCGGCAAGACGGCGGCAGAGCTTTGCTCTTATATCGACGCCGGGATGCCGGTGGTGTTCTGGGCGACGCTGGATTTCCAGCCCGTGCCGGAAAAGCGCGACCACTGGCTGCTGGCCGATGGCACCGACTTTGCGTGGAAGTGCAACGAGCACTGCCTGCTGCTGGTGGGCTACGATGACGAAAACTACTGGTTCAACGACCCGTGGCATGACCACGGCGTCTGCCCGCAGCCGAAACAGCTGGTGGAGGACTGCCACGCGGCCCAGAGGCTGTTCGCTGTCACCCTCCGCCCGAAAGGAGAAGCATGAAAAAAGAAGAATTTCAGCAGAACATGAAAGACAGGATGCAGCAGTTCGAGGACGGCGGCCTCCGGCTCCTGAAAAAGGGTCAGAAGGGCATCGTCCACGCGATTTTCAGCCGCTTCGGGCTGGTGCTGCTGCTCATGCTGCTGCAGGTCGGTGTGCTGTGGAGCGTGTTCCGGTGGTTCGGCGGACTGCTGCCCCATTACTTCGGCGGCAGTGTGGCCATGTCGGCCTTCATGGTGGTCTACATCCTCAACAGCGAGATGGACAACAGCGCCAAAATCACATGGATGGTCACCATCGCCATCCTGCCGGTCGTGGGTGTGCCGCTGTTTTTCTACGTCAAGAGCAACATCGGCCACAACGCCCTGAAAAAGCGGGTGACCCACCTCACTGAGGAGGCCCGGGGCTTACAGCCCCAGCCGCTGGCTGCGGCCCAGGAGCTGGCCGAAGCCGACCCCGGCGCGGCCTCGCTGGCGCGGTATCTCCACGGAAAGGGCGGCGGCTTCTCGGTCTACAGGAACACGGAAGTTACCTACTTCCCCGGCGGCGAGGCCAAGTTCGAAAAGCTGCTGCGCCAACTGGAAAAGGCCGAGAAGTACATCTTCCTCGAGTACTTCATCATCGACGAGGGCCTCATGTGGGGCAGGATCCTCGAAGTGCTGGCCCGCAAGGCCGCTGAGGGCGTGGACGTCCGGGTGATGTACGACGGCACCTGTGAGTTCACCACCCTGCCCCGGGATTACCCCAGCCGCCTCGAAAAGCTGGGCATCCAGTGCCGGGTGTTCTCGCCGGTGCAGCCCTTTGTCTCGACCCATTATAATTACCGCGACCACCGGAAAATTCTCGTCATTGATGGCAAGGTGGGCTTTACCGGCGGCGTGAACCTCGCCGACGAGTACATCAACCACATCGAGAAGTATGGCCGCTGGAAGGACGCCGCCGTCATGCTGGAAGGCGAGGCTGTCCGACCGCTGACCATCCTCTTCCTCGAGATGTGGAGCATCCTCCGGGAGCCGGAGTTCGAGAAGTTCCTCTCCGTGCCGCCTCACTCCGTCCCGGCGAAGGGGTTCGCGGCCCCTTACGGCGACTGCCCGCTGGACGGTGAGCGGGTGGGGGAGATGGTCTATATCGACCTGCTCAACCGCGCCAAGCGCTACATCCACATCATGACGCCCTACCTCATCCTCGACGGTGAGCTGGAAACGGCCCTCAAGTTCGCGGCAGAGCGGGGCGTGGACGTCCACCTCATCCTGCCCCATGTGCCGGACAAGAAGTTCGCCTATGCGCTGGCGAAGACGCACTACAAGTCTCTGCTGGACTCGGGCGTGAAGATCAGCGAGTGGCTGCCCGGCTTTGTCCACGCGAAGGTCTTTGTGGTGGACGACAGCGAGGCCGTGGTGGGTACCATAAACCTCGACTACCGCAGCCTCTACCACCACTTCGAGAATGCGGTCTGGATGAAGGATACCGCCTGCATCCCCGCCATCGAGAAGGATTTCCAGAAGACGCTGGAATTCTGCCGCGACGTCGAGCCCACCCGGGAGAGCATCTGGGAGGGCAACGTGCTGTTCCATCTGGCAGGGATTTTACTGAAAGTTATTGCGCCGTTACTGTAAAACAAAGGGGAATGCCGTTCGGCATTCCCCTTTGTTTTACAAATAATCCTTATCCATCGAGAAGCCCCGGCCGCTGACCTCGGTGACATGGCTCACGATGAGGAAGCAGGTGGGGTCGATGCTGTGAGCCAGCTTTTCCAGCCGGGGCAGTTCCCGGTTGGACACGATGCTCAGCAGCACGGCGCTGGACTCGTGGGTGTAGCCGCCCTCGCCGTGGAGGATGGTCACGCCCCGGTCCAGCTGCTCGAGGATGGCGGCACAGATGGCGTCGGACTGGTTGCTGATGATCTTTACCTCGGTGCGGCTGGCACCCATCATCAGCATCTTATCCATGACGACGGTGTGGATGAGCACCATCACAATGCCGTACAGCACCTGCGGCATCGGGCTGAACACAGCCTGCATCAGCAGGACCATGATGTCGAAGGCCAGCATGGTGGCCGACACCGGCAGCTTGAACCATTTGTTGAGCACCAGCGGCGGGATGTCGAGGCCGCCGGTGGATGCACCGGAGCGGATGACGATGCCCAGCGAGACGCCGATGCCGAGGCCCGCGAAGACGGTGCAGAGGAAGATGTCCTCCGTCAGCACCCGGCCATTCGCCATCCCCTCGAACAGGGCGAGGAAGGCGGGGCTGAGAACACTGCTGGCCAGCGTATTGAGGGCGAAGGCCCGGCCCAGGACCACCCAGCCCCAGACCAGCATGGCGAGGTTGATGAAGAGCAGCAGCCCCGAGACGGACAGACCCGTCAATCGCCCGATGGCCAGTGCGATGCCGGTCGCGCCGCCGGTGATGAGGTCTGCCGGCTCGAGGAACAGCGCAACGGTCAGCGAGTAGAGCGCGTTGCCAAAGATGATGGAAGCCCAGTTCCAGATCAGCTGCTTCCAGTGCGGATTCTGATTCATAGCGTTTCCTCCCGTATCCCTTCTATCATACCGGAAAACGGCAAAAAAATCCACGCCCGGCGGCCTGCCGGAGCGTGGATTTTTGTTCATTTGAGAGATGAAAGTTTGATTTTTTACTCTTCGTCCAGCAGGCGCAGGCCGGCGGTATCGGTGACGGGCAGCGAGAAGACGATGGAGCCGGCCTTTTTGTCGGCGTTGTCCATGATGGCTTTCATGATGGCGTTCTTCTCGGAAGTGCGGCTGACGATGAGCACCAGCTCTTTTTCGTTCACGAGGTCGATGCCCATGAACCTGGCCGCGCCCTCCATGCCGGTGCCTTTGGCGTGGATGACGGTGCCGCCGCCGGCTCCTGCGGCCCGGGCCGCGTCCATGATAGAGCCGGTGTAGCCCTGATTGGCGATGACCAGCAGCAGGTCGTAACGGGTATCTTTCAAGGTGCTTTCCTCCTTCAGCTCAAGGGTCTGGTGTTCGGTGAGGAACAGCAGGGCGCGCTTGCCGCCGATGCTGCTTACCGGGACGATGAATGCGATGCCGGTACCCGGCACATCAATGCGCATCTGGCGGCGCAGGGCTTTCTGGATGCGGGGCCAGCTGTCCGCTGTGATGATGGCAAAGAGCACGGCTTTTTCGGTCTTTTCCAGCCCGAGGGTGGAAAGCGTCTCCTGAACGGCAGTGCCGGCACCCACGGTGCGGAGGCTGACATCGACGCCGAAGCTTTTATACAGCTTCAGAAAGGCGTCTGTCGTGGGGCGGTCGGTGATGGTGACCAGCCAGTAAAGCGTATTCACGGCAAGCCCTCCTTACAGCTCGATGATGGCGTCGTCCGGCAGCTCGGCCAGCAGGGCGGCAGGATCCAGCAGGGGCTGGGCGCTGCGGGCCTTGCGGGTCTTGAGCTGGGCCACAAGGCCCATGAGCTGGACGGTGATGAGGGGGGTCATGGCGACCATGGCCACCACGCCGAAGGCGTCGGTGACGATGTTGCCGCCTACGGCGATGCAGGCACCCTGCGCCAGCGGCAGCAGGAAGGTGGCCGTCATGGGGCCGGAGGCCACGCCGCCGGCGTCAAAGGCGATGGCGGTGTAGAGCTTCGGCACCACAAAGGAGATGCTGATGGCGAAGAGGTAGCCCGGGATGAGGAACCACAGGATCGAGATGCCGGTGAGGACGCGCACCATCGCAAGGCCCACCGAGAGGGCGACGCCGGCCGAGAGGGCCGCGCCCATCGTCCCGGCGGAGATGGCACCGTCGGTGACCTCTTCGACCTGTTTGTTGAGGACATAGACCGCCGGCTCGGCCCGGACGATGAAGTAGCCGATGAGCATCCCGATGGGGATGAGCAGCCACCGGCTGCTCTGGCCGCCCAGGACCTGACCGAGGTAGTTGCCGGCGGGCATGAAGCCGATGTTCGCGCCGGCGAGGAAGAGCACGAGGCCGATGTAAGTATAGACGAGGCCTACGCCGATGCGGCCCAGCGTCCGCCGGTCGATGTGAAGGGCGGCGAGCTGGAAGATGCCGAACATCACGACGATGGGCAGCAGGGAAGTGGCGATCTCGTGCAGATAGGTGGGCAGGCCCTCGCTGAACAGCTGCCACAGCTCCACCGAGTCGCCCACTTCGGGGATGACCGGCGGCAGGTAGCTGCTCTCGCTGGCATGGAAGACGATGCCGAGGATGAGGACGGCGAGGATGGGACCTACGGAGCAGAGGGCTACGAGGCCGAAGCTGTCGTCCGCTGCATGGCGGTCGGAACGGATGGCCGACACACCGACGCCCAGCGCCATGATGAAGGGGACGGTCATGGGGCCGGTGGTGACGCCGCCGGAGTCGAAGGCCACGGCCAGAAACTCTTTCGGCACAAATGCGGCCAGAAGGAAGATGGCAGCGTAAAAGATGACCAGCAGCCGGGGCAGCGGGATGCCCAGCAGCATACGCAGGAAGGCCATGACGAGGAAGATGCCCACGCCCACAGCCACCGAGAGGATGAGGGTCATGTTGGGGATGGAGGGTACCTGATTGGCAAGCACCTGCAAGTCAGGCTCTGAGATGGTGATAAGGAAGCCCAGCAGGAAACCCACGCCGATGATGAGAAAGAGGTTCCGGCTCCGGGTGAGCATGGAGCCGACCCGCTCGCCCATGGGGGTCATGCTCATCTCGGCACCCAGGGTGAAGAACATGATGCCGACGATGATCATGGCCGCGCCCAGCAGAAAGCAGAGCAGGATGCTCGGGGAAACGGGGGCGATGCTGAAACAGAGCACCAGCATGATGGCCGCGATGGGCAGGACGGCCTGCAGTGCCTCCAGCAGCTTCTCCCGAAGCTTGGGGATGGATGATTTGATAATGATGTCCACCAGCCTTTCCCGCCCGGAAGCAGTGCCGCCGGGCGTTGGAATTGAGAAATATTTCCTTATCAAGTATACAAAAACAGACAAAAGTCCGTCAACAAAAGAGCGGCTAAGATTGGCAAAGAAACAGAAATGTTACAAAAAAGAAAAGGCTGCCGCGCTTTTGCACAGCAGCCTTGAAGATCAGAATTAGACGCCCTGCTTGGCCAGAACGTCAGAAGGCGGGGTGGAGAACACCGGAATACCGGCGTAGGGGTCGGGAGTGTTGTCGGCGGGCAGGGCCTTCATGTAGGCGTCCATGGACGCGGCCACCTTTTTGGCGATGGCCACGGCCTCCACGACGGTGCGCGCGCCCATGACGGCGTCGCCGCCGGCGAACACGCCCTCGCGGGTGGTGCTGCCGTCCTCGTTGACGGTGAGCAGGCCGCGCTGGTTGGTCTCGATGCCGGTGGTGGTCTTGACGAGGGAGTTCTCAGAACCCTGGCTCACCGAGACGATGACGCCGGTGTGGGGGTAGAAGGTCTCGCTGCCCTCTACCTGGGTGAACTTGCCGTCCTCGCCCTTTACGGTGTCGCGGCAGATGATGCCGTTCTCACGGATCTCCACCGGAGCCTTGCAGAAGCGGAAGCCCACGCCCTCGAGCTTGGCATACCGCACTTCATGCTCGGAAGCGCTGATGCACTCCTCGTCGCGGCGGGCGTAGCAGGTGACGTGGCGTGCGCCGTTGCGGATGGCAGTGCGGGCGCAGTCCATGGCGGAGTTGCCCACGCCGATGACGGCGATGTCGTCGCCCAGCTGGAAGGCCTTGGAGTTGGCCAGATAGTCGATGCCGAAGGCCACGTTGCCCAGCGTCTCGCCCTTGATATGCATGGCGTTGGCCTTCCACAGACCGGCGCCGATAAAGACGCTCTTGTAGCCGTCCCGGAAGAGGTCGTCGATGGTGATGGTCTTGCCGATGGCGGTATTGGGGCGGACGTGGATGCCCTTCAGCTCGAGGTGGCGGTACTGGAAGTCGTCCAGCACGCTGTCGGGCAGGCGGTAGTTGGGGATGCCGTACCGCATGACGCCGCCGATCTTGTCGCGGGCGTCGAAGATGGTGACATCGTAACCCCAGCGTGCCAGCAGGACGGCGACGGTCAGGCCCGCAGGGCCGGAGCCGACGACAGCGGCCTTCATGCCGTTTTTGGGGGCGGGGCCGGAAGTCATCTTGTTGGCGTAGGTGGTGGAGATGTAGTCCTCGATGATGGAGAAGTGGACGGGGTCGTGGCTGGGCATCCGGTTGCGGATGCAGTGGCCCTCGCACTGGTTCTCGTGGTTGCACACGAGGCTGCACACAGTGGTCAGGGGATTGTTTTCAAACAGCATCCGGCCGGCGTCGTCGAGGTGATTGTCCTTGAGCAGGCGGATGACCTCGGGGATGTTGGTGTGGATGGGGCAGCCCTGCTGGCACAGCGGCTTTTTGCAGCCGAGGCAGCGGTTGGCTTCGTCCAGAACGTGAAGTGCCATGGTTCCTCCTTGTACCTGTCGAACAGGCGGCGTTGTATCCAAGTATCTTTCCTATAATACACCGAAACTGCCTCGGCATACAAGTGCCGAAATGACAAAATTTGCAGAAAAATTTCTGCCATTACGTCAAAAAGATATTTTTTTGACGAAGTAGACCGCCCATTGCCTCCGGTGAAACGCGGCAGAGCGTACCAAAATCAGCGGCGGCAAGCTGCGCCTCGGCCATCCGAGCGGAGGCATCGCCTGATCCCCGCAGACGGGTCAGCGAGTGGGAGACAGGGAGGGCGCAATTTTTTAAGAAAGGAAGGGCATCCTTCTTCCCTCCCAGCAGGTGGAGATAGGGCGGAAGGGCGGGGAGACTGTCGGCGGTGAAGCCCAGCGCGGCGTCCATGGCGAGGCGGCGCATCCGCGCCCGGGGGTAGCGGACGGTGGTGAGAGCGTCCAGCAGTTCGTCGTAGGTGGTGCTGGTACGGACGGCGGCTTCCAGACGGTGCTCCAGTCCCTCGGAGACGCCGCGGATGTCTGCAAAGGGCGCTTTGCCCCGGCAGGCAGACCGGAGAAGGGCCAGCTCGCACCGCCCGGCGGCGGAAAAATCGGTGTACTGCCCGGCGGCGTAAGCCGCCTGATAAAGCGGGAAGACCGCCTCGGGAACGTAAGGCGCGACGGCGTCCGCTCCGCCCTCGGCCCAGAGCTTGCGAAGTGCGCTGGCGCTGGCGAACCGCCCATGGGCAGAGTGGAGCGCCTCACCGTGGTTCGCGCCTTGCCGGGGCAGGGGATAAGCCTCCATCCGAGGCGCAAGGCTGCGGATGGCCCGGCAGTATTCGACAGCGAGGTTGTTGTTGGGCTTGTCCAGCAGGGCGGCGACCCGCTCGTCAGATGCAAGCTGAGCCGCGGCGGCCTGCCGCGCGGCGGCAAAGCTTCGTGCGCCGCCCGCAAGCTGGGCTTTCAGGGCGGCGCGGTAGGAGCCGCTGTCAAGAAGCTCGGCGGCCTCCATCAGAAGGGCCGCGTCGGGCGTCTCGGCGCCGAACACCAGACCGTCGCACCCGGCGGCGGCAAGCAGCGCCACGCCCGCCCGGGCGAACGCCTCTGCCCCCGCGCAGGCACAGGGAGCAGGCAGGGCGAACACAAGGTCAGCCCCGCAGGTGAGGGCGGACCGGGTGCGGACAGCTTCGGGCAGGAGGGGCAGCGCCCCCCGCTGCACCAGCGAACAGCTCATGGCGACGGCGACGCGCTCTGCACCCAGCGCTTTTGCCTGCGCCAGCTGCCATGCGTGGCCGTTGTGGAAGGGGTCGTATTCGGCGATGATACCGGCAAATTTCATGGCGTGACCTCAAAAGTTTGTGAAATATCTGTCATACTGCATGGAGAACTGGGGCAGAATGACAGGATTCTGGGCAGGATGTACAAAAAAGCCCGGGGAGTTCGCGGCAGGCTTTGCCGCCATTGCGGCTTGAAAACCGGCCGACCCTATTATATAATAATTCTAGGAATCTGTAAAATTCTGCCCTCTCGGGGGTGGACAAAAACATATCTGGAGGAAACAAGAAGATGAAAATTCTGGTTATCAACTGTGGTTCTTCTTCCCTGAAATATCAGCTCATCGATATGGACGGTGAGAAGGTGCTGTGCAAGGGCCTGTGCGAGCGCATCGGCATGGAGAGCAGCATGATCACCCATGAAGCCAACGGCCACAAGGCTACCACTCCCGCTATCTTCCCCACCCACACCGAGGCTTTTGCCGAGGTCGTGAAGAAGATGACCACCGGCGAGGGCAAGTGCATCGACGATGTCAGCGAGATCAGCGCCATCGGCCACCGCGTCGTCCACGGCGGTGAGAAGTTCAAGGCCAGCTGCCTGATCACCGACGAGGTCATCAACACCATCCGTGAGCTGAGCCCCCTGGCTCCTCTGCACAACCCCGCAGGCATCCTCGGCATCGAGGCAGCCCGCAAGGTCTTCGGCAACGTCCCGATGGTCGCTGTCTTCGACACCGCTTTCCACAGCACCATGCCCCCGAAGGCTTATATGTACGCCATCCCCTATGAGTACTATGAGAAGTACGGCGTCCGCCGCTACGGCTTCCACGGCACCAGCCACAAGTACGTCGCTCACAAGGCTGCTGAGTACCTCGAGGAGCCCATTGAGCGCCTGAAGCTCATCACCTGCCATCTGGGCAACGGCTCCTCCATCGCCGCTGTCGATCAGGGCAAGGTCGTTGATACCTCCATGGGCATGACCCCGCTGGCCGGCCTGATGATGGGTACCCGCTGCGGCGACCTGGACCCCTCTGTGGTCAACTACCTGAAGTACACCCTGAACATCACCGGCCACGAGCTGGACGAGATCCTGAACAAGAAGTCCGGCCTGCTGGGCATCTCCGGTGTTTCCAGCGACAAGCGTGACGTCGAGGAGGCTGCTCTCCACGGCAACAAGCGCGCTCAGCTGGCTTCTGACATGCTGAACTACCAGATCAAGAAGGTCGTCGGCAGCTACATCGCAGCTATGGGCGGCGTGGACGCCATCGTCTTCACCGGCGGCATCGGCGAGCACGACGAGATCGCCCGTGCAAAGGTCTGCCACCACATGGATTGGCTGGGCATCCGCATCGATACCGACAAGAACGAGCATCCCGTGGGCGATGTCTGCGAAATCACCGCCTGGGGCGCCAAGGTCCGCACTCTGGTCATCGCTACCGACGAGGAGCTGATGATCGCCCGCGATACCAAGGAAGTCCTCGAGAAGTAATCTCTGCATTTAAGGCATCCAGGGCCGCACCGCTCCCCCAAAGGGCGGTGTGGCCTTTTTGCTGTTTTGCACGAGCAAAGACCGTCTTATTATGCCGAATGCACAAAAAAGCGGGCGAGGGGTTGTTTTTTGGTTGACAAATCAAAAAAAGAACGGTACAATAGGAGAGTCCTCAGTCAGAGGACGTTTACTCATTCAAGCCCCTGGTAAGCTTACGATCAGCGCTATGGTCCCTAAAAACCAAAGGTATGGTTACAATCCTTCCGTGGGCAAGAACTAAACAAAGAGGAGATACTACTATGTTCGAAGACAAGACTTTAGTTTGCAAGGACTGCGGCAAGGAGTTTGTTTGGACTGCTGGTGAGCAGGAGTTCTACGCATCTCGCGGCTTTGAGAACCAGCCCCAGCGCTGCAAGCCCTGCCGTGATGCCCGCAAGAACGGCGGCGCACGCAGCAACGGCGGTGAGCGCCAGATGTTCGACGCTGTCTGCGCAGCTTGCGGCAAGACTTGCAAGGTTCCTTTCCAGCCCCGTGAGGACCGTCCGGTGTACTGCTCTGACTGCTTCGCTCGCATGAAGCAGAACTAAGCGCTGATTCTATAATCTGAAGCTTAAAGCCCCCGCACTGCCTGCAGTGCGGGGGCTTTTGTTTTCTCTGGGGGAGGGGGAGGGGGAGAGATTTCGCGCTTGTGGCGCGGGGTAGAGCGCTTTTTCGCTGGGCTAAGTTCTCTTTTGCGTGCCAAAAGAGAACCAGAAAAGCACCAGCGATTTCGACGCGCTGGATCCACGAGAAAGGGGCTGCTCGCCCCTTTCA